>OFDN01000110.1_pt1 | contig 82779 bp, 75 predicted proteins | sample 1520971 | NCBI WGS metagenome assembly OFDN01 (sample SAMEA94257418, study PRJEB24077) | hot springs metagenome | biome: Aquatic biome; feature: Geographical feature; material: Water | place: India | collected 2012-06-12 | depth 5 m
CGCAGGATCGACCAATCCTCGCGGGCATCGCCCGGCGCGAACACCGCCTTGTCGCTCATCTGCACCCGGCCCTCGACATTGACATAGGTGCCGTTCTTCTCGGGATAGGCAGCAGCGGGCAGGATCACATCCGCCGCTGCCGCGCCCTTGTCGCCATGATGGCCGACGAACACCTTGAAGCTGCCATCGAACTTGCTGAAGTCCACCTCGTCCGCGCCGAGCGCGAAGAGCAGCTTCGGCCTGGCCGCGACCAGATCGGCAATGCCGCCCGGCTGTGCCCAGCCGAGCATCAGCCCGCCCATGCGCGAGGCTGCCATATGCAGCACGTTGAAGCCGTTCCACGGACCGTCCTCGGTGTCGCGGACCAGGTTGAAGCTCTCGGCCAGCGCCAGCGCTGCGCCGTGCGCGCCTTCGACGCCGAGCGCGCCGCCGCCCAGGATGATCGCGGGCCGCTTGGCCCCCTTGAAGGCATCTGCCACAGCATCGGGAAGCTTGGCGAGCAGGCCCATGTCATTGCCCAGCCACTCGACCTTGTAAGTCAGGTCGATCTCGGCTCCGATGGCATAGACCTTGGCACCATGCTTGATCGCCTTGCGGATGCGGGTGTTGACCAGCGGCGCTTCCCAGCGCGGGTTGGTTCCCACGAGCAGGATCGCATCGGCGGTTTCGATGCCGTTCAGCGTCGAATTGAAATTGACCGCCGCGAGGCTGGAGACATCGTATTTCAGGCCGGTCTGGCGGCCCTCGATCAGGCTGGAGCCCATCTTGGCCAGCAGCTCGCGTGCGGCGAACATGGTCTCGCAATCGAGCAGATCGCCGGCGATGGCCGCTACGCTCGATCCGGCTTGAACGTCGGCAATCGCCTGGAAGGCCTCGGCCCAGCTGGCAGGGACCAGCTTGCCGTCGCGGCGGACATAGGGCCGGTCGAGGCGGCGACGCATCAGGCCGTCGACAGCATAGCGGGTCTTGTCGTGCGCCCATTCCTCGTTGACGTCGTCGTTGACGCGCGGCAGCACGCGCAGCACTTCCCTGCCCCGGCTGTCGAAGCGGATATTTGTGCCCACCGCGTCCATCACGTCGATGCCCAGCGTCTTCTTCAGCTCCCACGGGCGCGCCTCATAGGCATAGGGCCGCGAGGTCAGCGCTCCGACCGGGCACAGATCGATGACATTGCCCGACAGCTCCGACGAGACCGCCTTTTCGAGATAGCTGGTGATCTGCATGTTCTCGCCGCGACCGATCGCGCCGATCTGCTCGGTACCGGCGACTTCCTCGGCAAAGCGTACGCAACGGGTGCAGTGGATGCAGCGAGTCATCACCGTCTTGATGATGGGGCCCATATACTTTTCGGTGACCGCGCGCTTGTTCTCGTCATAGCGCGATCCGCCGCGGCCATAAGCGACCGACTGGTCCTGCAGGTCGCACTCGCCGCCCTGATCGCAGATCGGGCAATCGAGCGGGTGGTTGATGAGCAGGAACTCCATCACCCCTTCGCGCGCCTTCTTCACCGTCGCGCTCTTGGTCGAGATCACCTTCGGGGTGTTGTCGCGGTTCGGCGGCAGATCGTTGACGCCCATCGCGCAGGATGCGACCGGCTTCGGGCTGCCCTGCACCTCGACCAGACACATGCGGCAGTTGCCGGCGATCGACAGGCGCTCGTGGTAGCAGAAGCGCGGGATCTCGGCGCCTGCCTGCTCGCACGCCTGGAGCAGCGTAATGCCGTCCTCGACCGTAATCTCCTTGCCATCGATGATCAGTTGCTTCGGCATATCAAGCTTGCCCTTTCTTGTAGGCAGCCAGCAAATCCACGACGGCGACGCCTTCGATGGTCATGCCATCGAGACGGCAATCGCTGATGGAGAGGCCCGAGAGGTTGGCGTCGCTGATCTTGACGTTGCCGAGGCACGCGTTCGATATCACCGCGTCGGAGAGCTTCACGTCGCTCAGCCGGGCACCGGACAAATTGACGTTCTCGAACGAAGACCCGGAGAGGTTTGCGTCGATGGCGTCGATCCGCTCTATCGTGCTGTGAAGTTTCATCGCCCTACTCCGCCGCCTCTTTGTGTGCGGCCTGATAGGCGTCGATGCGGGCTTCGATGACGGGGCGGAAGTGACGGATCAAGCCTTGCACGGGCCAGGCCGCCGCATCGCCCAGCGCGCAGATGGTATGGCCTTCGATCTGCTTCGAGACGTCGAACAGGCGATCGATTTCGCTCTTTTCGGCTTCGCCGCGCGCCATGCGCTCCAAGACCCGCCACATCCAACCGGTGCCTTCGCGGCACGGCGTGCACTGGCCGCAGCTCTCGTGCTTATAGAAATAAGCGATGCGAGCGATGGCCTTGATGACGTCGGCGGACTTGTCGAGCACGATAATAGCGGCCGTGCCGAGGCCCGACTTGAGCTTGGTCAGGCTGTCGAAATCCATCGTCAGCGTATCGCAGAGATCGGCTGGGATCAGCGGCATGGAAGAGCCGCCCGGGATTACCGCCAGGAGATTGCCCCAGCCGCCGCGCACGCCGCCGCAATGCTCGTCGATGAGCTGGCGAAGCGGAATGCCCATCTCCTCCTCGACGACGCAGGGGCGGTTCACGTGGCCCGAGATCTGGAAGAGCTTGGTGCCGGTGTTGTTCGGCAGGCCGAGCGCTGCGAACCAATGGCCGCCGCGGCGCAGGATGTCCGGGACGACAGCGATGCTCTCGACGTTATTGATCGTGGTCGGCGCGCCATAAAGGCCGACGTTGGCCGGGAATGGCGGCTTCAGGCGCGGCTGGCCCTTGCGGCCTTCCAGGCTTTCGAGCAGCGCGGTTTCCTCGCCGCAGATGTAGGCGCCGGCACCGTGCGCGATGTAGAAATCGAAATCCCAACCGTGGACGTTGTTCTTGCCGATCAGCTTGGCGGCATAGGCTTCATCCACCGCGCGCTGCAGGCGCTCGCGTTCACGGATGAACTCACCGCGGATATAGATGTAGCAAGTGTGCGCGCGCATCGCGAAACCCGCGAGCAGCGCGCCTTCGATCAGAAGATGGGGATCATTGCGCATGATCTCCCGGTCCTTGCAGGAGCCAGGTTCGCTCTCGTCGGCGTTGATGACGAGATAGGACGGACGCGAGTCCGCCTTCGGCATGAAGCTCCACTTGAGACCAGTCGGAAAGCCCGCACCGCCGCGGCCGCGGAGACCCGAGGTCTTGACCTCGGAGATGATCCAGTCGTGCCCCTTGTCGATGAAGAACTTGGTGCCGTCCCACGAGCCGCGCGACTGCGCACCCTTGAGCCCCGAGTCGTGGAACCCGTAGATGTTCTGGAAGATGCGATCCTTGTCTTCGAGCAGCATCGCGACCTATCCCTTGGGTTCTTCGACAGGCTTGGTACCAGCAGCTGCAGCACCGCCTTCCTGCAGTTCCGGAAAGCGTGCGCGCCAGGCGCCGAGCTTGGAGCCGTCATAGAGCGTCGGATCGGACAGTGTGGTCGGTGCGCCTTCGGGCGAAGAGTTTTTGCGGCCGATCTGCGAGCCAACCTTCGGCGTCGCGCCGCGCGCGAAGGCGCCGAGAATTTTTTCAAGCGCTTCCGGGGTCAGATCCTCGTAGGTGTCCTTCCAGATCTGGACCATCGGTGCGTTGGCGCAAGCGCCCAGGCATTCCACTTCTTCCCACGAGAACTGTCCGTCTTCCGACAGCTCGTGCGGATGCTCCGCGATACGTCTTTTACAGACCTCGATCAGCCCTTCGGCTCCGCGCAACATGCACGGCGTGGTTCCGCAAACCTGCACGTGCGCCTTGGTGCCAACCGGCGAAAGCTGGAACATCGTGTAGAAGGTCGCGACCTCGTAGGCCCTGATATAAGCGACGCCGAGCATGTCTGCCACGTGGCGCAGTGCGGGCTCCGAAAGCCAACCGCCCAACTGCTCCTGCGCGCGCCAGAGCAATGGAATGATTGCAGACGCTTCCTTGCCTGCCGGATATTTCGCAATGGTCTCTTTTGCCCAAGCGAGGTTCTCGGGCGTAAAAGAAAAACCATGTGGCTGGTCGGGATGAAGACGGCGGACGCCCATGCTGGCTCCCTCTGCGGATCATCCGCGGGGCTCTGGAAGTCTCAGATCCGATCCAGGCCGCCGAGCCTCGATCATCCACGACCTCTCCACGCAACTTCCCCCGCAGCAGTCTTCATTTCCACTACGTCTATCGCAGCGCGAAAGCAAGCGCGCAGGGCGCAGTGCCCCCGCGCTATTTCATCATTTTGGATTGTTGCGTTCGCGCGTACGCAAACGAGAAGAAAAGCCGATTGCTGGCGTCAGAGTTTTGATCGACGACGACCGCAAATCGCTTCGGACGAAAGTCTATGATCGGCAGCCGAGATCTCTGATCTTACACAGCCGGCAAGGTGGCCCAGCCCGCAATCAGAAGCACGGCCGCAATCGGCGCAAGAAAGAGAGAGATTTGCGAGCCGACGCGCAGGAAGCCGGTCCAGAAGATGGCGAGCAGAACGCCGAACAGCACGATGACCCATCCTCCGTATTCGGTGCCGCGTGCAGCCGCGAACCAAAGCGCGTTCGAGATCGCGAACACGCCGAGCAGCACGGGCACGACCGGGAAATCAACCTGAAGGGCGCCCATTGGCCATTGCTGGCGACGCGCGAAGAAGTTGTAGGTCGCGAGCGACAGTCCCCAGCCCAACGCGGCAACCGCCAACAGAAACAGATTGTCGATCATTTGACGCAACTCCCCTAGATTTGCCCACGGATTGTGCCAGCAATTCCGCAATTTCACCAGCTTCCGTTGAGACGCCCGGCTGAGCCGCAGCCCACTTTTCCCAGGCACGCATCGGAGGATCCTGCACGGCAAGGCTTGCCACCCCCTCGGCAAGGCGCCATATTCCGCCCGGAGGCTGGCGGCGGACGAGACCATCGCCAACCGGGTCAGGTCCGGAAGGAAGCAGCCCTAACGACAGGTGCACGGGTCGTTCGTCAGCCTCTTAATTCGCTCGCGGGCGCTTGTTCGGATCGCCGACGCGATCCGGCGCCCTCCGCGGGGACGGCGCTTGCGCCGGGCCGTTTCCTAGCGGTGCTTGGCTCCGCCAAGACGTTCCCCGGGCCCTTCGGGCCGAAACGTTCGAGCGCTTGAGCGAGGGCGAATGGCCAAGTTATTTCGATTTCTGGCCGTACTCGCGGCCGCGCTGCCATTCCTCATCGGGTCGATGCCGGCTTCCTCGTCAGTGCCTTGCCCGCATGAACACGGCGCCGCGCTGGAAACGATGGATTGCCCCTGTTGCGACAGGACGAACGTGGCGACGTCCGTCCCATGCCCCATCTGCATCTTCGGTGTTGCCGTCCCGAACCAAGCTATGGACACCCGGCTCGACGTCCGACGCGTTTCCTTTGCCTGGCTCGACCAGAGGGCCGATGGCCGCGCCATCGAGCCACCGATCCCTCCGCCGCGACCGATGGACATCGCTTAGTCGATAGTTTCATCAATCAACGGAGAACCAAAAATGACGAAAGTCATTGCTATGGCTGCTTTTGTTTTGCTGGCCCTTCCCGTAGCGGCCGAGGCGGCGCAGGTTTGCTGCGACCTCCTGGTCTGCTGTGACGGCGGGCCCTGCTGCGACGAGTAGGCCAACTGCGGTGCTCGCCCCTCACGGGGCGAGCACTTTCCAACCGCATTGCAGCATGTGCTCGATCGCAACTAAGATAAGACGATGGCCAAGAAGAAATCTGACAGTGACGTGACAACGGGCGGGGCTGAGGGATCGGCAACGGCGAAACCCTATGTCGTGCTGGCGCGGAAATACCGGCCGCAGACGTTCGATGACCTGATTGGCCAGGAAACCATGGTGCAGACGCTGCGCAACGCGTTCGCGTCGGGGCGCATTGCGCACGGCTTCATGCTGACAGGCGTGCGCGGCGTCGGCAAGACCACCACAGCGCGCATCCTCGCGCGCGCCCTCAACTACGAAACCGATACGATCTCGGTGCCGACCATCGACATGCCGGGGCTCGGGCGGCACTGCCTCGAGATCATGGAAAGCCGGCACCCCGACGTGATCGAGATGGACGCCGCCTCCAACACCGGCGTCGACAATATCCGCGAAATCATCGAGAGCGCCCGCTACCGGCCGCTGTCCGCGCGGACCAAGGTATTCATCATCGACGAGGTGCACATGCTCTCTAAGGGCGCGTTCAACGCGCTCTTGAAAACACTCGAAGAGCCGCCGGGGCATGTGAAGTTTATTTTCGCGACAACGGAGATTCGCAAGGTTCCCGTCACCGTGCTGTCGCGCTGCCAGCGTTTCGACTTGAGGCGCGTGGACGTTCCACGCCTCGCTCAGCACCTCAAGAACATCGTCGCCAACGAAGGCGCGGCGGCCGACGACGACGCGCTGACCTTGATCTCGCGCGCGGCCGAAGGCTCGGTGCGCGATGCGCTTTCGATCCTCGATCAGGCGATCTCGACGTCCTTCACCCCCGAGACCGGCGGGGACAGCACCGTCACCGCAACTGCCGTTCGCGCACTTTTGGGCCTTGCCGATCGCGGGCGCATTTTCGATCTGCTCGAAACGCTCGCGGCCGGAGAGATCGCGTCCGCGCTCGGCGCGCTCGATGCACTGCACAAGGACGGCGCAGAGGCGGCGCAAGTGCTCGCTGACCTCGCGGAAGCCGTGCACATCACCGCGCGCGTCAAGGCGGTTGGCCCCGATGCGGCCGGTGAAGCGCTCGCACTCGAAGAAAAGCGGCGCGCGGCCACACTCGGCGACAAGCTCTCGATGCCGCTGCTCGCCCGCCTCTGGCAGATGCTGCTCAAAGGGCTCGAGGAAGCGGGAAAAGCGCCGAACCCGCTGGCGGCGGCCGAAATGGTGCTGATCCGGATCGCGCACACCTCCGACCTGCCACCGCCCGACGAGATCATTCGTGCGCTTGGCGGCGCGCCCGAGCGCCGCCGTAACGGCGCGGCGCCCGCCGAAGGGGCACGAGCCAGCGCAGGCGCCACGGCCGAAGCGGCCGGCGACGCGGCCACCGCGCGCGCATCCCGTGCGCAACCCACTTCCCCGGATTTCGATCTGGATCTGCTTCCCGAGGACGACCGGGACTTCGAGTTCCCGAGCGACGGCTCGATGATGGACGAGGACGGCGCAAGCGACGACGGTGACGGGATTGCCGCTGCGCCTGCCGGACAAGGCCCTTCTTTGCGGCCGCTCAACACGTTCGCCGACGTTGTCGGGCTGGCCGGCGACCGGCGCGACGCCAAGCTCAAGGTCATGCTGGAAGAGCAGACGAGCCTCGTCAAATTCGACGGCGTGGCCGGCACCATCGACCTCTATCTGTTGCCGGGGGCTTCGCCGGACGTTGCCAACGACTTGCGCGAAAAGCTCAACAAATGGACCGGCCGCAGGTGGATTGTTGCCCTATCGAAAACACCTGGCGAAACGCCAATTGGCCAGGTGCGGCGCGAGCGCGAGGCGCAAGAGATCGCGGCTTTGAAGCGCCACCCGGCCGTCGCCGCCGTGCTCAACGCCTTTCCGGATGCCGAGGTCTCGCCTGTGCGCCGCATCCCGCGCGAGCGCGACGACGACAGCAAAGCGGGATGATGATCGCATCCTAAGAAGAAATGGCAGCGCCAACGCGTCACACCCTGCATAAACGGCCGCCCGAAAATTCTGGGCGGCCGTTCGTCATTTCAGGCTCGTTTCGTCAAAGGACATTGAAGCGATTTTCGAGCGGCTTTCCATCTGGCCAGAATGCCCGGTCCTTACCCTTGTCCAGTTTCTTGTCGCCATCCACGTCCTGGTAAAGCGATCCCCAAAGCGTCATTCCGCTTTTGAGGTCTTTTCCGATTTCGACGCTGACATTGCGGTGATCACCGGCAGCGAGCGGAACGTAGCCCAGCACGTCGCTAGCCGCCTTGCCGTCGACGTCACTGCCGTACACGGCGACATAGCCATCGAACGGCAGATACACGTAGCTGAAGCTTACCGCCTTGCCTGCATTCCGCTGATCAAAAACGATCAGCGAGGGGTCTGTGTGCGCCTGTCCCGTGTCACGGGCTTGCGGGGCTTCGGGTGCAGCAAATGCTTTCATCGCGAACAGAGGGGCCACCAGGAGCGCCACTGCGCCGAGGCAAAAGCGATAACTTTTCATGAGCGTTTCCTCTCCGGTTTTGCGCCGATTCCATTTCGGCGTTCCTGCGAGATCAACGCGCGCGCGAGCCCTTCGCTCCTTCACGCCGGATAACTTCAATTTCAGGCGAATTGAATTTTCAGAGAAAGAAAATTGCGCTATTTGCGCCGTCTACGGAGATGATCCTACGAAGTCTTGCGTAGCTCAATGATCGCTCGTGCCGGCGCTTTCGAAACACGCATCAGGCGTTCTTGAAACCAGACGAGACAAGGCAGGGCTGCTTGCCCGCCAGCATCGCATCCGGGAATTCCTCCCGATTTTCGGACGCGGGAAGCGCTCCCCTCCCCGGGCAAATAAAGCAATGTTATAGCGTCTCCACTCGCCCGCGCTTCGACCGGGCGATCTGTTCAGGGAGAACGCAATGCGCCTACACGCACTTACGGCCGCCACGCTGCTGCTGGCCGCCGGCCCGGCTCTCGCCGCCTCGGAGGGCAAATTCTCGAAAGCTACCGTCGACGGGATCACCAAGTCGCTTGAGGCCGACGGCTGCAAGCTCGGCGAAATCCACTCGGGAGACGGCCGCTACGACGTCTCGGGCGCTCAATGCGCAGACGGGATCTATACGGTTTCGGTCGATACCAACTTCAAGATCATCGAAAAGAAGAAAAAGCCGGAGCCGCCGAAATAGCGACCACGGCAACAGGCAACTTCGGGCCGGGCGAAAGCTCGGCCTTCTTTTTTTGGCGGCACGCCCCTATCTCCGGCGAAGAATAGGAGATGCGCGTGACCGATCCCTTCAATCTCCAGCGCTTTGTGGATGCGCAATCGCTCGTCTACGAGACCGTGCTGCGCGAGCTTCGCGCCGGGCGTAAGACGTCGCACTGGATCTGGTTCATCTTCCCTCAGGAAAAGGGCCTCGGCAGTAGCGCGATGTCCCAGCGCTACGCCATCTCCTCGTTAGACGAGGCGCGGGCTTACCTGGCCCACCCCATTCTCGGCCCGCGACTCAAGGAATGCGTGGATCTCGTCATGTCGCACCAGGACATCCCCTTGGAGCAGATGCTCGGCGGTCTCGACGCCATGAAGTTCCTGTCGTGCGTCGAGCTCTTCTGCAACGCTTGCGGCGACGACTGGCTGCGGCGATGAAGCGATGCAGAGTGCCGCGAAATGATCTAGGTTCGAGAGAACTCGGCAGCGCGAAACGGGCAGCCCCGAACTCAACCTTGCTGCCGGCGGCCAGCGGCCTGTTGCTTCACAAGGAGATCCTATGAAAGACCTGATGGGTATGATGAAACAGGTCAAGGACATGCAGGATAGGATGCAGCGCCTGCAGGAGGAACTTGCCGCCATCGAGGTGGACGGCTCGGCGGGCGGTGGGCTCGTCTCGGTCACGCTCAGCGGCAAAGGCGACGTCAAGCGCGTGCGGATCGACCCTTCACTTCTGAAGCCGGAAGAGGCCGAGATCGTCGAGGACCTGATCGTCGCGGCGTCTTCGGATGCGAAAGCCAAGGTCGAAGCGCGTCTCCAGGAAAAGATGAGCGAAGTGACCGGCGGGCTTCCACTGCCACCCGGCATGAAGCTTTTTTGACGGTTTCTCCTTCCAAAGCGCCCCGCGAGAGAAAAAAACTTCGCCCCAAAGGTCACTAAAGGCCTTTGAGCTGTTGAATTCCGCGGGGTTCTGCCCTATCTGCGCACGCTTGCTCAAAGTGCGGGTGCACGCGAGCTGTCTTTGTTTGGTCTCTCATGCAGGAAGGGAGCTTCGCCTTGGACAGCGTTCTCATCATCGGTGCCGGTGCGGCAGGTTCGGTCACGGCGCAGAAGGCCGCGATGAACCGCGACGTCTTCAAGAAGGTGCACCTCGCCTCGCGGCGCCTCGAAAGCTGCGAGAAAGTCGCCAAGCTCTGCGTCACGCCGATCGAGATCTCTCAGGTCGATGCCGACAACGTCGACGAAGTCGTCGCGCTGATCGAGCGCGTGAAGCCGGATCTCCTGATCAACATGGCACTTCCCTACCAGGATCTGCCGATCATGGACGCCTGCCTCAAGACCGGCGTCCATTACATGGATACCGCGAACTATGAGCCGCGCGACGTGGCGAAGTTCGAGTATTCCTGGCAGTGGAAGTACCAGGATAAGTATGCCGACAAGGGCATCATGGCCGTGCTCGGCTGCGGGTTCGACCCCGGCGTTTCGAACATCTTCTGCGCCTATGCGCAGGAGCACCTGTTCGACACCATCGACACCATCGACATCATCGATTGCAACGACGGCAGCCACGGTAAGTCGTTCGCGACCAACTTCAATCCGGAGATCAATCTCCGCGAGGTGACGCAACGCGGCAAGTACTGGAAGGACGGCAAGTGGATCGAGATCGATCCGCTGACGATCTCCTGCATGATCGACTATCCGGAAGTCGGCCCGCGCAAGAGCTATCTCATCTATCACGAGGAGGAAGAAAGCCTCGTCCAGAACATCAAGGGTCTGAAGCAGATCCGCTTCTGGATGACGTTCTCCGACAACTACATCAAGCACCTCGACGTGCTGCAGAGCGTGGGTATGACGCGCATCGATCCGGTCATGTACAAGGGCACGCCGGTGATCCCGATGGAGTTCCTGAAGGAGCTGCTGCCGCCGCCGTCATCGCTTGGCGAAAACTACACCGGGCGCACGTCGATCGGCTGCATCATCGACGGCACCAAGGATGGCAAGCGCAAGACGGTGCTCATCTATAACGTCTGCGACCATGCGCAGTGCTACAAGGAAACGAAGGCGCAGGCCGTCTCGTACACGACGGGCGTGCCGCCGGTCGTCGGCGCGATCCAGATGTTCCAGGGCGCTTGGGGCGGTAAGGGCGTGTTCAACGTGGAACAGCTTCCCTCGAAGCCGTTCCTCGACGAGCTCGGCAAGCAGGGCCTGCCGTGGCACGTCCTCGATATCACGCCGGCCGATCAGGCCGAGCTGTTCGCGGTCAAGACCTGATCCGCGCTTCGCTTCTGCAATATGTGATGGGCGGCTTCGGCCGCCCATTTTTTTGTTTCCTTCCAGCCGCTTTCCCCTTCAGATAACCGAGAAGTGGGCGCGCGAAAAAGCGCGACCGAACGGCGGGGGACACTGATGCAAGAGACCGTGCAGGCCTATTTGGCGGCGGGGACGGACGCGAACGCGGCCCCTGTAATCGTGACCGTGCACGGCACCAACGACGCCCACCCCGACGACGAGGGCACGCGCTGGTGGCAACGCGGCTCCAAGTTCACCCAGCATCTGGTCGACAGCCTTGCCGCGCGCGGGCTGCCGCGGGCGGAAGTCCTGCCGCTGCACTGGTCCGGCCAGAACTCCGACTTCGACCGCCTCAAAGGTGCCGCCGATCTCGCACGGACATTGCGCCGCCTCGATCGCGACGGGCGTCCACATGCGGTGATCGCACATAGTCACGGCGGCAACGTCACCGTCGAAGGACTGACGCTGGCCGGGCGTTCGACGCATCGCGGCGGGATCATTTCGTTCGGCACGCCCTTCTTCACGCGGCGGCTCAAGACGGTTCCGATGCTGATCGCCCTGTTTCAGCTCTTGCTCGGCCTCGTCATTCCGCCGATCATGCTGTGGTATCTGGTCGAGATCCTTCCTTCCGATAGTAACAAGAAGATCGAGGGCGTCCTGCTGTTTGGGGGGCTCGCCGTACTCGGTGTCTGGAGCCTCGTTCGCGGGGCGCGCCGGCTTTTGCGACGGCATTTTGCGACCCGCTTGTTCACCCGCTCGCTTGCGCCTTCGCAATGGCTAGTCGTTCACAGCCCGCGCGACGAGGCGATGCAGCTTCTGGAAACGGCCGCGCAGATCTCGCCGCAATACGTCAAGACCAGCTCGGCGATGCGGTCTCTCACGGCGTTCGCGTCGCTTGCCGGCGTCGTGGCCACGACCGGGCTTTTCATCTGGTTCGGCGGCTACTTCCTCAATCCCATCGTAGAAAAGATTTCGGCCGGCGAGTTCGGGCTCGGCACCGCTGCCGATTTGACCTTCCTGTTGCTCGTTCCGGTCGTTTACGGCGCAGTCTTCTTCGCGATCTGGCTGATCGCGCGGGCGGGCGGCGCGTGGCTATATGCAAGAATGCTAACTAACGCCATTCACGGCGGCGTGCTGGGCGCGGCCTTCGGCGGAGACGGACCGTTCAAGCTCGTCGGCATCACGCGTCTCCCTCCCTACCTCGTTAAGGCAAAAGAAGAGCGTATCGAAGCGCTCGACCTCGGCGGCATCGACGATGCGGCGTTGTTCGTCGCGGCGCAGAACCTTTACAACAGCGTTGTTGCCAACGACGGGCCGGAAGGTGGCATCGCCAATCCCGACGTCATGTGGAAGCGCCTGTCCGATGCGCTCTACCACAACGCCTACATGCGCGACGACGGCGTGATCGCGACGGTTGCCGATCACCTCGCGGGGAACTGGCGCAAGCCGGGGAAGTAACCAGCGGTCGGCGTTTGCGACGTGCGATTGACGCGCGACCGATTCAGAATTTTTGCTCTCGGCCGGAATAAAATTCGCAACTAAAAAATCGGCAATTCAGCACGAATGTGGCGCAGTGCGTCCCATTTGAATCACAGAATCACAACATGCTTTGTCTCGTGATTTGAACCGCACCGCCTCGAACGGTCATGGAACCAGATCGGGCGGCCCAAATTTTTACTCGCACGCATTTCAAAGGTGAACCTGATTCACCGGCCATCCGTGCCCGCATGAGGGCAGAGAGAAGGCCGCGCCAGCTTCGCCGGAAAATGCCCAGCAACGGGGGACCAAACATGGCTCAACTTTCTCAGAAGCTCGCGGAGATGCACCGCAGGCTGGCGGAGAACGCCCAGGAGGAGCAGGCGCTCGTCCGCGCGCTCAATGCAGCGCTCAATCACGTTGACGAGAAGCTGCTGACGGAGATCCGGCACGTCACGCAGCAGCATGAAGCCCGCCGTTCGGTAATCATGAACGAACTGCAGCTGCTCGCGACGCGCCTGTGCGCCTTCCCCGCCTTGCAGCAGCAGAGTGAAGCTGTTGCCGCGATCGAAGACGAGAATTACACGCCGCCCCAGAACGGAAGCCGCAATGGGGCGACCCACGCTCCCGGCAACTGGCGGATCGCGGCCCAGAACATCCAGGACGACCTCGACTTCTTCAGCGACCATCCGCAGCCTAATTGATCCCTCTTTAGGGCGTTGAAGGAACGGCCGCGAGCCGATACACAGCTTCGATCAATGGCTGTCTGTCCCGGTTCGCGGTCGATCATGCTCAAGGTTTCTCGTCTCGTTCGTGTCGCCTTGTTCTCGGCGGTCGTGCTGGCGCCGGCTCCGCTTCCGGCGGCGGACATCGACCTCTATGCTTGGCAGTTCTTCGACGGACCCGACGCCGGAGACCCCAAGTCCTCGTCGGCGCAGCTCATCTACGGGGTGCCCGAAACCGACGACATCCAGGTTTCCGGAAGCTGCGACGCATCGGACAGCAAGGCCGCGGTGCCGCATCTGATCTTCGGCGTCGACGTCGGTTCGCTTTCCGACGGAGCCGAGACCGAGCTTCGTATCTCCAGCGGCGACGTGGAGCAAACCCTCAAAGGCCTCGTGCAGCTTGCCGAGAACGAGGAAGGGCTCGACGGGGTTCTCGTTTCGCTCGACGTGTCCGACCCGCTGTGGACACTCCTTGAGCAGAAGGACGAACTTTCCTATTCGGTGCCCAATCTGACCGACGCCAAGCTCTCTTTGAAGAGGGGACGCGAGGCGATCGGGCAATTCCTGGCGGCGTGCCGCAAACTCGCTCCAATGCCCTCCGACAACACGAAGGCCGCGCCATGACCGAAGGCGAGATCCTGTCCATCCGAAACGAGCTCACCGCGCTCGTCGTGTCCGTCGTCTCGGTCAGCTTCGGGATGATCTCGGCCTACATCGTGGGCTTGTGGCTGTTTCTCAAGAAAGCGCCGATCGTGCTTCGCTTGCTGGCGTTCCTGCTGCTTTCGTGCGGGCTTGCCTTCATGGGCGTGCTGACGGTCGGCCTCAACGCGCTTCTGCTCGGCACGGAACGGGCCTGGAGCAAGCTCGACAAGACCTCCGTCGAGATCGCGAGCTTCGGCAGCGAGCGGCCGGATTTCCTGCACGGGCTGTCACTCTACGAGGCTTCGGCGGCGCTCGGCTGCGTCGCCTTCCTTGCGATCTACGCGGCGCTGTTCTTCATCACATTCTTTTACCGGTGGGCGGACGAGAGCGAGGCCGATTAGCCGTTTTGCCGCTGCGCTCTAGAAGTCGTCATCCAGCGATGCCATATAGCGCGCTCAGTTCCTTCCTCGCGCGATGGTCAGCCATGCTCCCGAACATTCCCAGCGATATCCGCACCCCCGCCTACGTACTCGACGCGGCGGCCCTCAAGCGGAACCTCGTGACGGCTGCCCGCGTCAAGCGCGAGGCGGGCGTCAAAGTTCTGCTCGCCACCAAGGCGTGGGCGATGCCGGCCGCCTTCCCGCTGATGCGCGACGTGCTGGACGGCACCACCGCGTCCGGCGAGTACGAAGCCCGCATGGGCCGGGAGGAGTTTGGCCGCGAGGTGCACGTCTATGCGCCGGCCTACGGGCCGGGCGAGGTCGAGCGGCTGACGTCGATTGCCGATCACATCTACTTCAATTCGCCCGAGCAGATTGCGCGCGGCCTTCCGCTCGCGAAAGCGGCCGGGCGCGAGGTCGGCATTCGGATCAATCCCGGCTATTCCAACGCGACCGTCGGCGGGGCGCTCTACGACCCGTGCGCGCCGTGCTCGCGCTTCGGCACGACCGTTGACGAAATTGACCAGTTGCCGTGGGATGACATCGACATCTTCCACGTCCATGCACTTTGCGAATCTCTCGACAACGGCTCGGTCGGGCTGATCGAGCACGTGGCGCGCGGCTTCGCGCCCTATCTCCGCCGCGTCAAAGCCGTGAACTTCGGCGGCGGGCATTTCATGAACAAGCCCGGCTATGATGTTTCGAAGCTGATCGCAGCGCTTCGTGCTTTCCGCGCCGAGTTCGGTATCGAAGTTTACCTCGAACCTGGCGCCGGCCTCGTCGTCGATACCGGCTATCTGGTGTCGACGGTGATCGGGCTGCATCATAACGTGAAGGACATCGCGATCCTCGATGCTTCCGCTTCGACGCATATGCCGGACGTGCTGGAGGTGCCGTACACGCCGACGGTGATCGGCGCGAAGGAGCCCGGTGCGCTTGCGCATTCCTACCTGCTCGGCGGCAAGACCTGCATGACCGGCGACGTCATCGGCGAATACTCCTTCGCCGAGCCGCTCGTGCCCGGCTCGCGCGTCGTGTTCACCGACATGATGCAGTATTCGTTCGTGAAAAACACGACCTTCAACGGCACGCCGCTGCCGGATCTCGCCATCCTGCACGAAGACGGGCGCTACGAAGTGGTAAGGACGTTCGGCTACGAAGAGTTCCGGAGGCGGCTCGGGTGACCGCCTCTGTTGCCATCCCGGCCGGCCGATGGCAGACTTCGCACGTGGGATATGAAAATCACGACGGGGGGCTCAACATCAGGAGAGCCTAATGTCCACGTGCACGAAGAGCGAACGAAGCGTCCTCAGCCACGACGAATTTTCTCTCGTCAAAGAAACCCATCACCCTGACATCTACCGCATCGGCGATCTGAAGGCGCTGCAGGAGCTTCAAAGCAAGTTGCGGGGCCTGCGCAGCAAAGAACGCACACTTGCGCGCCAGAAGCGCCGGGAGACACGTGGAAAGTCTGAACCGCGCGGCAAGAGCTTTCCCGCCACCGCCGAGCAACCTCTCAAGCGGAAACAGGCGTTCGCGGCAGCGCTGAAGCGCGTCAATAACGAGGTCCGTCGCGTCCGTGCACTCGAGGCTACGGCCAAAAATGTCGAAGCTGCTCACAAGGCGTTCCAGCTCAAGCGCGAAGCCAATTTTCTCCATCACCCGATCGAACGCACAGCCAGCGACGGGATGAGGTCGCTTTCGAACACGCGCCGCCGTTCGCATATTCCGGGAAGCCAGATCGGTAGCGTCTCGCAGGCGACAAAGGTCGCGCAGGCGATCAAGGATGCGCGGCCATCATAACTGTTTCTTGCCCTGAAAAACCAACGGCTGCCGGCCTCTTGAGAGGCGGGCAGCCCTCACCGTTGCTCGGTCGAGCTCGGTTCAGCGCTTGGCGCGGCAGGATTGCAGGCAGCGCGTTAGCTCGGACCCGCAGCTCGGGCTGTCCTTGGTGGCGCGACGGCAGGAGTTCTCCTGCGCATAGCAACGCTGTGCACAATCGTTGGCCGAGGATGCGGCAGGAAGCAGGGCCGAGACCCCGAAACACAGGGCCGCGGTCGCATAACGAATTGTCCGGTTCATTTTCGACCCTCCCTCTGCTGGATTGGCTTTCGACCCACTCAATAGGGGCGGCCTGCTCGATAGTGGCCCCTGTTCGCCCCGTTGCGCGGATGATGCGTAAACGTGGTTTACACGCTCAACGATGAACGTCACCTGAACCGGGCCGTCAAGCCTTCCGTGCCATTTAAGGTTGCTGCAACATGGCGTTCTGAGAGGACCGCGTGCGCGCGCCAGTTCGCTTCAGAGTGACCTGATCATGCTTCAGACTTTTCCTGCGCTGCCGATTCACGCCGCGCCCGAGTGGGGCCGCGACGATCGGAGCGCGGCCTGAAGCGATCATGGTCACTTTAGCGAGACCGATGATTCACGCTTCAGGCGGGTAGGGCCTGAAGCGATCATGGTCTAGAACGCGAATTCCTCGAAGATGTGGTCGATGTTTCCCTGCCAGGGGCCTTCGAAGCGGTCGATCAACTCGTCGGCTACGGTGCGGCCCGCGGCCGCCAACCGCTGAAGGGGGGCCAGGTAAATCGTCTCGTCCTGGCTTTTGACGTTGATCCGGCGGCGATTCTTGAGGCCGAGGTGGGAGATACGCAGCGCGGTGCGCGCCAGCTCCTGGACAGTGGTGTCCTTGAATTTGGCGCCTAGGGCCAAACGCGGCACGATCGCGCGCAGCTCATCCCGGTCGGCGGCAGTCCAGGACTTGACCATATCCCAGGCCGCGTCGAGCGCGACCTGGTCGTAAAGAATGCCAACCCAGAACGCGGACAGCGCACAAATGCGCGGCCAGCGCCCGCCGTCGGCGCCGCGCATCTCGAGAAAACGCTTCAGGCGCACTTCAGGGAACAGCGTCGTGAGGTGATCCGACCAATCATCCAGTGTCGGGCGTTCACCCGGGAGGGCTGCGAGCTTCCCCTCCATGAAATTCCGGAAGGATGCTCCCGCGACGTCGATGTAGCGACCCGAGCGATAGACGAAGTACATCGGCACATCGAGCGCGTAATCCACATAACGCTCGTAACCCATGCCGTCCTCGAACACGAAGGGCAGCATGCCGGTGCGGCGCGGATCGGTCTCACGCCAGACTTCGCTGCGCAACGACTTCATGCCGTTGATGCGACCTTCGGTGAACGGAGAGGAGGCAAACAGCGCAGTGGCGATCGGCTGCAGAGCAAGGCTCACGCGCAGCTTCTTCACCATGTCGGCTTCGTTCGCGAAGTCGAGGTTCACCTGGATGGTCGCGGTGCGGTACATCATGTCGAGGCCGCGCTTGCCGACCGTTGGCATGTAGCGCGTCATCACCGCATAGCGCTGCTTCGGCATGTGCGGCGTTTCTTCGAGCGTCCATTTCGGCGAAAAGCCGACGCCGAGAAATCCGATGCCGAGATCCTCGCCGACGTCGAGCACCTCGTTCAGATGCTGCTGCGTCTCGTCGGCGGTTTCATGCAGCGTTTCAAGCGGCGCGCCGGACAGCTCGAACTGGCCGCCGGGCTCGAGGCTGATTGTGCCGCCGGGCTGCCCGTCCGGCCGCTTCAGCGCGATGATGTTCTCGCCTTCGGTGATCGGCTCCCAATCGTAGCGCGCGATCATGTGCTCCATCAGCGCGCGGATACCGCGCGGACCCGCGTAGGGAACAGGTGTCAGCGTCTCGGTCTGGAAGACGAACTTTTCGTGCTCGGTGCCGATGCGCCAAGCATCCTTGGGCTTCTCGCCGGCCGCGATCCAGGCGACGAGATCGTCGCGGGAACGCACGAGCGGACTTTTGGCCCCATCCTGGCGGGTCGACATGCGTGGGGCCTCTGGGGATCCGGAAAAGGCGTAGGCATTGCTGGGCAGGAGTTATGGCGACCCCGGGGCGCCTAAACAAGGGGTTGCTGTCGTTGGTCGCGCGTCCGGTCGCCGCGCGCGCTCGACTAACGGGGGCGCGCGGGTGGTAAACAGGGCAGCACGCGGCGCGGATCGTCGGGAATGGTTTCCGACTGCAGGCAGGATTCGAGGCGGCGGATCATCACCGAGCTATGGTTGGCCCGGAGACAATCGACAAACAGGCGGACACCCTGGGCAACGCAGCCGTCGAGCTCGGCCATGATGAACTGGGGCGCGTCCACATCGGGGCGATCTTTGCGGGAAAGGTCGATATTCGGCTCAATGAAAATCGAGGGCCCGTCGTGACGGCCGGGCCTTCCGGGCCGATCGTCGGGGCGCCCGGGTCGCGACCGATCCCCGCCTCTCTCCTGCGGACGCACCATCTCCGCTGGCCCGCGACCCTCCTGGGCCGCAAGTTGCATAGGCGAAATGGCGGTCAACACCGCCGCGCAGACCAGGGCCGCCTTGGCTTGCATGTCCATCTGCTTCTGCATCCATAGGGCGCAGCGGCCGGCAGGCTCCGCGCCAGCCCTCCACGATAGACAGGGAACGTAAACGAATCGCTCCGTAGACTTTGGCCAGCAGTTCAGGAATGGAGGTCGCGATGAAATACGAGGCACTCCTCGCCGGTGGGATAATCGTGGCGGGCATTGCGGCCGCGGCCTTGACGCTCGATGGGGAAACGGTTCCCAACAAGAAGATGGCCGGCGGGTCGGAAGCGTGCACCTATCACGCGGGCCCGATGGACGGCGATCTCATCAGCGAGGGCTCGGATGCCGGACGGCGAATCCTTCAGTCCATTCTCGCGCTTGAACGCAAATGCGAATACGTCACGCTTGCGCTGCCGGATGGCACGCGGCAGGTCATGAAGCTCGGCAAGGCCGGCCGCAAACCGGGCGAGCGCGGGCCGCCCAGCATCACGACGTTCTAGCGCACCTTCCGGCTATCTCGGCTCGGCAGCGAGGATCTCGCGGGCCTTGGCGCAATCGGCTTCCATCTGGCGCACAAGCTCCTCGGCGGATGCAAACTTGCGGTCGCCGCGAACCTTGTCGACGAAGCTGACCTCGATGGTGCGTCCGTAGATCTTTTCGTCGAAATCGAACAGAAACACCTCAAGCACAGGCATTCCGTCGTCGAAAGTTGGGCGGGTGCCGAGGTAGGCGGCGCCCTCGAGCGACTTGCCGTCGAGCTTTACGCGCACCGCGAAAATGCCGTGGCCCAGCGCGGTTCCCTTCGGCATCGCAACATTCGCGGTCGGGAAACCGAGGCCGGTTCCGCGCTGCGCGCCGCCGACGACCGGCCCCCGTACGCGCCATTGGCGCCCCAGAGCCTTGGCCGCGCCGCGCACATCGCCTTCCGCAAGCAGCAGGCGGATCGCCGTCGAAGAGAACGGCTCGCCGCGATCGGCCACCGGCTCGACCACGGTCACGCCAAATCCATGCGCCGCGCCGGCCGCGCGCAAAGTCTCGGACGACCCGGTGCGGTTCTTGCCGAAGAAAAAGTGATAGCCGACCACGACGTGCGCAACCGCGAGCGCGCCGACCAGAATTTCCTCGATAAAGCGGCCTGCATCGAGCCCCGCAAGGGCAGCATCGAAAGGCAACACAACGGCGAGATCAAGTCCCGCCTCGTCCAGGACGGCGAGCTTTTCATCGCGCGGCGTGAGGTGGAAATGCAGCTCGTCAGGGCTGAAGAACTCACGCGGATGAGGCTCGAAAAGCAACACGCCAGCCGGACACCCGATGCGCTTTGCTTCTTTCTGCGCCGCGCCGATCAGGAACTGGTGGCCGCGGTGCACGCCGTCGAAATTGCCGAGCGCCAGAACGGCGCCCTTCGCCTCGGGCGGTACCGCTTCAAAACCATTGACGATCAGCATCGGGGTTTTCTCGTGCTTGCAGCCAAAGCCGGGCTTCAAGCGGCCGGGCGGCTCGGGACCATCAGCACAGCTTCGCCAGTGAGCACCGGCTTGCCGTTCACGGCGCAAACCGTTTCGAAGCGGGCCCGCTTCTTTTCGGGCAGCAACTCGACGAGCTTCACGGTGGTGACGACCGTATCGCCGATCTTGACGGGCGCCTTGAAGGCCAGCGTCTGCGACAGGTAGATCGCGCCGGGGCCTGGAAGCTTCATGCCAAACACCGCTGAAATATAAGCCGCCGACAACATGCCGTGGGCGATGCGTCCTTTGAACATCGTTGAAGCCGCGTAAGCCTCGTCGAGATGAACGGGGTTGCGGTCTCCCGAGACGTCCGCGAAAGCGGTGATGACCGCTTCCGTCACGGTGTTCGAGAGCGAGGCCTCCTGGCCCACGGCAAGGTCCTCGAAGTAGGTGATGCTATCGGTTGCCATGGATATCGCTCCTCAAGACCGCGGTCCGGCCCCCTATGGTGAAGAGGCCCATGTTTACGCCTCAGGCTAATAGGCCCTGTCGCGGTGGTGGTCTAGCGGTCGGTCAGGCTATCTGCAACTTGCCGCAAACAAGCCGTGCACCCACAAAAACCGGAACGCAGGTGTTGCGGCCGGCGGCGGGAAAGCGTTATAAGGCGCAATCCCCAAATTCCTACCCCCTATAATGGCCTTCGCAGCCCGTCGCCGCGAAAGCCCGGAGAAGAGCCGCTATGAGCGACCGTAAACCCCTGATGCCGAAGGCCACCGCCGTGTGGCTGGTCGAGAATACCTCGCTTTCGTTCGAGCAGATCGCCACGTTCTGCGGGTTGCATGTGCTCGAAGTCAAAGGCATCGCCGACGGGGACGTGGCCCAGGGCATCAAAGGCCTCGATCCGGTCACCTCGAACCAGCTAACGCGTGACGAAATCGAAGCCGCCGAAAAGGACTCGAGCCGGCAGCTGCACATCGCCGAGCCCAAGGTCGTGATGCCGGAAACGGCCGCCTCGAAGCGCGGCCCGCGCTACACGCCGGTTTCACGCCGCCACGACCGGCCCAACGCCGTGCTCTGGCTCCTGCGCAATCACCCCGAACTCAAGACGAGCCAGATCATGCGCCTCGTCGGCACCACCAAGCCGACCATCGCGCAGATCAAGGATCGCACGCACTGGAACTCGCAGAACCTCGTACCTCAGGATCCGGTCACGCTCGGGCTTTGCTCGCAGACCGATCTCGACAACGAGGTGAAGAAGGCCGCGCGGCGCATGGAGCGCGAGCGGCGCGAGGCACAGAAGGAAGCGATCAAGGCCGGCACGCTGCTGCCGACTGAGGAAACCACGGCACCTGCCGGCGGCGAGGATGATGACGAGGAGGGCTTCCGCCCGACTGCCGAGATCGTGCAGCCGAAGGAAGCCGATGCCGAACGCGAGGAAACTCCAGCCGAGGAAGAAGCTCGCGTGTTCGCCAAGCTCAAGGAGCTGAAGTCGGACGAGGCCGCCGAAGAAGAAGACAAGGACTGATCTTCTCCGCGTCTCTCTCGTTCGCGGGGAGATGCGGGATGTGTCAGCTCAGACCGGCCCACCACGACAGCAGCGTGTCGGTCAAAAGCGCCAGGAAGATCGCCGCGCCGACGTCCCGGTTGGCGCGGAACCTGCGCAGGCAGTTCTTCGGATCGGACGTGTCCAGCGTCGAGACCTGCCAGGCCATTTGCAGCCCCACCAGCGCGACCCCGAAAAAGAACACGAGATGCGTGCCGGCAAGAAAGCCGGCCGTGATCCACAGCAGCAGCGCGCCGACATAGAAGCTACCGATCCAGAACGGCGTATCTTCGCCAAAGGTCAACGCAGTCGACTTGAGGCCGAGGGTTGCGTCGTCATCGGTGTCCTGGTGGGCGTAGATCGTGTCGTAGCCGATGGTCCACAGCACCGCGCCGGCATAGAGCAGCAGTGCGGGCAACGCCAGCGACCCTTTCACAGCAGCCCAGCCCATCAGCGCGCCCCAGTTGAACGCGAGGCCAAGCACGGCCTGCGGCCAATAGGTGATGCGCTTCATGAACGGATAAATGGCAACCAGCGCCAACGATGCGATGCCGAGCACGATCGTGAAGAAGTTGAACTGAATGAGAACCAGGAAGCCGATCAGCGACAGGGCGCCCGCAAAAATCAGCGCTGCCTCCGGTGACACCTGCCCCGATGGGATCGGACGGCTCGCAGTCCGCTCGACGCGCGCGTCGTACTCGCGGTCGACGTAATCATTGTAGGCGCAGCCGGCGCCGCGCATGACGATGGCGCCGATGGCGAACAAGGTCAGCATCCAGGGGCTAGGATAGGGGTGGCCGATCGAAACCTCGGCCAGCGTCAGCGACCACCAGCAGGGAAACAGCAGCAGCCAGGTGCCGATCGGACGGTCCATGCGCGCCAAGCGCAGGTACGGCCGCCAGGCCGCCGGGGCGAAGCGATCGACCCAGTTGCCTTCTTCGGCATCCGATACCGCTGCCGTCACTCCCTCGAGCTCGTTTTCCTCGCCGGAATTCGCCGCGTGCGCCGCCATCGCCGATTTGTCCTTGTCGTCCATTGTGCGGCCGAACCTACTCGCCGCGGCCCTCTGCGGCAACTCGGACAGCGAGCGACGACGGACGCGACCAAAGGATGGCGGCGCACTGCGACAGTTTTTACTTCGCTATGCGACCGAGTGGGCAGGCCGAGCCGCCGCCAGGAGCACATCTGCGACGTCGTCGGAGAAGCGGCGGCGGACGCCGTCCACCATTACGGCGTCCGAGCCTTCCGGGTCGGGACGCGCCGGTGGCAGGCCATGTGCGACAAGGGCTTCGGCGCAGCCGGGCCAGTCTCCGCCTTCGACCGGCGTGTTGCAGGAGGCCCACGAGAGCGAGCCGCAGACGTTGTCGCCGAAGCCGTGCGTCTCCTTCCAGCTCGCGCCCTGCTCCAGCAGAAAGCGGGTGAGACCGGCATCGCCGCGGAACACCGCGTGGTTCAGCGCCGACGCCAACCAGTCGCCGCCGCGCGTGGCAATCGGCCAGCCCAGCTTGACCATCAGTCGCACGGCTTCGCCGCAGCCCTCGGCCGCCAGCTCCGGCAAAAGGCCGAGCTGGAATTCCGAGAGGCCATTCATAAGATCTGGACGATCCGCCAGCATCTGCCGTGCCGCGGGCTCATCGCCTGTTGCGCACGCCGCGATGAACTGCTCCTCACGCGAGAGCGCTGTGCCCGCACCGCCTGCCTTGCGGAGAAGATCCGCGACCTCGGGAAGCCCATATTGCAAGGCCAGGCCGTAGGCGCTCACGCCTTTGGGCGTGCTTGCCGACGGATTGGCGCCGGCGGCGAGCAGGGCCTCGACATGAGCCGGCGACCGTCGCCGCCTGATCGCCCACAGCAAGGGCGTGCCGTAGTCATTCGTCGGTGCGCTACCGGCCCGCTCGTTGGGATCTCCGCCGTGCGCCAGCAAGAGCCGCAACGGCTCGGCGTCAGCAAGATCGAGCGACCGATAGAGCGCGTTGGTGCCGGTGACGCGTGCGCCCGCTTCCAGCAGAAGCCGCGTGCAGGTGGGGTTCTCCAGCGCGTGATAAAGGGACTCGCCGTCGTTCGGATCCGCACCGGCCTCGAGCAGAAGTTTCGTCAGCCCCGGATCATGGTTCTGCCCGGCTGCGCCATAAAGCGCCGAGAGCCGGAACTCTTCCGGCGGCGCGCTCGGAGATGCCGCCCAACGGCTTTGAACACTTTGATTGGGATCCGCGCCCGCTTCGATCAAAAGCCTTGCGCAGGCGTGCAGGCGATCGCGATAGGCCGGAAGCCGCACCAGGCTCGACTGGGTCACGGCGACGAGCGGCGGAAGACTGAGCGGCCCACCCGGACGGTCGACCCATGCGGGATCGCGCCCGCTCTCCCGGCGCAACACGGCTTCATCGCCGACTGCGCACGCGAGGTAGGGATCATCGACCGATAGGTCCGGGCGCTCTTCCAAGATGCGCGTGGCCACCGACGGCTGGGCACGGTTTGTCCCGCCCGCAATGTCCCCCGCATAGATAAAGCGCAGAAGATTTTGGATCGCGGTGGCGGGATCGGCCGCGTGCGCATTGCGCGCTGCGACGAAGCCCGCGAGGTCCGCCCATGATGCAAAGCCGTACTCGCGCGCAACACACGACTGGGCGTCATGCAAACGCAGGCCGAGCACTGCGATGGCATGGTCGTCCTTAGCGGCGGCTGCGGGTAGAGCGTTGCGGAAACGGGCGATGGCCGCGGGATCGCCACTCCGATAGAGGGCGAGCAGATCCTTGGCCTGCTTTTTCAGATGGCCAAGATTCGGCCGGTCCGGGAGTCGCTTCATAGAAACCTCCGTGCATGAAGCGCCGAGTGACCCGCAAATCCGGCTGCACAAAGGTTCGAGTGTCAGCGTGCGACTGCAAGTGGGCTCAGCCCTTTCCGCGGGTCCGGACGCGGCTTGCACCGCAGGCCCATGCTAGGACAGGCGGCCGCCGCCGGTCAACGCGGGCATGGGGGCGCTCAGTATGTCGGTTAGAAGGTGCCTCGGTTGGAAAGACGCCGGGCATCGGCTATGGGAGTGCCCATGGCAGTCCACGATTTCACCTCCCAGCGCCTTTTCGTCGATCACCCGCTCGATGCGGGCGCGCAGATCACCTGCACGCCCGAGCAGGCGAGCTATCTACGGTCGGTTCTCCGGCTTTCGGGCGGCGACGAGATCCTGATCTTCAACGGCCGGGACGGCGAATGGCGTGCGCGCCTTGCGGAAGCGGGGAAGCGCGGCGCGACGCTCGAAGCGCAAAGCCTGGTCCGTCCGCAGACCGGCGGCCCGGACATCCATTACCTGTTTGCACCGCTGAAGCGTTCGCGGCTCGACTACATGGTCCAGAAGGCGACGGAAATGGGCGTTGCGCGGCTCACTCCCGTGCTCACGCGGCACACCGTCGCCGAGCGCGTGAACCTGGACCGTATGCGCGCAAACGCCATCGAAGCGGCCGAGCAATGCGGAATCCTGCGCGTGCCCGAGGTCGCGGAGCCGGTTAAGCTTCCGTCGCTGATCGACGGCTGGGAGGCGTCACGCCGCCTGATCTTCTGCGACGAGGGTGCGGAGCAGGCGAGCCCGCTCGCCGCGCTCGCCACGCTCTCGCCAGGGCCAGTCGCCGTGCTGATCGGGCCCGAGGGCGGATTTTCGCCCGACGAGCGAGCCATGATCCGGGCGCGGCCGGAAGCGCTCGCGCTTTCGCTCGGGCCACGTATCATGCGGGCCGATACGGCTGCTGTCGCCGCGCTTGCTCTCGTCAACGCCGTGCTCGGCGATTGGCGCTGAACAAATAAGGAGACGGGATGCTGACGCTCTACCACAATCCGCATTCGCGCTCGCAGATCGTGCACTACATGCTTCACGAGCTCGGAGAGCCGTTCGAGATCGTGCCGATCGATCTCCAGAAGAAAGAGAACAAGGCGCCCGAGTTCCTGAAGATCAACCCGATGGGCAAGATCCCGGTGCTGCGCGACGGCGATGCCGTGGTGACGGAGGCGCCGGCGATCCTCACCTTTCTCGCCGACAAATATCCGAATGCTGGGCTCGCGCCGGCCATCGATGCGCCCGAGCGAGCCCGCTACCTCAAATGGATGTTCTTCTACGGAAGCTGCTTCGAGCCGGCCTGCATCGACCTCTCGATGAAGCGGGAGACCCCGCCCTCGATGGCCGGATGGGGCCAGCCCGCCGACGTGCTCGACACCCTGTCTGCCGCGCTCATCCCGGGGCCGTGGCTGCTCGGCGAGCGGTTTTCGGCCGCGGACGTCCTGATCGGCTCCGGCGTGCGCTACATGCTGGGGTTCAAGGTGCTTCCCGAGCGGCCGGAATATCTCGACTACGTCAAGCGGCTCGAGGCTCGCCCGGCCCACCAGGCGGCCCGGGCGGCCGACGAAAAGCGGCTTTCCGGCTGATGTGCCGCAATCCCTGGGGCGCAGGCTTTGCGTCCCGCGTCTCGGGTTGCTAGAACGCCAGCAAATCGCGGGCGGCCCAAAATTCGGGGCGTACCCCCTCCTGACATGAAAGACGGCGGAAATGGCTAAGGGCAACGGCGTGGCGGAAACCGACGTCAAGGGCAGCGATGGCGCGGGCGGGCGCGACTGGAGCCAGACGCTCAATCTGCCGCAGACCGATTTTCCGATGCGGGCGGGGCTGCCCGACCTCGAGCCGAAGATCCTCAAACGCTGGCAGGAGCGCAATCTTTACAAGGAGTTGCGGGACGCTTCCCAGGGGCGCCCGAAGTTCGTGCTGCACGACGGGCCGCCCTACGCCAACGGCCACATCCACATCGGGCACGCGCTGAACAAGATCCTCAAGGACCTCGTGGTCAAGAGCCAGCAGATGCTCGGCTTCGATTCCAACTACGTGCCGGGCTGGGATTGCCACGGGTTGCCGATCGAATGGAAGATCGAGGAGCAATATCGCGCCAAGGGCCAGGAGAAGCCGAACTTCTCGGACCCGGCCGCGATCAACGCGTTCCGTGACGAATGCCGGCGCTTCGCCGAGAAGTGGGTCGACGTTCAGCGCGAGGAATTCAAGCGGCTCGGCGTGATCGGTGACTGGGCGAACCCGTACCTCACGATGAGCTACGCGGCGGAGGCGACGATCGCCAGCGAGCTGATGAAGTTCGCCGCTAATGGGCTTCTCTATCGCGGCTCGAAGCCGGTGATGTGGAGCGTTGTCGAGAAGACGGCGCTGGCGGAAGCCGAGGTCGAGTACCAGGACTATCAGTCCGACGCGGTGTGGGTGAAGTTTCCGGTTTCAATCGGAACCGTCGAATTGTTCAAACGAGGTCCGTCGGCCGAACACTCCAGAAAACTCGGGCTTCAAGCTAGTTTGGATGGTGCTTCGATAGTCATCTGGACAACGACCCCGTGGACGCTACCAGGCAATCGGGCGATCAGCTTTTCCTCGAAGATCGACTACGGGTTGTACGAGGTCACATCTGCGCCCGAAGGAAACTGGGCAAAGGTTGGAGATAGGTATGTTCTTGCAGACAAGCTCGCGGAAGGCGTGATGAAATCGGCGAAGGTCGATGCGTACGAGCGTCGTACCACGGTCAGCGCAAGTGAGCTGAAGAGCTATTTAGCCAAGCATCCGCTTGCCGCCCTAGGCTACGACTTCGATGTGCCGCTGCTCGATGGCGATCACGTTACGGACGACACCGGCACAGGCTTCGTGCACACGGCGCCCGGCCACGGCGCCGACGACTACATCATCTGGATCGCGAACCAGAAGGCGCTGCGCGATCGCGGCATCGACACTACGATCCCGTTCACGGTCGACGCGGACGGCGTGCTGACCAAGGAAGCGCCCGGCTTCACCGGCAAGCGCGTGCTGAAAGAGAACGGCGACAAGGGCGACGCCAACGACGCCGTGATCAAAGCACTCAGCGAAGCCGGCAACATCATCGCGCGCGGACGCCTGAAGCATCAGTATCCGCACTCGTGGCGCTCGAAGAAGCCGGTCATCTTCCGCAACACGCCGCAGTGGTTCATCGCAATGGACAAGGGCTTTGGCGCCGACAAGCGAACGCTGCGCGAGGTTGCGCTTGCGGAAATCCAGGCTACCGAGTGGGTGCCGGAAGCGGGCGAAAACCGCATCAACGGAATGATCGCAAACCGACCCGACTGGGTTGTCTCGCGCCAGCGCGCCTGGGGCGTGCCGATCACCGTTTTCGTCGCCAAGGCCGATCACGGCAGCTTCAAGGAAGGCGACATCCTGCGCGACGAGAGCGTCAATGCCGCGATTTCCGAAGCGTTCGCCAAGGAAGGCGCGGACGCGTGGTTCGCCGAAGGCGCGGCCCAGCGTTTCCTCGCGCCCAAGTACGATCCCGCGAACTGGGAGCAAGTGCGCGACGTGCTCGACGTGTGGTTCGATTCCGGCTCGACGCACGCGTTCACGCTGGAGGATCCGCAAGAATTCCCCGGGCTCGCCGGCATCAAGCGGGTTCGTGAAGGTGGCAACGATCGCGTCATGTATCTCGAAGGCTCGGACCAGCATCGCGGCTGGTTCCACTCGTCGCTGCTGGAATCTTGCGGCACGCGCGGGCGCGCGCCCTACGACGTGGTGCTAACCCACGGCTTCATCCTCGATGAAAAGGGGGATGAGAAGATGTCGAAGTCGAAGGGCAACGTGCTGTCGCCGCAGGACGTGATGAAAACGTCGGGCGCCGACATTCTGCGCCTCTGGGTAGCCTCCGCCGATACCACCAACGACATCCGCTTCGGGCCGGCGATTGTGCAATCGGGCGCGGAAGCCTACCGCAAGCTTCGTAACACGCTGCGCTGGATGCTCGGCGCGCTGCACTATTTCTCGCCGGACCTGCAGGTCGCACGCGCGGAGCTACCCGAGCTCGAACGGCTGATGCTGCATCGCCTTTGGGAGCTCGACCGCGACGTGCGTGCCGCTTACGCGGCCTACGACTATCGCGGTGTCGTCGCGGCGCTGTCGCCGTTCATGAACACGGATCTCTCTGCCTTCTATTTCGACATCCGCAAGGACACGCTCTACTGCGAAGCCTATTCGAGCGTGAAGCGGCGGGCAGCGTTGACCGTGATCGATCAGATCTTCGGCTGTGTGACCTCGTGGCTGGCTCCCATCCTCAGCTTCACTTCGGAGGAAGCCTGGATCCACCGCTACGGACCCGAGCGCAGCGTGCATCTCGAAAGCTTCCCCGAAGTTCCCGAAACCTGGCGTGACGACGCGCTGGCCGAGAAGTGGGAGCGCGTGCGCGACGTGCGGCGCGTGGTGACCGGGGCGCTCGAACTGGAGCGGGCCGCGAAACGGATCGGCTCCAGCCTCGAAGCGGCACCCGACATCTACGTCACGGATGCCGCAACGCTCGAAGCAATCCAGGACATCGATCTCGCGGAGATCTCGATCACGAGCGCGGCGACCCTGGTGCGCAAGCTGGCGCCGGATAACGCCTTCACGCTCCCCGATGTGGCGGGCGTCGGCGTCGTGCCGCAGCGGGCGGAAGGGCGCAAATGCGCACGGTCTTGGCGGATCACGACCGATGTGGGGTCAGATCCGGATTTTCCGGACCTCTCGGCGCGTGACGCCGCTGCCGTCCGCGAGCGCGACTCACGGGGTCACGCATGAGCGCTGCGGCAGGGACTTTCTCGCGGTGGTTGTGGGGACCGTATTCCGCCCTCGCGCTCAAGATCGCGGCGGTGACGTTCGTCGTCGACCAGGCGCACAAGTGGTGGATGCTGCTGATCTACCGGATCGAGGAAAAGGGGCGGGTGACGATCACGTCCTTTTTCGATCTCGTGTTTGTTAAGAATACCGGCATCAGCTACTCGATGCTGGATCAATCGAGCTATGGCTGGCAGCTTGTTCTAGCTTTGTTTTCGGTGGTCGCGTCGGCCGCCCTTTGGGCGTGGCTGGCGGGGGCTGGAACCGGCCGGGTTATGGCCTGGGCGCTTGGCCTTATCATCGGCGGCGCCCTTGGAAACGGGCTCGACAGGGTGCTCATCGGCGGGGTTGCGGACTTCTTCTCGCTGCACGCCTATGGGTTTTACTGGTACGTCTTCAACATCGCAGATGTGGCCATTGTTGCCGGTGTGGTGTTGCTCTTGTATGACTCCTTCGTTGGGAGTCGCAATGACGCCGCAAACTCGGGTTAGCCCGTCGGATGTAACGCACGGGTTTGCAGGGCAAAAAACGGGGCGGGCGATCTATCATGATCTCAGGCTTGAAATTCGCTAGGCTCTTGGCAGGTGTTGCGGTCATTCCGTTCGCACTGGCCATTGCCGGCTGCTCGGCCGATGACGTCCAGCTCAACGGCAAGATCTTCGACGCTGTCGGGCTCAACAGCATCGGCAAGAAGTCCGCCGAGCCCAAGATGGTCGAGCGTGCGCCGCTCGTCATGCCGCCGAGCCTCGATCGTGTTCCCGAGCCCGGGCGACCGGCAGACGCCGCCGCAAACGACGTGACGGCGCTGGTCGACGACCCTGACCGCAAGGCGAAGACCAACCGCGCCGAACTCGAGAAGCAGCAGGCCGAATACTGCAAGACGAACTATGAGTTGGCGAAGGCCCGCGGCGACGACAACGCCGACCTTGCCACCGGTCCGCTCGGACCGTGCCGCGCGTCCGTGCTGTCGGCCATCCAGCAATGGAACAAGGGCGACGACGCCGACGAGGAGTGAGCGGCGGAAGCGCCCTCCGCTCTTCCACGGCGTTCAGGAAAATCCCTGACCGATCAATCTTCTGATCTGCATACTCCGTTCTCTTAACGAGCTTTTTCCTGCTTCGACATGAACGGGTTGTCATTTGACAATGGCGCCCGGAATGCCGAGATCTCGTGCACGTATTTCCCTGCCCTTCCGGTCGGCGCCGGACGGCCAGTTTTCCCCCGCGATCACTCGCCGCCGAGGATCGATCTCGCCACCGAGGATCATATGATGCATTCAACGGGCGTACTGCGCCTTCTTACCTGGATTGCCTCGATCATGCTCGCCATCGCACCTTCACAGCTTCATGCCCAACCCCGCACCAGCGAATTCAAGCTCGCCAACGGCCTTCAGGTCGTGGTGATCCCCGATCATCGCGCCCCCGTCGTCACCCACATGGTCTGGTACAAGGTCGGCGCGGCGGATGAGCCCAAGGGCGTCTCCGGCATCGCGCACTTTCTGGAACATCTAATGTTCAAGTCGACGGACAAGATCCCGCTCGGCGAGTTCTCGAAGATCGTCGCCCGCCTCGGCGGCAACGACAACGCCTTCACTGGCCACGACGTGACGAGCTACTTCCAGCGCATCTCCAAGGAGCGCCTCGGCACCGTCATGGAGATGGAAGCCGACCGCATGGTCAATCTGCGCCTCACCGAGAAAGAGGTGCTGACGGAGCGCGACGTGATCCTCGAAGAGCGGCGTAGCCGCATCGAGAACAACCCCGCCGCGATCATGGACGAGCAGATGAACGCGGCGCTCTACTACTCGCATCCCTACGGCATCCCGGTAATCGGCTGGGAGCACGAGATGGCGAAGCTATCGCCGCAGGATGCGATAACGTTCTACAAGCATTTCTACGCGCCCAACAACGCGATCCTCGTGGTAGCCGGCGACGTAACCGCCGACGAAGTGCGTGCGCTCGCCGAGAAGACCTACGGCCAGATTCCTGCAAATCCCACGGTCGGGGCGACGCGCGAGCGGCCGCAGGATCCGCCGCAGCGTGCAGCGCGACGCGTCGAATACAGCGATCCGCGGGCCGGCAAGGCCTCGTTCCATCGCGACTACGTCGTGCCGAGCTACATCACGGCAAAGCCCGGCGAAGCCGAAGCTCTCGACCTTCTGATGAAGATCGCCGCAGACGGCGCAACGAGCCGGATCTACAAGCGCCTCGTCGTCGAGGAGAAGATCGCCTCGTCCGCGGGCGGCAGCTATTCGGGCTCGGGCCTCGATTACGGGACGATCAGCCTCTATGCCGTCGAGGCAGGCACAGCCGGTCTTCCGCAGATCGAAGCGTCGATCGACAAGGTGCTGGCGGAGCTACGCGACAATGGCGTCACGGAAGCCGAACTCAAGCGTGCTCAGTCGAGCTATATCGCCGACTACATCTACGAGAACGACGATCAAGCCTCACTCGCCCGGCGCTACGGCTGGGGCCTCGCACTCGGTCGTTCCGTTGCGCAGATCGAAGGCTGGCCGGAGGCCATCTCCAAGGTGACGGTCGACGACATCAAGCGCGCCGCGGGCACCTATCTCGATGTTCGCCGCTCGGTAACGGGCTATTTGCGTCCTTCGACGGAAGGCAATACCCGTGCGGAGCAGCCAGGCGCAAAAAGCCGCTCGTAGTGCTTTTCACTTGATCGTGCTTACCCAGAAACCTTGTTTGCGCGGCTTCATCGAAACGCGCTTCACAAGGTTCCGGGAGCACTTTAAGGACAGCTCAATGCCTATGCTCAACCGTTCGCTCGTGCGTCTACCTCACATCGACATCGCGCTTTCGTTGACCGTCCTCGCATTCGCCCTCCTCTTCTCCTTTTCCAGGCCTGCTCACGCCATGAAAATCCAAGTCGTCGAAAGTCCGGGCGGTATCGAGGCCTGGCTGGTCGAAGCCCATGAGAACCCGCTGCTGGCGCTCAAGTTCTCATTCGAAGGCGGCAACTCGCAGGATCCGAAAGGAAAGGACGGCGTCGCCAATTTCGTCTCGGCGATGCTCGACGAAGGCGCGGGAGACATCCCGGCGAGCGACTTCCAGGAGAAGATGGAAGAGCTCGCGATGCGAATGCGCTACGAGGACAGCCGCGACGCGTTCTACGGCAACTTCGAGACGCTCACGCAGAACCGCGACGAATCCGTCAAGCTCCTGAAGCTCGCACTGACGAAGCCGCGTTTCGACCAGGATGCGGTCGAGCGCATTCGCGCGCAGCTGCTGGCCAATCTCGTTTATTCCGATCGCGATCCGGAGAAGGTCGCCGCAAAGGAATGGTTCGCAACCGCGTTCTCCGGGCACTCCTACGGCCGCCCGTCGCAGGGAACCGAAGAAACCGTTACCGCCATCACACGCGACGATCTCGAAGCCTATCGCAAGCGGATCTTCGCGCGCAGCAATCTCAAGGTCGTGGCGGTCGGCGACATCACGCCGGAACAGCTCGGCAAGCTGCTCGACGACGTGTTCGGCGATCTCCCGGAAAAGGCCGAGCTTGCCGATGTGGCCCTCACTCAGCCGGTCTTGGGCGGCAAGGAGAAGTGGATCAATATGGACGTTCCGCAGTCCGTCGCGGTGTTCGGCCTGCCCGCCATGCCGCGCAAAGATCCGGACTTCATGGCCGCGTTCGTTCTCAACCAACTCATCGGCGGCGGCGGCTTCGCCTCGCGCCTGATGGAGGAGGTCCGCGAGAAGCGCGGCCTCGCCTATTCCGTCTACAGCTACATTCAACCGTTCCGGCACACGTCCATCCTGTCCGGCGGCGTGGCAACGCGCGCGGATGCCATTCAGCAGTCGCTCGACGTGATCCGCAAGGAGCTGAAGCAGGTGGCCGACGAAGGCCCGACGCCGGACGAGTTCGAGAACGCCAAGAAATACCTGACCGGCTCCTATGCGCTCCGCTTCGATACCAACTCGAAGATCGCAAGCCAGCTGCTCGGCCTTCTGGAAGACGATTTCGGGCCTGACTACATCGACAACCGCAACAAGATGATCGACGCCGTCACGCTCGACGACGCCAAACGCGTTGCCAAGCGCCTGCTCGACACCGACAACCTGATCGTCACGATCGTCGGCCAGCCGCCGGCAACGGTTCCGGCGGCCGACAAGAAGGGTTAAGCCCGCCCCCCGTTGCCCTTAGCGGCAGAAATTCTCCTTCGCGCAAGCGGGTGCCCTCATCTCTCCCTCTTCCCAACTGCGGGGAGAGGGAGATTGCTTGGCGAACGGAGCAAAAAAGGCTACCTCCACGCGGCAACCAAGGCGGTTCCTCGCAGGTTATGGGGACGCCATGCCCATCAGGACGCCATGACCTCATCCAGCTCTCTCGCTTCCCCCTCCTATCGCCAGTCGATTGCAGGCTGCCTCTCGGGCGCCATCGGCGAGCACGGCCTTTCGGAGAGTGAACTCGGCCGGTGGCTCGAAAAGCTCAAACCCGCGCTGCACGATCTCAAGGCCGACCACGCAAGCGGACGCTTGCCGCTACTCAGAATCGCCGAAGAGACGGCTGATCTCGACGCGGCCGAAGCCGCACTCGACAAGCTTTGCCAGGACGCGGAGACCGTCGTGTTCTTCGGCACCGGAGGATCGGGGCTCGGCGGGCAGACGCTGGCGCAGCTCGGCGGCTGGAACCTGCCGGGCGTTTCCTGTTGCTCGGCGGAGCGCCAGAACCGGCCCCGCCCCCGCACACGCTTCTACGACAACCTCGATCCGCTGACGCTTTCGGCCGGGCTTGCTCGCCTCGATCTCGAGAAATCGCGTTTCGTCGTCACATCGAAATCCGGCGGCACGACCGAAACGCTGGCGCAGCTCATCACCACCCTGTCGGCAGTCAAGGCGGCGGGTCTCGAGAGCAAGATTCCGGAGATGTTCCTCGGCATCACCGAACCGGACAAGCCCGGCAAGACGAACGGCCTCAGGGCGCTGCTCGGAAGCCTCGGCGTTCCCATGCTCGAGCATCACACGGGGATCGGCGGGCGCTTCTCGTGCCTCACCAACGTCGGCCTGATGCCAGCGATCGCGCGCGGGCTCGATGCGCGCAAGATCCGCGAAGGTGCGCGCGAGGTGATCGACAGCCTCGTGAACGCGTCGTTCCCGATCGCGTTCGCACCCGCCATCGGCGCGGCGACGGCCGTGGGGCTATCGAAAGAGCGCGGCATCCGTACGCTCGTCATGATGCCCTACAACGATCGCCTCGGCCGCTTCTCGGAATGGTACGTGCAGTTGTGGGCGGAAAGCCTCGGCAAGGGCGGCGAAGGCACCACGCCGGTTCCGGCACTCGGGCCGCTCGATCAGCACAGCCAGCTTCAGCTGTTCATGGATGGCCCGCGCGAGATCGCAGTTACCGTCGTGCGCGTTGCGAGCGCTGGCGCCGGACCTGTGCTGGACGCCGATTTCGCAAAGCTCGCGGGACAGGATTTCCTCGGCGGGAAGACGCTCGGCGACGTGGTCGATGCGCAGGCCCATGCGATCGCAGAAGCGCTCACGCAAGCGGGCCGGCCGGTCAGAACCTTCGATATCGATACGCTCGACGAGCGCTCCGTCGGCGCGCTGCTCATGCATTTCATGATCGAGACGATTTTGGCGGGGCGGCTTCTGGAGCTCGATCCGTTCGACCAGCCTGCCGTTGAGCTTGCGAAGACGCTGACAAAAGAACGGCTGTCGCGCTGATACAGGCCCATACAGTCATCCTCGGTACGGATCCGAGGACGACTGCATGTAGGCGGTGTTTCGCGAGAGTTTCCTACTTGATGCGGCGCTCGACGGAGAGGCGGATCAGATCGGCCGTGCGCTCGACGCCGAGCTTTTCCTTCAACCGGCTGCAGGAGTTCGCGACCGTCTTATAGGCGATCCCGAATGTCGCTGCGATCTCGGCCAGGCTCTTGCCCTCGCCGAGTAGACGCAGAATTTCCACCTCGCGGTTCGACAGCTTGTGCAACGGATCTTCGGTGAACGCCGAGCTGAACACCAGCTCGCTTGCCATCGAGCGATCGAGATAGCGATCTCCCGACGCGATCTTCCTCACGGCCGTGACGAGCTCTCCTGCTTCTGCGCTCTTGCTGACGTAGCCCGCCGCGCCGGCCTTGAGCGCGCGCATGGCGTAGCTCGGTTCCGAATGCATGGTGAACATCACGATGCGGGACGCGACGTTCTCGGCCTTGAGGCGGCGCAACAGCTCGAGACCGCTCGACCCATCGAGATTGATATCGAGCACGACCACATCGGGATTGATCGCGCGCGACAGGTTCATCGCATCCTGAGCGGTTGCGGCCTCGTGGATCTCGGCACCGGAAATGGTCGAGAGCAGGCGGCGAATGCCCTCCCGCACCACGGCGTGATCATCGACCACTAGAATTTTCATTGTATAGCAACCTCCTCGCAGCCCCATGAGGGTATCACCCTCGGTGCGCTTCAAACAGGCGGGAGAATTTCCCGTTCTCGACCTGTACCGCTCGCTGCGGTCAGGGCTTTATGGCGATACCCCAGGGCAGGCGCCCGACCGGAACCGACCGGAGCGGCTTCATAGTCGCCGTGTCGACGACCGTCATGTCGTTGGTGAGCCCGTTGGCCACGAAAAGCTGCGAGCCGTCCGGATGCACGGCCATGTGCCACGGCCGCTGGCCGACCAGGATGTACTGCTTCACATCGAAGGTCTCGGTGTCGACGACGGCCACGCGATTGGCGTGCGAGAGCGCGACGAAGGCCAGCTTGCCATCGTTCGACATCTCGATGCCGACCGGCTGGATCAGCTCCGGATTTACGCCCGGAATCGTGAAGCCGAACTTCTTGATCACTTTATAGGTCGCAGCATCGATGACCGACACGGTGCCGCCGATCTCGGCCGAGACCCAGACGTGGCGGCCATCCTTGGTGAACTGCGCTTCGCGCGGGCGGGTGTCGACCAGAATGTTCTGCAGCACCTCGAACGTTTGGTTGTCGATGATATGGGCCATGCTGGTCTGCTCGGACGTCGCGACCGTAATCTTGTTGTCCGGCGAGACGGCCATGCCTTCCGGTTCGACGCCGATCATCACCTCGGCGAGCACCTTGCCGTCGGCGCGTTCCATGATGGTGACGTAGCCTTCGTCCTCGTTCGCGATGTAGATGCGCTTGCCTTCGGGATCGACATCGAGCAACTCGGGGTCGGGGCCAGAGTTCAGTGTGCGGGATATTTCCAGCGTCGCGGTGTCGATCACGTCGAGCCGATTGTCGTCGCCGATGCAGACGAGTACTTCCTTGAAGTCCGGGGTGATGCGGATACCGCGCGGACGCATTCCCGTTTGTATGGTTTTTATGATCTTCAGGGACTCGTCCAGCACCGTGACGGTGTTGTCCTTCTCATTGGTGACGAAGATCGTGTAGGCGCCGGCAGGCGAGGCCCCGGCCGACCCCAACAACAGGGCGAACGTGGCAGAGGCGATGGTCCTGATATGCATCGATGGCCTTCTGTTTCGTCTCATGGGCTTGCTCAGTTGGGCAGTCCCGGATCGGCCGGTGTCTTGGCGGCACGCCCGGGCGACTTCTGCATCAGCTTTAGGGCGCCGACGGCGGCGTCGAAGCCCGCTCCGGTCGCGATTTCGAGCGCCGTCTGCCCGTTCGAGGATTTCGCTTCGAGGTCTGCTCCCGCTCCGGCCAAGAGACCGATGATCGGCGCGTTGTTGTGACCGGCCGCGATCATGACGGCGTTGACGTTGTCCTTCGAAAGGGCGTTGACGTTCGCGCCCTTGTCGACCAGCAGGCGTGCGAGATCGAGTGGCTGCGGGCCTTGCGCCAGATTGCCGGAGCGCGTCTTGGCTGCGAGCTGCGTCGCCAGCACCATCAGCGGCGTCACGTTCTCAATGCCTGAGGTTGCATTCACGTCGGCGCCGAGATCGATCAGCGCCTTGGCGGCGAAATATTTTCCGTCGCCGAGGGCCCACGAGAGCGGCGTGATGCCCTGCTTGGTCTTGAGTTCCAGGTTCGCACCCTTCTTGGCCAGCATCTCGACCGACGGCACATGGTTGCGGTTGATGGCGTGCAGCAGCGGGAAGAAGCCGTCTGCATCCGGCGTGTTCGGATCGGCGCCCGCTTCGACCAGGATCTCGATGAGCGTCGCGCTGCGACCGCGGGCGGCGCTATCCAGCGGCGTGAACCCGCCGGAATCCCGCTTATTCACATCGGCGCCCTTCTTGATCAGGAAGCGCACACGGTCGGCATCGTTACCGACGATCGCGTTGACCAGCTCCTGATCGAGATCGGCGCCATCCGCGAGCCACGACTCGAGTCGCGCTTCGGTGACGATCTGATCGGCGGTGGCCTTGTCAGTTGCCTTGATCGGAGGCGCCTCCTTTAGGAAACGATCCTGCGAAACGTTGCGGATGCGCTCGTAATAGGAGCCGTGCGAGGGGAGATCGCCATCGACGGCGCATTTCGAGCATTGCACCAGCGGTACGCCGTATTCCTTCAGCACCGCCGCGATCTCATCCTTCTTTCGCGTCAACGCCCAATCGATCATGTACTTCAGCATGACCTGATTGCGCTGCATACCGATGGCGAGATCGAACTCCATGGGCACCTCGTTCTCCCACAGGTTCACCGGTTGAATAACGATCGGCTCCTGCCTTTGGGTCTTGAGCCAGCCGGCGAAGGGCCCCCATACGCCCGCGACATCCAGCTCTCCATCTATGACCTTCTGCACCTGCTGCCACGGCTGGTGCTTCGGCTGGAGGTCCGTGTCATAGGCGATGATGTGGAGATCGAGATTCTTGTGGCCGCGACGCTCCAAGGCTTCGCGGATCCCCGAATGCTGGAAAACCCCGATGCGCAGTGTCTTGAGCAGCGGATCGTCGAGGCTCTTGATGTCGAGCTTCTTGTCCTCGCGATGAGCGAAGACATAGGTGGTTCGATAGAGCGGCTCGGTGGTGAGAAGTTCCTGAAGCGCCGTCGGCATGTCCATCAGGACGTCGCACTCGTCGTTCTGGAACGTTTCGCGCGTCAACCCGCGCTCGTGATAGGGCCGCCAGAAGAAGCTCGCGTGGCCACCCAGATCCTCGGCCAGAATCTTCGCGATCTTGTTCTGGTAGCCCTCCTGCTTGTTCGAAGAGAGCGGCATGTTGCCGGGATCGGCGCAGACACGCAGCACGTCGAGCTTACGAGTGCGCGCTTCCTGGCGCGCGCGCGTATGCTCGGCCGCGGTCAGATCGTCGAACGATTTGTTGCGGGTGAACGAGCGCAGGCTCTTGTCGGCCATCGCGAAACCAGCGCCTGCAACCGAGAATACGGCTGCGATCAAAAGCGTGTACGACAGCTTCCTCACGTTTCACCCATTGATGTTATATCGTTGCTTTTATTGCCGCTGATCGTGTGCAGCAAGTCCGGATCTTCCCGGGATTTGTTCACGGGGCGATCACACTTTCGCGCGCACGGCGCTTGATGGCTTTGCAAACCCGTCCCGGCCTCGGCACGGACTGCCTGCAACGCCAAGACGCCCGATGCCTTGCGACACCGGGCGTCCCGATCTTGCGCTCGCCGATTAATCGCCGAGAGTGAAGGTGTAGAGCTCACCGCCCTGCGGGATCTTGTCGAGGCCGGTGGCTTTCGCCATCGCCGTCGCGCCGATCGCGCCGAACTTGTCGTTCATGTCGAGGCCGGCGGTGACAGGGATGCCGATCCAGCCACCCAAGCCTGCGAAGATCGAGACATATTGCTTGCCCTTGATCTTGTAGGTGATCGGGTTGCCGATGATGCCGGAGCCCAACTTCTTCTGCCACAGCACCTTGCCGGTCTTGCGGTCGACAGCGCGGAAGTGGCCGCTCTTCGAGCCGTAGAACATCAGGCCGCCGTCGGTGACCATGGTGCCCGACCAGTTCGGATAGGGATCGGGGATTTCCCAATCGGCCTTGCCGGTGACGATGTCGAACTTCTTGATCTTACCGGCGATGCCAGGCTTCTCAGGATACATGTACACGTTGGCGAACACGTAGACCGTGCCCTGCTGCGTGTGCGTGCGCTCCTGGGGTTCGTCCTCCATGCACCAGTTGTTGGTGGGGCAGTAGAACTTGTTTGGCTCCTTCGGATCGACGGAGCACGGCTGCTGGTCCTTGCCACCCATCGCCGACGGGCAAGCCGGCGTGTTGCGGCCGATCTCGAACGGCGAGTGCTCGCGCACCTTGATCGGACGACCGGTCTTGAGGTCGACCTTCTCGGCCCAATCGACGGTCACGAACTTGTTGGCGCGCAGCAGCGTGCCATCGACGCGATTGAGGACATAAGCGAAGCCGTTGCGGTCGAAGTGGACCAGCGCCTTCACCTTCTTGCCGTCAACGTCGAGGTCGTCGACGAGAATGTTCTCGTTAACGCCGTCATAGTCCCACTGATCGAACGGGGTCATCTGGTAGGCCCAGACCGTCTCGCCGGTGTCCACCTTGCGGGCGAAAATGGTCATCGACCACTTGTTGTCCCACTTGCCGGTGTTGCACTCGTCGTGGGTCTTGTCGCCGCAGCGATAGCTGGGGCTCCAGTGGCCGGGGTTGCCGGTCGACCAGTAGACGAGCTTGAGCTCGGGGTCGTAGCTGCCCCAGGCCCAATAGGAACCGCCACCGATCTTCCACTCGCCGCCGTTGGTTGCGGGATAGGAGGTGATGCCGATGTCGCTGCCGGCGGTGCCGAAATGCGGATTGGCCTTGTTGGTGTCCGGCGTCAGGCAGACGTCCTTGTCAGAGCCCGTCGCATGGCACTTCCAGACTTCCTTACCGGTTTCGATGTCGTAAGCGGTCAGGCGTCCGCGGGCTGCGAATTCGTCGCCACCGAAGCCGGCAATGACGAGGTTCTCAGCGATCAGCGTCGGGCCGGTGATGGTCTCACCGTGCTCGGGGTAGGCGTGCTTCACAACCCACTTCTCGGCGCCCGTCGTCGCGTCGAGCGCGATCACGAAGCCGTCGAGGGTGTGATAGATGACCTTGCCGGCCGCATAGTTGACGCCGCGATGAACGGTGTCGCAACAGGCGCGGGGAACAGCCGATTCATCGCGATCGGTGGTCTTGACGTAGTTCCAAACCTGGACCGGGTTGTCCGGATCCGAAAGGTCGAGAGCCTGCAGAATGTTGCACTGGGCCATATTGGGGCAGCCCGACGAGAAGTACATCATCGGCTTGCCGTTGTGCTCGACGACGACCGGCTGGCCTTCGTGACCACGCAGCGCGCCAGTCGACTGCGACCAGGCGAACTGAAGCTTCTTGACGTTCTCGGTGGTGATGTCCTTCAACGTCGAATGGCGCGTCAGCTGATTGTCGCGGCCCGGGGCGGGCCAGAGATTTTCGTTTTTCGCGTTCTTCTCGATCTCGGCGTTCGCGAGCACGGGCCCGCTCATGCCGAGCAGAGCAGCGATTACGCTGCCCGCTACAAAGGCTAACCTCTGTTTCATTGTACTTCCTCTCCTAGTTTTCGATGACTTTCAGGCGGCACCTCTAAACCCAGCCGCTTTCTGAAGTTCACCCCATCTCGTTTTCCGGCCATTTCTGGATTGACCAAAAAAACGCGATCCCGCATTACGCAAAGCCGCATCAACGGCCTTTTCGGCCGCGATCGCTTTGCGCATCCAAAACTTTTTCAATCGTGCGTGCTGACCTCTTTCTGAGGCAGGAATGGTTGTGCTTGGGAAAGAGCTGGGCGCCGAAAGAACCCAAAGGAGGAGAGCGGTTGTTTCGACGCCCCAGCCATCCTGCAAGCCGGCAAACCATAGGCACGACCAATGTCTTGCACTATGGGATTACCTCCCGATGTCGATTGCCAAGTTTCCCGATCACACAGACGTGATCGCGGGGCTTGTTTCGCCAAATACCTAAGCGTTTTTCGAGGATTCTTGTGGGATTAATTCCCGGGCAATTCAGGCTGCAATAAAGGGGGCCTGCACAAGTCCGATCAATTTCGGCGGTTCTCAATCGAAAAACGGATCAAATCGGAAGTTCGCGGCAAATCGAGTTTTTCCTTTATACGGCCGCAGGAATTGGCGACGGTTTTGTAGGCAATACCTATCGCGTCAGCGATACCCTGCAGGCTTTTTCCTTCGCCGAGCATGCGCAGAATTTCGATCTCGCGATTGGTCAGCTTGCGCAACGGGTCCTCGGCGCGAACGCTGCTCATCACCAATTCTCCGGCCATGGTGCTGTCGAGGTAGCGCTCGCCCTCGGCAACCCGGAGAACGGCTGTCGTCAGTTCCTCGGCGCCCGCGCTCTTGCAGACGTAACCGTAGGCGCCGGCCTTGAGGGCGCGGTTTGCGTAGATCGGTTCGGAATGCATCGAGAACATCAACACGCGGGTCGCGGGATCCTCGATCCGCAACCGGCGCAGCAGCTCGAGGCCGCTCGCGCCTTCGAGGTTGATATCGAGCACCACGACGTCGGGGCTCTCCTTGCGGGCGAGCGCCAGCGCTTCATGCGCGGTTGCTGCTTCGAACACCACCGCATTCGGGATCGCCGACAGGAGGCGCTGGACCCCCTGGCGAACAACCGCGTGATCATCGACGACGAGAACCTTCATGTGCTTCCCCCCGGAACGGCAGATCCGTCGAACGCGGCATAGCTTTCTCGTATCGGCAGCCGGACATCGACTCTAACACCCGCCAAATCGTCCCTGTTCTTAATTTCTACCGTTCCGCTCAGCGCCGTCACGCGCTCGCGCATGGCAATGAGACCGAATCCGCTCGACAGGCTCGCAGCTTTCAGACCACCACCGTCGTCCTGGACGACAACGCGCACATCGTCGTCCTTGTTGCGCGTCACCTCGATGTCGAGCTCCGTAGGCTCGCCATGCTTGAAGGCGTTGCTGATGGCTTCCCGCACGATGCCATGAATGACGGTGTCGAGCTTCTGGCCGCAGCCCCGGTCCGTAACCTCGACGTTGAACGTCACATCGGGATTGCGCAGTTGCCAGGAGGCGACCAACGTCTCGATGGCGTTCGCGAGCCCCAGCTCCAAGTGCGCCGTTGGGCGCAGCCGGCTCAGGATCGACTTCACGTGCTTCTTCATGTGCGCGACGGCGTCGCGGATGGCATCCGCGCGGGCCGCGAGGACGGGCTTTTCTATTTCGACCTGCGGGTTTTCAACCATTTGCCTGATGCTCGAGGCATCGACGTCGACGGAGAACAGGAACGGGCTCACCTCGTCGTGAAGGTCTCGCGCGAGATCTGCGCGCTCTTCGTCTTGCACGGTGGCAAGCTGCTCGTTGAGCTCGCGGTTGCGTTTCTCCATCTGGCCGAGGCGGCCGGCCATCTCGTTGAAGCCCGAGCAGAGCTTGGCGAGTTCAGTTGGCCCGCTTTCCGCAACCCGCGCCCCATAGTCCCCGCCGCCGAGACGTTCGAAGGCGTTCGACAGCTTGGGGAGTGGCTCCAGAGCACGGCCAACGGTGATGTAGACCAGTGTCGAGACGAGCGCGCAGAAGAAGGTCAGGATCGCGAGCTTCAGGAGCAGATCGTCCCAGACTTCGCCTACCTCGCCGCGCTGCTCGGACTGCAATTCGAATGCGCCGTAGGGCTTCAGATCGTCCGGCAAAGGGATGTGGATGACTTCTGGCGGTAGGGCGATCAACGAATAGAACCAGTTTGGCAACTCTTCCGCCGGCGCCACGAAGCTCGAGATGCGCGCGCCGATCGGCTCCGGCTCGATGAAGGTCGCCTTGACGTGGCGGTTGCCGTCGAACACCCGCACGAGGCGGACGAGCTGAAGGCGCGGCTCGTCGTCGTGGGCGATTTCCTGCACCACTTTGCGCACGGTTTTCTCGGCGATCGACAGAGCGGCGCTGACTTCGGTCTCGACCTTCGTTGCTGCCTGCCAATAGGTCACGAGACCGCTCATGACGAGTGTCACGACCAGCACGATCGAGATGTTGCGGATGATGGTCGCGCTCAGCGACTCGGACTTGCTGGGTCCGAGCGAGCGGTTGAGGCCGATCCTCTCACGCAATGACGCAATCTCACGCAAGGACATGGCTTATTCCATTGGCTTCGTCATGGCATTGGATTGGGGGGCATCAGATCACGGGCAACGCGGAACCCGACGCTGAAGTTGCGAAAATCCGGAACGTTGCGGACCCGCATGGCGGATCGCATGGCTTTGGCGGGATAGAACGCCGATCCGCCGCGCAAGCTGTAAACGCCGCGTGCGGGCGGACGATCTCCTTGCGGCGGGCAGTCATCGGCGACACGCGGCGTACCGTCCTTCGGACCTGCGTTATAGTCCTCGCAGTAGAGATCCGCAGTCCATTCCCAGACATTGCCATGCACGTTGTGCAAGCCCCAGGGATTGGCGGCAAAGGCATCGGCCGGTGCGGGAGACTTACTGTCCCACTCGCTTCCGCAGCCCACGCAGGCGGCGCGGGCAGCGCCATCGGGAGGTAGAGTATCTCCCCACCAGAAGGCGGTGCGGGTGCCGGCGCGGGCGGCCAGCTCCCATTCCGCTTCCGACGGCAAACGATAGGCATGGCCGGTTTTGGCGGCGAGCCACTTGGCGTAGGCAACCGCATCCTGGTGGCTCACGCCAACGATGGGCTGGCCCGGCTCCGTCAGCGCATCGCCGAGATTGCGGTAGTAACGGCTCGATCCGGTTTCGATGTTGTGCTGGCCGCCGGGCTCGAGCCATTCGGGAGGCTTGCAGCCGGAGGCGGCGACGCAGGCCTTGTATTCCGCGACCGTTACCGGGCGTACGCCGATGGCAAACGGGCGGATGCTGACAGCGGTCAGCGTTTCGTCGTCCGAGCGATCCTTCTCCTCGGGCGGCGAGCCGATGGCGAATCCAGGCGGCGAGGCCGGTACGACCACCATCGGGGGGCAGGCCGCTTCGGCCTCGCAATCCGAGAATGGCTTGGCGCCGCCAGAAACCCGGACCTCGACATGTGCTTTTCCGGGCAAGCCTGTCGGGACCTGGACCACGTCGAGACCGAGCGCTTTGGCGCGGGCCGCAATCTTGTCCGCCGCGCCGGGATCGCGGTCGAGAAGGCCCTGAAGCGACCGCCCGTCGGTGGCGGTCTGGACGGCATCATCTGCGCTTTCGCCGGAGTGGCTTGGCGACATCCCCGCCGCGAGCGCGACGAGAACGACAGCAACTACCCGGACGATCTGGGAATTTTCGGGCGTGTTTTGCATGAAAACTTTCAGTGTAACAAGGTAACATCTCCTATGTTATAAATTGTCGCATCGCGCAAGGGTCGGCCAGCATATTCGCCGCACTCAGTAAGCGAGCTGTCATTCAAGGCCTCATCGAGAAAGGACCTCTGACCATGACCGGATGCTCCATTTTCCCCTCGCGCCGCTCCTTTGTTCTCGGTTCGCTTGCCATACCTTCCCTTGTGGGCACCTGGGTTGCCGCGACATCACGCCCGGCGATTTCGGCAGAAGAAGATCTATGGCCCGGCCTGCGGGAAGAAGTGTTCGGGGCTCGCGAGATCGCCGAAAACGATGGCGCGATTACTTTGTTCGGACCGGAGCGGGCGGAGGACGCGGCCCTGGTCCCGATCAACGTCCGCATTCCAAGCACAGTGGCACCGAATGCGGTGGCGCTTACCCTTCTCATCGACCGCAACCCGGCTCCGGTCGCGGCGACGTTCAAGTTCGGCGACGCGTTCCGGCGCGGACCCGATATCGGTGAGCGCCAGCTCGCAACGCGCATCCGGCTCGACTCGTTCTCCAAGGTGAGAGCCGTACTCGAAACAGCTGATGGGCGGCTGCACATGTCCTCGCGCTTCATTTCGGGTGCGGGTGGATGCTCGGCAACGCCGTCCAAGGATCTCGAAGCCGCGCTTGCGGGCCTCGGAAAGATCGACATCAAAGCGAAGAACGAACCTGCGCGCGGCGACGCATTTCGCGAGGCGCAAGTGATGATCCGCCATCCCAACTTCACCGGCTTGCAGCTCGATCCGGATTCGCGCGGTTACGTGCCAGCGCGCTTCGTCAACGATCTCGAAGTGAAGAGCGCGGGAGTGCTTCTGTTCCGCATGGAAGGCGGAATCTCGATCTCGGAGAATCCGCATTTCCGTATCAGCTACGGCGGCGCGCCCAGCGACGTGATCGAGGTCAACGCCCGCGACACGGAAGGGGCCGCGTTCTCGCAGCGCTCCGGGGCGGGCGGATCATAGATCGTAGGGCGCATCTTCACTCGGACGCGAGACGGAGCAGGTCCTCGGCGAGGCTATCGAGCCCGTCGATCACGTCGGTGTTGATCAACAGCGTAACGGATGTCCATGTGCCGGCGAGCGTGCCGCCGCGGTGCGTTTCGGCGGCGATCAGGTTGTAGGACGTGAAGCCCGGCACCAGACCCGAGTGCGTGAACACATCGCGACCAGCGCGGTGCTCCACGAACCAGCCCATGCCGTAATAAAGCTCCGGCGTCACGCGGGCGCCGTCGGACACCATCAGCGCGAGCAACTCCGGCGGCAGCACGTGCCCTGACATGAGCGCGGCATTCCAGGCGTAGATATCGGCGGCGGAGCTCGCGACGTCTGCGCTACCTTTCAGCCAATCGGGCTGATCGAACACCGGCCGGCGGCGATAGATCGGACGCGCAACCACAGCGCCTGCCGCGTAGTCTCCGACGAACCCGGTCTCGGCCAGATGTGCGCGTGGGAAGATCTCGCGGCGCAGAACATCGCGGTGCGCGTGGGGCGCCGTTTCGCCCGGGACGATGGCCTCCTCTATCGCCTCGGCGAGCAGGAAATAGCTGGTATTCGAATATTCGAACGTATTGGGCCAACCGGATGGCCTCAGCTTCTTCAGCTCGGACAGCAGCTCCGGTGCGCCGATCCGCCCCCACGGGTTCGTCGTGGAGGGCGGCAGCCGTGTGAAGTTCGGGAGGTTGGACGTCATGGTCAGCAGGCTGCGGAGCGTGACCGGCTGAGCATCGCTCGCGGCGTCCAGCCCAGGCCAATGCGCGACGCCATCGAAAATCTGCGCGAGCGCGAGGTCGAGCGTGACGGGTGTTCCGTTGCGCAGTGTCGCGTTGCGGCCGATCAGGTCGAGGACAGCGGCGGCCGTGAACTGCTTGGCGAGGGAGCCGACATGAAAGACCGTGTGCTCGGTGGCCGGCACGCCGGGCGACGTTTCGCCATACCCCTTCGCAAGCGCAGCTTCGCTTTCCGTCCCGATCGCAAGTGCCAGAGCCGGCTTCGGAAGCGCTTCGCCCGTCTCGTTGATGCGGGCCAGAAACTGATCGATCAGCGCGTCGGCCCGAGCCGACTTTTCCGGCGACCATCCCGCAGCCTCAACGGGCAGGATGGTGAGCATCAAACCAAACACAGCGAAGGTGAAAACCGGCAACGCCCGGCGGCGGCTCAAGCGGCGGCCTTGCTTCGACGCGCAGATGAAATTGGCGAACCACAACATGCCCTAAGATCAACCGCCAGAGCCTGATCTTCTGGAAGTCTGTGAGGCGCGGCGGTGCAAGTCAAGGCAGAGCTATGCTCTCCGCCACTCCATAAAAAGGCTCCTGAGCCGTGGCGGTCTCAGGAGCCCATCGTTTGCCTGGAGGTGTTCGATGCCGGTTACCGGTTATCGGATCGGCGCGGTCGGCACTCTCGCGGCCGGCTTCGAGCCTGCGGCCGGATCGGACGGTGTGGCCGTGCTCGGGCCGGGCTGAACGTTCTCGGTCGTGTTCGGATCGGCCGGGATACCGGCAGGGGACTCGAAGCCCTCCCCTGTGCTCATGCCCTCGCTCGCGGAGCTTCCAGTTCCCGGAGGCGAGGTCGGAACGCGCGCCGACGGAGAGCTCCCTGCCGCCGGATCAGACGGCGTCGTCGCGCTCGGGCCAGGCTGCTTGTTCTGATTGGTGTTCGGATCAGCGGGAATTCCGGCTGGCGATTGCGCCATCGACGCCGATGCGCCGAGCGCAACAGCGAGAGCCGTCAATGCGGATACGGTCTTGATCATCGTCGTTCCTTTTTCTTGTGGTCGATGTCCTCCCACGAAAAGAAACTCACCCTCTCGCCGACGGTTCCAATGTTTCGCGCCTTTCCCGTCTCGCCGCTGAACTAGCAAGCTTCGGCCGCGCCGCGCCGGAAACACAGCGCTTGCGCTCGCAAAATGCGCGCTTGGGCGGGATTGCTGGATTTGCTTGGAGGCGCGTTACGCAGGCAACTTGGAGCGGGCGATCGGGATCGAACCGACGACATTCAGCTTGGGAAGATGCTTGCGTTAAGCTAACGGCTTGATGCGGCCAGTGTTTGTGTTTGCACCGAGTGGCGGACATCCGGTGAACGCACCGTGAAAGTGCAAACACAAAGGCGACACCCGTGTGAAAGAACTCGACGGGATAGATGGGCTTTTGCGGATGCGGGCAGTGCATCTGTTGAACAAGTCTGGACGCGGCGATCTACGCCAACTGCCATCGACTACCCAATCGACATCTTCTTGTGGAAAGCGTAGCGGTCACCTATTTCGGCCGTCATTTCCGGCGACGCGTCCTTATGCTTATGAAAACCCAACGTATCGCTACCTACGCTACTCTCGCTATCGTTACCGCATATCTCTGGCTGCTGTTTTTGGTCGGGGCTCGTCCACAAGACATCTCAAGTGCAGTCACAGGACTCGCGGCCGGAAGCCTACCCCTCACACTGCCAATGGCATTGAGAGGTCTGCGCGCGGCCTATCGGGGCGTCACCGAGGAGTTGCGCCACATAGTATTAGTGGCTCTGGCCCTTGTACTCGCGTGGACCGGTATCGGTCTCGTCAGCGTATTTGAAGCCTCGATTACGGACACACTCGAATTTCGGGTGGGCCTCGGGCTTGGCGTCCTGCTGGGACTGATGTGGCTCGTTGTGGATGCTTGGCGCGATTGAGTCTCGCTTGGATGCGGATTTGTGAGAGCGGTGGCCGTGAGCATGTCGGCGCTGCCGGCTCCGAACGGCACCTTTAGGACTTCGCAAGGTGCCGCGGGTCGAGACACCTACGTTGGGTCGTTGTTCTCGTCGCCGAGAGATTGATCTTCGCGCACTTTCTGGAAAACATCTTTAACGAACCGCGCAACCTGACGCGAGGCTTCGGCGCATGGCTCCTTGCCATGGATGTTGAGCCCTTCGATGCGCTCAGCGCTTAGGTACTCGGTGTTCAGAGTTTGGAGGAGCTCGCCCGTAGGCAGTGTGTTGCGGACGTTGGTTTTCGCCGGCAGATTGCGCGACGCGATGATCTGTTTGGCCGTCCCGCCGAGCAGCACCTCGTAAATGGCATCGGTGCAGTAGCCGATGGCTGGGCCTCCTGCCCCATGAGCGGTCAGCGTGTCACCATACTTCTTGCGCACCTCCTTCGACATGTCGCGCACCTCATTGTGATGCCGAGCAGCTTCCGCCTTCGCGAGCACCTCGTCGACGAGCGTGATATCGCCCTGCCGAACGCGGAGGTAGGTGTTCTTAACGTCGACGGCGAGGTCGGCATTGAGGTATTCGGCATACGCAAGGGCAAGAATCGGGTGCGCGTACGTTCCGCCGCCCTTGCCACCCTTCGAGTAAATAACTGATTTTTCTTCTATTTTTCCTATACCCTGAGATTTTCTCAGGTTATCGCGAAGAGCCTCGATCAGCTCGCCAGTCGTGGGAAGCCGGCGCCAAAAGGTCGTAGCTTTCGACGAGGGGTCGCCGACCAAGTGCCACAGATCAGTGAGGCAAATGCACCCGTTCACGTCCTCCTTGATCGTGACACCGCGTAGTTCCAGATGCGTGTCGGCCATTGGTTGTCGCCCTCTGTTCGGCGCAGGCAACGCCCGCTGTCTAATGCGGTTGTATATGATTCTCGTGTCAACGGGAGTCGCCGGTCTATCCTCAGTCCAGACGTCGCATGGTGTCACCGAGCACTTTTTGCTCGCCGACCTTGCTCACCTTCCTCAACCGTTGCTGCACGAGAGCGAGCCTCGCACTTTGGCAATAAAGCCATCCGCGAGTCTGAAGCTAAGACGTGAACTTCGGGAGGTGGGTACGAAGACAAAACGTGAATTGCAAACGCGGTTGCAAACACGGCCGGATGACCAAGAGCTAAGTGTTGGAGCGGGCAGCGGGAATCGAACCCGCGACATTCAGCTTGGGAAGCTGACGTTCTACCACTGAACTACGCCCGCAAAGGCCTTATTCTCTCGGGTTTTTAGCCGAAACAACGGCCCCGTCAAACGGACAATACGGGAACAAGCATCCAGAGTCCCGAAGAGATCCCAAACTGGCCGGTCGGGGCTTGTTGCCACCGATCGGCATTGCGCTGATCTATCAGGTCTGGCGGACGACGGCGCTCAATAGATCGGTCTGCGAGATAAGCCCGAGCACATGCCTGCTGCTGTCGACGATGATGACCGCATGTGTTCTGCCATCGGTCAGCACCGGCAACAGGCTGACCGCCGGCGCCAACGGAGACGCCGTTGCCGGCGTCGAAACGACCTCGGATATATGATCGCCCTCACCGACCAGCTCCCGAAGACCCACGGTGCCTAGCAGGTGCCCTTCGTCGTCCGTAACGGGTAGTACCCGTATGCTGTGGCGAAGGAGCAATGACAGCGCCTCCTGCTGCGTGGACTGCGGCCGGATCGCAATGACATCGCGGGACATGATGTCGGCGCAGGATATTTCGCCGTGTGAACGAATGGCCGCCTGCAGCTCAACCTCTTTCAGCAGCCGTTCGAGATCGTCGCGATCGATGTCGAATGATTCATCGACCTTGGCGAGCGCCGCGTCGATATCTTCCTTGTGAAAGCCGACCCGCAACGGCGACGGAAGATCCGAGGTGCCATGGGTGTTGACCGGCTGCGCGGGCGCAACATGCGGATAGGCCCGCCGCGACAGCCGATGAAACAGCACGCCCAACCCCACGAGAATGCAGGAGTTCAGAGCCACCGGGACCAGCGGAAACAACAATCCCCATTTCGCAATCACCGGCCCACCGAGCACCGCCGTCAACGCGGCCGCTCCACCAGGAGGATGCAAACAGCGCGCGAACGTCATCACGGCAATGGCCAGTGCAACAGCTACGCCGGCCGCAACAATCGGCTCGGGGACAGCGTATCCAACCAGAACGCCAGCCAGCGCCGAAAGCGTGTTCCCGCCTACAATCGACCAGGGCTGTGCGAGCGGGCTCGACGGCACCGCAAAAAGCAATACCGCCGACGCGCCCATCGGCGCGACCAACAGCGGGAAATGGGAATCGCGACCCAGGACAAGCGCGCAGACGAGGCCAGTCAGGCCAATGCCGAGCAGCGCGCCAAGGCAAGCGGTCATGCGCTCGCGGAGGGTCGCGCCTGCGAGGATCGGAACGAACAGGCGAAACCGGGCTCGTGACGGTGTCGAAGCGTTGGAATCGGATTTTTCGGACATGGGAAGCCTTACCTGCGGCCTTTTCAGAGGCGGCAGGTTTTGGATGGAGATTGAGAGCTGCGCTGCGGCGCAGGGCGATGTTTCAGGATGGGATCCGGTTTGTGCCAGAGGCGGCCACCAGGACATGCCAAAAGGCGTCGAAGGCCGGTGGACGATGGTCGCGGCGGCGAATGAGCAGGGTTTCGACGTCGCCGAGAACGTGGAGTTTGAAAGAGGATGTCGAAGGCATGATCTCAAAAACCGAGCGTGGAATTACCCCAACGGCCCCTCCGGCGGAGACGCTGGCCAGAATGGCGTGATAGGAGCCGACCTCGATGGTTTGCACCTCGGCAGATTTGCCGACCCACGCTTCTGCGACACGCCGGTAAGTGCAGCCGGGCTCCAGCGCGACGAGCGTATCGACCTGCAAGCCTGCGGCGTCGTCGATTTCGGGATGATCGCGAGGCATGAGAATAAGTAACTGCTCGGTGAATACCCGCTCCGCCTTTAACTTGCCGGCGCGCGGGATGGCTCCGGGTGGACGCGCGACGAATGCGCAGTCCAGCCGTTCCTCGACAACGTCGTCGATAAGTTCGCGCGTCGCTCCCATCGTGAGCTTGATCGAGACCGTGGGCCAACGCGTGTGAAACCACGACAGGACTTTGGGCAAGCGGCTGGCGGCGGTGCTTTCCATGGTTCCAACGCGCAGACAGCCTCCAGGCTCAACGGGCTTCACGGCCTCGCGTGCTTCCTGTGCCAACGCCAGCAGGCGGTTTGCGTAAGTAAGAAAGGTTTCGCCCTGCTGGGTGAGCGTCATTTTCTTGCAGTCTCGGCTGAAAAGCGCCGCCCCGAGATGCTGTTCGAGCTGCTGCACCCGAGTGGTGATGTTCGACGGCGCACGACCAAGCGCTTTTGCTGCACGGGTGACGCTTCTCTCGGCGGCAACGACGCGCAGAATTTCCAGGGAAGTCAGATCCACAACATTGTTCTCTTTTTGAGAATGATTTGTGATTATGATTTCTCACTGGGCAATCTTGCGCAAGAGCCTCGCTGGTCGCAGCCTGCGGATCGACATGCAGCGCTGATCCCCTATCGCAACCGCGGAGAAGCGGAACGACCGGTGGGGATCAGCTCGGGATGTGAATTGCGCCCGACGCCCTTGGGTTCGGCGACGAGGCCTGGATGCGCTCAGCATTTCGCAGCCAGATGCTCGCGCTGGTCCCACATCAGATCCAGGGCCCGCATGTGTTTGACGAGGATGTGCTGGTGCTGCGTCCACCAATCGATGATCGATCCATATTCCTGGATGCGTGCCCGACCATTTTCGATGGTCACGACGGGCCAGTCACCGACGAGGGCGTTGTCGATCCCGAACAGATCCTTGCCCCACCATATCGCCTCGCCGAACGCGTGCTTTCCGACCCCGCCCACCTTCATCATGGCGAGAACAGACGCGGGGTCGAAGGAGCGCGCCTGCTGCACCGCCGATTTCCATAGCTCGAGCGTCGACGCATATTCCCAGGACACGGCGCCCCACGTGCCGGGGAAGCGTTTGCAGAAGTCAACGTAGAATTCGTTCGCGTTCTCGAAATTGACCTGCGGTTCGGCGAGCCGAGGATCGTCGAAATCCGGGAACTGAAAGGCGAAGCCCTCCACGAACTCCGCGCTCGTACGACGGATCAGCTCCGGATAGTTGTCGCAAGTGCAGGACAGGATTTGCCCGCCATAGCCTCTGTTAAAGGCTTCAATGGTGAGCGCATGAACGAAGGGCTCGTACGCGGTATCCCAGCACAGGATGTCAGGATCATCGGCCATGAGATCTTCGACAATCGACGCGAAATCACTGGTCGTTGGCTCGAACAATCGTTCCGCCACGATCTCAATGCCCGCCGCCTCGAACGCAGCGCGATAGGTCGCGAGCGATGGCAGCCCCAAGAGATCCCGCTGAGCGCATAAGGCCGCGGTCTTGAGGTGCGGCTTGGTGCGTTTCAGCCAATCGACGCCAGTGACGTTATAGATCGGATGCACCTCAGTCGGCGCGAGCAGGGTTGGCGCATCGGGCGAAAGATCGCTCGGCAGAAGCGTCGTGACGAGCATGCGATGGCGGCTCACGAACTCGCGTACCTCGGGCGAGAAGTCGTTCCCTCCCATCATGAGGATGAGCTTTACGCCATCTTCCATGATCAGCTTCTTCGCGCCCTGAAGGGCAACCTCCGGCTTATAGAGGGTGTCGTGCTCGACGAGTTCGACAAGGAATCGGCGGTTTCCGACCTTGAGGCCGCCCTGCGCATTCACGCGATCGAGCCAAATCCTGCAGCCATCGCGGCCCGGCGAAGCCCACGACTTGAGTGCGCCACTCAGCGGCGCGAGGAAACCAATTTTCAGCGTCCGGTCCGGTTTGGCGCCCAAATCTCGCATCGCAACTTGCAATGCGGTCGCTAGCGGACTTCGTGATTTTGCAATCATGGCTTGGCTTTTTCAACTTGCAGAAAGCGCATCAGGCCTTGCGGCATAGCTGTTCGCATTAGGTTGTCTCGGATCTACCGAAGTCCGCGAAGCGCGGCGTGAACGGGACGGGCTCGCGCTGATCCCACATCAGGTTCATGCTTCGCATATGCCGAACCAGCAACGCCTTGTTCTTGCTCCACCAGTCGGGGATCGAGGAAAATTCCTGGATGCGTGCCCGCCCGTTCTGGATCATCACCACAGGCCAATATCCCACCAGAGCATTGTCGATGCCGAACAGCTCGTCGCCCCACCAGTGCGCCTCTCCGAAGGCGTGATGTCCGACGCCGCCGAATTTCATCATGGAGAGCACCGAGAACGGTTCGAACGTGCGGGCGCGCTGAACCGCCAACCTCCACAGCTCGAGCGTCGAGGCATATTCCCAGGACACGGCACTCCACGTTCCGGGAAAGCGCTCGCAGAAATCCGCATAGAAGTCGTTCGCGTTCTCGAAGTTGACCTGCGAGTCGTTGAGGCGAGGATCGTCGAAGTCCGGGAACTGGAAGACGAAGCCCTCCATGAACTCCGCGCTCGTGTGCGCAATGAGGCTTTGATAGTTGTCGCAGGTGCACGAGAGCAGGCGCCCCTTGAAGCCGCGCTTGAACGCTTCCTTGGTGAGCGCATGTAAGAACGGCTCATAAGCCGTGTCCCAGCACAGAATGTCCGGGTTGCTCGCCATCAGCTTGTCGACGATGGGGCCGAAGTCCGTCGTTTCGACGGGAAACAAATGCTCGGCCACGAGTTGGATACCGGCCGCCTCGAACGCCGCCCTGTAGGTGGCGATGGATGGCAGGCCGTGCAAATCATCCTGTGCGCACATCGCAACCGTTTTCAGCGTCGGATCCTGCCGCGCGAGCCAGTCAACGCCTGTCACGTTGTAGATGGGGTGCACCTCACTCGGCGCAACGAGGGTCGGCGCATCGGGGGTGAGATCGGTCGGCAACAAGGTTGCTGCCAGCATACGATGCTGATTGATGACCCGGCGCACCTGCTCGGTGAAATCGTTGCCGCCCACCATGAGGATGAACTTCACATTGTCCTCGTTGATGAGTTTCTTGACGCCGGCGAGCGCAAGGTCGGGCTGGAACTTGGTATCGAAGGGAACCAGATCGACCATGTAGCGGCGCATACCGACCTTAATGCCCCCGGCGGCATTCACGCGGTCACGCCAAATCAAGCTGCCATTGAGACCAGGCTCCGCCCAGGACTTGAGCTTGCCGGTCAACGGCGCAAGAAAGCCCACGCGAAGGACGGTCGGCGATTCAAGATCGTGATCGGCGAGAGCCAGCGATAGAGCCGAGGCAAGCGGGCTCTTTGGGCGCGCGATCATAAGGCCACGACCTTTCCGGCGCGCTCCGAAAGCGCGGCGCGCGCAGCGCTTCCGCCCCGTTCCAATTTAGCCGGTTGCATCGTGCCTCCGTCGGGATTGCCGAACGGCACTCTCTCATTGTTGCTCATAGCCAGCCACGATCTCCGATATGGCATTCTTTTTACGCAGCTCGCAGCCGACGCTCGACCGGCTGCTCCCGCTCATCACGATGCGGCGTAGATCATGCCCTCTTGTCCCGAAGCCAGATACAGCCTCATGCATTCGACCGCCGTGTCGACATCACGTCGCTCGAGCGCCGTGAAGAGAGACCTCAGTGCACGCCGCGCCTGACGGATATTGTCGGGTGTAAGCGTGCGCTTTTTGTCGGCGCACCATTGCGGCTGCTTACGAACCTCGTGCAGCACGCGATACATGGTGATGATCGCAGTGTTGTGCGTCCCCTTGCACAGGGTCATCATGAATTGCTTCTCGAGATGTGCGAAGCGTTCGGCGTCAGCAACGATCTCGTCGAGCTCCTCCAGCACGGTGCGCAAGGCGGTCAGGTCGCGAATGGACATATAGATAGTCGCCAATCGCGCGATCTCCGGCTCGATAATCGATTCCGCGACGTTCATTTCGAATGGAGAGACGGTCTCGGCGATGGCGGTGACATTGATGACGCCAGCCCCCTCCTCGCTCACGCCAGACTGAGTGGTCCTCCGATAGGTCACGAAGGCGCCAAATCCGGCGCGCCGCGCCACGACACCATAAGTCTCGAGGAAGTCCAGCGCCTGGCGCACCGTGTTGCGGGATTCGGCGAAATCCTGCGCAAGCTCGCGTTCGGCCGGGATCCGCGTGCCGTAGGAATATTCACCGGAGACAACGCGCGCGAAAATTTGCGCGGCCACCGTTTTGACGGGCTGCTTCACCAACGGATGGTCCGAAGCATCTACTTCCCAAGGCGGCGGCTCTGCCGTCCGTTGCATCATCTGGTCGTTGTCCGTCACCGCTCAATTGCCTCTCTTGTCGTTGCTTTAACGGTGCGATCGGCTTTACGCCCTTCGGCGGGGAAACCGGGCATGACGAGCCCCGTGAGATGAGCCGCACGCTCGACGTCGGCGCATATGTCAGCCTCTTCTCCAGAGAGGGCTCGCGGCGCAAGCCCTAGAATGCGCTCGGACTTGATGCTGTAGGGGGATGGATCAACTCCACCGTGCTGCCCGTAGTGCGCAAGCCAATCGCGCGCGATCACAGCCTCCGCACAATTCGGACCGAACGCTTCGCATACCTTCGAGAGAAACTCGGAGGCCTGAGCTCCGCGCTCGCGCCACAAGGGGTTCCGGTTGAGCTCCGTCATCTGCGTTGCGGTATCCAGAAGCTCCATCACACGACGACGGCGCAGCTCGGCAAAGGCCGAATGATGGCGCGCCGCGAGCATCAAGTGGAACGACGAGCTGCGACCCGAAATCGGAACCTCCGTTTCGCGGACACTGAGCCGCGTCTGCTTCCACAGTGAAGCGGCTGTCTCGAAGGCGGAGGCGGCTTCTTGAGCACGGTCGCGAATGAGATGAGCGAGACCCGCGTTGTTGTGAACGGCGGCGCGCAACGCAGGCGACGCCTCGGCATCGAGTTCGGTTTCCAGGCGCAGCAGCAGCTTCGTGGCATCCTCGTGCCGGCCGGTCGCGAGGCAAGAAAACGCCTTCGCAGTGACGACCTCCCAATCTTCTGATGAAGACGAAACCATACCGAGCCACCGTGAGGTACGCCGACGCCTTCGGAGTGCGATCGCATTGCGCCAGAACCAAACTCGACCATATTAAACCATGGCGACAATTTCCAGCGAAAATTCAGTGCATCCATCTGCTACGGGCTTTGCTCAGCGCCATCCCGCGTCCTTCCGACGCATAAAGTTTCCCCACAGTGAACTTTTTCGATTGATCGTGATCAACTTTAAATTAGACTGCAGGCGATCGCGCCAATAATGGCGTGGTTTGGATAAATTTGGTCTGATCTGGATGGAGGGTTTCTATCTGAGATCAGGACAAATTTGACCAGGCGTCGCCGGCGCAAAAGCCGGGGCACGGCGCGAAAACAAAAATCTACTGGGGAAGAAACATGAACGTCGTAACAGGCACGTTGGCGGCCGAGCCGCCCTCACTACAGCGCGCAATAGATTGGCGTGGGGCCTTCTGGGTTGCCAGCGGTGTCCCTGCGCTCGTTTTGTTTTCCATCGGCGGCATCGCCGGCACGACCGGCAACGTGGCCTTTCTGGTCTGGTTCGCCAGCATGTGCATGGGCTTCATCCAGTCCTTCACGTACGCTGAAATCGCGGGGCTGTTTCCCAACAAGTCCGGTGGCGCTTCCGTCTACGGCGCATCCGCCTGGGTCCGCTATTCGAAGCTGATCGCCCCGCTCTCGGTCTGGTGCAACTGGCTCGCCTGGACGCCCGTACTTTCGCTCGGATGCTCGATCGCAGCGGCTTACATTCTCAATGCCCTCGGCCCCATCCCCGGCGCAGAGTCGCCCGAGGTGCTGGCTTGGGTGAAGGCCAACGCCAGCTCGCTTGCCGCCGACAGCCCGCGGGTCGTCGAGTGGCTGGCAGCCAATGCCGGCAAGACGGCCAACGAGGCCATCGCAGCGCTTCTCGCGCAGGATGGCGTGGCCGCTCTGACGCCCGCCTTCCGCAACTGGACACTTACAAGCGGGACCATCGGTCCGGTGTCGTTCTCGCTCAACTGGACGTTCTTTATCGGCGTCGCGCTCATGCTGGTGACGTTCGCGATTCAGCACCGGGGCATCCTCGGCACCGCGAACGTGCAGAAGTACATCGGGCTTCTGGTCATCGTGCCGATGCTCATCGTCGGCATCGCACCGATCGTGACCGGCCAGATCAACTGGGACAACTATTCGCCGCTCGTCCCACTCAAGGAAGCCTATGTGCCGAGCCACGGCGAATGGAACATCGGCGGCTGGACGCTCGTCCTTGGCGGCATGTTCATCGCGGCCTGGTCGACTTACGCGTTCGAAACGGCGATCTGCTACACGAGCGAGTTCAAGAACCCGAAGACCGACACGTTCCGCGCCATCTTCTATTCGGGTCTTCTCTGCCTCGTCCTCTACTCGCTGGTGCCGTTTACTTTCCAGGGCGTGCTCGGCCTTAACGGTATGCTCGACGCCTCTATCGTCGATGGCTCGGGCGTCGCGCACGCCATGGGGCAGATGGTCGGCGGCGGCGGGTTCATCACGTCCATCATGGTGATGCTGATGATCTTCGCCCTGATGCTCGCGATCATGACCGCGATGGCCGGCTCTTCGCGGACGCTTTACCAGGGTTCGGTCGACGGCTGGCTTCCTCGCTACCTGTCGCGCGTGAACAGCCATGGCGCGCCCACGGCGGCGATGTGGTCGGACCTCATCTTCAACCTCGGCCTCCTGGCCATCGCTGCGGCTGACGCGACGAGCTACTTCTTCATCCTCGCCGTTTCCAACTGCTGCTACGTCATCTTCAACTTCCTGAACCTCAACTCGGGTTGGATCCACCGCATCGACAACGGGCACATCCAGCGTCCGTGGAAGGCACCGACGATCCTGCTCGGACTCGGCACGCTCTTCGCCTTCGTCAACGCCGTGTTCCTCGGCGCGGGCGCGAAGGTCTGGAACCCCGTGGCGCTTTGGGCCGGCATGATCGCTGCGAGCCTGATCATCCCCGTGTTCCTGTTCCGCCACTACGTTCAGGACAAGGGCCGGTTCCCCCCGAACATGCTCGAGGATCTCAACCTCACCGAGGCCGACCTCAAGGTGCGCAAGGCAGGCATCCTGCCTTACCTGACACTGATTGCAGGCGTTGCGGTTGTTCTCACCGCCAACTGGTTCTTCCAGCTGCCGGGCTAGTTGCAACACGGCGACGGGCCTCGCGGCCCGTCGCCTCCCACGGCCTTATGAAGCGCCCGTAGCGCAGGCAATGGCAACTCGGCACGTCCAAGTCGCCATGCAGCACTCAGCACAGCAAAAAGAGCAGAACCAGCGGAGGAATGCCCATGCTTATCGAGGGCATCAAGAGCAGGCCGCAATATCCGGGCCTGGTTGCCGACCTCTATGCGAACCATCACGTGTTCGCGGCGGATGGGGACGGCGCGCAAGCAATCATCGATCTGTTCAATCAGCATGGTGCGCAGATCAAAGGGCGCGTCACGGTCGTCTATGCCGAAACCGATGCCAACGGCGCCGACTACACGACGCGTCTTAAGCAACTCCCCGTCGATGTCGTCCACACGCTGCCGACGGTCGTGACCGCGATCCGCCGCCTGCAAGGCGTGCTGAACGTCGCGCGCATGGGAACACGTATTTACGCAGCGGGAACCGAAACGCTGGTCGGCCTCACTGTCCAGCTCGCGCAGGAGCTCGGGATGGACCCGCAATCCGTTCTGACCGAGCACCGCGGCACACTCGCCCGCCGCGTCCAGTGCGTTCATTGCAAGGGATTTACCGAGAACGTGAAGACGAACATCGTCAAGTGCTCGCACTGCGGCACCAATCTTCTCGTTCGGGATCACTACTCCAAGCGGCTTGCGGCCTTCCAGGGCGTTTGTGTCGATGCGGAGGTTCCCGGCGAGCTTCCTGAAATCGTCGAGGTGTTCAAATGAGCGGTGCAGATATTCCGGTCCGCGTCGCCAGGGTCGAGACCGTCGCGGAACGCATCAAACATGTCCGTTTCGTTCCGATCGACGGCCGGCCGCTACCGAAGTTTTCGGCCGGTGCGCACACCGTCGTTACGATGCGCGACGGCGCAAAGACCATCAAGAATCCCTACTCTCTGATGGGCCCGCTGAACGACACCTCCGGTTACGAAATCAGCGTTCTCAAGACCAACAACTCGCACGGCGGCTCTCTCTTCGTGCACGAAAAGCTCTACGAAGGAGCCTTCGTCACCCTCAGCCATCCGTCGAATCTCTTCTCTATCGACCTCAGGGCCCGGAAGCACCTGCTTATCGCGGGCGGCATCGGCATCACGCCGATCATGGCAATGGCCGAACAGCTCTCGCAGATCGGTGCGCCATTCGAACTCCACTATTCCACGCGCACGCCGAGCTCGGGCGCCTACGTCGAGACCTTGAAGCAGAAGTACGGGCGCAAGCTGCACCACTATCAAACCGTCTCGGCCCAGCGGATCGATCTCACCAATCTGCTCGGCCAGCAGCCGCTTGGAACCCATCTCTATGTGTGCGGCCCGGATGCGATGATCGAGGACGTGCTGCGGCTTGCACAGGAAGCGGGTTGGCCAAGCCAGCATGTCCACGCCGAGCATTTTACCGCTCCGCGTGGCGGCCTTCCTTTCGACGTGGACCTCACGAAATCGGCGCGGACCGTTCGGGTGAAGGAAGACGAGAGCATTCTTCAGGCGCTCGAATCTGCCGGTCTTGAACCGCCCTACCTCTGCCGCGGCGGGGCATGTGGGCAATGCGAGACCGCCGTCGCAAGCTGCGACGGGAGCATTCTTCACTACGACCACTATCTGACCGACGAAGAAAAGCAGGCAGGAAACAAGATCATGATCTGCGTCTCTCGCATCAAAGGATCTCGGATCACCCTCGATCTCTAGTCCCAAATTCGCGACGCGCTCAAGGAGCAGGCTATGAACCAGGAATTCAAGAAAGAGACGTTTCGGGACGATTACACCTTCTTCAACAGCCCCGAATCCATCCGGCGCTTTCCGTTCCCGTTCTGGGAAGACAAGTACATGTATTCGGTGAACATCGAGCCCCACACCAAGGGCCCTGCCGGCTCTGTGTTCGAGTTTCCGATCGACATCAACGAGCACTATGTTTCCGAGATGGCGGATCGCGCGATCGTGCTCAAGGAGGATCCGCTCCGCTGCCAGGCGCTGCCCCACATGATGCTCGCGCAGTGGGACTTCCTCGAACTCATCATGACGTCGATGGCGCGCGACTACCCGCAGTGGTTCTCGCTCAAGACCGAGGGCGACCATTGGCACTGGATCAACAAACCGCTCAACATCGACCAGAAGTTCGTCTTCGGCGATGTCTCGACGCTGCCCTACGAGCCGATGGAATACATCGGGCGCCAGTGCCAGGGCGACTTTTCTATTCAAGATCAGCGCGACGGCCAGCTCTGGATGGACGCGGGCATCATCACCACGCAGGCCGACTGGTCGCTCGACTTCGACGTCGGCATGAATTTCATGGAATGGCACGGGCCGGTGCCGCTGGCCCATGACATGAAGGTGTTCGACCGCGCGTTAAAGTTCCTTCTCAACCTCCAGCTCGACCAGCCCGTTCGCCGCCTCAACTGGACCATGACGATCAATCCGCGCCTCGATACGAGCCCGGAGAACTACAACAAGTGGGGCAAGGACCGGGCCACGGTCACGCCCGAGAACGTTGGCGATAAAGTGCACCTGCGCGTCGAGCTGCAGGCCTTGTGGCGTCTGCCCAGATCCAACGCCATCCTGTTCTCGATCCGCGGCTATCTGATCAAGATGCGCGAACTCGTGACCGTACCGAAGTGGGGGCGGCGGATGCATCGCGTGCTGAAATCGCTTCCGCAAGAGCTGATCGACTACAAGGGCATCACGCGCTACCGCGACACGACGCTCGATTGGCTGTCCAAGTACGACGACGGATCCCCTACCTCGCAAGGCGGCGGCCCAGATTGAGGCGCGGCGGCTCCTAAACTTTCATCGCGATTTCCGCACGCACTTACCGGCGTGCATCCACGACAAGACAGAATAAACCTGGAGGAATTTCTAATGTCGGACATCACTCGCACGACCGCACTCGAGAGCCGCCACCGAGCGCTCGGATCGGATCTGACCCAATCGTGGAACGGCTTGCCGATCCCGCAGAACTACTCGACCAACGCTTACGACGAGGTTGCAGCCACCCGCTATCGCGCCGGCCTCATCGAAGTCACTGGCCTCAACATCTGGAACGTATCGGGCCCCGATGCGACGACCTTCCTCAACTTCCTGCTCACCACCGATATCTCCAAGGCCGCCGCGGGCGACTCGCACATCTCGAACACGGTGAACGAGGCAGGAGCTCTCATCGACGACGTGCTCGTCTACGTCGACGGCCCGAATACGTTCCGCATCTCTCACGGCGGCGGCGCATTCGGCGAGGCGCTCAAGGAATTTGCCCCCAAGTATAACGTCAAGGTCGAGCGCGACGACGATGTGCACATTCTCTCGCTGCAGGGCCCTGTTGCGCTCGAGGTGCTTACCCCTCATACGCCCGCCGATCTTGCCAAGCTCGGCTACTTCAAGCATTTGAAGACAACGATTTTCGGCCGTCCCGTCTCGATCGCGCGTGGCGGATACTCGGGTGAACGCGGCTACGAGGTCTTCACCAGCCGGGCAGATGCCGGCTTCGTTTGGGACTCGATCCTGGAAGCGGGCAAGGCGAAGGGCGTCGTCCCGGCCTCCTGGACCTGCCTCGACATCGTTCGTGTCGAATCCGGCCTTCTGTTCTTCCCGTTCGACATGCCGCACGGCGATACGACGCCTTGGGAGGTCCGCGCCGACTGGACGGTGGATCTCAGCAAGCCGGATTTCCGCGGCAAGGCGGCGGTCGCCGCGAGCAAGGGCAAGGAGCGCTCGTTCATCACCGGGCTCGAAGTCGAATCCAGCGAAGCCGTCAATCCGGGTGCGAAGGTTCTCGCAGGCGGCAAAGAAGTCGGCGTGGTGACCAGCACGACATTCAGCCAACACCTCATGAAATCGCTCGCCATGGCGCAGATTTCGCCATCGCACACCGCGCTCGGAACCGCTCTCGAGATCAACGACGGCGGAAAGTCCCTCAAGGCAACCGTGGTGCAGATGCCCTTCTACGATCCGTTGCGCCTCAGAACCCATCCTCCCGTACGCGGCTAAGTGCAAGTCGCGTATCCTCCCGACTGGCCGGGAACCTTGTGTTTCCGGCCATTTTTTCTTCCTGTCCCTGCCGTTCCAATCGGCAACGGTAAGACGCCAATCCATAAAACATAAGGAGTGGTCGAATGACGGTCGTGGCCTATGGCAATCTCTTTGCTCCGAAAGCGACGCCAATTGTTACCGATCTTGACGGGTGGGTCCCCGTGGATGGGTCGCCCTCGATGAAAACCTGGATCGAGCACAAGGCCGACGACGGCAAGCTGCTCACGGGCTTTTGGGAGGCGATGCCAGGCACCTACCGTGTGACTTACAAAGCCGACGAGTTCATCCATCTGTTCGAAGGCAAGGTTACGCTTTCGGAGGATGGGGGAGAGACCAAGCAGTATGTGGCTGGCGACAGCTTTCAGATCCCCAACGGTTTCGTCGGGCTTTGGAAAACAGACGAGCGCATCCGCAAAGTTTTTGTCATCCGCATTCCTTAAGTGCGGCTGGACGCCTATAGCGGCGCCGGATGCCCTCACCATCGGCGTCGCAGCCTCCGTTGATATTTGGCAATAAACTTAATTATATCAATAAGTTACTTCCCGATCACGCGCATCCATAGCCACGTGGCCGATTGCTTCGATGTGCGCCTAAGCCAGGTCGCGCGCCGGCAATCACCCAACTGTATTGCATTGCTGCCATCTTGAAGGCATGACCGGCGCTCCGATCTATAGGCGCCGGGCGCACCTGCGCCTGCGTAACGCAAGGACCTTGGCTTGATGGCAGAGACGACGATTGTACCCGCGGAGTGGGCACCCCAGGTGGCGATCTGGACGGCGTGGCCTGCGGATGCCAGCGAATGGAACGACGACCTTGCGGCGCCTCGCCGCGACGTGGCGGCGCTCGTCAAAGCGCTGGCCGAAAGCAACAAGGTCTACGTGCTCGTCAACGGCGACGAGGCGGCGGAGACTGCGCAGGTCGCGCTTGGTGCTTCTGCGGAACTGGTGTCGGCAAAGTACGGCGACATCTGGCTGCGCGACACCGGCCCGATCTTCGCTCATCGCGGCAACGACCGCGCGGCGCTACGCTTCAAGACCAACAGCTGGGGCGGCAAGTACGATCTACCCGACGACTCGACGGTCGGCGACCGCGTGGCGGATCTGGCCGGCGTGCCGATCGATCGGTTCGACTTCGTACTCGAAGGCGGCGCGGTGGATCACGACGGCCAGGGCACTATCCTCGCCACCAAGCAGACGCTGCTCAATCCCAACCGCAACGGCTGGACCAAGGAGGCTGCGGAAGCCGAGCTTCGTCGAGCATTCGGCACGAAGAAGGTGATCTGGGTGGACGAAGGCCTGATCGGCGATCACACCGACGGCCATATCGACAATATCGCGCGCTTCGTCGCGCCGGGGCGTGTCGTCTGCCAGGCGCCCGCCGGACCGGACGACCCGAACACCGATATCCTCAATGCCATCGCGAACCGTCTCGAAAACGAAACGGATGCGACCGGGCGCAAGCTCGAAGTGATCCGCATTCCGGGCGTCGGCCTTTATCGCAACGCGTTGGGTGAAGTCTCTCCGGCCTCGCATATGAATTTCATCATCGCCAATGGCGTGGTCGTGGTGCCCGTTTACGGAACGCCGACACAGGAAGCCGCGCTCGCAGCCCTGCAGGCCGTGTTTCCGGATCGCAAGGTCGTCGGCGTCTCCTCGCGCGGACTGCTCGGCTGCGGCGAAGCCGGCGGTGGCTCCTTCCATTGCATCACTCAGCAGGAACCCCTCTGATGAAAAAGCGCACCATCACCGTCGCGAGCATCCAGACCTCCTACGGGGACGATCTCGGCGAGAACATCGAGAAGACGGAAGCCTTGGTGCGGGAAGCGGCCGACCGTGGCGCCGACGTGGTGCTGCCCTCGGAGCTGTTCCAGGGCATCTATTTCTGCACCAAGCAGGATCCGAAGTGGTTCGAGACGGCGTTCCCGGCCGAGGATCACCCGTGCGTCAGGAAGCTCGCCAAGCTCGCCAAGAAGCTCGAAGTGGTGATCCCGATCTCGTTCTTCGAGAAGGATGGGCCGCGCTATTACAACAGCGTCGCGATTGCGGATGCGGACGGCGAGATCCTCGGCGTCTACCGCAAGAGCCACATTCCGGACGGCCCCGGCTATCAAGAGAAGTACTACTTCCGCCCTGGCGATACCGGCTTCAAGACCTGGAAGACCAAGCGCGGGCACATCGGCGTCGGCATCTGCTGGGACCAGTGGTATCCGGAAACCGCACGCGCCATGGCGCTCCAGGGCGCGGAGGTGCTGTTCTATCCGACCGCGATCGGCTCTGAGCCCTACGACAACGCGCTCGACACGCACCTCCAGTGGCAACGGGCGATGCAGGGACACGCCGTCTCGAACGCCATCCCGATCGTGGCTGCGAACCGGATCGGGCTCGAAGACAATGAGGGCGTCAAGCAGCAGTTCTACGGCCACTCGTTCATTGCCGATCATCGCGGTGAGCTGGTCGAGAGCTTCGGCCGGGACGACGAAGGCGTGCTGGTGCACAAGTTCGATCTCGCACTGATCGAAAGCTATCGCGCGGATTGGGGCTTCTTCCGCGATCGGCGGACAGAGCTTTATGCGAAGAGCATCATTTGAGAATGCGGGCTTGAGGCGTGCGCGCTTCGGCGCGATACGGCTTTAGTGACGAGCTGACCGATGGCCACTAGGTCAGCTCGCCCTCCTTTGTGAGTCGTGCTTCTTATCGGAAAACCGCTGCACACTTTTCCGGAAGCGCTTGTCTTGGGGCGTGCTTCTTATCGGAAAACCGCTGCACACTTTTCCGGAAGCACGCTCTTGAGTCGTTCCCCCTCGATCCCCCTGCGCATGGATCACGAGGCATGCATTTCTTATTTTAGTTTAAGGTGCGGCCGGAACCGATGCCGGCTCGGCTGCGCCGTTCAAAGCCGCGATCGCTTCAGGAGCGACCTCGACTTCCACTTCTGGCTCCGGCTCGGCTGCCACTTCCGGGGCGGGCTCGGCTGGTGCTTCCTCCGCGGAAGCAGCGGCCTCTGCAGCGGGTGCTTCTTCCGCAACGGCGGCTTCCGCTTCCGGTGCAGCCTCAGCAGCAGCAGGCGCTTCCTCGGCCGGAGCCCGCTCAGCAGCTACCTCTTCAGCAGCAGCTTCTGCGATTGGAGCCTCTTCAGCGGCAGGGACCGCTTCGGCAGGAGCTTCGGCCGCCACCTCGACGGGGGCAGCTTCCGCTACGGCTTCCACTGTCGCCTCGGCAGCAGGAGCCTCCTCCGTCGCCGCGGCGACCTCGGCGGGTGCTGCTTCGGCAGGAGCTTCCTCGGCGACCGCCTCTACAGCGGCTTCCGGTGCAGCCTCGGCTTCCGCGACAGGAGCGTCGGCAGCAGGTGCCGCCTCAGACGTGGTCTCAGCCGCAGCTTCTGCAGCAGGGGCCTCCTCGGAGGCTTCCGGAGCTGCTTCGACAGCAGCAACGGGTGCTTCCGCTCCTTCGCTCGCCTCGGCCGGCGCGGCCGCCGCTTCCTCAACTGGAGCTGCTTCCGCTGCGGGTGTTTCCTCCACGACTTCGGCAGCCGCTTCTTCTACCACAGCTTCTTCGGCTGCGGCTTCAACAACCGCCTCTTCGGAAGCCGCAGCTTCCGCCACGACTTCTTCAGCTGCCGCTTCCGCAGTTGCCTCGGCCGGAGCGGCCTCCGCTTCAGCGGTAACTTCAGGCGCTAGAACCGGCTCGGCGAGAGCGGTTCCGCACGCGGCGATGGCGTCGAGAGGCGCTTCCGCTTGCGGAGCAACCTCGGGGGCGGCTTCCACGACGGCCGCTACCGCGGCCGGCGCAGCGGGTGCGCCTTCGATGAACTCACTCATTTCTCTTGCGAGACGCACGATCGAGTCGGCCTTGCAGCCGAGCTCCATCGCCATCCGCAAGCAGGCAAATCTCTGCTCTTGGAGGTTCATGAGAACTCCATTTTTTGGGGGTTTGCGATGTCAGTGGCGTTGCTTGGTGCGATGCAAACAACGCAAGCATCATACTGCTTCGTTTAACTTGAGGCTACACTTGATAGACTTCATAACTACAATATTTCCAAGTATTTTCATTCACATACCGCAATACATAATTCGAGTGCGGGATTCTCGGCTTAAGCCGTTTGCGTGAATCAAAGTATGAGCGCGGACGTCGTTTTCGCCCTCATTCGGGCCTTCAACGCAGCGCAACACGCGACTCGTATTTCCCGCTCCGTTCCTGGTGATGCGGCATCGCGATTGGGATTATTTCCAATTCACGTGCGTGATCATCCCGCGCCTCACGCCCCCTCACAAAAACGTCAGAAAAAGCGGGGTCATGCGGTCTTCTCGGGCCGAACCCGCCCGTGCAAGACAGGACGAATGCCGATGCGCCACCATTCCGGAGACCGCCCGATGACCCGCCGTATTCTGATCCTCGCCGCCTCTCTCGCCGCGGCCGCCTCTCCTGCCGTAGCCAAAACGGTCGCCTACGAAGACAACAAGCTCAACTTCAGATCCTGCGACGGCGAGAAAGTCTCGGCCCGCTGGTTCGGCGCCGACCTCGCGCTGAGCCAGGCCGGCAAGTCGCCGACGGACCCGGCTCCCACCGCCAAGTTCTTGACCTGGGACGGCCAGTGCGGCTCCTTTAAGTGGAACGCCGACATTGGCGCGCTCGAAGTGACGCTCGGAGACAAGAAGCAGCCGGGCAAAATCCTGAACTTCGTCGCCTGGGACGGATCGCGCTGGTCAGCCGCGCGGACGGGTGGCGGCTTCTTCGTGGCCAAGATCGCCGAAGAGAGCGATGCCGACCCCAAGAGCCGGATGAAGGCGGCCGGCGAATGGGTGGCGAAGAACAACAAGCTCGGCGTCGTGGCGGCGGACATCCTGGCCGAGGAGCTGGCGGCCTCTGGGCAGTAACTGCCCTTGCCGAAAACGCAGGCCTAACCTTTCCAAAGGGCATCTCGCCGGACAGGCTTGGGGTATGCTAGGAGAGCGCCACGATTAACCCTCGTTTGGCGCCGACCTCCTTTAAGCACACCCGATGACCCATTCCGCCGTTGCCCCTGCCGAAGCGTCACACGCCCGCCCCGAATGGACGCGAGCGCGCCGGATCGTGGTCAAGATCGGATCGGCGCTGCTTACCGACCGCGAGACCGGGACGCTCAAAGCCCAATGGCTGGCCTCCCTCGTCGAGGACGTCGCGGAACTGGTGCGGCAGGGCCGCGACGTGGTGCTCGTGTCGTCTGGCTCGATCGCGCTCGGCCGCCACAAGCTCGGGCTTCCCAAAGGACCGCTCGAACTCGAACAATCGCAGGCCGCGGCCGCCGTCGGCCAGATCAGCCTTGCCCATGCCTATCAGGAGCTGGCCGCGAAATCCGGGCTGACGGTCGCGCAGATCCTGCTAACGCTGGGGGATACCGAGCAACGCCAGCGCTACCTCAACGCACGTCACACCATCGAGACCCTGCTCGAACTCAAAGCCATTCCGGTCGTCAACGAAAACGACACAGTCGCGACCGCCGAGATCAAATACGGCGACAACGACCGGCTGTCGGCGCGCGTCGCCAGCATGGTCTCGGCCGACTGCCTCGTGCTGCTCTCCGATATCGACGGGCTCTACACTGCCCCTCCCGCCTCCGATCCTACCGCCAAGCACATCCCGATCGTCACCGAGATCACTGCCGAGATCGAGGCGATGGCGGGTGATGCCGGAACGGAACTTTCCAAAGGCGGCATGAAGACCAAGATCGAAGCCGGCAAGATCGCGCTCGGCGCCGGCACCAACATGGTCATCACGACCGGCAAGGTGCTCAACCCGCTGCGCGCCATCTCGGAAGGTTCCAAGGTTACCTGGTTCCTGGCGAAGCAGGATCCGGTTACCGCCAAGAAGCGCTGGATCGCCGGTCAGCTCGAGGCGCACGGTGCGGTCTATGTCGATGCGGGCGCCGAAAAGGCTCTCACCGCCGGCAAGAGCCTGCTGGTCGCGGGCGTCAAGCGCGTCGAAGGCGAGTTCGAGCGCGGCGACGCCGTGATCATCCGGGGACCGGACGGGCGGGAACTCGGGCGTGGACTTTCCGAATACACGCGCAGCGACGCCGAGCGTATCCTCGGCCGCAAGTCGTCCGAGATCGCCGAGATCCTGGGCTTCGAAGGCGGCCCAGAGCTGGTCCATCGCAACGACATGGCGCTCACCCGCAAATAGCCGCGACCCTTTTGGCCAGGGATTGACCTTGGCACCCGAAAGCCCAAAGTTACCGACCATGCAGAAAGCAACTGAGCAAGACACGTCCATCGGCGCCTTGATGCGCGATATCGGCCTCGCTGCGCGCGAAGCGTCGCGGCAGCTTGCGCTCGCGCCGCGCGAAGCCAAGGACAAGGCGCTGCTCATCGCGGCCAACGTGCTGCGCCGCGACGCCAAGGGTATCCTTCTTGAGAACGCCAAGGATGTCGCCGCCGCTCGTGCAGCAGGGCGCGCCGAATCTCTCGTCGACCGCCTCGTCCTCACCGAAGCGCGCATCGAGGGGATCGCCAAAGGCCTGGAAGAGGTCGCGGCCCTCGCCGATCCTGTCGGCTCAGTGCTTTCGGACTGGACCCGGCCCAACGGGCTCAAAATCCAGCGCGTGCGCGTGCCGATCGGCGTGATCGGTATCATCTACGAGAGCCGGCCGAATGTTACCGCCGATGCGGGAGCACTGTGCCTCAAGTCGGGCAACGCCGCCATCCTGCGCGGCGGATCAGACAGCTACAATTCGAGCAGCGCGATCTATGCCGCGCTCGCGGAAGGCCTTGCGGAAGCCGGCTTGCCGCAAGGCGCCATCCAATATGTCGCGACGCCCGACCGCGAGGCGGTGGGCCTCATGCTGACAGGCCTTGACGGCGCGATCGACGTCATCGTTCCGCGCGGGGGCAAGAGCCTCGTCGAGCGCGTGCAAAAGGAAGCGCGCGTGCCGGTGTTCGCGCACCTGGAAGGCATCAACCACACTTACGTGGATGCTAAGGCCGATCTCGACATGGCGCGCACGGTGCTGGTCAACGCCAAGATGCGCCGGACCGGCGTTTGCGGGGCAACCGAATGCCTGCTGGTGGACCGGAACGCGCCCGCCGGCTATCTGCCGACGCTCGTCAAAGCCTTGCTCGAAGCCGGTGCCGAAGTGCGTGGCGATAGCGCCGCCCAGGCTGCCGATCCGCGCGTCAAGGCGGCCCAGCCCGGCGACTACGGGCATGAGTTCCTCGACGCGATCATTGCGGTGAAGACGGTGGACGGCGTGGGCGAAGCCATCGCGCATATCGGCCGTTACGGCTCGCAGCACACGGATGCCATCATCACCGCGGACGAAGCGACCGCCGAGCGGTTCCTGCAGGAGGTCGACAGTGCGATCGTGCTGTGGAACGCCTCGACGCAGTTCGCGGACGGCGGTGAGTTCGGGTTCGGCGCGGAAATCGGCATCGCAACCGGCAAGCTACATGCCCGCGGACCGGTTGGCGTCGAACAGCTCACGAGCTTCAAGTATTTGCTGCGCGGCAACGGCCAGATCCGGCCGGGCTAAAAAGAAATACGGGCCGGATCAGGCGACGGCGAGAGCGTCGGTGCCATGCGTCGTGGCTAGCACGCTATCCAGCGTTTTTTCCAGCATATCGAGCTTGAACGGCTTCAGCAGATAGCCGTTGGCGCCTGCCGCTTTGGCGGCCAGAATGTTTTCCGGCTTGGCTTCGGCAGTGACCAGGATAAACGGCGTGGCGTGCGTTGCGGGAGCGGCGCGCACGATCTTCAAAAGATCGAAGCCGCTCATACCGTCCATATTCCAATCCGAGAGGATCAGGTCGTAGGTGTTCTCTCGGATACGGTCGAGCGCCTGCAGGCCGTTCGCGGCTTCATCGACGTGGGCATAGCCAAGTTGCACGAGCAGGCGCCGGATGATCTTCAACATCACCTGGCGATCTTCGACGATCAACAGCTTCAGGTCTTCCCGCTTCGTCATCTCACCGCCCCGACGGTCGCAACGGTTGCCGCATTCGAGCGGGGCCGTGCGCGTTTGAATGCTCTCCGACCTCAACCCTTCCCAAGCGCGCGATCGGTTTCGATTGCATCGCTGCGCTCCGGGCGGATGAGGCCTCGAGCGATCATGGTCTGGAGCCATTACCAAATCGTTTGTAGCCGGCCGAAATCGGTCAGCTTTCAATGACGCGGAGTAAAATTTGCCGACAATCCGCGCCTTAGAGCGTGGTTGCTTTGTCTTAGGATCGCAATCCCGCTCTAGGTTTCCGATGAGACCGATGATTCACGCTTCGGACTGACAAGGTCCGAAGCGATCATAGTCTATGATGCCTGCTCCGAGCGGGCCGCCTCGCGGGCGATGCCGGTTGCATCCCGCAGCTCCGCGTATTCGAGGGCGGCGTTGTCGACATAGGCGCGCTCACGGCTGGCGGGTGCATGGGCCGGACCCAGCGCTTCCAGCGCGGACGGGCCTTCGGAGGACGCAAAGAAGCCGTGCAGCACGACGCCCTTCTCGCGATAGGTCGGGTCCGCGAGCAGAAGCTCGTGCAGGCGCTTCAAGTTGTAGTGCGGCACGGAGGCCATCAGATGGTGAGGCAAGTGATAGTCCATGCCCCAGGGGAACACCGCGTAACGGACCAAGGGGCCGGTCAGGAATACGCGCGTGTTGGTATAGCGGCCGCGATCGGCATTCCCATGCTGCACCCACTGCCTCAGCATCATGAACAGAGGGAACGAGGTGAATAGCGGGATGACCCAATAGAGGTTGAAATACTTCCACGCCGGGGCGATGCCCGAGACCGTCAGATAGGTCAGCGTGCCGTAAAGGATCGCGAAATAGACGACACGGCTCAGCATCGTTGCGCGATGGGAAATGACCGGGGCCAAGCGCGTCTGCGTGAAAGCGCTTTCGGGGGCCAGTAGCAGATAGGCGATGGCAACGATCGTCGAAACGATCAGCACGGCGCAGCCGAGCCTCGCATCGACAAAGCGAATGAGCTCTACCGTCGCGATCGGCACTGCGACGGCATAAAGAATGCCGACGCGCAGCGGCCATTTCGAGCCCTGTGCGGCGGGATCGATGTAGGCGTGCTCATCGAAGCCGACGGCCGAATACTTGGCGCGAAAGACGGTGAACAGAAACAGCTTCACCGGCGACAGGCGTTTCAGAAACCCCCACAGCAGCTCGATAGACGGCACCGGAAAATCCAGCCAGTGGCCGCTTTCCTTGAGCTGGGCGATATCGGGATCACGCTCGGGATCGTTGACGAACTGGTGGTGCGCCAGATGATGAAGGCGGAACTGGTAGGTGGAGGTGTAGATCGGGAAGGCCGCGAGCCAATCGGACGCCACCTCGTTCAGCCTGCGATTCTTGAACAGAAGGAAATGCGTACCCTCATGGATCGCGCCGCCGAACTGATGCTGGGCCGCGCCGAGCACCAACGCGGCCACCGTGTTGACCGCGACGATCCAGCCCCAGCCGTATCCCATCTCGTCGATCCACTCATTGGCCTCGATCGCGAGGGCTATGGTGATCGCAATGACGGCATAGATCTGCAGGAGATGAAGCCAGTTGGTGCTGTTGTCCCGCGCCTTGAGATCTCTGACGGCTTCCGAATCAGCGCCGGACCGGGCCGGAGACGATGCGTCGCGGATCACGCCAGAAGGCCCGCCATCTCTGGCGGAAATCGCGACCTCGAAACCGGATTTCACGCCTTGCCCCCGGATCAGCCACAAAAAAAAGCCCCTGGAATCAGAGACTCTCCTTAAAATACTGACGGGTTATAACCTAGGTAGCAAGGGGTTATCGCGGAGGAGCGGCGTTTTGGCTCTTCCAAAGTACCTCGCGGCAACATCCCGATTTCGGCTTATGACCTTGGTGCGGACGACCGCGCGTCGCCTGCAAGGCGAAGGAGCTTGATGTGACGACACTGGAAGACAACGATCCCCCGCTCGACCTCGCCGGCGAGAGCTTGGCGCCGCCGCGCAGCGCGAGCGACCGGGCCTACCGCATCCGCCGCCTGCTGCGTTACACCGGCGTCAACATCGCGAGCGTGTCGATCGACTACGCTATCTTCCTGTTCCTCACACACACCTACGAAATCCCAGTGACCGCGAGCATCATCGCCTACGCGATCGCGCTCGTGTTCAACTACGACCTCTCGAAGCGCTTCGTGTTCGGCTCGGATGGCAGCCACAAAAGCCAGAGGCGGCTGTTTGTCGAATTTCTGGCGACCGGCCTTCTCGGCCTCGTGCTCACCGCCGTGGCAACAGCCATCGGGATCCATGCTTTCGGCTTCTCTCCGATGCTGGCAAAGACCATAGCCGTGCTCATCTGTTTCGTGACACTCTATATCATTCGCAGCAGGCTGGTTTTCACTCGGATCGAGTGAGAGCCGGCTCCGCCGCTCCGCTCGCCACCTCACTCGAATTGGGTCCGATGTCCGCCCGCGTCTCCTCGAAAAGCTTCGGCTCGATGTCGGTCCGTGTTCCGCCGGCGGTCGCGGGACAGCGGATCGGGCTCATGGGCGGATCCTTCAACCCGCCGCACCGGGCGCACGTCGCAATTTCGGAAGCGGCTCTGAAGCGGCTCGAACTCGACGAGATCTGGTGGCTCGTCTCACCTGGAAATCCGCTGAAGAGCCATTCGGACCTCGCGCCTCTCGACGAGCGGCTTGCGCAATGCCGCGCGCTCGCTGTTCATCCGCGCATCAAGGTGACCGGTTTCGAGGCCGAGCTTCGCAACGTATCGACCGTCGTTACGCTGTCGTTTCTGCGGCGGCGCTATCCGGACGTGCATTTCGTCTGGATCATGGGCGGCGACAATCTCGCGGGTTTTCATCGCTGGGCGGATTGGCGGCGGATCGCGTCGTTGATGCCGATTCTAGTTGCAGATCGTCCGCAATGGCGGCTCAAGGCGCTTGCGGCACCGGCGGCCCGGGCGCTGGCCAAGTGCCGCGTTCCAGACAGCCAGGTTCCTGCGTTGGCGCTGCAGACACCGCCTGCATGGGCTTACCTGACACTCCGGCTTTCGCCTGAATCCTCCAGCGAAATCCGCGCGGCAGGACGTCTCGGCTCATCCAAGGGCTCGCTTGCGAAGAAGTCTTAACGCGAGACTTGCGACGTATTTTCTACAGAATGACGCAACGCAAATCGCTGTCCGAGCTGCGACGGGTGCGACAATCCGGGCAAGATCCTGTTGCTGGCGAGCCTACCGGGAGCTATCCTGTAAGGGCCGGTAGCGTAATGAGGCGCTTCCGGTGGTGGATCAACCGGCCAAGATGTGACGCGGGTCGGCCGGTGCGTTTTTGATTAGTCCGCCTTGTGCCTGGTGGCCGTAACGAAGGATGGCCTCACTTGGTGCTCCAAAGGAAAGGATATTCACCAAAAGATGCGAACCGCCATTGAGGGCGCCCGTAAGGGTGTGCCTCCCGCCGAGATCGTGCCGCAGCGCGCCAGCTCGGAAGCTCTACTCAAAGAGGTTCAGCATTGGCTCGATGAAGCCAAGGCCGAAGAGATCGTAACGATCGACCTCAAAGGTAAGTCGTCGCTTGGCGACTTCATGGTGATTGCAACGGGGCGCTCGGATCGCCACGTGGGCGCAATCGCCGAACAGCTTCGCAAGCACCTCAAGGAAAAAGGCATCGGTGCCGTCCGGGTCGAAGGTCTCGAGACCTGCGACTGGGTCCTGATCGATGCCGTGGACATTCTCGTGCACGTGTTCCGTGCCGAGGTTCGGGATTTCTACAATCTCGAAAAGATGTGGTCCGCCACGAGGCCGGGCGAGCAGACCTCGCACTAAAGAGCGTCGCAGATCGCGAAGCTCTCGTCTGCCGGTGACGGCGGCGCTATGGGCGCCGTCACGGCGAGTCTGTCCGGGCACTCCCGTGCTAGAGCACATTGGGCTGGCGGGAGCAGAGTTGAATGCGTCTTTCCATTGTCGCCGTGGGACGTCTCAAGGATGGTCCCGAGCGTGAGCTTTATCTCAAATACGCAAAGCGCATCGATGACACGGGCCGCGCCGTCGCGCTCGGACCGCTGACGCTTGCCGAATTGCCCGAGGCGCGCCAGTCGGGCGTCACCCAACGGCGCACTGACGAAGCCTCACGCCTGCTCGATTCCGCCTCGGGCGCCGACCTTCTGGTTGCGCTGGACGGCGGCGGAAAGGCGTTCGGCAGCGACGCTTTCGCCCGCTGGCTTGGGGTACGCCGCGACGAGGGCACTCGCACACTTGCTTTTCTGATCGGTGGCCCGGACGGGCACGGCGACGCGGTCCTCTCCCGTGCCACGCTCAAATTATCGCTCGGCCCCCTGACGTTGCCGCACGGCATCGCCCGCATCATCCTGGCCGAGCAGCTCTATCGCGCCGCGACCATTCTCTCGGGACATCCCTATCATCGCGCCTGACCGCGAGAGGCTGCTACCTAAGGCGTACCTTTCGCTCTCTTCCGTCAAATTGTTGAACAAGAGCTGTTCTAGGCTGTGAACTCGCAATTGGATGCGTGCGGGTAAATTTCCTTTGTCCCGGTTTCGGTTAATCACCAGCCGAAGGTCTGGACCTCGAGCCGGCGAGGCCGTATCAATCCGGCACAGATTTCGGGATGCTAGGCCAAGCGCCGGGTATCTGAATTCGAAGGTGGGCGCGCAGGCGCTTCCAAGCGGCGTTGCAGTATCGTAGGGCGTCGGCGTAGGGGAGGATGGGGATGGCGGCTCAGGACGTTGCGATGGCGACACCCGGCGTGTCCGCAGCTCCCGAGGAGTCCAAAGCCGTTCTTGCCGTGTCGACGATCGACCTCGTGCCGCCGGATACCGAGCGTCCGCGCGAGCGCTTCATTCCCGTTACCACCTACGCCTTGATCGACCGCCTCACGGCCCCGCAGGTTTGGCCGAACCGAAAGGCGGCCGCCGCACGCCGCTTCTTCCGCTATCTCGAATACTGGCGCCGCCAGCAGCACAGCGTTGCGCTCAGCAGCTTGCTGCAGGCCTACGAGACATTCAGCCCGGACAGCGATCTCCTGATAACCCGCTCGTTCACGGACGACGAACGGCACACCATGCAGAAGCGCGTGGTCGTGGATATCGAAAAGATCCTGAAGCAGGCCAACTACGTTCGCATCGATCCGGCGGACGTGGAGATGATCCTCACCGAGGAATCCCACTACGGCCTCGACCTGCACGTGGACTTCACGGCGTTCGAGGAAATCCTGATCTATTACCGCGGTGCCTCAAACCGGCGCGATCAACGGCGCCGGTTGAGCAAGTTCATGCGCAAGGAAGAGTTCGACGTTCCGATTTTCCAGCGCCTGTTCTTGCTGTTCAAGCTCAAGCCGTTCGAAACGCGCGTGCTCGAGATCATGAAAGACCAACGGCTACCCCGCAAGGAAGCCGAAAAGGCGGTTCGAAACCTGCGGGCGATGATCCCGTCCGGCGTCGATGACAAGAACATCTACCTGAAACTTTTCAAAAACATTCCACGCAGCGACGTGGAGATGGTGTTCCCAAACACGCGGGTGAAGTTCCGCCTGCTCGACAAACTGCGGCTTGGCATCACCGCGGGTGGCGGCCTCGGCATGGGTGCTGTGAGCGCGGCCGGCAAGCTCGCGGTTGCGGCGACCAACCCGCTGATGGCGGCAGGCGCCGCGCTCGGCCTCGGCGGCATCGTGTTCCGGCAAGCCGTGAACTTTCTCAATCAGAAGCAGCGCTATATGGTGGTGATGGCGCAGAACCTCTACTTCCACGCCATGGCCGACAATCGCGGCGTGCTGATCAAGCTTGCGGATCGCGCGGCGGAAGAAGACGTCAAAGAGGAAATGCTGCTTTACAGCGTGCTCGCCAAGGAAAGCGCGAAGCATTCGGACCTTCCGGCCATCGATGCCGCCATCGAGCAGTATCTGACGGCGAGCTTCGGCGTCTCGGTCGATTTCGACCTTGAGGACGCGTTGCAGAGGCTCATCGCCGATGGGCTCGTGACGGAGGAGCCGGACGGCACATTGCGTACGCTCGGGCCAGAGGCCGCCGCCGTGCACCTCGACGCCAAGTGGGATGTGTTCCTGGACAACCTGCCGGATTGCTCCCTCGACGACAATGAAGGCCGCGAGGTGGAGCGCACCCTTCCTGTGGCCGAAGATGCGGCCGTCGCGGCTTCGTCCCCGGCTCCCGATCAGCAGACCTGACGCGCACCGGCTTCATGGGCTATGTTCCCGGCCGCCGGCCTCTCCGGAGGCCGGCTAATCTGTGTGCTGTTCCAATAAGAAAAATACGGACTTCATGACCCCTCACAAGCTGATCGCCGAGATCGAGGATCGCGGGCGCGCCATGCAAATCGCCAGCGCGCTGCAGGACCTGCTCGAGCCGCCACCGGATGCCCTCACCATCTTCGAAAGCAAGGTGAGCGACGAAGCTCCGCCTATCTGGCGGATCGAAGCCTATTTCTCGGATGCGCGCACCGCGAGCGACATCGAGGCCGAGCTCGGCGAACTGCTCGGTGAAGCGCCGCCGGCTTTCCGATCGGACGAAATTCCCGACCTCAACTGGGTTGCGCTTTCGCAGGCCGCGCTGCCGCCGGTGCGAGCCCATAAATTCACCGTGCATGGCTGCCACGACCGCGACCGCGTTCCGCAGGGACCCAATGCGATCCTGATCGAAGCCGGCGAAGCGTTCGGTACCGCGCACCACGCAACGACCTACGGCTGCCTTCTCGCCCTCGACCGGCTGAGCCACACGCGCACGTTCCGCAACATTCTCGATCTCGGGTGCGGGTCGGGCATCCTCGCTATCGCGGCGGCGCGGTCGTGGCCGAAAGCGGCGATCCATGGCGTCGATATCGACGAGCAGTCGGTCATCGTCGCGCGGGAGAACGCGGCGGTGAACAAGGTTGGTCCGCGCCTGCGGTTTACCTGCGGGCCGGGCGTTTCCTCGCCCGAGGTGCGCCGCGACATTCCGTTCGACCTCATCGTCGCGAACATTCTCGCAGGCCCGCTCATCGTGCTTTCCCCCGACATTCGCCGCTCGGCAGCGAAGGGCGCAACAATCATTCTCTCTGGAATTCTCAACCGGGAAGCGCCCCGCGTGATCGCGGCCTACCGCGCGCAGGGCTTCTCGCTTTCGAGCCATCAGCGCTACGATGGGTGGTCGACGTTGATGCTCCAAAAGCGCAGTTGAGCTGCAAGGACCAACCTCCATGTTTCAGACGTTCGCCGCACCTTCCGATGCCGCTGCGGTTCCCGAGCGGGTGAAGCGCCTGCGCGCCCTTTTGGCCGACGAGGGCCTGCAGGCCGTGCTGCAGCCTCGCGGAGACGAGCATCAGGGCGAATACGTGGCGCCCAGCTCGGAGCGGCTGCGGTGGCTGACGGGCTTCACCGGAAGCGCGGGGCTCACAGCCATTACGCGGCGCCATGCGGGGCTGTTTGTCGACGGGCGCTACACGGTGCAAGCGCGCAGCGAATGCGGCGGCGGACTGTTCGACTTTCCTGGCTTCGCGCGCCAGGCTCTCGGCCCGTGGCTTACCGACAAGCTCAAGAGCGGCGATGTCGTCGGATTCGATCCGTGGCTGCATACGGCTGCGGAGATCGCGTGGCTCACCGAGCTTCTGAAGCCCGCCGGAATTCTGCTCAAGCCGACGCGGCGCAATCTCGTCGATCGCATCTGGGGCAAGGATCGCCCATTACCTCCCGATGGCCCGGTGGTGCCGCACGCGCTTAAATATTCGGGGCGGGCAGCGGACACCAAGATAGTGGCGGTCCAAAAAGCGCTCAAAGACGCGGGGCAGGATGCCGTCGTTCTGACAGCGCCGGATTCCGTCTGCTGGCTGTTCAACATTCGCGGGCACGACGTTGCGCACAACCCGGTTGCGCTGGCCTTTGCCATCGTTCCGGCCAACGGAAAGCCCGAGCTTTTCATCGCGCAGGAAAAACTCACGCGGGACTGCCGCACGCATCTCGATGGCGTCGTCAAAGTTTCCGCGCCTGCCCAGCTTAAGGATCGCGTTGCGGCGCTCAAGAAAGCGGGGCGGCGCGTGCGCGTCGATCACGACCGGTCGGCGTGGTGGTTCGTGCGCGCGCTCGGGAAAAGCGCGGTACGGGGCAGCGATCCGTGCGTCGCGCTCAAGGCGATCAAGAACACGACGGAAATCAAGGGTGCACGCATTGCCCACGTGCGGGACGGCGCGGCCGTCGTCCGCTTTCTGGCGTGGCTCGATAGCACAATCGCCGACGGGCGCACCATCGACGAAATCACCGCCGTCCGGGCGCTCGAGGAAAAGCGCGCCGGCAGCCAGGCACTCAAGGAAATCTCGTTCGACACGATCTCGGGCAGCGGACCAAACGGCGCCATCGTGCACTATCGCGTCACGGAAGCGAGCAATCGCCCGCTCAAGCGCGGCGAGCTGTTCCTGCTGGATTCCGGCGCGCAATATCTCGAAGGGACCACCGACATTACGCGCACGGTCGCGATCGGGGAGCCGCCCGCTGAGGCGCGCGAACGTTTCACGCTGGTCCTCAAGGGCCATATCGCCATCGCCACCGCCCGCTTTCCGAAGGGCACGCGCGGCCTCGACCTCGACGCCTTCGCACGCCGCGCGTTGTGGATGCACGGCCTCGACTACGACCACGGCACGGGGCACGGCGTCGGCAGCTACCTTTCCGTGCACGAGGGGCCGCAGTCGATCTCGCGCGCAGGCGCCGTGGCCATCGAGCCGGGCATGATCATCTCGAACGAGCCGGGCTACTACAAAGAAGGCGCTTACGGCATCCGCATCGAGAACCTCATTCTCGTCACCGAGCCCGAGCGGCCCAAGGGCGGCGACCGGGAGATGATGGGATTCGAGACCCTCACGCTGGTGCCGATCGACCGAAGGCTCATCGTTCCCGAGTTGCTGACCCCAGAGGAAGCGCGCTGGATCGACGCCTATCACGCCCGGGTTGCGGCAGTGATCGGCCCCGAGGTCGATGCGGCTACTTTGCGCTGGCTCGAAGCGGCGACAAAACCGCTTTGAAACGACTACGAACGCAAGCGCGAAACTTATTTCGTTTCCGCGCAAAACCCCTTCTATTTCCCCCTATTTTTCTGGGTTTTATACGCTCGGGTTGATGCAGCAATTATCGCAACGTCTATTTCTGTAATTTTTTCAACGCATCACGGCGTTTTTCTATTATGATTTATGAGTTGTGATTCGGAGGTGCCGCGGCCCAGCGCTCACTCTCCGCTCACAACCGACTGATCGTGCGCCTTGCGTGCGGTCGCGAACGAGTTCGACAACCGACATAATTTGGAGCGTCCCATGACCGCGAGCAGCCATCTGCCCGCTCCAAACCTCATGCCCTTGATGCGCTACCGCGAACTCGCGGAGGCGATGAGCTGGCTTGAGCAGGCGTTCGGCTTCGAGAAGCAGATCGCCGTCTCCGACAACGACGGCGAGGTCATCTATGGGCAGATGACCTATCGCGGCAGCCTCATCATGATGGGCGCGGTCCGCGACACGGATCTCGACAAGCTGATGCGCCAGCCCGACGAGGTGGGCGGCGTCGAGACCCAGAGCTGCTACATCGTCGTCGATGACGCAGATGCCCACTACGTCCGCTCACTCGATGCCGGCGCGGATATCGTGCTCGACATCAAGAGCGACGGTCTTGGCCGGCGCGGCTATTCCTGCCGCGATCCGCAAGGCCATATCTGGAATTTCGGAACCTATAATCCGGGGCGCGGCCTTGCATCGACGGCGATGACCGTCGTCGCGAGCGAGCCGGCGTCCGCGCCTGCGCGTCACGACCGCAGGGTTCTTATGAGCATTGGCGGCCTGCTGCTGGCGCTCGGTGCCACCTTCTTCTGGTTCTCCGACGCGATCAAATCCGATTTCATGATGCGGGTGGCCGACGCCGCCGGTAAGCACGCGATCGAGGAATCCGAACGCGCGTATGCCGAGCTCGTGAAAGTTCGCGCCGAAAAGCGCAGATCGGACGAGCTTGCAAAAACGCTCAACGCCGATCTCGAGGCTGAGCGCGCACGCCGCAGCGCCATCGAAGCGAATTCCGGGAAGGCGACGGAGCAGATCACCGAGGAGCAGACGGCGCGTCGTTCGGCGGAAGCCACGATTGCGTCTCTCCGCGACGAACTCAAGCGCGAGCGCGAGGCTTCCACCGAAGCAAAGCGTGTGAGCGAAGAAAAGCTCGCGGTCAATTCGGCGACGCAGATGCCTTCGCTTCCGAAAGCCGAAACGCCAACGATCCCTGCTGCCCCAGAACAGCCTGTGAGCGGCGCGCCGCAAGACGCTCCCACCGCTTCCCAGGACGCTCCGCAGGCCGCATCGCCTGCGAGCGGCGCGAGCAATATCGAGACCTCGGCTACAACGGCGACAAAAATTCCGGCGGCTGACTCTCCGCAGTCTACCGCCTCGGCCGAACCCCCGGTCAGCGATCACGAAGAGAGTGCATCCCACCTCAGCGACGCTCAATCCAAGGCAACAGAGCGGCGTCCGATCAAGCTCGCCCAAAAGCTTCCGAAGCAATCTGCCGCGAAGGGCAATCGCATTCGGCCGACCTACGTCGTCGACCTGCACGAGGTGCCTTGGCCCTATAACACCTGGTACAAGTAGCGCGCTCGTCCCGGAGGCGGGGGCGGCCATGCCCCCGCATTTTAGCTTAGGCTCTGCATTCGTCCGTCCGCTGCGCACGGCCATGCGGTCCCTGTTCCCACCGTAACAGCGCGATATTTCCCGCTCTTCTAGGTTGCTCTTCGAACGGTCTCGGCAGGCTGCGTTTCGGCGCGGATCTCCGCTGTCCGATCGCCTACGCTCGCGTGCCGGGCATTCGTCAGAGCAAACCCAACGAGACAGAAAAGGGCGCGGTCATGCTATCGAGAGCTTCCATCGCCATTCTCATTCTGCTGGCCGGTGCGGTCAGCACATCTCCGAGCTTCGCGGCCTCCAATCCGAACGAAGCTGCTGCTGCCAAGGCGCAGCAAGCCAAGGCCAAACAGATGAGACTTGCCCGCGCCAAAGCCAAAGCGCAGGCCGAAGCGAAAGCCAAGGCAAAGGCTGAAGCCCAGGCCAAGGCACAGCAGGCCCAGAAAGAAGAGTGGTACGCGAAAGACCGGGATCGCGGCCTCGACATCGCCTCCGAATATGCGCCGAATGCGATCGCCAAGGTGCGCAAGCGCAATTACGTCGCCAAGGGCGACACCGTCAGCACCGGAAACGGCAACAGGGGCTGGCGCGCGTACATGGACAAGTACTATTCGCGCTGATTTATCACTTGAGCAGACGCAGGTCTGAGCAGGTGTGCGGGTGGAGGAGTGATCGGGCTCTTCCGCCCGCTTCCTTTTCTCAGCCCTTGATGAGGTCGAGCCACTCGTCTTCGGTCAGGACCGTCACACCTGCCTCGCGCGCCTTGGCAAGCTTGGAGCCGGCATCGGCGCCCGCGACGAGATAGTCGGTCTTGCCCGACACCGAGCCTGAGACCTTGGCGCCGAGGCGCTCGGCGGTTGCCTTGGCTTCGTTGCGCGAGAAGCGCTCAAGCGTGCCGGTGAAGACGACGGTCTTGCCGGTGATCGGCGAGTCCGTGGCCTGCACGCGCACGTAGGGTGCCACGGAAACGTGCGAGAGGAGGTCGTCGAGGGCTTCCACGTTGTGGGGCTCGGAGAAGAAATCAACGAGCGCATCCACCACCGTTTCGCCGATCCCTTCGATCGCATCTATGTCCGCGTAGGCCTCGCTCTCCTTGCCGCCCTGAACCGCCGCTTCCACAGCCGCGCGCAAGGCTTCGAACGTCTGGTAGGCCTTGGCGAGATCTTTGGCCGTGGTTTCGCCCACGTGGCGAATGCCGAGCGCGAAGATGAAGCGGTCGAGCCCGATCGTGCGACGGGCGTCGATGGCGCGGAACAGCTTGTCGACCGACTTGGCACCCATGCCTTTGCGGTTCTTGAGCTGCGTCAGACTTTTCTTGTCGTTGGCTTCGAGGGTGAAAATATCGGCCGGGCGGCGAATGAGGCCATCCTCGAAGAAGAGCTCGATCTTCTCCTCGCCAAGGCCTTCGATGTCGAACGCGAGGCGCGAGACGAAGTGTTTCAGACGCTCCTTGGCCTGGGCCGGGCAAATGAGGCCACCGGTGCAGCGGCGCACGACCCCGCCCGCGCCGGGGCTCTCGTCGGCCTCACGAACGGCGTGGCTACCGCAGACGGGGCAGGTCTTGGGAAATAGGAAAGGCGTTGCAGTGGAGGGGCGCTTTTCCGCGACAATGCGCACGATCTGCGGGATGACGTCGCCCGCGCGCTGCACGACGACCGTATCGCCGATGCGAACGTCCTTGCGCGCGATCTCGTCCTCGTTGTGGAGCGTCGCGTTCGAGACCACGACGCCGCCGACTGTCACCGGCTCGAGCTTTGCGACGGGTGTCAGCGAGCCGGTGCGGCCGACCTGGATCTCGATGTCGCG
>OFDN01000111.1_pt1 | contig 82379 bp, 77 predicted proteins | sample 1520971 | NCBI WGS metagenome assembly OFDN01 (sample SAMEA94257418, study PRJEB24077) | hot springs metagenome | biome: Aquatic biome; feature: Geographical feature; material: Water | place: India | collected 2012-06-12 | depth 5 m
TGCGAATCTGCGGCAAAATAATAGCCGCAGATTCGCAGACTAGTGTCTTATTTTGAGGCGGTAGCAGTACCGCCTTTTTTACTGTCTACATTCACCGTGTACTTTCCTCCTCCCTGCACAATCCATTTCACAGTCACCGACCCCAATCCGGGAATATTGGGCACTTCAATGGTTTGAGGATTATTGGTTTGTTCCTTACTCAAATTCAAATCTCTATTCTCCACCTGCATGCCACTGAGTATTTTACCGGTAGTAGTAAGTGTAATATAATCCGGACGTTCAATTTTATTCTTGGCATCCTGACTACTATGCGTAGGCATCAATCTGCCATTATAAATAACAGCCGTTACTTCTTTCAATCCATCACCCAAGTCTTTTTCAGTGATCTCAGAGACTTCCAATTTAGGCGTGTGGAAGCAATGATAAATGCTGAAAGCCATATTGCGATGTGCATCAGACTCTAATAAGAAACCCGGATGCGCACGACCAAAATTTTTCTTCATACCACCCACTTCAATTTTACCATATTGCGGATGATCATATTCTTTCCAGGGTACAAATGCATCCTGAAACAACAAATAACGATCAAAGCTATAACTGGCATTATCAAATGGATCACGAGTAGCATCACGCATGTACATCAGATACGGCGTCCATAATTCATTGGAATAAGTGTAAATGCCTCTTCCTGCATAAAACCAATCCAATTCACCACCATAAGCAGAATACAAATCTTTATACACTACTAAATACTTGTATCCCGGAATCAACTCCTCTCCTTTTTTGGCAATGGCATCATACACTGCAATATCCTGTGCATTATAAGTACCAATGTCTTCTTGTCCACCCGGACCACGAAGAATCATACCACCGGCATTGTGGAATGATTGTGCTGCAGCAATATTCGGATGCTTCATCACAAACTCCATCACCGCTCTGTTTTCGGGTAAAGAGAAAGGATATTTATAGGCACCATTTTGAATATAGTTAGGTTGCCATCCCCAACCCCAATCACGGTTAGGATCATATTCAAAAGTGTAGCCGTCTTCATTCACTCTTCCATCACCATCATTATCAATACCTTCAATTCCCAATAATTCATAATCTCCTTTTTCATCCGGACCCACTTGTATCATATTGCGCGGATCTTTGGGATCTAATTTCCAACGACCATTGGGATTCTTTCTGCGCATCATGGTGATATGTCCATCATTATTGATATCATCATAACTGTCTTCATTCACTTGTCCATCTCCATCATTGTCAACCGGTATTACACCAGAACGCGGAGAGCTACCGGTATTGGGCTTGTGCATGTAACTATCTCTTGCATCGGGGTTGATGGTTGGTACAATATAAAAAACTTTATCCTCGAGCAATTCCTGAATGAACTTAGTATCTCCGAATGATTCCGTTAAGTACCAAGCGGTATATAAAGCAAATTCAGCACCTTGTATTTCATTCGAGTGAATATTCCCATCGATATACATACCGGGTTTACGATCAGGATTGCCTTTTTTGAAATCGGTGATGGTCAAACACCAAAGATCTCTGCCTTCGAATGATTTACCAATGGATTGTAGTTTAGCCAGATCAGGATACGCAGCGGCAATCTTTTTACAGATCTCACTAATACCGGCATGATCATAATAACGATTCCAGGTTACCGTCACTTTCGGATTAACAGGAGACCCGGCGGCTTTGAATACCTGATTGGGTAATTGTGCATGAACGGTCATGCCGGTAATAAGCACCAGCAGACTTGTCAATATTTTTTTACTAAAACGTTTCATAGTTGAATGATTTGTGATGATCAAAGATTGACTTCAATAGATGTATTGCCTGCTGTTGGACAACCGGCCTCTATCACCAGTTTTCCGGTTCCTTTGATAACCCAACTGAATGATTCAGATCCGTTCGCATCAATACTATTCAGCAGATGAATTTTTCTTCCACCCACTACTTCTTGTTTCCCTGAAGTTTGAACAGCTACTTTTATCTTCTTAATGAAATAACTTCTTTCACCCAGTTTGCTATGGGTAGACAACCCACCTTTATTGATCAAATCCAAACTCACACGTGTTAAGCCATTTGCGAGTTTTTCTGTTTTCAAATTCTCAATACCGATTTCAGGTTGATGTGTGGCAAGTTTTACTAAAAACTCAGTATGTTTTTTTACAACCGGTTCTACCATTTTATAGGGTGGGTTCATCATCACATATGGATCGATGCCGCCTACTTCCACTTTTTGTCCGGGGAAATCCGGATGCTGAATGGTTTTCCATTCTGTGAATGTATTGGTAATACCTTGCTGAACAGCCCAGCGTAAATAATTGGCAGTTACATCTTCTACTGTAAATGCTTTTTCTTTTTTAGCGGTATCAGGTCTGGTCTTTGGTACCCACCAACCCGGTGTACTGAAACTATAACGACCATAATGGAAATAGCCCCAAGACAGCACATCACCACCGGTTACATTACTTCTGGGAGCATCTTTGGTACCGGTTACTTTATTGTACAAATCGCTTACCATACCATTCACCTTGGCATCCGGCTCTAACAATCCTGCTACAATTCTTTGTGCAGCTGCTTGTGGGTTGTATGGAATGGGATTGGAAAGATTATTATTAGTTCCAAAGCTAACAACCGCATATACGTTGAATGCATCATATAGAAAATCAAGCATGGCTCTGGTTTCTTTTTCTGATGCCGGATAATCTCCTGCTCCGGGAGCAAAGGTTTTATGATTATACGTAAGGTTTTTATTGAAAGCTATTCCTCCTTCCCCATCTTCATTGAATTGACCATCCTTATCATTGTCTATCCCTTCTGTCAATAGTTTGTATTTACCTTTTTCTCCTTTGCTGATGTCTGCTTTGATCAATACACGCGCATCATCAGGATGAACTTTATAATCACCTGTTACAGATTCTACACGCAGAAAGGTAATTTTACCATCACCATCCAGATCATCCCATCCATCTTCATCGGTTTTACCATCACGATCATCATCGGTAGCGGTAGCATTGCCTGTGCGACCATTGCGCAACTTGGAGAAATATTGGTCCATCGCATCCGGACTCATATTCGGGAACACATAATAAGTGGTTCTGGACAGGAGATTTTTAATGCTGTCGGTACCGGAAGCTTTCAGCAGTTGTTCTGCAAAGCCAATGGCCAATTCAGTGCCCAGCAAATGATTGCCTTCTACACCTCCTATGACTGCAATGGCGGGTTTATTCTCTGTTTTTCCGCTACCAATGGTCAGTAGCCAAATGTCTTTTCCTCCATTGGTTTTGGTCAGAGATTTGAGAGAAGCTGATTGTGGGTAGGTTTTTACCAAGGCATTCAGCCTGTTTGCCTGTTCGGCGGTATTGCTGTAATCCTGTGCAAGTAGAGAACCTGCAGCGCAGCATACCAGTGCCGTAAACAATAGTTTTCGCATGCAATTAAGTTTTGGGTACTAAATATACTGTAAAGCCCGACTTATAAAACTCATTTTACGTGAATGGAGGAAGGGATGTCGAATAGTATCTTTGCGCCATGTCAGAGAATCCGAAACTGGAAATGTTTTATAATCGCTTGCTGAAAGTCTATAAACACAGACATAAGCAGGCCAAGCGAATGAATATCTCCTGCTACCGTGTATACGACCATGACCTCCCCGAATTTCCCTTTGCAATAGAATTTTATGAAGACAGGATCTATCTGGCAGAGTACTTACGCAGACATGGCATGACCGATGAAGAACATGATGCATGGTTGGATACCTGTATTGACGTGATCAGTGAGATTACCGGCATTAAGAAAGAACATGTTTTTGTGAGACAGCGAAAAAGAATGTCGCACAGAGATGAGCAATATGAGAAGATAGACAGCAAAAAAGAATTCTTCACAGTAGAAGAAAATGGATTGAAGTTTTTAGTGAATTTAACTGATTACTTAGATACAGGATTATTTCTAGATCATCGTACCACCAGACAAATGGCCAGAGAGATGGCTTCCGGAAAAAGAGTGCTGAATCTCTTTTGTTACACGGGTTCATTTTCGGTGTATACAGCTGCCGGAGGTGCATCTTCGGTAACTTCTGTTGATTTGTCGAAGACTTATTTGAACTGGGCTGAAGATCATATGGTCATCAATCGTTTCAAGGATAAGGATAAGTACTTTTTTGTACATGCAGATGTAAAGCAGTATTTGAAAACGCTGAAACCCGAAAGTTTTGATCTGGTGATTATGGATCCTCCTACTTTCAGTAACAGTAAGCGCATGAAAGATTTTCTGGATATCCAAAGAGATCATGTGGAACTCATCAATGATGTATTGGCAGCCATGACCAAGGGAGGAACGCTTTTCTTCAGTACCAATTTTACCAAATTCATTTTGGCTTCGGAAGAGATCAAAGCCACAGATATCAAAGACATTACTAAAGCTACAACGCCTTTTGATTTTGAAGGTAAGTTGAAAAGATGGTGTTACAGGATTAATAAATAGAACCTTGATCACTGGTATACATCTTTTTATGGAACGCAGATTGTCATGATTTTTTATGATTGGCGCGGATATAGAAAAACAATCATAACTTATCATATCCAAAGGATTCCTGTGGAAAAAATCTGCGTTCCATCAAGTATAACTACGCGTATTTACACCTGTTTTTCCCATCAAAACATCGAATCACAATCAAAGAAAATAGCTTTGGGAAAACATTGAACATGTACACTTACAAACATCCATCTTCATACAAACCTTATCGTGAGGTTAGGATCTTTTCTAACAGTGAATTGTTATTTATGGAGATCAAAGCTTTGATCTTATTTGGGGAAACTGCCAAAGATTGGTGGAAGCGATTGAGTCCGGCTGAAAAATATCGCATCCTTCATTCGAAAGAGGATTCAGAGGGGTCAACGAAGTACACGGTGATAATACCATGATTCAGCAAGTATAAGAGGGCGGCTTAGAAGTACAATGAGAAACTTGGGGTGGTTTGATCGCTTATGGTTCATAGTCCATGGTCCATGGTAAAGGAAAGGCAGGACTACGATGCGTTAAATAAAAAGAGGCTGCATCAGATTTATGATACAGCCTCATCATTTTCAGTTCAGTTTATTACTTTACTTCTTCAAACTGCGCATCTTCTACGGTATCATTCTTAGTGCTACCGTTTGACTGATCAGCAGTAGCTCCTTGAGCGGCATCTGCTCCCGGTTGTGCACCGGCTGCTTGCTGCGCCTTGTAAATTTCTTCACTGGCCGCAGTCCATGCAGTATTCATTTCAGCCATTGCAGCATCAATTGCAGGGATATCCTGATTTTTATGTGCTTCTTTCAGTTTATTGAGGGCTTCTTCGATCGGCGCTTTTTTATCAGCAGGGATCTTATCACCAAACTCTTTGAATTGCTTCTCGGTTTGGAAGATCAGACTATCTGCTTGATTCAGCTTCTCTACTTTTTCACGCGCTTCTTTATCAGAAGCCTCATTGGCTTTCGCTTCCGCCTTCATCTTTTCGATTTCTTCTTTGCTCAAGCCACTACCCGCTTCAATACGGATCTTTTGTTCTTTACCGGTGCCTTTGTCTTTTGCACTTACGTGTAAGATACCATTCGCATCAATATCAAATGTTACTTCGATCTGAGGAACACCTCTTGGCGCCGGTGGAATACCATCCAGATTAAAGATACCTAAGCTCTTATTCTGATTCGCCATCGGACGCTCACCCTGTAATACATGGATTTGTACACCGGGTTGGTTATCGCTAGCGGTAGAGAATACTTCTGTTTTCTTGGTAGGGATCGTAGTATTGGATGGAATCATGGTGGTCATCACACTACCCATGGTTTCAATACCCAATCCTAATGGAGTTACATCCAATAACAATACATCTTTCACTTCACCGGTCAATACCGCACCTTGAATAGCAGCACCTACAGCTACCACTTCATCCGGATTCACACCACGGTTAGGTTTCTTACCAAAGAATTTCTCAACGATCTCCTGCACTTTAGGAATACGAGTAGAACCACCTACCAGGATCACTTCATCTATCTGAGAAGTAGAATATCCTGCATCTTTCAGTGCAGCCTCACAAGGTTTCAAACAACGAGCAAAAAGATTATCAGCCAAAGCTTCAAACTTTGCACGTGAGAGTTTCAATACCAGGTGTTTAGGAACACCATCTACCGCCGTGATATATGGTAGGTTGATTTCAGTTTCTGCAGAAGAACTCAATTCAATTTTTGCTTTTTCAGCCGCTTCTTTCAAACGCTGTAAAGCCATTGGGTCTTTACGCAGATCGATTGCTTCTTGTGATTTGAATTCATCAGCCAACCAGTCCATGATCACTTTATCAAAGTCATCACCACCCAAGTGGGTATCTCCATTGGTAGATTTTACTTCAAATACGCCATCTCCCAATTCAAGAATTGAAATATCAAAAGTACCACCGCCTAAATCGAATACGGCGATCTTCTGATCCACACTCTTTTTATCCAAACCATAAGCCAGTGCCGCAGCAGTAGGCTCATTCACAATTCTGCGAACATTCAGTCCGGCAATTTCACCCGCTTCTTTGGTAGCCTGACGCTGTGCATCATTAAAATAAGCAGGTACGGTAATTACCGCATCTGTTACTTCCTGACCCAGGTAGTCTTCAGCCGTTTTCTTCATTTTCTGAAGCACCATGGCAGAAATTTCCTGAGGGGTATATAAACGATCATCGATCGCTACACGAACGGTATTATTGTCACCTTTTGCTACTTGATAGCTCCAATGGCTGATCTCTTCGGTCACTTCGTCGTGACGACGACCCATAAAACGCTTCACACTGGTGATGGTGTTCTGCGGATTGGTAATGGCCTGACGCTTAGCAGGATCACCTACTTTACGCTCTCCGTTTTTCAGGAATGCCACTACGGAAGGGGTTGTTCTACGACCTTCGTCGTTTGCAATCACTACCGGCTCGTTACCTTCCATAACGGCCACACAACTATTCGTTGTTCCAAGGTCAATGCCTATTATTTTGCCCATAACTATTGATTTCTGGTGAATAATCGGCTTTCTAATGTCAATCATTATGCCACGACAGTAATAAATGAAAAAATGTCAGAATGCCCTGCTCCTCCCTGCTGGCTTTACCGAAAACATTGCCAATCAATGCGTTTATGGCAGTAGGATATGTAAAAATGAACGCCTTGCATCTCTAATAAGAGAAAACCTTAGTTTTAAGCATGCGAATCCAATGGACGGCTTTTGTACTATTCATCTTATCCTTTTTTGCTGCCTCGGCTCAGGAACTTCCCTTGATCACCCCCAAAAAGGGGCTGATCATCAGCAGTTCAGGCAGATTGACGCCGGGTGTTTATCAAATAAGTGTTGAGGAAGACCAGCCTTTGATTCAGGTGTCCGGAGAAAACATCCAATTAGATTTTACCGGTGTCATCCTGAAAGGGAATACAGATCAGCAGCGACCGGATGAATTTGAGGGTATCGCCATTAAGATCATGCCCGGCTCTAGAAATATACAGATCAACAACGCATATATCAATGGCTATAAGATTGCCATACTGGCCGACAGCGTAGCCGGTCTTTCCATTCAGCATTGCGATCTGAGTTTTAACTATCGACAACATTTGAAAAGCAATCTCGACAGAGAAGATATCAGCGATTGGATGAGCTACCATAAAAATGAGCAGGATGAATGGATGCGCTATGGAGCCGGCATCTATTTACGGAAATGCAAGAGTGCAAAAATTACAGGAAATATAGTTACCAATGGACAATGTGGATTGATGATGACACTTAGTGACAGCGTAACAGTATCAGATAATAATTTCTCTTTCAATTCGGGTATTGGTATCGGATTATACAGGAGTAGTTATAACCTTATTTATCATAACCGTGTAGATTGGAATGTGCGTGGTTATAGTCATGGCAAGTACAAACGCGGACAAGACAGTGCCGGCTTTCTGGTTTTTGAACAATGCAACCACAACATTTTTGCCTTTAATAGTGCTACGCATAGTGGTGATGGATTTTTCCTTTGGGCCGGACAACATACCATGGATACAGGTGAGGGCGGCTGTAATGACAACTTTGTATATGGGAATGACTTTTCTTATGCTCCCACCAATGGTGTAGAAGTAACATTTAGCCGGAATCTGATCATGAAAAATGTGATGCGTGATTGTGATCATGGTATTTGGGGTGGGTATAGTTATGAGAGCGATTTTACAGACAATGATTTTGCATTTAACAGGATTGGTATTGCCATTGAACATGGACAAAACAACAATATTGCCCTGAATCGTTTTTTGTATGACAAAACAGCCATCAAATTATGGTCGAGGGAGCAGCAGCCTGCTGATTGGAAATATGCACAGCTAAGGGATACCAAAAGCAAGAATTACTGGATAGCGGTGAATCAGTTTACAGCCACTGAAACGGTTTATGATATTATGGGAACAGATACAGTAGCGTTCAGCGGCAACCTGAAAATGGCTCATACTACCGGTCTGAAGTTAGGCGATAGAACGAATGATATTGATACTTCAAGAGAAGATGATCCATTGGATATGGATTATGTGCCGGATGAACGGCTCAAAAAAATTCCTGTAACGAAAAGACCTATCCATGAATACCCAAAAGGAAAAGACAATATTCGCATGACACAATGGGGTCCTTATAATTTTAATTATCCATTGTTATGGTTGAAACAAATAGACAGTACAGGCATCTATCACTTTGAAGTATTGGGGTCAATCGGTAATTGGAAAATAAAGAATATAACAGGATTTGAAATCACAGAAAAAGGAGCTGATAGTTTCCCTTCATTTCTAGTGGCAAAACCAATACCCGATATTGTTTTCAAAGAAATCAAACTTGAATATGAAGGAGATGTATTTATAGATCAATTTGGGAAAATTAGTAGTAGTGGCAGCTTATTCGGCTATGAACAATACCAACCCCAACAAAATTGGAAGCTGCAGTGGTTTTCATGGAATGAAGAAACAGACCCCACAACAAACCAAGGTGCTTTTATGCAATTGCTTTCTTCCACACCTATTCACGATGGCACTTTTGACAAATTGGATTTTACCTGGTGGGGAGCCATTGGAAAAAACTTACCTGTTGATTCATTTGCAACCGTTGCCACTACTACCATTGAAACAGAAGCAGGTTTTTATGATATAGGTATTACTGCTGATGATTATGTGAAAGTATATGTAGATGGTAAACTGCTCATTGATGCATGGGACCCGAAATACACTGCATTGGATGAATTAACTCACCACAGAAGATTATTGGAATTAAGTAAGGGTGCACATGATATCAAAGTGATTCATGCTGAACGTACGGGTATTGCTACATTGATGTTTTATATTCATCCACAGAAAAAACAAGAAGAAAAAATTATCTTTCAACAGAAGATCATTAACTATTAGCTTTAAACGTAAAGTTCTTTTGTGAGAAATAGCTAAAAGCAACCACAAAAAAAGTAGTGATGATCTTTGATAAGGTTGGATACCAACCGAACACTTCTACAAAAAGTTTTAGAAACACATAATTCAGTAATAAACAGCCCAGTACCACCAGAAAATATTTACTGATTTGCTTTCTTTTGGCAACAGATGTTTCCTGGAAGACCACATACCGACTCAGGTAAAAACCCACCGGAAAAGTGATGACAAAAGCTGCTAAAAATGCGGCGATGTGGGCGCTGATGGATATAAAAGGCAGGTGAATGACCTGCTTTTCAAATACATAATTATAAGCAATAAAGAAAAGTGTAATATCGAGCAAGGTATTAAAGCCGCCACAAGCCGCATAACGGTAGGTCTGATGTGGCATGAACTTTCGAAAAATGGGATAGAAAAAATCAACCACGGATAGGATCAAGGTCCGGATATGTTCGTGCAAGTTTCGCATGAAGCCGCTAAGGTAGGTGTTAATTAATTACTTTTGCGCCCGAAACCGTTAAGAAAATGAGTGTTGTAGAACAGATTAAAAAGGCAGCTGCAAGTACCATAACAGCATTATATGAAATACCTGTACAACCGGCCGATGTATTGGTGAATGCTACCAAACCGGAATTTGAAGGTGATTATACAGTGGTGCTTTTTGCATTGGTGAAACAACTCAAAAAATCACCTGACGCCTTGGGTGAAGAGATCGGTAATGCTTTGATCGAAAAATTTCCGGCATTATTCAGTAGCTATAATATCATCAAAGGTTTTTTGAATCTTTCCGTGACAGATGCTTATTGGTTCCTGTTTTTATCTGAGCAACATTCCAATGAAAAATTTGGATTCAACAGTAACACGCAGGAAAAAGTAATGGTAGAGTACTCCTCTCCTAATACCAATAAGCCATTGCATTTGGGTCATCTTCGCAATAATTTTTTAGGGTGGAGTATCGCAGAAATATTAAAGGCAACAGGACATACTGTGGCAAAAACCTGTATTGTCAACGACCGTGGTGTACATATTTGTAAGAGTATGATCGCCTGGCAACGATTTGCCAATGGCGCTACACCTGCCAGCACAGGCATGAAAGGTGATCATTTTGTAGGTGATTATTATGTAAAATTCAATGACGCTTATAAAAAAGAAATCGACGAACTGGTAGCTTCCGGCATGAGCAAAGAGCTGGCTGAAAAAGAAGCCCCGATCATGAAAGATACCCAACAGATGTTGATTGATTGGGAAGCAGGCAAACCTGAAGTGATGGAATTATGGAGAACGATGAATGGCTGGGTATATGAAGGTTTCAACCAAACCTATCAGCGTATCGGAAGTGACTTTGATAAGACCTATTATGAAAGCAACACCTATCTGCTGGGAAAAGACCTGGTAGAAACAGGCTTGTCCAAAGGCGTCTTTTTTCAAAAAGAAGACGGCAGTGTTTGGATCGATTTAACAGCTGATGGATTGGATGAAAAACTGGTTCGAAGAAAAGATGGTACATCCGTATACATCACACAGGATATTGGACTGGCAGAGCAAAAACAAAAAGAATTCAATGCACAGCAAAGTATATATGTGGTAGGTGATGAACAGAACTATCACTTCAAAGTACTGAAACTGATTTGTCAGAAATTACAATTACCCTCTGCAGATGGTATTTATCACTTGAGCTATGGTATGGTAGAGCTGCCATCAGGTAAAATGAAGAGTCGGGAAGGTACTGTGGTGGATGCTGATGACCTCGTGGAGGAAATGGTAAATATTGCCAGACAAAAAACAGAAGAACTCGGTAAAGTAAAAGATTTCACCGCTGAAGAATTAAAAGAGCTTTATGATATTATCGGACTAGGCGCTCTTAAATTTTTCTTGCTGCGTGTTGACCCTAAAAAGAAAATGATCTTCAATCCCGAAGAAAGCATCGACTTCCATGGATTCACGGGGCCGTTTATTCAGTATACACATGCAAGGATCAAAAGCATCCTGAGAAAAGCTGATGTGAATGGTGAATTGTCAATTGTCAATCATTCACCTTTCACTTTTCACCTTTCACTGTTGCCTCTTGAAAAGGAGCTCCTCCTCACCCTAGAACAATTCCCAACCGTACTCAACGAATCCGCCTCAGAACATGATCCATCGAAAGTGGCGATCTATGTGTTCAATTTGGCGAAAACTTTTAATTCATTTTATACGGAACATTCGATTGCCAATGCGGAGCATGAGGAGAAAAAAAGATTGAGACTGGCTTTATCTCAGTTAACGGCACAGACGCTGAAAAATGGGATGTCTGTATTGGGAATTAGGGTGCCGGAAAGAATGTAACCGTAAATTTATATAGCAATTAAAAAACCCAGATTTAAGTCTGGGTTTTTTGTGCGGAAGAGGAGATTCGAACTCCCACGCCCGGTAAAAGGCGCTACCACCTCAAGGTAGTGCGTCTACCAATTTCGCCACCTCCGCGGGTATTAGGGTCGCAAATATACAGGTAATAAAGAAAATAGAAAGCCTATAGTCTTAAGAATTTTTAAGCATTTACAAAGAAGTGGAGGACTCCGATCACTTCTTTTGGACTTTCTTTTCTATTACTTTCCAACAAACAAAAGGGAGGTTAATTTTGTAGCTTCACCTTATATTGTAAAAAAATAAGTATGCAATCTGATATAAAATGTCCGAATTGTGGACATGAGTTTGATATAGAAAACGTGTTATCTGCCGAATTAGAACAGAAGTACCAAAAGGAATTTCAGGAAAAACTCAATTCTTCATTACAAAACATCGAGGAAGAAAAGAAACGTCTTGCAGAAGAGCAAAAACAATTTGAGGAAAAGAGAAAAAGAGAAAATGAAATTTTTGCTCAGAAATTGGCTCAGGAAAAACTTAGAATTACTACAGAAGTACAGGAAACAGTGAAAAAAGATATTGCAAATGAATATGAAAACAGATTAAAACTATTACAAGAGGCAGACAAAGAAAAAGAAGAAAAACTTAAAGAAGCCCGAAAAAAGGAATTGGAATTTTTGCAAAAAGAGCAAGCACTCAAAACCAAAGAAGAAGAATTAGAGCTTTCATTACAAAGACAACTGATCGAAGAAAGAGAAAAACTCAAAGAACAACTTTCTAAAGAAGAAGCAGAAAAAATCAGCATAAAGGAACAGGAATACCAGCTTCGCATGAAGGAGATGGAAAAGCAAATCGAAGACCAGAAAAAGCTGGTAGAAGAAATGCGTCGGAAATCTGAGCAAGGAAGTATGCAACTACAAGGTGAGGTTCAGGAGCTCATGCTGGAATCATTATTGCAAACCACTTTCCCCTTTGATAAGATTGAAGAAGTAGGCAAAGGTGTTCGTGGAGCAGATTGTATTCAAACAGTGAGAAATCAATTCGGCAATGAAGCGGGTAAGATCATTTATGAGAGTAAACGCACAAAAGATTTCGCCAACGACTGGATCGAGAAATTAAAAACCGATATGCGCAATCTGGGTGCCGATGTTGCGGTAATCGTAACGCAAACACTACCCAAAGACATGGATCGCTTTGGAGAAAAAGATGGTGTATACATCTGTACATTCAATGAAGTAAGAAGTGTAGCGCTTTTATTGAGAAATGCTTTACTCAAAATTGCAGACGCTAAAAAAAGCCAGGAAAACAAAGGCGATAAAATGGTGATGCTCTATGATTATCTCATCGGTTCTGAATTCAGTGAGCAATGGAAAGCCATTCGAGAAGGTTTTATGACCATGAAACTGAGCATTCAAAAAGAAAGAGATGCGATGGAAAAACTTTGGAAAGCCAGAGAAAAGCAGTTGGAAAAAGTATTACTCAATGCTGCGCATATCAAAGGTTCTATTGAAGGTATTGCCGGTGCCGATGCAGTGAATCTTAATTTACTGGAAGACAATGACCCATTAATACTTGAGTAACTTATTCGGACATATCAGCAAAACAGGAGAAGCAGAAAAACCCTCCAAAAAGAAACCCATCTTTCCCGTCAATGATGAATTGAGACGATACCTCACGCAATACAGCAGAGAAGTAAAACTGCCGGTTAGTTATCGAGACTTACAACGATATACCTACTCTGTTCCATTAAAAGACCGACAAGGAAATGATACTTCATGGGAGAAAGTTTCTTATGATATGCATGAATGGAATCATCTACGTGAAAACCTGGTTCGTATCTATGCCATTCTGAAAACGGAAGGTGATATGAGCTATATCAATCACCTGGATGTAGCCAGAATAGACTTCTGTTATTTCGGTAACAGTCAGCCGTTTCGAATTCGCATTGTCAATAAATTCAACGACAACTACGATCATTATTACATCAAACAAGCAGATGCTAGTCGCGTGTATGGCCTGGAGTTGGAACATCTTCTCTCTCCCAACCGTATGACCTATTTTACAGACAGAGACACTTTAATCGAAGAGCATATTCCAGGTATCCCCGGAGATATTTTCATCCAAGAACATTTACACAGCAACAATACCAATCTCATTCGTTTGGCAAAAGAGTTTGTGAAATTCAATGAACGATGCTTTGTACAATTATTGGGTGATATGCGCTCTTATAATTTTGTAGTAAACATCATTCCCGATATTGAAGATTTCCAATACCGAATTCGTGCGATTGATTTTGATCAACAATCATATGAGGGAAGAAAAAATTTATACCTGCCGCAATTTTTCAAAGAAAATAAAGCCTTGGTAGACATTGTATTAAAACATCTCAACACTGATTCCATTGCACAATACCAAGCAGAAGAAAGAACCATGATGACCTATCGATTGGTCTCTTCTAGATATCGCATCAAAGAGTTGTTGGATATTATGAGTAAAGACACGATATCTACACCAGAAAAATTATTGCAGTTAAAAACGGAATTATCCTTTCACTTCAAAGCAGGCGCTTCCTTTTCCAAAGCCCGTACCATGGGGCAATTGGTCAAACGACAATTGAAACAGACTTTACAGAATAACTTATTACTGATCCCAAAAACAAAAAGCAAGTTTGATGACTGAGGAAACAGAAAAATAAGAAATAGGGAATAAGAAATAAGGAAGTAATAGATCGTCCAATTTCATATTTCTTATTTCATATTTCTTATTTCATATTTCTTATTCTATATTCCCCTTCGTCCACACAAGCGTGAGGTTACTAAACAGCTGATAGTGTAATATGAGCGGATAGTTTTGTTTTTTTACAAAACTGGTTTTGAGGGTGCCTTCCGATTTATCAGGTAGTTCATAAATGCGGAGTACTTCACTAAAATCTACATCCCCATTACCCCACCATTTGAACATGGCTTCTTTGGCACTCCACAACAAGGTGAGCAATTGAACCCTGTCAATAGTTGTACGATCAACCATTTGTAGTTCCTCAAGATGCAGAAATTTATGTTTGATTTTTTCAACACGAGGTGTGAGTAGTTCAACATCAATGCCTACCCTTTCTGTTTTACTCACAATAGCTGCTGCAAAATTTCCGCAATGAGAAATGGAAAAATGGTATTGCTCATCGGGAAGAAAAGGCTTTCGTGTATCCGCAATTTCAATGAGCTCAGCCGGAAAATCAGGAAAAAGATACCCCAACAGATAGCGTCCGGCCAAATGCTGTAAACGTTTTTGCGGATGCACGATCTCTTTTTTGAGTGAAACCTTTTCCAGAAAAAAAGATTCCGCTTCATTGATCTCCCATACCGCTAAACGGGTATCTTGGTTGATATCTTGTTGATAAAACAAAGGCACGGCGAATGTTTGCGTTTTAGATTGCAGATTTAAGATTTATTTGCATCCCAACCCAAAAAACTAACAAAGAATGATTCTGACCGATAAGCGCATATTAGAGGAAATGGACAAAGGCACCATCAAAATTGAACCCTACAACCGTGCCGATCTGGGCAGTAATAGTTACGATGTGCATCTGGGAAAAACACTGGCAGTATATGTAGATGATGTACTGGATGCAAAAAAGCACAATAAGATCGAATACTTTGATATACCGGATGATGGTTATGTACTAGAACCACACAAATTTTATTTGGGTGTAACACTTGAATACACAGAAACACACGCACACGTCCCTTTTTTGGAAGGCAAGTCTTCCACAGGCAGATTGGGTATCGACATTCACGCTACTGCCGGAAAAGGTGATGTAGGTTTTTGTGGTAACTGGACCTTAGAGATTTCTTGCAAGCAACCCGTTCGTGTATACCACGGCATGCCCATCGGACAACTCATCTATTTCCCTGTTGAAGGAGAGATTGAAGTAAAATACAACCAAAAATCCAACGCCAAATACAGCGGACAACCGAATAAGCCGGTGGAGAGCATGATGTGGAAGAATTCTTTTTGAGTGGGGGCAGGATGCGGGGTGAAAGGTGAAAGGTGAAAGGTGAAAAGTGAAAGGAATCATGTTTCACCTTTCACCTTTCACTTTTCACTTTTGAATTTTGAATTTTGACTTCTCACTTTCAATTCAACTTCCAAATCGCAGCATTCAACAACAACGCAAAACTTACCCATGAAATATAAGGCACCAATAGCCATGCTGCTGTTTTAGAGTGTTTCGCAAAATATAAGATGCTCAATAGAATCAGTATCCAGAGTGCAATCATTTCAATCAATGCCCATCCGGTAGCATGTAATCCGAAGAAAATAAATGACCAGCAAAAATTCAATATGAATTGTAGGATGAATAATTGTAAGGCTTTATTTCTTTCCTTGGATACAGGCTGTTTCCAGATCAAGTAAACACTAATACCCATCAATACATACAACGTAGTCCATACGGGACCAAATAACCAATTCGGTGGATTGAATGACGGTTTATTGAGGGTGGCATACCAATTGGGAATTTCATTCACGGTTACCAATCCACCTACAGATCCCAACAACACACAAAGTGCGATGGAACTGATCAATTTGATGCTATTAGATCTTTTCATATTTTTTTAGATAAGCCATTAATAAACCAATCACTTCATTATAACTACGCACACCCGCATCTTGATTATTGAATTTTAAATATTGATCATACAGATCATTGATGGCAGGTGCAATATTGTTGCGGCGTTGCTGAAAAAATTCGCGTATTTCTTTACGATCTTTTCGAACCAATGTATCCAATCTGGTTCGATTCTGAACAATGATCTCACCAAACCTGGTAGAATCAGTTGCTGAAGCCAATAACATCAACTCTTCTCCTTGTGCATAGCTAAACAATTCATTAAAAGCTGAATAACGGAAATAAGGATCTTGGGTTGATAAAGCAGCCAAAAATCCTACAAAATTGGCTTCACTCTCACTGGCATAGCCTAACTGATGACCGATCTCATGGCAGGATACGAATGGAACCATTACCCGAGGTATATCCGAACGCACTTGCCCTTCACCCGAAAACGGGTTATAGTACCCTGTGAAGGATAGCCAATCAGCAATAGGCGTAAAAAGACTGGATTTGAGGGATCGTTGGGTATAGTTCAGGAAAAAGTACTGGTCAGACAATCGGCTATATCCAATTCCTGCCATTCGAAAAATACTATCAACCGGTGGTGCCGGCAACACAGTATCTGGCAATCGTAAACGGCAGGCATTAAGGCTATCAATCAATCGATTGGTGAGTTGAATCACTTCTTCGGTCTCGTATTTGGGCTTGGATAGTTGTAGTTGATAAGCAATTCCCAAACGATCATAGTTCAAACCCCATAAAAGTCTGAAAATGATGTAGATAGACAATAGTTTACTCAATAAGTTCAGTCCGATCGGAAGAACGGAGTAGCGATTCAATTGTCCCTTGGCTAGTTGGATGATAAAACGGATAAGTCCAACTATCAGACTGATAATGAATAAGATATACAAGATATCCCCCACACTGAAAGGCACCCATTTTGTGATGGCCCTTAAAATATTCGATATACCTTTGTAGATACCGGTACTATACCAATTTTCGATAATGGTAGGGAAATAGCCGATAATATGTAGTACTAAGGCAACAAAAAACAGCCATGCAGGTTTGATCCAGATCAACGAGGATAATTTTTTGCCTTGATTCATGGTTACAAATATGAGATTTCCTCTTGATTCAGGTCTGTTGATAAGTAGAAACCCTTGAAAGGCAATTTTCTCTTGGCATTTACGCCATTATGGACTACCTTTGCAAGCCCTTAAAAATCGGTTATGAGTCATCGGCGGGAATATGAGATAGCTTTTGTGGGTTTAAAACCGGGGACTCATGTATACGAATACCGTATTGAGGACAAGTTCTTTACGAGTTATGGAGAGCAGGATTTTAACAACTGTATCGCCAATATTAAATTGAGTTTGGAGAAGAATAACAACTTCATGCAACTCAGGTTTGATATTGATGGAACATTGGAAACTTCTTGTGACAGATGCGGTAATCAACTGCCATTACAGCTTTGGGACGAATTCAACATCATTGTAAAAATGGTGGATGATCCCGAGATCATGAATGAGCAAGAAGAAGATCCTGATGTATATTATATCAGTCGCGGAGAAAGCCATCTGTACCTGAGTGATTGGATCTATGAATTCATCAATCTCAGTATTCCGCTCCAGAAAATGTGTAAAGAAAGTGAAGTGGGTGGTCCACAGTGTAATAAAGAAGTGTTAGAGAAATTGAAGAAAATGGAAGAAGAAGCACAGAAAGACCAACACAAAACAGTTTGGAAGGGACTGGAGAAATTTAAAGACTTAGAATAAACATTATTGATACTCTAAAATTCGAGATATGCCGAATCCTAAACGCAGACATTCACAGCAGCGCAGCGCAAAGAGAAGAACGCACTACGTAGCACAGGAAGTTACATTGAGCAAAGACAGCACCACAGGTGAAACACACGTACGCCATCGTGCACACGTGAGCGAAGGTAAATTGTTCTATAAAGGTAAATTGGTAGCTGAGAAAGCTCCATTGAAAGCTTAATCCTTTTAGTACAGTTTAACCAAGCTTACCGCGCATGAATATTGGCATAGACATGATGGGTGGAGATTTTGCACCGCTGGAAGCGGTGAAGGGACTGAAACTTTATCTGTCTACCAGTACACCTGCTGCCTCACTATATTTAATAGGTGATGAAACATTGGTCAATCCTCTGTTGGAGGAACACCAGGTTGCATCACCTAATTTGCATTTGGTACATGCCCCGGAAGTCATCGGATATCATGAACACCCCACCAAAGCATTGAAAGAAAAGCAACGTTCTTCTATTGCGATCGGGTTTCATTTACTGGCAACCGGAAAAATAGATGCTTTCATCAGTGCCGGAAATACCGGTGCTATGTTGGTGGGAGCCATGTATAGTATTAAGCCTATTGCAGGCGTAGCACGACCTACTATTTCCACCATCATCCCCAAATTAAAAGGCGGAACAGGTTTATTGGTGGATGTGGGATTGAATGCAGATTGTAAACCTGAACAACTCAATCAATTTGCCTTATTGGGAAGTTTATATGCCCAGCACATTCTCAATATCAACAATCCTTCTGTTGGATTAATGAATGTAGGAGAAGAAGAAGGCAAAGGCAATATTCTGGCACAAGCCACCTACCCTCTCTTAAAAGAAAATACACAGATCCATTTCATCGGAAACATTGAAGGTCGAGATATCTTCCAGGATAAGGCTGATGTAATGGTTTGTGATGGTTTTACGGGTAATATCATCCTCAAATTAGCCGAGTCGCTATATGATATTGCCGTGGAACGCAACCTCTCTTCAGACAGCTATTTCAGTCGTTTTCATTATGAAAATTATGGTGGCACACCGGTATTGGGTGTAGCCAAGCCAGTGATCATAGGTCATGGTATCAGCAACGATAAAGCTTTCATGAATATGATCGCATTGGCTGAGAAAATGATCGAGACTGATCTTTGCGGAAAGATCACCAGCAGTTTTGCAGATGCAGTTGCCTAATCTGATTGAATCTCTATTCAAAAATTATCTACTTTTCACTGCCTGATACAGCTACCCTACCTATACTCATAATAGCAGCAGGTAAATATTTTTCATCTCTGATCAACTCCTTATTATTGGTATAATATGATAGTGCTACCATAACAATGGCAACAGCATTGGGTTTCATCTGTTCGTGTTCGAAATGAAGATCACTACAAGGAAAAGTAGGATCTGATATATTCACCGTTAACTTTTGCTCAACAAAAAAAGGTTCCTGCTTTTCATTGCGTAACCCTAATCCCATTACCAATACACGAATAACCACAGAAGTAGCAAGCGCAGGATGCAAGATCTGTCTTACAGGATTAAAAGCTGGAATATGTAGATGCAACTTTCCTTTTTCACTCGATTTAATTGCTACAGGAACAAACAAATAATCGCGGAGATCGGCCTGCGGATTTAACTGACAGGCAGGAGTAAAATCTTGTCCCAAATACCAATCAGTTCTTTCATGATTCAATCGATACTCTTTAAATAACCAGCCTCTGAGCATATTGAATGATTTCAATTTGAATGAAAAATCCAACACAGCCCGCAAAGTATGTCCTGCAGTAGAAGCCGCACCCGAACACACTCCAAAAATAGAAGCAGCTTGATTATTCGCTGCACGGGTTCTTTTCTTTTTATGCATAGGCCTAGCCCTGGCATATTGCTTACCGTTCATTTCATAATAAACAACAGGGCCAATACGCCCAATCAGCCCTTTTTCTGTAACTCTTGCCATATAACTAGCTTATAGTATATAAATATATACTCAAATAATATAAATTTCAAATAAATTATAAAAACAATATAAAACACATAATATGTGTAAAAATGTGTGTTTACTCTGTATTTAGTATGTTTTATAATACTGTAAATTATCTGTTTACCTAATAGACTTAGCATGATAAAAGAATGTTACTGAATGCATGCAATCAATCCAACATGCGAGTAAGTAAAGTAAATAGGGGGATGATGGATGGTACATTCATCACAGCTATAAACCATTCATCACAATAAGGAAATACTGCGTTTTAGTCAATTTATGAGTTAAGAAATTGATTATCAATATGTAATAAGTTTACTAAGCTATTTTGCAACAGATATTACTTTCCTAAAGATGGTACTATGTGTTGCATAGTACCAAAAGTTGACTTATCTTTGATCTATCAAATTAAAAAACACAAAAAATAACCGTTATGAAAAAGTTACTCAACAACATCCAGATTTTTGCGATGATCGCTTTGATCCCTGCTATTACCATCGCGTATTTGCACACTGATAAAGCGACTACTGAAGAAGAAACAGAAAAAACAGAAATCGTACGCAAAGGAATCAATATCCAGGATGCAGGAAGCATGATCCATTTAGTGAAAAGCTTCTAATCCAACAGATATGATTCAACAACGTACATCGCTGCAGATCAATAAGGGCAGTGGTGTTACAAAGTACTGCTAAGTACATCACTACCCTTTTCTCTATCGTTTATTCACATATTCGCGTTAAATACGGTTGAACTGTTCAACAGCCGTTGCAAAACTTTACCTTTGCACAAACAAATGTTAGTTTTAGCATGTGGCTGAATAATATCCTCGAAACGATAGGCAATACCCCCCTGATCAAACTTAATAAAGTAGCAAAAGAGATTCCTGCCACCGTGCTGGCCAAGGTCGACTATTTCAATCCCGGCAACTCTATCAAAGACCGCATGGCTTTGAAAATGGTGGAAGTAGCCGAAAAAGAAGGCAAACTCAAACCCGGAGGTACGATCATTGAAGGTACCAGTGGAAATACAGGTATGGGACTGGCATTAGCTGCCTGTGTCAAAGGATACAAATGCATTTTTGTTACTACCGATAAACAATCCAAAGAAAAAGTAGACATCCTCAAAGCAGTAGGTGCTGAAGTCATTGTTTGTCCTACCAATGTTCTCCCCGAAGATCCCCGTAGTTATTATAGTGTCGCGAAAAGATTGGGACAAGAAATTCCCAATTCAATGTACATGAACCAATACGATAATTTGGCGAATCGTCAGGCACATTACGAAACCACAGGACCTGAAATCTGGGAACAGACAGAAGGAAAAATCACCCACTTTGTTTGTACTGCAGGAACTGGCGGAACCATCACCGGAACTGCGATGTACTTGAAAGAAAAAAATCCCAACATCAAAGTGTGGGCTGTAGATGTGTACGGCTCATTGCTGACGAAATATTTTAAAACCGGTGAGATTGATATGAATGAAGTTCATCCTTATATCTCAGAAGGTTTCGGTGAAGATTTTGTTCCCGGCAACTATGATATGAGTGTGATCGATGAATTTGTTCAGGTTACAGATAAAGATGGTGCAGTGATGGCACGTCGTATTGCCAAAGAAGAAGGAATGTTTTGTGGATACAGTGCCGGCAGTTGCTTACAAGGTTTGATGCAATTGAAAGCGAGTCTGACCAAAGATGACGTAGTGGTCTGCGTATTCCATGATCATGGCAGCAGATATGTAGGCAAAGTGTATAATGACCAGTGGATGATGGAACGTGGTTTCTTAGATGTGAAAACGTTTAAAGATATCGTGAATGGAAGGGGTGGACAAAAACTCATCACCGTATCTCCTGAACATACGGTTGCAGATGCGGTGGAGTTGATGAAAAAATATGATATCGAACAAATCCCGGTATTGAAAGATGGTGAATTGAAAGGTTCATTAAGTGAAGGTGGACTGTTCCAAAAAATATTCAGCAATCCGGAATTGAAAGATGCCACTGTTGCCAGTGTGATAGAACATCCCTACCCTGTTGTAGATTTCCTGACACCGGTTGAAAAAATTGGCACACTCATCAACAAAGAAAATGGTGCAGTGTTAGCGAAAGATGAAAAAGGAGATTTCCATATCATCACGAAGTATGATGTGATACAGAGTTTGGCGAAATAAAAAGATAGTTCCGACAGAAAAGCCCTGCATGTAATGATGACAGGGCTTTTTTTAATACAAATTTTTAAAGAATATCTTTACCATGATATAAATACAAACACAATGCTTTCGATTAAACATGAAGTATTTCTTGAAGTAGCGAAACAAAAGAGTTTCTCGAAAGCAAGCCAACAATTGTTCATCTCACAACCTGCCATCAGCAAACACATCAAAAATCTTGAAGAACAATACTCCACAAGGCTCTTTGAAAGAAAAGGTATGGGTATTGAACTCACAGATGCGGGAAAATTACTATTAGAAAAAATTACAGAAGTAAAAGCCATTCAGGAAGAAACGGAATTTGAATTATCAAATATTAAGGATCTACTACAAGTAAAAGGCACTTTAAAACTGGGAGCCAGTACGACAGTTGCCTTGTACATACTTCCCAAAGTGCTGTCTGCATTTCATAATCGCTATCCACAAATCATCATCAATCTTCTAAATCGAAATACTGAGATTGTACTACAGGCTTTATTAAATGAAGAAATCAATTTGGGTATTGTAGAAGGGCGTTCCAAGCTAACACAAGTCACGCACCGGCCTTTCATCACTGATAAAGTCATTGCTGTTTGTAGTAAGAAAAGTCCGATTGCTAAGAAAAAACAATATGATATTGAAGATATCCGGTCATTACCACTTGCATTGAGAGAAGCCGGAAGCGGAACCCTTGCTGCATTGCGTTCAGCGCTTGATAAGAAAAAAATTAAACTGAATGCATTACAAATCAAAGCCAGACTCGGAGGCACAGAAGCATTGAAGAATTTTCTGGTAGAATCTGATCTACTCGGCTTTCTGCCACGCCGATCTGTTTTAAAAGAATTGGAACAAGGTGATTTGGTGGAAATTCCATTTACCGGATTACAAATCGAAAGAAACTTCTATTTCATTGAAAGAAAGGGTGAAAAGAGCGAACTCAATAGCATTTTTATCAAAATCGCTGAAAAATTATATAACTTATAGTTATGGCTAATAACTATTACTGATGGTAAAAGTTATAAAACTGCCCCTATGTTTGCAGCATGGTACAAGCAACTCATCACATCCAACCTATTTCTTTGATGACTTTAAAAAGGCTAGCCGCTTTCGTTTCTTATTTAACCGTTCCTGAATACAATGCCCTATTTTCCGGATGGAAAAAACTGTCAGAAAAGAGTTATTCTTTGATTGACAGTAGTATCCCTATGGTTCAAATTGAACTTGAACTGTCATATTTTGATTGATAAGAACTTCACTATTTTGCAGCATGACCATGATTGCAAATAAAACAAGTGATGCTGTCAGTGTAAATAACTCAGCTCATCGTATCGTCTCACTTGTGCCTTCACAAACAGAATTACTGTATGATTTAGGTTTGAATGATGAAGTCGTGGGTATTACCAAATTCTGTATCCATCCCAATCATTGGTTCAGAAATAAAACCAGAATCGGTGGTACAAAAGATGTAAAATTCGATCGTGTAAAAGCATTGTCACCTACACTGATCATAGCGAATAAAGAAGAAAATGTAAAGGAACAGGTAGAAGCGTTAGCAGCAATCGCACCTGTTTACACTTCAGATATCAGCACATTAGAAGATGCTTATCACATGATACATGAGATCGGCAAAATCACCCATACAAGTTCAAAAGCAGAAGATATCATTGAAAAAATAAAAGCAGGTTTTGTACTGCTTACGGAAGAGCTGCATCAACAAACTCCAAAAACTTGTTTATACTTGATCTGGAAAGACCCTTACATGTCGGTTGGTGCAGACACATTTATTCATGACATGATGTTTCATTGCAAATTTGAGAATGTAATGATCCATGAAACAAGATATCCTACACTCAGCATAGAAAAAATTCAACAATTGGCTCCCGAAATCATCTTACTATCATCGGAACCCTATCCATTTAAAGAAAAACATATTGCGGAAATACAAGCCTATCTTCCGCAAACGAGCATCCTGCTTGTAGATGGAGAAATGTTCAGTTGGTATGGCAGCAGATTACAGCATTCACCCGCCTATTTCTGCGGCTTATGGAATACAATCAACAGTTCATCCACAAGACCAAAAAGCTAACGAACGTTTGCGGATTCTAAAGTATCTTGCCGGCGGATTGTTAGCATATGGTTCATGGCTAATAGTCCATAGTAGGGAATCATTAGATATACCGATCTATTGGATGATGAATATTAAAATCAATCAAGAAAAAATAATCAACCATGAAAAAGTACAGAGCCGGGGTATTATTTGGTGAAGAATTAGAAGCATTATACAATGATGCAAAAGATAATCAGTTTGCATTACCAGCGGTGAATACCATTGGTACCAATACGATCAATGCTACATTGGAAACAGCTGCGAAAGTAAATTCTCCGGTAATCATCCAGTTCTCAAATGGTGGTGCACAATTCGTTGCCGGGAAGGGTATGCCGAACGATGCATTGCAAGGAAACATTTCCGGTGGTATTTCCGGTGCTTTACATATCCACAACGTGGCAAAATACTATGGCGTTCCTGTGGTATTGCATACAGACCATGCCGCAAAGAAATGGCTGCCATGGGTGAGCGGTTTGATCGATGCCGGTGAACAGTTTTATAAAGAGAAAGGTCAACCATTATTCAGTTCTCATATGTTGGATCTTTCTGAAGAACCGATTGAAGAAAATATCCACACATCTGTTGAATTTTATAAGCGCATGGCTCCATTGGGCATGAGCATTGAAATTGAACTAGGTGTAACAGGTGGCGAAGAAGATGGTGTTGACAATAGTGGCATTGAAAACGATAAACTCTATACCCAACCACAACATGTGGCTTATGCTTATACTGAACTTAGCAAAGTAGGCAAGCTGTTTACAGTTGCTGCTGCTTTTGGTAATGTGCATGGGGTATATAGTCCGGGTAACGTAGAACTTCGTCCCGAAATCCTGAACAATAGCCAGCTCTTTATCGAACAGGAACTGAAAACAGGACCTAAGCCTGTATACTTTGTATTCCATGGAGGAAGCGGATCACCACAACACCAAATCCGTGAAGCCATCGGCTATGGCGCCATCAAAATGAATATCGATACAGATCTTCAATGGGCATTCTGGGAAGGTATTAAAGACTTCTACAAAAAGAATGAAGCCTACTTGCAAGGACAACTAGGCAATCCCGAAGGAGCCGATAAACCCAATAAAAAATTCTACGACCCCCGCGTATGGCTCCGCAAAGCCGAAGAAAACTTCGCAAAACGCCTGGAAGTAGCGTTTGAGGATTTGAACTGTATTAATAGGAACGCTTAGTAGTTAATAGTCCATGGTTCATAGACCATAGTAGGAAATGATTTTTTTACTATGGACTATGGATCATTAACCATGGACTATGACCCCATTACCCACTAATTCCCTATCTTAGCCGCCCAATCTATTGCCCCGTTATGAAAAAAGAACGTGAAGAAGATTTTGAAGCAAATTTAACCGGAGAAGGTCCACAGGGAGATGATGCCAAACCACGTTGGTTCAAGCGTATACGCAAAGGCATTCTGACTTCTACTGCTGATAAAAAAGAAACCCCCGAAGGACTCTGGAACAAATGTCCGGAATGTAATTATATCTGTACCACTACAGAACTGGCTGAAAATCTATATGTATGTCCGAAGTGTAATCACCACCACCGAATTGGTAGTGCGGATTATTATGACTTCCTTTTTGATAACAACGAATACACCGAACTCTTTGATCAAATCAAGAGTAAAGATGCGCTAGGATTCACCGATCTGAAACCTTATCAGAAACGTCTGGATGAAATTCATGCCAAGACCGATCTGAAAGACTCCATGCGCGTAGCTACCGGTAAAGTAGAAGGCGAAGGTTTTGTGATTGCGTGTATGGACTTTGAATTCATTGGTGGTTCTTTGGGAAGTGTGATGGGTGAGAAATTCAGTCGCGCAGTAGATTATTGTATTGAACACAAACTACCCTACCTCGTCATCAGTAAAAGTGGTGGTGCACGTATGATGGAAAGTGCTTTCAGTCTGATGCAGTTAGCCAAGACCAGTGGCAAGCTCTCTCAATTGAGCGATGCGGGTCTCCCCTATATTTCATTACTCACCGACCCAACTTTTGGTGGCATTTCCGCCAGCTTTGGTATGCTGGGCGATTTGAATATCGCTGAACCCGGCGCACTGATTGGTTTTGCAGGTCCACGTGTCATCAAAGAAACCATCAAAAGAGATCTACCGGAAGGCTTCCAAAGAAGTGAATTCTTATTAGAACATGGATTCCTCGACTTTATTGTAGAGAGAAAACAACTCAAACAGAAACTGGCACAACTAGCCATGCACTTCAGAAAATAAGGACTCCTGATTCCACACTGCCATGGCAAAAGAAATGAATAACAGGCAGGCTTATTACAACTACCACATTGAAGATAAATATGTGGCGGGTATCGTATTGCTCGGAACGGAAGTAAAATCAATCCGCGATGGTAAAGTGAGTTTCAATGATGCTTTTTGTTTGTTTGATGATGGTGAGCTATGGGTGCGTGGATTGTATATCGCCGAATACTCGCATGGTACCGCCAATAACCATATCGCTGTTCACGACAGAAAATTGCTTTTACAAAAAAGAGAACTAAAAAAAATACAAGCCAAATTAAAAGAGAAAGGCTACACCGTAATCCCCTTGCGCGTTTTCTTGAATGATAAAAATCTGGTGAAAGTAGAAATAGGACTAGGAAAAGGTAAAAAGCTCCACGATAAGCGTGAAACGATCAAAGACAGGGATGTTCAGAAAGAGATAAAGAGATTTTTAAAATAGGCCGCAGATTGTCATGATTTTTTATGATCTATCATGATGAATCATAAAAAATCATGATAATCTGCGTTCCATATAATTCAATAAAAAGGGCATCAAGATAAGATGCCCTTTTAAGATACAAGTTGATTAAATCCCTAACTTAATTTTCAAATTCTGATCCAACGCTTCCAGAAACTCTTCAGTATACAGATAATGTTCTCCATGATTCACTTTGTTACCATGGATACATACTGCCAAGTCTTTGGTCATTTTTCCGCTCTCAACAGTTTCAATACATACCTGCTCTAAAGCTTGACAGAAATTGATCAGTTCCTGATTACCATCCAGCTTTCCACGGAATTCCAAACCTCTTGTCCATGCAAAAATCGATGCGATCGGATTGGTTGAGGTTGGCTTCCCTTTCTGGTGTTCACGATAGTGGCGGGTTACGGTTCCGTGTGCAGCTTCTGCTTCCATCACTTTTCCGTCAGGAGTTACCAGTGTTGAAGTCATCAGACCTAGAGAACCAAAACCTTGTGCAACGGTATCACTTTGTACATCACCGTCATAGTTTTTACAAGCCCATACAAAATTACCATTCCACTTTAATGCACTGGCTACCATGTCATCGATCAAACGATGTTCATATGTAATACCTGCTTCAGTGAATGCAGCTTTGAATTCATTCTGATAGATCTCTTCAAAAATATCTTTAAAACGACCATCGTATTTTTTCAAAATGGTATTCTTAGTAGATAAGTATAAAGGCCATTTTTTACTCAATGCCTGATTGAAACAAGCACGGGCAAAACCTTTGATGCTCTCATCGGTATTGTACATCGCTAAAGCAACACCGTCTCCTTTAAAATTGAACACTTCAAATTCTTGAACGGTTCCATCCTCTCCTTCAAACTTAACGGTGAGTTTACCTTTTCCTTTGGTTACAAAATCTGTGGCACGATATTGATCGCCAAAAGCATGACGACCAATACAGATTGGCGCGGTCCAGTTAGGTACCAATCTCGGAACATTTGAACAAACGATGGGCTCACGGAAAACAGTACCATCCAGAATATTTCTGATGGTTCCGTTCGGACTCTTCCACATTTGTTTGAGCTTAAATTCTTTTACACGCTCTTCATCTGGAGTAATGGTGGCACATTTGATACCTACACCATATTCTTTGATGGCATTGGCAGCATCAATCGTTACCTGATCATTGGTCTCATCGCGATATTCCATTCCCAGGTCATAATATTTGATATCCAATTCCAGATAAGGAAGGATCAATTTCTCTTTAATGAATTTCCAGATGATTCTAGTCATCTCATCACCATCCAGTTCTACTACCGGATTTGCTACTTTGATTTTTTGCGTCATTACGGTTTATTTTAATGATAAAACGGGGACAAATGTAACGAATTCAGGCTATTTCAGGACAAATGCCCTTTTAGCCTTTCATAGCTTATTTTCCACTAAACATTCACGATCAGTACCGGTATTTGTAAGGCATGACGAACATCTTCAATGGTTTCACCAAACAAATAATCTTTCCAACCACTGTGCCGGTGTGCTCCCATTACTACCATATCTGCTCCTGAATCTTTTACGATTCGAATGATTTCTGTTACACGATTCTTATATCCCAATACAGCTTCTACCTGATAGCCCTGCGCTCTTAGTTGAGCACAATAATGATCAATCCGTTTTTTATCCAATCTTGTCTCGTCATCATCACTGGCATCACCAAGGTATTTAGCCGACACACTTTCTACCACATGTAACAATAAAAAAGAAACATTCTTATTACCCTGAGCCAAAGCATGCGCGATCAGTTTTTCGTCGGCTTTTGTAAAATCCAGTGCAATGGCAATTTTCTTCGTTGCTTTCACAGAAAGATTGTCCAGTTCGGCCCATTCTCCATGCATAGCTGCATGCTGTTGTTCTCTTTTCTTTTTAAAGAAAGGAAGGAAAGTCATGGTTACAAATAACCATAAAAACAATAGTATCAAAACACTTACCAAGATCTTCAATCCCCACTCACCTTGTGCATCATACACAGCCAATGCTTCTTCAGCAACCAGTTTTACATTTAAGAATACCAAAATACAAGCTACAGTCCATGCAGCCACTTTCACCCATGGCTTAATCACAAAACTGCCCATGGTTTCTTTATCACTTACAAAATGGATCAATGGAATCACAGCAAATCCCAATTGTAAACTCAGTATCACTTGACTGAACACCAGTAAGTCATCTACTTTATCATCTCCATAAATCCCAATCACCAATACAGCAGGAACAATCGCAATTAAACGGGTAATCAATCTTCTCAACCAAGGATTCAAACGCAATCGTAAATATCCTTCCATTACTATTTGTCCGGCAAGCGTACCGGTAATGGTAGAGCTTTGCCCCGCAGCAATCAGTGCTACTGCAAAAAGAATGGGCGCTAATTCTGTTCCTAAAAGCGGTTGCAATAATTTGTGTGCATCTTCAATTCTGGCTACTTCCGTATTTCCTGTTTTGAAAAAAACAGTTGCCGCCAAAACAAGTATCGCAGCATTCACAAAGAATGCTGCATTCAATGCAATGGTACTATCAATAAAATTATATTTCAATGCACGCTTAATGCTTTTTTGATCTGACCCAATCTTTCTGGTTTGAACCAATGCAGAATGCAAGTAAAGATTATGGGGCATTACAGTAGCGCCAATAATCCCCACAGCAATGTACAAAGACTCATTACTCAACATGGATGGAACGAATCCGGTAACTACTTCTGAAAGATCCGGTTTTGCCAATAAAATTTCAATCAAAAAAGAAACTCCAATCGTAGCTACCAATGCCAAAATAAATGCCTCCATTTTACGGATGCCATATCGTTGCAGCAGCAGAAAAAGAAAAGTATCCAATACGGTAATAGCAACGCCCCACATTAATGGTAAGCCCGTCAACAAATGTAAACCGATAGCCATACCCACTACTTCTGCCAGATCGGTAGCTGCAATGGCCAGTTCTGCCAATATGTACAAACAAAAATTGACAACAGGTGGATAGGTTTCTCGATTGGCTTGTGCAAGGTCTCTTCTTCTCACAATACCCAATCTGGCACTCAAACTTTGTAGCAATAATGCCATGAGGTTACTCATCAGTAAAACCCAAATGAGTTGGTAACCAAATTTGGCACCCCCTTGAAGATCAGTAGCCCAATTACCCGGATCCATATAACCCACACTCACCAAATATGCCGGCCCCAAATAAGCCAATATACGCCTCCATCCTTTTCGTGGTGTAGTTGTATCCACCGTTTCATGCACTTCACTCAGAGAAACCGATTCATTATTTTGTTTCATGTTACAGGGATTTTACAAATAGTACAGATGCCAATTCACGGCTTACTGTAACGACTTGTTGATTTTTAATGCGTAGCTCCAATGATCCGTCAAAATCAAATACTTTTTTCACTTCTAAACGTGCACCCATTTGTAGTCCTTTATGTTTCAACAATTCCAATAATTCAGTGGATTGACTACCCACCGCAGTAATTTCAACAGGTGTATGAAGGAGGGCTCCTGATAACTGTTCTTGTGGTTGCGCAATGATCTTGCCTTTACTATCGGGTATCGGATCGCCATGCGGATCAAATTTGGGATGACCCAAAAACTCATCCAGTTTATCAATAAGTTTGTTACTGCTGATATGTTCCAGTTCTTCCGCAACTTCATGTACTTCATCCCAACCAAATTGCAATTTATCTACCAGGAAATATTCCCATAAACGATGTTTGCGTACAATGCTTAAAGCCACTTTCCTACCCTCTGCACTCAGTTTAACACCACGGTAAGGTTCATAGCTAATGATTTTTTTAGCTTTTAATTTTTTGAGCATATCCGTCACCGAAGCAGGCTTGGTTTGTAGTTCTGCAGATAACGCATTGGTACTAACCACTTCCTGACCATGTTGTAAGTGATATACCGCTTTAATATAATTCTCCTCAGCCATCGTAAACTTCATGACCCTAAATTTATTTTTAGACAAACCTAAATTTTTATTACCAAATTTGCAAGTACTTCCATCGAAAACACTATTTTTAAGTCAAATTAGGTTCATGAGATACTGGGCGCCGATATGCTTGCTGATCATTTGTTTCGCCTGTAAGGACAAAAAAATTGACTTTTCCGGCGAAGTGCCTTTAAAAGCAGAAGATTTTATTACTGTATTCCCAAAAATTACCGGATCATTTTTAATGGCCGACTCCAATCTGGCACGTAAAGCTGATACCACTCGAATTGGTTACAAGGCTTTGGTTCAATTCATTCCTGATTCTGCACTAAAAACTTATGTAGGAAAAGATAAAAAAACGGTGATTCGTCCGGTGGGTATCATTGAAAAAGAAAATGAGAATTATTTATTGCTCAATTTCACCCGACAAAAAAAGACCACAAATGTTGTATTTGTAACGGATAAAAAACTTTCCTATTTAGCATCCAAGGAGTTGTTGACTAATCAGAAAACGGATAATTATTATCGATTTGTTTCGATTAATAAGGAACCTACCTTCTTGATCAATCGTGAAAAACAAGCGCCGGACAATACCACAAAATTTACAAGAGCCGGTTGGATTTATAACAATGAAGGATTCTTTATGCTAGTGATCAACGACAGTAATGAAGATCCGGAAAAAACAGCAGTGATTAATCCAATTGATACCCTCCCCAGAAAAAACAAGTTAAGTGGCGACTATGTAAAGAATGAAAAGAATTATATCTCCATCCGTGATGGTAAAGATGCGAATACCTACTTGTTTTTTATTCATTTTGAGAAAGACAAAGGTGCATGTGTAGGTGAATTGAAAGGCGATTTTAAAATGAAAACAGCTTCAACTGCTATCTATCTGCAGAATGGCGATCCATGTATCATAGATTTTAGTTTTTCCGGCAACTATGTCAATGTAAAAGAACAGGGAAGCTGTGGTAACCATAGAGGTATCAAATGTTTTTTTGATGATGCCTATCGAAAAAAGAAGGAAGTGAAATCCAAAAAGAAAAAATCGTCTTGATACAATTGTTTCATTTTTGCGGTATAAACTATCCGAAAACGTTTGCAAAGCTTTTCCAGCATTGAATCCTAACGTTTGTTTGTACAAACCTGATTATCTTCCCACTGATTACCCACAGTTCTATTGTGTAAAAAGTACATTTTATTGAAATACCCCTATATTGCAAGCGCTAATTGATCACCAAACGAGCATTTATGAATTTTAGAAATTATCATGTCCCTTATCAGATTAATGAGCAGTACAGTAAGAAAGCTGCTTATTTTTCAATGGAATTTGCAATTCATCAACCTTTAAAAATATACAGTGGCGGTTTAGGATTTCTGGCTGGTTCACATTTAAGAAGTGCCTATGAACTTAGGCAGAATATGATTGGTATTGGGATCCTTTGGAAGTATGGTTATTATGATCAAGCAAGGAATCAGGACCAGACTTTACAGGTTACTTTCATGGAGAAGATTTATAGCTTTCTCGAAGATACCGGTATCAAGTTTCAGATATTGATCCATGAACATCCGGTGTGGGTGAAAGCATATTATTTAAATCCGGAAACATTCAACAGTGCTCCCCTATTTTTATTGAGTACTGATTTACCGGAGAACGATTATGTTTCTCAAACCATCACACATCGTTTATACGACGCCAATGTGGCAACAAAAGTTGCACAATTTATTTTGTTAGGCGTAGGTGGAGCTAAATTGATTGACGAATTAGGCTTCAATCCTGATGTATATCATTTGAATGAAGCTCATGGCATTTCTTCTGCTTTCTATTTGTTGAACAAATTCAAAAGTGCCGAAAAAGTAAAAGAGCATCTGGTATTCACCACCCATACTCCTGAAGAAGCGGGTAATGAAAAACATGACATCTATTTATGTCATAAAATGAGTTATTTCTGTGGATTGAGTATTGATGAAGTACGTAAACTCACCGGTATTAAAGACGATCAATTCAATCACTCATTGGCTGCATTACGCTTTGCACGCAAAGCCAATGGTGTATCTGCACTTCATGGACATGTAAGTCGTGAAATGTGGAAGAACCATGAGGGTATTTGTCCGATAACATCTATCACCAACGCACAGAACTGGCGTTATTGGGCTGATAAGCAAATGTATCGTGCCATGGAAGAAGGCAATGACTTTGCATTTGATGACAGAAAAAAGTACCTAAAGAAAAGAGCTTTTGAGATCGTTGCCGATCAGACCGGAAAAGTATTTGATCCCAATGTACTAACCATTGTATGGGCTAGAAGATTTGCCGGATACAAACGTGCGGATATGTTGACCTACGACATGGAGCGTTTTGAGAAAATGCTGAATGATTTAAAACATCCGGTACAGATCATATGGGCAGGTAAACCTTATCCTGTTGATTATCCTGCCATTTCTCAATTCAACAACCTGGTTCATTTGAGTAAGAACTACAAAAATGTAGCTGTATTGATTGGTTATGAATTGGGATTGAGCAAGCGAATGAAACAAGCAGCAGATGTTTGGCTCAATAATCCACGCGTACCCAGAGAAGCATCAGGAACCAGCGGTATGACGGCTGCTATGAATGGTGCGGTAAACTTCTCTACGGATGATGGATGGATCCCTGAATTTATCAACCATGGCAACAATGGTTTTGTAGTGCCTAAAGCTGACTATGAAAACATGACGGTTCATGATCAGGATGAATATGATTTGAACAAAGCATATGAAATTTTAGAGCAACAGATCATCCCAATGTACTATGACAACTTTGATACCTGGAGACAAATCACCAAAAATGGTATGAGAGATGTCCGCTTCCAGTTCGATAGTAACAGGATGGCGCATGAGTATTATGAGATCATGTATAAATAGACTTGATGGTGAAAGGTGAAAAGTGAAAGGTCAATGGACCATAGTCCATGGTATCGTTTCACTTTTCACCTTTCACTTTTCACCTTTCACCTTTCACCTTTCCCTCCCCCTCCACCCTTCACCTTTCCTTAACACCCCTACACTTTCATAGCTGCTATTTTCGCGGCATGAGATATGTATTGTTAGCGTTTGCACTGTTAGGATTTCTGTATTCTTTTGGTCAAATGGATAGTTTGAAACAGGAGAAGCAACGTATAGATAGTATCTATATCAAAGAAGTACAGGATAAACGTAAGCCGGATAAGGTTTTACATGCTGAGCCTCTTTTTATTGATCTGATTCGTGATTTGGGTGCCAGAAAAGGAGAAAGAGAATGGAATATTGGTTTGGGGCTAACAGACAATAATCGATACGATCTGTATACTACGTTGATTGAATATGAGTTCGCGCCCATCAATAGATTAGGATTTGAAATAGAACTTCCTTTCTCCTATTATTCACCATTAGGAGGCATCAGTAAAGACTCAATCCCGGGTTCCAAATTAAATGGACTTAAACTGGCAACACAATATTCATTTTTTGTTTCCGAAAAACACAAAACCTCATTGGCGATAGGTTATATCCATGAATTCATGATGCCTGAATTCAGAAACTATAAATCAAGTCGATTCATCAGCGCTCATCAATTCAATCCATTCTTTATTGCTGCCAAAAGATGGGGTAATAATTTTCATACGCTACTGTATACCGGACCACAAATTGAAAGAAGTGTTATTACCCATCATACCAGCAAGAATTGGCAGGTCAATACCAATTTTCATTATATGATTCCGGGTACTCGAAATTTTGTGGGTATGGAGTTCAACAAGGATTTTCGAAAGAAGGATTTTGATATGGTCATCAGACCACAAATGCGAGTTGGCATCGCAGATAATCTGCTTATTGGCATTGTAGCAGGGGTTCCGGTGAAGAGAGAAAACCAACGTTTCAGCAGTTTTGTAAGACTGATATATGAACCCGGACAGAAGCACCACCGACAGCCTCAGTTGGTTACAGCGCCATAATAGCCCTTAAATAAAGGTGATTGTAACATTTAGACAGTAATTTTGTTATTCTACTAAACGGGTTTATGGAAAACAAAATAGCCATTGCCATTACAGGAGCCAGTGGTTCCATTTATGCCAAGTTATTGCTTGATAAGCTACAGGCCATGCCTGAGCAATATCAGGAGATTGGCATCGTCATGAGTAAAAATGCCAAGGAAGTTTGGAAAACAGAATTGGGCAATGAGGAGTATGATCAATACCCCTTTCGCTATTTTGAAAAGTATGATTTCAATGCACCCTTTGCGTCCGGTTCTGCTAAATATAATATCATGATCGTTGCTCCCTGCAGCATGGGTACCCTTGGTCGCATTGCAGCCGGAGTAAGTGACGACCTGGTAACAAGAGCCGCAGATGTGGTATTAAAAGAAAGAAGAAAGTTGATCCTGATGGTGCGAGAAACACCATATAACCTCATCCACATTAAAAATATGGAAACGGTAACATTAGCCGGTGGTATTATTTGTCCGGCCACACCTTCCTTTTACAGCAAACCCCAAACCATAGAAGAAGTTGCCGCTACTGTTGTTGATCGTGTGCTTGATCTTGCTGGGTTAGAGCAGGCGTCTTACCGTTGGGGAGGAAGCATGAGTGAAAAGTGAAAGGTGAAAGGTGAAAAAAATATTTCACGTTTCACCTTTCACTTTTCACCTTTAAAAAAAGCTCCGCTTTTCAGCAGAGCCTTTATATCGAGTACTTACCTTCTCTTATACTTGTGCGTTCTCTCCTTCTTCTACTCTTTTCTGAAAATCGAATTTGAGTTTACCTGATTCTTTATCAAGATCTGCAATCAATACATCTCCTTGTTTGATATTCATATTCAGAATCTCTTCCGCTAATGGATCTTCCAGGTATTTTTGAATGGCACGGTGTAACGGACGTGCGCCAAACTGTGAATCATAGCCTTTTTCAGAAATGAATTCTTTGGCAGCTGCTGTTAGCTCTAAAGAGAATCCAAGATTTTGTAAGCGCTTGGAAACACCTTTCATCAAAATATCAATGATGTTAAAGATATTTTCTTGACTCAAAGAGTTGAATACGACCACATCATCAATACGATTCAAGAACTCCGGAGAGAAGGTTCTTTTCAGTGCTTTTTCAATCACTGCTTTATTATTCTCCTCTGCATTTTGAATACGAGTAGCAGTTGCAAAACCCACCCCATCACCAAACTCTTTCAACTGGCGTACGCCTATGTTAGAAGTCATGATGATCATGGTATTTTTGAAATCTACTTTTCTACCTAATCCATCCGTTAGCTGACCATCATCCAATACCTGCAACAGGATGTTATAAATATCAGGATGCGCTTTTTCAATTTCATCCAAAAGGATCACACAATAAGGCTTGCGTCTTACTTTTTCGGTTAGCTGTCCACCCTCTTCATATCCTACATAACCCGGAGGTGCACCGATCAATCTACTCACGGTGAACTTCTCCATGTATTCACTCATATCAATACGAATCAGTGAGTCTTCAGAATCAAACATATAACGAGCCAATGCACGTGCCAACTCTGTTTTACCAACACCTGTTGGACCCAGGAAGATAAAGGTTCCGATAGGTTTCTTAGGATCTTTTAAACCCACCCGATTACGTTGAATCGCTTTCACAACTTTCTGTATCGCTTCATCTTGTCCAACCACCATACCCATCATATCTTCACTCATCCGGCGTAGCTTCTCGGTTTCAGCCTGAACCATTCTCTTCACAGGAATACCTGTCATCATACTCACCACTTCGGCGATATGCTCTTCACTGATCGGATAACGTTTGTGTTTGCTTTCTTCTTCCCATTGGGTCTTCGCTTTCTCTAATTCTTCTCCCAATCTCTTTTCCGTATCACGCAGTGCAGCCGCTTCTTCAAAGCGCTGACTTTTTACTACTTTATTTTTCTCGTTCTTAATGTCTTCAATCTTCTTCTCCAATTCCACAATCTCCTGCGGAACATTGATATTTTTCAGGTGTACCCGTGCTCCTACTTCATCCAATACATCAATCGCTTTGTCGGGCAGTAATCTATCCGTCATATAACGATCACTCAATTTCACACAAGCATCAATGGCATCATCGCCATAAGATACATTGTGGAAGTCTTCGTATTTAGATTTGATATTATTGAGGATAGTAATGGTATCTTCTACACTAGGTGGTTCTACAATTACTTTTTGGAATCGTCTATCTAATGCACCATCTTTTTCAATGTACATGCGGTACTCATCCAAGGTAGATGCGCCAATACATTGCAGTTCTCCTCTTGCCAAAGCCGGTTTGAATATATTGGATGCATCCAATGAACCGCTGGCACCACCTGCACCTACAATGGTATGTATTTCATCAATGAACAGAATAACATCTCTGTTTTTTTCCAGTTCATTCATGATGGCTTTCATTCTTTCCTCAAACTGACCACGGTATTTGGTACCCGCTACCAATGCAGCCAGATCCAATGAGATAACGCGTTTATCAAAGAGTACACGACTTACTTTACGTTGAACAATGCGTAATGCCAATCCTTCAACGATAGCTGTTTTACCCACACCAGGCTCACCTATCAGAATGGGGTTATTCTTTTTGCGGCGGCTGAGGATCTGACTCACTCTTTCTATTTCCTCTTCACGACCAACGATAGGATCTAAAGAACCTGATTCTGCCAATTTGGTGATATCTCTGCCAAAATTGTCGAGAACCGGCGTTTTACTTTTAGCATTCCCACCTGCCTTGGCACCGGATTTGGGTTGCTGGTATCCCGATCCTCTTTTCTCTTCATCAAATTCATCTTCTCCTTCATCACTGAATTCTGCTCGTGGATTGGGATTGGTAGATCCTACCATGCCTATTTCATTTCTGAATAGGTCATAATCCACATCAAATTGATTTAAAATCTGCGTGGCTATATTCTCTTTATTCTTAAGAATGCTGAGCATAAGGTGTTCGGTTTCTACCAATGGACTTTTTAAAGCCTTGGCTTCTAAAACGGTAACGCGAATCACTTTTTCTGCCTGTTTGGTAAGGGGCAAACTATTGATGTTGGCAATATTTTTACCGGTCTTATCTTTTACAGCCAATTCCACTTCCTTCCTCAGTTCATACAAATCAACGTTGAGTTGTTTTAATACTTTGATGGCAGTATTGTCGCCATCCCTGATCAAACCCAATAACAGGTGTTCTGTGCCAATGAAGTCGTTTCCGAGCCGCAAAGCCTCTTCCCTGCTGAAAGAAATGATCTCTTTAACCTGTGTTGAAAAATTATTATCCATAACCTAAATTGGATTTATACAATTATAACGAATATTTTTGAGCGAAGTTGTGTATCAGTTATACACAGCTGTTAACGTAACCTACGTAAAAATGGAAGTCAAAATTGATACCAAAGAGAAATTCACCGTTGTAACACCGGTCACGCCCGCACTTTCTGCCAATATAGCAGCAAAACTGGCCGAAACCTGTTCCGAATTCTTACAAAAAGAAGTAAGAAACATCGTGTTAAATCTTGAGCCTATTACTGAAATTGAACCGGAAGCAGCTAAAACCCTAGCCCTGCTTCAACAAAATTTCTATGAGAACAGCGCTTCCTTTGTTTTATGCAATCTCAAAGAACCGATTGAAGCTGTTTTTGAGCAAGAGGAATTACTAGACTTTATGAATATAACCCCCACTGAAAGTGAAGCTTGGGATATTGTACAAATGGAAGAAATCGAAAGAGAGCTGATGGATGGTGATGATTTTGAATTTGATAAACCGGAGTGAAGGAATCTCGGATGTCAGATGTCAGATGTCTGATATAAAAAAATCCGTGAACCTCTGTGCCGTACTCTGTGTAACTCAGTGGTAAAATAACCACAGAGTTACACAGAGTGTTGTAAGAAGTTGCGCAGAGTAGTTTTTACATTTCAAATCAGACATCTGACATCAGACATCCGACATCATACTCTACTATGTCCCACAAAGACTATTACCAGATACTAAGGGTTTTACCAAATGCCACTACTGCTGAGATCAAAAAGTCTTATCGGTTATTGGCCATGGAGTTTCATCCGGATAAAAATCCAAGTGCTCATGCGGCTGAGCAATTTGCATTCATCAAGGAAGCTTATGCTATTCTGAGTGATCCAAGAGAAAGAAAAAAATATGATGCAACTCGTTTTTCAGAAACCTATAGCAATATTCGTATTGCTACTACACCTGAAGAAGTGAGAGACATGAGTAAAGAATTGGTGGGAAGAGTGCAACTCATGAATCCGGATAGGATTAATCGGGATAAGTTGGTATTAGATATGGATGCTGTTCTTTCAGTATATCATATTCAATTATTAGAGAAGTGGAAAGACGAAAAGCAAAACATATGGTTAGTAGAAGACTTATTGTATTGCATGCAGTATGTAGACAGATCAGATTGTTTGCGATTGACTAAAATAATGAAGGCAATAGATGGGTTAGGTGTTGAAGCCCAACAACAAATCGATCAGTTTTTACGATCCTATCAGCGTAATTATTATTGGGAGAAATATAAGATACTTCTAGCCTTAATGATGGCAATCTTGGTATGTTATCTTATCTATAGGTCATAAAAAAAGCGCAATTTTTACGTTGCGCTTTTTTTATGAGATATTCTATATTATGCATCACTCATCCAAATAAGTTACCAATGTTCTTCCCTTTGTTCCTGTAGTTACAGTAGCACCATAACCTCTGTAAATCATGGTATAAGAACGTTGGTTACCAAACGAAGCACTGTTCAAAACAGCCAAATTAAATGTACTACCCGGTCTGCGTACATACAGGGTATCACTCAACTGACTATTGAAAGGCAGGGTTTGAAAATCAACAACCTGACCAGGAGCAACACTATTAAAGATGGTTCCATTTCTTCTTGCAGAGAAAATGCTCACAGTAGTACCCGCCGTATCTTGTGCGATAGCATTTACAAAACGAAGACGATAGTTCCCGGTATTGGGTTGTACGATATTATCTGGTAAAACCATTTTGGAAGAATCTCTGGTTGATTTTACGTCATCTGTTAATATAACAGAATAACGTTGTCCTTTTAAAGCCAGATTGGTAAACAAAGCCAACTGAATAGAATCAGGATTCACTCTGCCTGCCACGGTTATTTTTAATGTTTGAAGTCCGGCAGGTACCGCAAAATAGCCAAAGCCGGTTGTACCTGCAGCCGGGAAAAACCCACCGTAAGTAATCAATGGTCCATTCACTTTTGCATTATTGACATACAAATTGATAGAATCAGGAGCATTAAAGACCTGACGGAAAGAAGGCGAAGCATGTATTACGCGAATAAATGCCTTGTCTTCAACGGTAGAATATTCAGCTGTACGATCTGCCTGTTTTTCGCAGGATGCAAACACCATCATACCCGCTGCGATTATAGCTGTATAGGATAATAATTTTTTCATCGGTTAAGTTTTGAGGGTGTAATTATTTCTGTGAAAACCAGGTTTCTTTGGTATGATAATCTAATTTATCAGCACCGATTCTAACCAATTCATTGAAATTCCAAACGTATTCAGAATTATATCTTGGTCTTACACGATAAACAAATTTGCCGGCATTGTCTACGTACATGTTAACACCACTTGGAGGAGTAAACCCTGTATATACTTGTAGAGTGGTAGCAGGATCGATATCTGTATAATGATAACGACGCATATCTACCCAGCTTTCAAGGGTATTGTATCCCCAAAGGGCAATATATTTTTGCAACATAATATGACTTAGCGTCAAAGTCAAAGGATCTGAAGGTACTGCTGTACTAGCCATATATGCCGCTTTTGTGCCGGCTGTAATTTGATTAGCAGTTGGCACATTGGTATTGTATTTATCGGTCAGCATATCAAAATGCAGACTCACACCCAAACGAAATGCTGCAAGAGCCGTTACTCTATCATTCTTTTTAAAAGCTGCTTCTGCTTTCATGAATTGGATTTCGCTAGCAGTCATCACAGGGAATTCGGCACCACTTAAGAAAATAAATCTCCCTGTTGTTTCATTCGCCGTTGTACCAGTTGTAACCGCGCTTGTACCACCCCAGAAATTTTCAGGTCTATCATTTACGTTAGAGATACCCGCATTACCACGGTTAGGCTCAAGTCCAACAAATGTTCCATTTGGATTGGTTCTTAATAAATACCATCTGCGAGGATCAACCACACCTGTAAATGAAGGATGCGGATTGGTACCGTTTAATAGGTTTACTGAAAATGCACCTTGACGTAAAGTACCGACATTACCTCTTAGCGGACCAAAGAAATTGGCATTTGCAGAGATACCTGTATTTGCAAATTTCAAAGTAGCATTATCAGCATTACTAGCCAGTGACAGATTCGCATAAGCAATCACCGAATCAGCATTATAAGATGCTTTGTTACTAAGGTGATTGAAACTACGTGCAAGAACCCCATATACAAACTTCTTCCATTTGTTGACATCACCGCCATAGAAGTATTGATCTCCCTTAGCTAAATTAGCCTGACTTACACCATCACCTGTTTTATTCAGATTAGTAAGTGCAGTATGACAAAGCTGTCTAACAAAAGTGTATACCTCTTGAGGTTCATCATATTTAAAAGTAATCAGGCTAGTATTAAATGCTTCTTTTAAAATCACTTCACCATGATAATCTACAAGTGTCAACCAACTCCAAGCGAAGATGGCTTGACCAACTCCAACATAATCCCATTTCTTCTCTTCTGCAGCCCAATCGATCATACGCATTAAATTTTGTCCATGATCGTAGTAGTGAGTTCTCCAAACAGATGCAGCATTATCGCTGGCTCCGGTTGTTCCACCCATCATATCATATGCATCGGCTGCAGAACCGGCATTGAGTGAATGCCAGTTTTGAATATAACGTCCTGCAAAGCGGGCATCGTTGGCGGTACCGTGTCCGGCACCATTACCTACCATACTTGCCAGAATACCCGGCAATAATTGTTCAGGTGGTACTTTTACATCCGCATTGGGATTGAGATATGCTTCATCTATTTTCTTACTACAAGAAACGGCTACTACACTGGTCAATGTAATTCCGACTAGCAGTTTTTTAAAGAATGTATATTTCATAAAATTGACTTTGTGGTTATACGATTTTTTTAGCTCCTTAGAAAGCGGCTCTTAAGCCAAAGTTTACACTTATAGGAGTAGCAATGTTTCCATAATCAAATCCAAAACCACCTACCCCTCTTGTTGCAGAAGTATTTGCACTGGTAGCAGGATCTGCACCGGTGTAATTGGTGATCAGAATTAAATCATTTCCGGTTGCAAACAAGCTCAAGCCTTTCAGGAACTGCATTTTGCGTATAGCTTTTGCAGGGAACATATAACTGATCGTGATATCTCTTAAACGCACCCAGTTAACGTCTTTCTCAATAAATTCCTCTTCCGGCATTCTTGCAGTATAATAGGTCTGCAAGTTGTAAGGAGTGATAGCGATGGTATTTTTAGTTGGAGTAGCCGTATTTTGTAAACCATCATTCAAGACACCTTCAACTACTCTCGGTGTTTTTCTATCGTCTGTTCTTAAACTTTTACCTCTTCCGGTCAGGAACATCTCATTGGCATTGAAAATATCTCCGCCGATTTTCACATCCCAAAGGAAACTCAGGGTGAAATTCTTATAACGGAAGTTGTTATTGAAACCGATACTGAAATCAGGGTTTCTATCTCCACGTACCAAGAATCTTTGATCAACCAAAGGAAGACCTGTAGTTGGCTCAATCAGAATTTGTCCGGCATTGTTACGCTGATATCCAAATCCGGTAATAGAAGTACTTGGACCACCAGTGATCAAACCACCACGAGCATTTCCGAATACCCATGTATCAGAGATGTAAAATTCCGGAACGTTTGCAGGTAAACTCAATACTTTATTACGCATTCTATTGAAGTTCACACGTGTACTCCAGCTAAAGTTTTTGGTTTGTACCGGCGTTGCATCCAATGCAATTTCAATACCTGTATTACGTGTAGAACCCACATTCAAAGTATTCAATACGAAACCGGTTCCATAACTAGCTCTGAAGTTTTCAGCGATCTGCTTTTCATTCAAAGTGTTGTAATAAGTAACATCTAAGTTGATCTTATTATTAAAGAACTTAAACTCAGCACCCAATTCATAAGTCTTTTGAATTTCAGGCTCTAAGAAGAAGTTGTTGTTAGAGAATCCATAAGCAAATCCACCACCACTAGACTGTACAAAGTTAAATACAGACTGGTTGGCGTATGGAGCGCTAGATCTAGCTGTTTGTGCAAGTGAACCTCTTAGTTTAAAGTAGTTCAACACATTTCCTTTCTTTATAAAAGGTAAGATGTCTGACATGATAAAGCTCACACTACCTGCCGGATAATTATAGCTTCTAAATTGCTTGGGGAAGATAGAAGACTCTTCAAAACGGTGAGAATAAGTTAAGAAAGCTAAGTTCTTATAATTCAGCGCAAACTCACCAAAGAATGCTACCTGACGACTCAACACATAATTAGGACCGCCATTACGTTGTGCGTTATTCAAACGAATACGAGTGGCGGGGTTGGTATTATTACTATCCATACCATTGAGGTAATTGCCTTTTAACTGTGAGCCTGATACCGCATACATTTCTGTGCGATAATCCTGCCACATAGTACCCACCATCAACCGTCCGTTGAAATTACCCAAACTCTTACGCGCTGTTGCGGTAATGGTATGGTTATATCCTTTGTATTTGCGATAAAAATTATCCTGAAATCCTCTTGATGTACGAACAATACCTCCACCGAATGTTGTTGGGAGTCTTGCAGAAGATGCAGAATCTTTCACAGAAAATCCATCATTATTATAAGTATCATACCCAAAACGACCTGCTACACTCAACCAAGGAAAAGGGTTAAGGTTTACACCTAAAGTCATCAAGAAACGATCATTCACATCGTACCCTCTATTAAATTGTGAATTGAAATAAGGATTATCAAATTCATCATTTCCCAAACGCAGTTTTCTGGAATCCTCTGTTAAGTATTGGCTTGCATCATTATTAGATGGCCATGTCAACAGATTTAATAAATAAGAACCAGCGCCTCTTTCAGGTTTATTGTTCGTTGTTCTAATATAACTAATGGATGGAGCGATATCAATCCATTTATTGATCTTGGTACTGTTAGATAATCGAATATTATATCTGGAGAATGTGTTATTAGGTACAACACCTTTTTGATCGAATGCTGAACCTGAAAAACGCCATGATGCATTTTTTGTACCATAATCAGCACTCACATTATGTGTTTGCGCAAAACCGGTTTCAAAAAACTCTTTAACGTTATCATATAGCTGTACGTCGGTTCCATATGCCGGACCGAAATAGGAGTAAACGTTGTTATCAGAGTTTCCATTATTACCCTGACTGTATTTGTTGGAAACATCAGGCGTACGAGTTAATTTCTGAATACGGAAACTGTTGTCATAATTCACACTTATTTTTCCAACAGCCTTCGCTTTCTTAGTTGTAATTACGATAGCACCGGAACTGGCCTGACTACCATAAAGAGCCGTAGCTTCCGGACCTTTCAGTACGGTTACAGATTCAATATCATTGGGATTGATATCTGAAATACGGTTGGTATAATCTTGTCCACGATTGGGCTGATCAGAAGCCAAACCAATGGTAGCACCTCCACCACTTTCATTCACAGAACCATTATCAACGATCACACCATCCACTACAAACAATGGTTGGTTACTCAATGCCATTGAATTAAATCCTCTCAAAACAATCGAAGAAGAAGATCCCGCTTGTCCACCAGTAGGTGTAATAGATAGACCTGCTACCCTTCCCTGTAAACTGTTTACGAAATTTTCACGCTGCGCTTCCGCGATTTCTTTACCGGTTACTTTTTGTACCGAATACCCCAATTCGCGAGGTTTACGTTTGATATCCATGGCTACTACCACTTCTTCCAATTCAGATACTTCAGCAGACAAGGTAATATTGAGTTGTGCACCTGTTATGGCAACACGCTTACCCTCATAGCCTACATAACTGATTTGAAGTGATTGTCCGTTATTGGCACGGATGGTAAAAGCCCCACGCTCATTTGTTTGAGCAGTGGCAGCGGAGCCGACCACTTTAATGGTAACACCTGCCAAGGGCAGTTTGGTCGCAGCATCAGTAATGGTTCCCGATACTGTTTGGCTCTGACCAATGGCCGGTAGTGCAAACAGCAAAAGTAGCATCAATGCCACTTTCATGATTGAGACGAAATTTCTCATAAGAGTTTTTTTGGTTTCGTAAACAGAAATTAAATCGGGAAGCTTCGTATGGCCATCCCCTATTTTTCACATAGACATTGGATTCCCGCAAAACAATGCATCAGTAACAAATTTTAATGCCGCAAAAAACTGCAAAAAATCGCCTTGATTATCGAAAAGCGGAATAATAAAGCAATGTTAAAGTTCTTATGCGATATTTTCGAATATATTTAATCATAATTTTTTTCACATTGCCAATGCCAAATGTGTATTTCCGCAAAAAACTGCATTACTGGCAAAAACAAAGACTTCACACCCCCTAAAAGGAATAAAACCGCTAAAAAACGAATAAATAAGGACTCCTTGAGTGGCATATGCACTTATAATACCATAATGCCTCTTTGGATATAGGGTGACAGTTTAGGATCAGATGGGTCTAATTCTGTAATGAGGATATCAATTTCCTCAGGTTTACAGACTTGTAACTTTTGTGTAGTATTCAATTTTTCAGATATCGCTAAAGAAACCGTTTTTTGAGAGCCTCGTATCATGGCTCTTTTTACTTCAATGATCTCCCACTCCAAATCTGTAATACCTTCCTCCACATCCAAACTATTCGTACCCAGAAAACAATAATCGGCCTTGATACCGGCAAGTCGCTGAATTACTTCCGCACCCACAGATATTTGAGCGGTCTTGGATAATTTATTTCCTAAGAAAATAACTTCACATGTAGGATGTTCCAATAACTCCAATGCTATCGGTACACTCACCGTAATAAAAGTAGCACTCAAGTCGGGCGGCAGAGCTTTTACCAATTCGCGAATGGTGGTACCGCCTGATAATAAGATGAACATGCCATCTTTAATGAGCTCTACCGCTTTATAGGCAATTCTTTTTTTCTCTGGTAATGAATAGATGCTATTTGTCTCTAACGTAAAATGGAACGATTTGGACAAAGCACCCCCATGTACTTTAATGAGCTTCCCCTCTTCTGCCAACTCCTGAAGATCACGCCTCACCGTATCTTCTGAAACATCCAGTTGTACACTCAAATCGGATGACAATACCTTATTATGGATATTGATTTGCTGTATGATATAAGCTTGTCGTTCTTTCTTAAGCATGGATAAAAATAAGGAAATGCTTCAATTCCAAACTTCCATAGCCCCAAAATTGTATTTTCGTCCCGAAGGATGTGAAAAGTGAAAGGTGAAAAGTGAAACGACGCCATGGACTATGGACTATAGTCCATGGTCTATGGTCCATAGTCAATTCACTTTTCACTTTTCACCTTTCACCTTTCACCTTCCTAAACCATGATCTCCCAAAACACCATACAACAAATCTTCAACCGTGTCGATATCATTGATATTGTGGGGGAATTTGTGAAACTGAAAAAAAGAGGCACCAACTATATTGGTAATTGTCCCTTCCACAACGAAAAAACACCTTCTTTTACCGTATCACCTACCAAAGAAATTTATAAATGTTTTGGCTGTGGTAAAAGTGGTCGTGCCATTGACTTCGTAATGGAACACGAGAAGTACAGCTATCCGGAAGCATTGCGATGGCTGGCTGCTCGCTACAATATTGAAATTGAAGAAACGGAAGCTAGTCCGGAAATTAAACTGCAACAACTTACTTCTGAAAGTCTGTATGCGATCAACAATTTTGCCCAGAAATTTTTTGCGGAACAGTTATTCGATACCGATGAAGGCAAAATGATTGCACTCAGTTATCTTAAAGAGCGTGGTTTTCGGGAAGATATTCTTCACAAATTCCAAATAGGCTATAACCCTGATCACAGAGATGGACTCACCAAAGCATTATTGGAAAATCAGTTCAACCGTGAATTACTGCCTAAAAGCGGATTGAGTGCTGTTAGAAATAATGATGAACTGGTAGACAATTATCGCAATCGTATCATATTCCCCATTCATGGCAACACAGGTAAGATCATTGGTTTTGGAGCACGCGTGATTGGCAAGAGTGATCGCGGACCAAAATATATCAATACGCCAGAAAATGAGATCTATGTCAAAAGCAGGATACTGTATGGACTCTACCAGGCTAGAATGGCCATTGATAAAGCCAAAGAATGTTTACTCGTAGAAGGATATACGGATGTGGTAAGTCTGCACCAGGCAGGTATTGAAAATGTGGTGGCGAGTGGCGGAACTTCTCTAACCACAGACCAAATTCGACTGATCAAAAAATACACCGATAACCTTACGATCATTTATGATGGTGATAGTGCCGGTGTAAAAGCTGCATTGCGTGGTTTGGACATGGCTTTGGAAGAGGGCCTCAATGTTCGACTCGTATTAATTCCGGATAATGAAGACCCCGATAGTTATGTTCATAAAGTAGGTGTTATTGCTTTCAATGAGTTTGTTGCAAAATCGAAAAAAGACTTTATCATATTCCAGTTGGAAGTCATGTTGAAAGAAGCTGGAACAGATGTGAGTAAGAAAAGTGCAGTAGTGAATCAAGTTGCCGAAACACTGAGTAAGATCAATAAGGCGGAAGACTTTACCAAACAACAAGATTATATCCGTCAATGTTCTGATTTATTGAGAATTGATGAGGCCGGTCTCACCAATCTTGTCAATAAATACAAACGTGATAAGATTGCCAAAGAAGAAAAAAAAGGACTTGCTCAAGAAGAATTCAATCAACAATTAAAAGAAGCAGAACAGCCGGAAGATGTATTAGATGATACCAGCCGATTGCTGGTTCAAGATGAAGCACATGAACGAAATATCCTCCGTGTTTTACTCGAATACGGTTTACGTTCATGGGATGCAACAACCAATATAGCCGATTATATTTTTAGTGAGCTAGAGCATTTTCATTTTGAAACTCCTATTCTGGAAAAACTATTTGAAGCCTATAAAGAAGCGTACGAAAAAGGACTTGAGCCTACGACCAAGTCTATGCTCTATCATGAAGATGAAAACATCAGAAACCTCATCATCAGTATTTCAGTAACGCCTTTTGAGTTGAGTCAAAAATGGGATGAAGTGTTGGAAGGAATGAATATTGTGAATCGTGATACCAGCCGACAGGATGTGATCATGAGTATTCGCTTTTATAAGCTAAGAAGAATTAAAAAAATGATCGAAGAAAATCAAAGAGATATTGAGCATGCATCTACCGATGATTTTAAAAGACTACTTGAAATCCATAAACAACTCAAAGAAGCCGAACAAGAAATCACCACCCAAATGGGAACAGTGATTATTAAGTGAGAGGTGAAAAGTGAAAGGTGAAAAGTGAAAAGACATCCTTTCACCTTTCACCTTTCACCTTTCACTTTTGACTTTTGACTTAATCTATTTATCATGTCCACCATCTATACCAAAAAAGTTGAAGTCCGCTGGAGCGACTTAGACCCTAATTTTCATCTGCGTCATTCTGTTTATTATGATTGGGGAGCTTATGTGAGGATGTCTTTTATGACTGAAAATGGCATCACTCCTTCCCTTTTACAGCAATACCAGATAGGTCCGATATTGTTTAGAGAAGAATGTGTTTTCAAAAGAGAAATCAGTTTTCATGACAGCGTGGAACTCACTTTAGAGATTAGTAAGTCAGCGCATGATATGAGCCGCTGGACCATGAAACATGAAATCCGGAAAAATAAAGATACCCTTAGCGCCATCTTACAGATTGACGGTGCATGGTTAGATACACAGAAGCGCAAACTTACTATACCACCCGATTCTTTCAGAGCGATATTTGATACTATACCAAAGAGCGATGATTTTGTTTGGATAGAGGGTAAGTAATGAAATCAAGTCTTGGGCGTCAATGCTTCATTGATGGCTTTCTTCAACCAAGGAACGGTACCCATCCCATATCCCGATGTATGGAATATAATTTTTCCTTCTTTATCGACAACCAAATGTGTTGGAAATAAATTGATCCCGTATTGAGATGCAACATAAGAACCTCCATCAACGATCCCATATTCAAATGGCATTTCCTTCAAGAATTGTTTAAGATCATAGGACTGATCCAATGCTACAGCTAAAAAAATAACATCATCTCTTTCTTTAAAACCCTCCACCATATTATTGAGATGGGGAATTTCCATCCTACATGGCGGACAATTAATGAACCAAAAGTTGAGTACTACTACCTTACCCTTCAAATCCTTTAACACATATTTCTTTCCATCCATTGTTACCAACTTCGCATTGGAAATAACATTACCTGTTTTGAAAAACTTACTTTCATTGGGTTTGGGCATTTTTTCATCACGGGCAATCTTCTCAGATTCACTCATTCTTACCAACAAAAATTCAACAGGATTAGCTTTAGGATCGACGATTCGAATATTATAATCACCCGATTGCAACAGCTTTTGCCAAATGGCATATGGGTAAACCATACCGGAAGAATCTTTTACGATGGAACTTGCATTCAATCTAATGTTTGTTGATGGAGCTTGGGCAGAGAGTGTTACTACGCTCAGAAAGAGTACAATACTGCAAAGAATTTTCATAGGTGCATTTTTCTACAACCAATATACTTTCTTTCTGAAAATAAAAAAAGTCCTGAACGCAACTGCGCCAAGACTTTATAACTTGAATTGGTTAAGAGATTAATACTCCCAATGGAAAGAAGCACGTGCAGTTTTTACATTTCTGCGCACTTTCCAGAGGTCAATGGCTCCGAATGGAGCACTTACAGTTGCTTTTTTGGTGTTGATCACATCAACAGCTACGGTTTCTTTTACCTCTCTTACCAGTTCTTTCAGTTCTTCCGCTTCTAATTGTACAATAGAAGGCATGACATTACTCTTCATAATATTTCGTTTTATTCTTTACAATAAAATTTTGTTGAGCAGAATCAGGGGGAAATGTAGTCAATCGTTGGTGCAGTAATCAAAGCAAACCCGCGAGATGTTATTACCTGCTCATTTTCAGGGTGCAAAAGTACAGCGTTTTATTTTCATAGAAAAATAAAACTGTCAATTAGTTGTTAATTCGGCTTCTACGCGTGCTGAGTGGCGATATCGGGTGTTGATTGGTCACAAAGAGGCACGGCACCTCTGTTTTTGCGTACAATCCTTGAAAACAAACTGATTTCTTTATCAAAAAGAAAACGAAAAAACAGTTTGGTCCAAGAAGTATGATAAGCCAGTGAATTATAAAATCCCGGAGCTGTTTCTCTAATCGCTGGCAAGCGATTCCAGGGAATAGAGGGAAAATCATGATGTTCATTATGATATCCTACATTAAACGCTACATGATTCAATACACCATAGTAACTATAGGTTTCCTGCTCTCCATGCGTTAAATAATGTTCCTGAATCCATCTGGCACCCAAAGGATGCAGACCCACTGAAAAGAAAAAACTGAGGACTAGAAATACCAGGGCTTTGGGGCCCCATAACAAAGTAATCCCTCCTACAAAAACAATCTGTACGATCCAATTCAAAGCAATCCATCCATCAAAGGGTTTGATCTCTTTTAATCTGGATATTCTGAACAATTGAAAAAATGGATAGAACAATAACCAAATTACTTTACCAATAAAATAATGATTGATGAGTTTGGCTTCCCAATGATTGGGCAAATCACCATCTAGTTCATGTACACCTTGAAAAGAATGATGTTTGATATGATAACGTTCAAAAGATACTGAACTGGGAAAGATCAAAGGAATATTGGCAAATATGCCGGATAACCTGTTTGCGACCGGCGATTTGAAGATCAATCTGTGCGAACATTCATGGATCATCACAAATAAAGCATGATCTGCAAAAGCACCTAATAGGTAAGCAGCGGCAATCACCGCCCACCAAGGTAGACCCGATAAGAGAAAAGCTCCTACCAATTGAAACAGTACCAATCCTACAATAGCAAAGATGGTATATGGGTTCTTTCCAATTAGGTTTCTGATCTCAGGATGCTCTTTAAGAATGGTTTTGGTACGGCCACGATGGGGCTCCGGTGTCTGTGAATAGACAAAGTTGGTTTTGGTAGCAGTCATACGCCAATATAGGGCTAAATCGTTATAAACCAATAAATTGTTCATCAATATGTTGTGGTCTGCAAAAACACTGATTTGATGAATTATGCATAGGATTCACAGCACCGACTTACCTTTACATAAAAAATAAGTTGAAATATCTTTTTTTGATCGCAGCGATCTGGCTGAGTGCTTGTTCTACCAAAGAGCAAACCTATATACCCGCAGAAAATGCCCTGGATGCCGGCAGAGAGTTTATTGACGCCTGTTTGAAAGGTGATTTTTCAAAAGCCAAATTCTATATGCTGGATGATAGTACCAATATAGGTCATCTGAATAGGGCTGAAACAAAGTTCAGGGGGTTAGACAAAGAGGGCAGACAACAGTTGAGAACTGCATCCATCAATATCAGTGAGGTAAGTGATATTGATACGGTTCAAACCATCATTTATTATAGCAATTCATTCGATCAACAGCCATTAAAGATCAAAGTCATCAAACAAAAAGAAGAATGGCTGGTTGATTTTAAGTATACCTTCAATCCAAATCTTTGAGATAAGACACCACAATAAAGCAATCAATCATGCAACAAAATGTTCTTCACCCTTGGCACGGCGTTCACTATGGTGAAAATGCGCCCAGAGTCGTTAATGCTGTCATTGAGATTCCGCAAGGATCTCGCTGTAAATATGAGATTGATAAGGAAACAGGATTACTAAAACTGGATCGGGTCATTTTTTCATCCTTCTACTACCCCATCAATTATGGTTTTATTCCACAATCATATGGTGGTGATAAAGATCCATTGGATATCCTTGTCATAACATCTTTATCCGTACAGCCTTTAACCTTAATGGATGCCAAGGTAATTGGCGTAATGCAAATGATCGATGGCGGCGACCCTGATGATAAAATTATCGCTGTAGCTGCTACCGACCCGGGTGTAAACCATTATAACAATATCGAAGAACTACCCAAGCACTTCTTTGATGAACTCAGACACTTTTTTGAAGAGTATAAAAAACTAGAGAATAAATCTGTTGTAGTGGAAGATTTTGGAGATAAAGCAAAGGCGTTGAGTATTGTAGAAGAAGCCATCGATTTTTATAAAAAGAACTTCGGTTCCAAATAAGTAAATATGAACACAACCACCATTATTCTGCTCATCATGATTGGACTTGCTGCCGGTTTTTTAAGCGGGCTGGTGGGTATCGGCGGGGGAATTATTATTGTTCCTGCATTGGTTTTGTTACTGGGCTTTACCCAGAAACAAGCGCAGGGTACCTCATTGGGGATTATGCTTCTTCCCATCGGTATTTTAGCCGTTATTCAATACTATAAACAAGGCTATTTAAATGTCAATTATGTACTGATCGTGGCTAGTGCTTTTGTAGTGGGCGGTTTTTTGGGAAGTAAACTCGCATTATCCTTGAGCGATGAGAAAATGAAAAAAGTATTTGCTGTCATTCTCTTTCTTATCTCGCTGAAAATGCTGTTTTTTGATAAGACCCCTGATAAGAAAACAAGCATATCCGGTCACCCCACAACTGTTACGGAAAAAAACAATCATAAAGGCTAAATCGGAATGATTCTGCCCTTATCTTTGCCAAAATTTATAACAAATGGAAGCAAAACAATCCACTGCTAAATACTGGGCTCTCTGCTTTTTCTGGTTAGCCGCTATGATCACTTTGTTATTTGTATATCGTGAATTTTTCTGGCTGGCACTACCCGGCACTGTTACCTATTTCGCAAAAGCAATGGATATCATGTAATCCATCACCATAATAAAAAAGAAAGAGGCTGTATCACACCATTGATGCAGCCTCTTTCTTTTACCATGGTTTATAGGCTATCAACCATGGACTATGAACCATAAGCCATCAACCAAATCGCAAAATTCTCATTTTTTTCCTCATCTTTCTTTTACCATGGACTATCAACTATGGACTATGGACCATCAACCAAATCGCAAAATTCTCATTTTTTCCCCTCATCTTTCTTTCACCATGGACTATCAACCATGGACTATGGACTATGAACCATAAGCCTCCTCTTCTCATGTATATCGTCTAATGATCCTCAAACTATGTGTACGCATGCCTGTTTTGCTATGTATGATCCCCATATTATCAATGGGATCAATTCTAACTTGCCCTGAAGCATGTATAATTTTATCCGGAGAAAGTAAAATCCCTACATGTGTGATCTTTCCTTCTGCGTTATCAAAAAAAGCAAGATCACCACAACGTGTTTCTTGTAAGAATCCAACAGATTCACCCAATGCAGCTTGCTGATAAGCGTCTCTGGGTAATGTTCTACCAAAAAAACGATAGATCTGTTGAGAGAACCCACTACAATCTATACCCATGACAGATCTTCCACCCCATAAATAGGGTGTGTTAAGGTATAACTCAGTTCTCTCAAGGAGTGTCTTCTCATTAAAAACAGCATTTTTAGCATCCCATATACTTCCGGCATAACGAAACGTATATCCACCCCATGTATGATCTGTAAGAAATTGTAATGGAGTACCGGCACCAACATACAAAGCTGTATCATCTATCATTACAACGCTACTATGATCTTCACTGAGTAATAATGCCTGATCATTTGATGGCAGTTCTTCCAGTACTGCAAGTTGACTTTTTTGACACCACCCTTCATACCGGTCATACAATGATTGTACTTTTAAAAAATCGGCATCGTTTTCCAAAATAACTGCGGGCTCACCCATCAATAGTTGGCTTACCATTTCACTTCGGTGTGAAGGTTGAAGTCGCATCGGACAAACAGCTACGATTGGAATCACATAACTCATTGAAAGGAATTTATGATCAAGATATGGAAATTTGCAAGTTGGGCATCTAATAATAAATACCTATTTTGAATTGTGCATTCTGAGAAGTATTCCCATATCAGCGATACAGAATTACTGGAACGTTTTTATATAGACGGGAATAATGAATGGTTGGGAATTCTACTTGAACGATATACTTTTCTTTTATTGGGAGTATGCATGAAGTACCTCAAGAATGAAGAAGAATCTAAAGATGCAGTACAACAGATCTTTCTAAAAGTCATCACCGAACTGGGCAAGTATAAAGTAGCTTATATCAAAAGCTGGCTTTATATGGTAGCCAAAAATCACTGTCTGATGAAACTGCGCGATAAGCATATTTTTGTATCGGCAGAAGCACATGAAGAGCTCACTTCTACAGAAATAGATAAACAAAGCCTACTCGATAAAGAACATAACCTGGGCTTACTGGAACAGTCTTTACAAGAATTGAATGAAGAGCAGAAAACATGCGTAACTTTATTCTACCTGCGTAAAATGAGTTATCAGGAAATAGTGGATCAAACCGGATATACGCTTTTACAAGTGAAAAGTCATATCCAAAATGGGAAAAGAAATCTCAGGATATCTGTTGAAAAGAAAATGAAACAACGCTGAATGACCGATCTGAAAGACATATTACACCAGGATGAAGAAATGAATCAGGAGGAGCTTCTTCGCTATCTGGAAGGCAATGCCACTCCCGAAGAGCGATTTGCTATCGAAAAACAAATGGCCGATTCAGATTTTTTGAATGATGCAGTAGAAGGACTTCAGGATTTTCAGGATAAAAAGAAATTACAGCAGTACGCCGCACAACTCAATATTCAACTACGCAAACAAACAGCAAAAGAAAAAAAACGAAAACTCAAAAGGGGCATTAAAGATCAAAATTGGGTATTGATTAGTATTGTTACCATTCTTCTGCTTTGTATCCTTGCGTATCAGGTGATTCGGATGTTTTATGCCAACAGATAATCTTTATTGTCTACACAATCGCTGAATCAGATTTTGATGCGTTGGAAAATTCCGGATCAGTTCTTCAGCTTTTGCCAATTCAAAATCTGCAAAATCAAAAGCAGGCGCTACGGTACAGCCCACTAATGAAAAAACACCTGTCGGCGCAGTCTCGGATGCAAACCAACAGCCGGCAGGGACTACATATTGATACACGGCATCTTCAGTATTTCCAAGGGTGATGGTTTCGGCTCTCCCATCTTCATAAAGCACATGTATCCATAAAGGGTCGCCACTATAAAAATGCCAGCACTCATCACTTTTAATTCGATGAAAAGCAGAAAAATTTCCTTTTTCGAGTAAAAAATAGATTGCTGATGAAAAATACCTATCACCTGTGAAACGATCAGGTAAGGCAGTAGTAGGAATAGATTCGATACTTCGATAGGTTTCGCTATAAAAACCACCTTCCGGATGAGGCTTCAGATCAAAACGTTGAACCAATGTTGCTACTGTTGGATGCATGTACAAATATCAGGTGATCAGTATCAACTTTTGTGGTAATGAAAAATATTCGGCTTTGATTTTTTCGAGATTCTCTTTTTTATTGAAAAGATCATAATACTCATCAATATCAATGTGTTTGTTTTCTTTATTCACGTACACTGGTCCGGATACAGAACTATCTGTTTCATTTTCAAATTGAACTGTTCGAACAACACCGCTGACTACCGCATTTTCCTTCAGCAAGCATTTGTTTTTACAGATTACATTTCCTTCTACAAGCCCCCCTATTACAATTTCATGGCAGAGAATATCTCCATTGACAGTGGCTTTACTGTCGATGATTACTTTATTATTACAGAAAATAATGCCTTTGAAATCACCCTCAATACGAATGGGTGAGATGGTACGAATGATCCCAAAATAGAAACCTCCGGAAACTACCTGAACTGCCGGAAGCATAGGCTCGGTTTTGCTTTTTTTGAGAAAAAACATAGGATAAACCCCATTTTATTGATATGGGACATTCAAGATAACCAAAAAAACCGGATAGTCATGGCTAAAAAGCCATAATCATCCATGTTCACAAATAAATAATTTGTGTATCTTGAAGCACAAACATTTAGCTACACGTAGATTTATGTTATTTATTGACTGTTTTTAAACTTCAAACCATGAATAAGTTCAGGGAGCAATTACTGCATGACCCCAATACCAATTTTGGAAATCAATCTTTTTCAGAAGAAAAACTGGTGATTACGAAGTCTACCAATGTATCGGGGGTACTTGATTCAGAGAACGATATTGTACTGGACGGCAATTTCAATGGTGTATTGTACAGTAAAAAAACAGTACATATCACTCCTTCCGGTGTAATGACAGGTGTAATTATCTGTAACGATATAAAAGTGGAAGGCGAATTTGAGGGATCATTATACGGCTTACGCGTGAATCTATGTAAAGATTCGGTATTGAAAGGAAGCATTCATTGTACCATTATCAATACTGAAATGAATCAGTATGTGGATGCTAATATCAAATTGATCAGTCTCGAAACCAATGCTTTTGAAGCCAGTTCATTGGATTTATATACGCATTTGAAAGAGGTATTTGGTAAAAACAATAAAGACAATAACTACCTGAATATTTTCCAAGAAAAAATGTCACAGGTAAAGCCTTCCAATAAGTTTTACCATCAAACGATTTATGTAGCGCCTAATCCGCCTTCTTCAGGAAGTTCGGATAATAGTGAAGTAATTGAACCGGATCAATCCTAATAACTAAACCTTTTATTATAAAAAGTCATCCGCCTTAGGTGGATGACTTTTTTTATGTGTCCAGCTTTAACAGAACCTCCAACAAGTGCATAGCAAATAATCGTAACTTTGCAGACGCACGGGGTCGTACTGGTTTTGACAGCATATGGTACGGTTGGTGTAAGCATGCAGTGCGTTGGATAATTAGCACTTAAATCTGAATATTCAAACTTCAAATGGCAATACACAGTATGCCATGGCTGCCTAATCAGTGATTAGTTAGTCATTTGGGCCGCCGCACAGGTTGATCTGTTACCAGGTGCCGCCGCCGACTCAAAATAAACACAGGTTGCTGCAACAGAAGGCTGTGACTGTTGCTTAAGACCATCCAGCTAAGTGTAGTGTTGGTTTGTTCATGTCCGGCAGTACACCGACAAATAATCATGAAATAAGCATGTAGAAAGCTAATGGTAGCGATGTTTGGACAGGGGTTCGACTCCCCTCGACTCCACTAAAAGAGGAAACGTAAAACACGATTTCCTCTTTTGTTTATACTGAATTAATTATATACAATAGTTACTAATAATCAGATATATTAAGGCATTTTGAAGTCATTTACTCATTTATTTAAGTAAAAAATATAATTTTGATATAATGCTAGTTCGCAGATCAGATATTGATTCATTAAAGACTTTGTCATCTGCTAATGAAATGGTAGATGTTAAGCATATTCCGAAAACGTTTAAAGACGAGTTCGATCGATTCTTTTTTGGAAAGACCCTAGTAAAGAAACAGGGTTCTGTATTTGCATATCCAAACGATATCAAACAGTGGGTAACTTACATCGTCAACAGATATAATGCTTAAACACAAATGCTTCCTCCCTATTTAGAAGCATTCAATATTGCACTGCAACAATTTCAGAAACAATTTCCACGTGAACAATGGGATGCAGCATTTACATTATCGCTTGTAAATGATTTTACTTTTTTTTCATCTCGGGTAGAGGACGATAAATTAAAGTATGGAGATACCATTCGGTTTTTAAATAATGAGATCGTACGTGCAGGTAATATGACATCGTTAATGAACGTGTCAAGTCACCAACTTATTTTAAAGCAGCTCTTGGATCATTTGAATACTTTTCAGTTAACTGAAGAAGTCATAAAAGGAATTCACAGCGCTCTCATGAATTTCCCAATGGCATGGGAAAGACCATTCAAACCGGAATTAGTAGGAGAATACAGAAATGAATCTGTTATTGGTTGGAGAAAGCCGATAGATCATAACAAGGAGTATGCGCCGCATTATAACTTGAAAATAATCATACCAACATTTCTTGATCAATTCTGCCAAAAGTTGGAAGATATTGATAATAAAACAGAAGAAAAACATCTGATTACAAGACTGGCAGAGTTTCACAATCTATTCTTAAACACCTACCACCCATTTGCAGATGGTAATGGCAGGGTTTGTCGCATATTACTGGGAGCTATAATGATGAAACATGATTGTCCGCCTGTATTTCCTAAAATAATTGAACAAGAAGATAAGTTCAGGTATATAAATACCATCATTGAATGCGAAAAAAAAGCAAGCAATACCCCTTTGATACAATATTTTGCTGAAGAGATGACTAAATATCTTGAAGCTAGAATAGCTAGTATCCATTAAATCATCAGGAGGCAGAAAAAAAAGAATGTATTTTTACGATAGATGAAATATTGTGTAACGTTTTTTCTACTCTTATTATCTGTCAGTCTTATCGCAAATGACAGTCTTCTCATTTCAAGACTATTACAACGCATTGATTATTTACAGGCAAAGGACAATGCAGTATTTCCGAAAGGAAGTATTCCCTCATACCGCATGTATGCGCTCAATAAAACACGGTATAAAGCAGATATCAATCCATTTTTTACAGGTCTCGTCGCTTTCACGCTAGAGGACATAAAGAAGGACTTGTCTCCTACACAACAAGTACAAGCTAGTACGATCATCCATAATACTCTATCTGTTTACCCGATATTCCAAAACAGGAAAAACAAAAGAGACACTTATAATTTTTGGCCTACTGATCACCCGCAGATATTTCCCCATTCTGGTTGGCTCAACTTGTTTAATAAAAGCAGATCCTTGCCCGATGATCTTGATGACACGGTAATAATATTAATGGCGCAAAGAAGCCATGATTCAATTGCAAAAGCGATTCATCAATTGATGCAGGGTTATACCAATAATGAAAACAAAAAAGTAACCAATACTTTTCCTGAATATCAAAAGGTAGGTGCTTATTCAACCTGGTTTGGCGAAAAAATGCCGGTTGATTTTGATATCAGTGTATTGTCGAATGTTTTGTACTTCGTTCAGTTGTATAACTTAGAATGGACCGCCGCCGACTCTGCCAGTTTGTATTTGGTTGAAGACATGATTAAAACTAACAAACATGTTCAGTTTGCCAATTATGTTTCTCCACATTATGCAACGCTGCCAAATATCTTATACCATGTTTCAAGACTGATGTCATTAAAACCAATCCCATCATTGGAGCAACTAAAACCTCAACTGATTGAGGATACGAAAAAGGCGTTGACTTCTGCTACCTCTTTCATGGATAAGATATTATTGAGCACTTCCTTACTTCGCTGGGGTGTTGAGCCTCCTGAAATAATCATTGATGAAAGCAAAAGCTTGATTGATCTGATAGAAGATGAACAGTTCTATTTCTTTATCGCCAGTATGGCTTCTATGTTGCCCGACCCATGGAAAAAAAGGGTCACCAATATGGGAGTAGGTACTTTTTATTATTACTGTCCTGCTTATAATAACCTGTTATTACTCGAAAATCTTATCTGGCAAAAAAGAAGAAGAAAGTAAATCTTTTTTAGTAGTCTTATAAATACAAAAGCGCTCAACCATTGATATAGTTGAGCGCTACTAATTTTAGATTATCGCTTATTTGAACAATCGCCAGAAGTCTAATCCTAAGGCATATGCCATCAATCCTAACAATAAAATCATACCCACCATCTGCGCATATTCCATGAATTTATCTCCGGGTTTACGTCCGGTGATCATTTCAATGAGTGTGAAAAGCGCATGTCCACCATCCAAAGCAGGAATAGGTAAAATATTCATGAATGCTAGTACAATGGAGAAGATGCCGGTTAATGTCCAGAAGCGTTCCCAATCCCATACACCGGGGAATGTATTACCAATACTGATCACACTTCCTAATGAATCACTTGCGTCTACCTTGCCGGTAAATATTTGCTTGATACCGGTGATATAACGATCTAAGGTTTCCCAACAACGATTAAAGCCAACTGGAATTGCCTCCATGAAAGTAAATTCTTTCGTTACTGTACCAAACATCGTCAAAGGAGACACTGCAAAAAAGCCGAGTTTACCTTTATCATTCACACGAGCCCTCACATCAACAGTATCTGCTCCACGTAATACAGAAATGGTAACTATTGAATCTTCATATCCTTTGATCAATTGCTGGTATTGATGATAGAATTGAAAAGCAGTTCCATTCAACCCAATCAAGGTATCTCCTTTACGCAGTTCGTTCTTGGTAAATACAGCATCTTTCGAAGAAACAGAATCTACAATAGCAGGATATTGCGGAATAATCATCCCCCCAGTTCTTCTGTTTTTCACCAGTTGCTTGATGAATCCTTCCGGTATTTTAAGTTCTTGTGTAGTACCATTTCTTTCTACTTTGATGCTCTGTGCATCATTGAGCATCAGCTCTGATTCAAGTGTACCAAAATTTTCAATGGTTTTTTGATTGATACCAACGATTTTATCTCCATCCTGAATACCAATGGATCTTGCCAGTGAATCGGCATGGATCCCATATTTTAAATTTTGAACCGGTAAATATTCTTCCCCCCATTTCCATGTGATCCCGATAAAAATAACAATGGCCAGGATCACATTCACTACTACCCCACCAATCATAATGATCAAACGTTGCCAAGCCGGTTTTGCACGAAACTCCCAAGGTTGGGGAGGCAATTTCATTTGCTCTTTGTCCATGCTTTCGTCAATCATACCGGCAATCTTCACATAACCGCCAAAGGGTACCCAACCCAATCCATATTCAGTTTCTCCTTTTTTGGTTTTCCAAAGACTGAACCATGGATTGAAGAACAGATAGAATTTCTCTACTCTACATTTGAACCAGCGTGCCGGTAAAAAATGTCCCAGTTCATGAAGAACCACGAGTATTGAAAAAGATAAAATGAATTGTCCGGCCTTGACCGCCACACTACTCCAATCAATTGCTAATAATGTCATACAGGTTACTGCGTGTTTTAAATGTCTACAATCCTTCTCTTGTGCAGTGATAAAGAATTGGTGGTGAAAATAGGAAAAAGATTACAGGTGAATTAAAGTAGCGGCGAAATTTCGGGCTTCCCCATCAGTTTCAAAATATTCTTCCAGCGTAGGTTGCTCAATAAAAGGGGTTTTACGCATGGTTTGTTCCACCACTTCTGTCATATCCAAAAAGCCGATCCGGTTGCGCAAAAATGCAAAAACGGCAATCTCGTTGGCTGCATTGAGGATACAAGGCATATTTCCGCCCTTGTACAAAGCTTCAGTAGCCAATGCTAAATTGCGAAAGGTTTTGGTATCGGGTTCTTCGAATGTAAGGATGTTAGGTTTTTTAAAATCATACCTCGGAAAAGCATTGGGTATCCTTTGAGGAAAAGCCATGGCATACTGAATGGGTAATTTCATATCCGGCAAACCCATTTGCGCTTTGATACTTCCATCTTCAAACTGAACCAAACTGTGTATGATACTTTGTGGATGTACCACCACTTCTATTTGATCAGGTCTTAGATTGAACAACCATCGAGCCTCGATCATTTCTAATCCCTTATTCATCAGGGTTGCAGAGTCGATACTGATCTTTGCCCCCATGCTCCAGTTGGGATGCTGCAGTGCATGATCTCTTTTGACATTCACTAAGAAATTGGGCTTCTTGCCAAGAAAGGGGCCACCACTCGCTGTTAATACTATTTTTTCGATCTTGTTTCTTCCCTCACCCACCAAACATTGAAAGATCGCCGAGTGCTCACTATCTACCGGTATAACGGGAACATTTTTTTCCAATGCCATACGCATCACAATATCACCTGCCACTACCAATGTTTCTTTATTGGCAAGTCCGATTGCCTTTCCATTGGAAATGGCCATCAATGTTGGTTTCAATCCGGCATAACCTACAATAGCAGCCAACATCATATCATAACAATCCATGGCTGCGGCTTCTACCAATGCTTTCTCTCCTGCAAACACTTTGATATCAGTAGAAGATAATGCGTCTTTAACGTTTTGGTATTTTCTCTCGTCGCCTATAACGACCAAATTGGGATTGAACTGTAAGGCTTGTTTAATCAGCAATTCATCATTGCTTTGAGCTGTGAGGATCTCTGCAGAAAACAAATCAGGATTAGCCGCAATTACATCCAACGCTTGTGTACCGATAGATCCTGTAGACCCGAATATGGCGATTCTTTTCTGATTCATAGGAATATTCCGCAATTTGCGGGCATAGTTACACAATATATGCCAAAAAAAAGAGTTGGCATCATGCGATGAAACTTATCGGATATAATGATCTGCTAATTTTCATCCCATGTAAAATAGACTTACGATGATTGCTTAGAAAAGTTTGGATACTAGCACTAGTTCTGAACAAAAGAATTCAATCCATCTGCCAATACGCGATCGTTACTCAATCTGGGTACTTTATTCTGACCACCTAATTTTCCAATCGATCGCATATAATCAATGAAGCCATTCTTCCTGACCCTATTAATTTGCAATCGTTGTAAAATATTCCCCCTGATTAAATCATCGTAATACACATTCTTCTCTCGCAGGTTATTATCCGTTTGTTCAATGAAAACGTTCATGTCATCGGGTTCTTTTTCAAATTCAATGAACCATTCATGATAGCTTTTTCCTTCTCCTTGGGCAATCATGGGGGCCACGGTAAATTCAACAATGCTGGCACCTGTTGCTGTTGCTGCTTTCAGTAAAGCCGCTTCTACTTCTTCTCCAATCACATGCTCACCAAAAGCAGATATAAAATGCTTGATTCTTCCCGTCACCACCAAACGATAAGGATCGGTACTCACGAATTTCACGGTATCTCCAATATTATATCCCCATAACCCTGCATTGCTATTGATGATCAGCGCATAATTCTGTCCAACTTTTACGTCTTTCAGACTCAAACGAGTAGGGTTTTCTAAAAAGATCTCACCTGCCGGAATAAACTCGAAAAAAATACCGCTATTGGTATTCAGCAAAAGTCCATCTGCCTCTTGACTATCCTGAAAAGCAAAAAATCCCTCACTGGCCGGGAACAGTTCAATAGAATCCACTTTTCGTCCAATACTCTCAAAAAGCTTCGCCCGGTAGGGTTCAAAATTGACCCCTCCTTGTACCATCACGCTAAAATTCGGGAACAAGTCTCCCACTTTCTTACCACTTTTCTCGATGAGCCGATCGAAATACATCTGCATCCAAGGTGGAATACCACTGATCAGACTCATATCTTTTCGAATGGTTTCTTCTACGATTTTGTCCAATTTGGTTTCCCAGTCTTCAATACAATTGGTTTCATAGCTGGGTAATTGGTTGGTACGCAGATAACTGGGTATATGATGGTTGACGATACCGCTTAATCGACCGGTTGGTATACCACCTACTCTTTCCAGTTCAGGAGAACCGCTCAAAAAGATCATTTTCCCGCCTGCAAATGCACTATTGCCGGTCTCGGCCATATAACATAGGAGCGCATTACGGGCTGTATTGATATGATTGGGAATCGAATCTTTGGTGATGGGAATGTATTTCACCCCACTGGTAGTACCGCTGGTTTTAGCAAAATAAATGGGTTTCCCTTTCCAAAGTACATTTTCCTTACCCTCTTTTACTTGGTTGATATAGGGTTTCAGCAATTCATAGTCTCGAATAGGAATGGCCTGATGAAACTCGTCATAAGTATGTACGGCCTCCAAATGATGGTCTTTCCCAAAAACAGTTCCCTTCCCAATTTTAAGGAGCTGTTTGAGAATTGCGTCCTGGTCTGAAAGGGCATTACTGCTGTTTCTACGTATCTGTTTATGGATGTATTGGGCAAAAGGTTTTGCCAATAAGGATTTCAGGTTCATATCAAATGAGCGGTCTTGAAGACCGGTAGGGGCAAAAATAGACAGAAGTTGGGGTTTATGGGGATAAAGGATGCTAATATTCTAAATAATTAAAAATCAACCAAATGCAAAAAATCAGGGGTTATTGTAATAGCGGAACTATATAATCTATTCGACAAAAGAGATGTATTTTCGTTTTTCCACGCCCGTGAATAGAATTATTTCAAAAATCTTTGCAAAATTCCCCTTCAAATCCCTACCTTTGCCGTCCTAATTTTGGATAGCTATGTTAGCAGTTGTAAAAATCGCAGGTCAGCAATTTAAGGTACAGGAAGGACAAAGCCTGTATGTTCCTCACCTGCAGGGTAAAACCGGAGATAAAGTAGAGTTCACCGATGTATTGTTTACAGACAATGCTGGTACCGTTGCGGCGGGTAGTCAAGTAAAAGCTACCGTTAAAGCTGAGATCATCAGTGATCTGGTACAAGGTGATAAAGTGATCGCCTTCAAAATGAAAAGAAGGAAGGGCTTCCGTAAGAAGCATGGTCATAGAACCCACTATACTCGTATTAAAATTGAAAGCATCGCTTAGTAAAAAACATGATCTTGTTTCATCCCTGTGTAACAGTGAAACAGATTTTAAAACAATAAACCATGGCACACAAAAAAGGTGAAGGTAGTGTAAAGAACGGCCGCGATTCACAGAGCAAACGTCTCGGTGTAAAGATTTATGGTGGTCAGCCTGCTATCGCTGGTAATATCATTGTTCGTCAGAGAGGTACTGTTTACCATCCGGGTAAAAATGTAGGTGTTGGATCTGACTATACTTTGTTTGCATTATCAGACGGTATCGTTGAATTTAAAAAAGGAAGAAACGACAAGACAACTGTTTCAGTTAGTCCCGTTGCAGAGACTGCATAAAAAAAATTTTTTGTAGTTACAAATAAGTTTTTATTTTTAATGTATTATTTACTAACCATTAAATCTAAAAAACATGGCAACTGCAAAAAAAGCTGCTAAGAAAGCTGCACCAAAGAAAGCTGCTAAAAAAGCTGCTCCTAAAAAAGCTGCAAAGAAAGCTGCTCCTAAAAAAGCTGCTAAAAAAGCTGCTCCTAAGAAAGCTGCTAAAAAAGCTGCTCCTAAGAAGAAAGCTGCTAAGAAAGCCGCTAAAAAGAAGTAATCTTAGTTTAGCTTTAGCTAAAATAGATTTAAAAGTCCCGCAAAATGCGGGACTTTTTTTGTGCTAACTTCACCCTCTTCTTATACATTTTCAGTATGACCAACGAAGCAATTGCGGCTAATTTTTCATTATTATCGAAGCTGATGGATATCCATGGCGATAACGCATTTAAAGCCAAATCCTATGCCAGTGCGGCTTTCAGCATAGACAAACTACCCGTTGAATTATCTAGCCTGTCTCACGACAAAATTTTTGTTCAGAAAGGAATTGGAGAAAGTACCGGAAAGAAAATCATTGAGCAATTGGAAACGGGCAGACTTTCTGTTTTGGATGAATACCTTTCTAAAACACCGGAAGGAATTATTGAGATGTTGGGGATCAAAGGTATCGGTCCCAAGAAAATTGCGACCATTTGGAAAGAATTGGAAATAGAAACTTTAGGGGAACTGTTATACGCTTGTAACGAAAATCGTTTAACACTCTACAAAGGATTTGGAGAAAAAACACAGCATAATATTAGAGAAGCCATTGAGTTTTATTTCAACTCAATGGGTAGTTATCTCTACCAGCAGATGGAAGAATTTGAACCCAAAGCCACCAAAAAGCTATTAGAAAGCTTCCCCGAAGTATCATTTTTATCCACAGGAGCGTATCGAAAACAGCATGAAATTGTGGATATCCTTGAGTGGGTTACCACGGCCTCATTGGAGCAATTAAAGACATTTTTTATCCAACAACAATTTACAATTGTCACTGAAAATACATCTTACTTATCCGTAAAAGCAATAGAAAATGTAACGCTTGGATTTTATATGGCTTCTACTGATTCCTATTTTCTACGACAATTTGAAACGAGTTGCAGCGAAGAATTCTTATTGGCTTGGAAAAAAATGTATCCATCCTATGCTTCTACCACATACCCTTCAGAAGAAGCCATTTTTGAGCAAGCAGGTATTGCTTATATCCCACCCTACTATCGTGAAGATCCATCAGTGATAGAAGAAGCCAAAAAGAAATCGCTTCCCGTAGTTATTCAACCGGAAGATATCAAAGGAATCATCCATAGCCATAGTAAATGGAGTGATGGAAGTCATAGCCTGGAAGAAATGGCAAAAGCTGCAAAAGAACAGGGATTGGAATATTTGGTAATCAGCGACCATTCTAAATCTGCCTTTTATGCCAGTGGATTAGACATTGAGCGGGTAATTGCGCAACACCAACAAATTGATGAACTCAATCAGCAACTAGGATCCTTTCGCATTTATAAAAGCATTGAAAGTGATATCCTGAATGATGGGAGTCTTGACTATCCCGATGAAGTTCTTGCAACATTTGACATCATCATTGCTTCTATTCACTCTAACCTCAAAATGCCGCAGGACAAAGCCATGATGCGTTTGATCAATGCGATTGAAAATCCTTATACCAGTATTCTGGGGCACATGACCGGCAGACTTTTACTGAGTAGAAATGGGTATCCCGTAGATCATGCAAAAATCATTGATGCCTGTGCCGCCAATGATGTAGTAATTGAGCTGAATGCTCACCCACGCAGATTGGATATTGATTGGCGTTGGATTGGCAAAGCTTTGAATAAAGGTGTATTGATCTCTATCAATCCTGATGCCCACGCTATTGATGGATTTAAAGATTGCCGATATGGAGTACTGGCTGCCCAAAAAGCCGGATTAACGAAAGAACAGAATCTCAGTAGTTTTTCGAAAGAGCAATTCGAGTCATTCTTAGTACAACAACACTCCAAAAGACCCTAATCAAATAACCAGATTTTAAGTAGTAGCTACCGGTAATTGTATAAAGAAAGTAGTACCAACACCTTCTTCAGTTTCAAACCAAATGCGTCCATTCGCATTCTCAACAATCCCTTTACACATGGCTAGACCTAATCCTGTACCCGAAGATTTGGTTGTAAAGTTGGGCGTAAATATTTTCGACTGCATAGATATTGGGATACCTCCTGCATTGTCTTTAATAGACAAATACACCGCCTCATTCTTTATTTCTAGTGAAACAACGACTTCAACCGCTTCTTCACCGGATCTTGCTTCCGATGCATTCTGTAATAAATTCGTCAATAAACGATTCATTTGTACCCTGTCTGCCAATACAGGTATAGATCGGTTTTGAGGTTCCCAATGAATCTGTAATCCGGGATGTGTTTGATACAATCGAACAACCGAATCAATGACTTCCTGAAGATTCAGTTTCTCGATCTGAGCATTCCCAATATTGGCAAACTGTGAAAACTCTCCGGCTATTTTTGAGAGCTGATCAATCTGTTCAATGAGTGTAACAGCCATATTCGAGGTTAGCTGTTTAACATCAGGAGCCCCATTCAAAATGGCTTTTTGAAGATATTGTATACTCAACTTCATGGGCGTAAGCGGATTCTTGATCTCATGCGCCACCTGTCTTGCCATTTCTCGCCACGCGCCTTCCCTTTCGCTTCTGGCCAGTGCTTGTGCACTTTCTTCCAGCTTTTTTACCATTTTATTATACTCTGCTACTAACAAGCCAATCTCGTCATTGCGTGTCCAGATAATTTCCTGGTTGTCTTTACCGATATTCATTTGCCGCATCTTCTCACCAATCAAACTGAATGAGGCAGTAATCCTGCTGGTTAAAAAGAAAGCGATGGCACCTGCAACCAGAAAGATAAAAGCATTCAAATTGATCAATGTTGCCAAGAAACCGGATATCTCTTGGTTTAATTCATTCTGTGAATTGAGGTATGGAATATTCAGGTATGCATAGTTTTCTCCGGATTCATCCGAAAGCGGTACATAAATACTCAGGTATTCAAAATCCCCTACTTTTTCTGATTGGATATAGCGGATATTATTATCAAAATGCAATTGCTGATACGCCCTAGGCTCCATTTGGGTACTGAGCAAATGCTTATTGTAGATATAAGGCTGTGTTGAAACCAGCAGGTTCCCATTGACATCATAAAAATTGACATCTACATTATGCAAATCAGAAACTTCAGCAATATCTCTTTCCAGGGTTTTTGTGAGCACATTACTTTGAACCGTTAATACATCATCAAAACTAAACTGTGAATTCAGTTTACTGTTGATCTCATTACCCATGACCTGAATGGTCTTGGACAAACGTTCTTCATTGCTTCTGTTGAATCGGATGATAAAGAAGGAAATAGTGGCGATACCGATCACTACAAATGAAAAAACGCTCAGGAATATAATGGTGGATTGTATCTGTGTTCGAATATTGAACCGGAATAACTTTTTAATCTCACTCCATTTGAATCTTGCTTTTAACAATTGTCCGCCGGTATGAAATAAGAAAACTATGAATAAAAATGAGCAAAATAAATAGGCGAACAAGGTCAAAGACTCTACCAGCCAGGTATTTCTTTTGACCAAAAGCACCTGTTTATCATCTCCACTATTATACCATAACTCACTATAGTCTCCTACCACTTTATAAGTATATTCAAATTCAGGTACTTCTTTTCTATTGAGACGCGATGGGAAACTATACGTATTGAAATAATTGATCAAAGCACCTTTATTATAAATAGCATAGGCATAATTCGTATTCAAATCCGAAGACAGATCCTGTGCCTGATTGAATAATTCCGGGTATAAAGCTTCGCTTTTATAGCGCTTGGATTTTGCGATCACAAAAATGTAACCCAAAGTGTTTTTTCGATCTTTTACTTCTTTTTGATAGAGATAACTAAACCCTTCACCGGTATTATCATAACTGTATAATCCCGGGATCACGGTAGGTCTTGCCTGGTTTAGGACAATAGTCTTAATAGCAGCATAATCAGTGGAGTCTTCATTGTATAAAGGATGGTAGAGACTGTCAAATGTATAAATACGGGTATCGTATTTATTGAGGTATCCTGAAAAGTTCTGATTGATGAGACTATCCTTGATAAACTTATTCGTATACTCACTTTGAAAGCGGTAAAAGTTTTGTTTTAAAAACTCATCATCAAAGTTAGTAGCAGCAATATTCAACAAATTTTCTCCTGATGGGTCCACCTGCAATGCTAGTTTTTGTGCGATCCTCTTACGTTGCTCAAACTCTGTGATCCGATTTTCATACATCACCACTGCAGCTATGGAAAAAGTAAAGAACATCACCCAAAAAATGAAAAAAGGTGACCTCAATAAAGGCAAATGCAAGTCTGATTTACGTAAATGTAAAATGACGAGGTATAAAATCAACCATAACAATACACCTAATCCTGATGGAATCTCTTTACTCGAATAAAATACTAGCAAACACAGAAATCCACTGACTGCTACAGTAATGGCTTGTTCAAACAAAGGAAATTGACGTTCTGTTATGGGTCGGAGAATGATCTGTGAGAATTCAAAAAAGCTGAGGACGAGAAAACATAAGATCACGAAAGAAATAACGCTGTAAAAATCAAGGCTAAAAAAGTTGGTTACATCTGTTGATATTTTTGAGTCTTGAACCAGACTTTTAATGACTCCTGCCACCAAATAACCCATGAATGTGAGCAAAAAAACAGCTCCATAGTTCCTGATTTTAACCGGCAGTGGCCTTATAAACCAAGTCTTGCCATCTGTATAATTTTTATAGACACCAATTAACCAAAACAATAAAACAGCATTGACCAATAAATCTCCTAATGATGGGTGTAATACATTAGAAGCATAGATGGAAGGATCATACAATGGCAGTTTGGAATAATCAAAAGGAAAATTAAATTGATAAGCAATCAGTCGAATGAATACAACCAATCCTATCAACAAGATATAGCCCATTCGAAATCCATTTCTTTGCATTACCTCTACACAAATGGAATGCAGAAAAACCAACAAAAAAACAATTGCGAGAACCCGCAATGCAATGGTGACGCTATCGTAAGACAGAAAGGATTTGCCCGGTTTTAATCGAATCCCAAATAACTCATCGCCTTTGTTGTTATAAATCGGCAGTACGCCTTCCCCGGGTACTGTGATCAACTCATATTGCTCATCCAATCCGTTATACCCTGCGAAATCGCTATGGAGATATTTATTTTCAATGAAATAAGACCATCGTATCGGTATCATACCTACCACCAATAGCTCAGCATCATTTAATACAACCTTCTTCTTAATGATCTCAAATTCTCCATTTCGTTTTACAGAAAACCAGCTACTATCTTGTCTGTATAAATCATCCGGTACGATATAATATTGATTGGTGTTCCAGTACAACAATGAGGGTGAGGAACCCCTATCGAGATCATATATGAATAAACCATACCCCTCTTTTACCATTTTTTCTTTCTGATCATTGTTATTAGGTCCGATCAGGGCATTGATGCTAGTTGTATCTTCTATCAGCTTTTCTAGTTTCTCTTCTAGGCGGGCAATTCTTTGTGAAAGTTTTGATTGAACTTTTTCCGGTGATGCATTATAACTCCAGTAGTTGATGAAAATAAATGAGAAAGTATACAACCATGCGGCTGTAATGATCAAATAACCATGCCTATACATCGCTTTTTTAAGTGTACTGATCAAGGTGTTCATTTTTTCTTTTTGATCTCATTCCAGAGCTCATCCATGGCTTCCAATGACATATTAGCCAACTGAAGACCTTTCTCTGCTGCCATCTTTTCCATCTCTTGAAAACGGTACATAAACTTTTTATTTGTTTGCTCTAAAGCTGCTTCAGCGTCAACCTGCAAAAACCGTGCATAATTGATCAAACTAAAAAGCAAATCCCCAAACTCCTCCTCGATTGCCTCTTTTTTTTCAGATTGAACAGCTTCCAGCAGTTCTCCGGTTTCTTCCTGCACTTTTTTCCATACATCCTCCCGATTATCCCACTCAAAACCCACTTGTTTTGCTTTTTCCTGAATTCTAGTTGCTTTCACGACAGCAGGTAAAGATTGAGGAACACCACTCAGAACAGACTTTTTGCCTTCTTTCATCTTAATCTGTTCCCAATTTCTTTTTACATCCTCTGCATCATTCACTTTCACATCACCATAAATATGCGGGTGACGATGGATCAACTTAGCAGCAATTCCATCGATTACCTCTTGTAAAACAAACTGCTGCTGTTCTGCACCAATCTTACTGTAAAAGAGAATATGCAGCATCATGTCACCCAATTCTTCTTTGATACCCTTCCAATCATTGGCGTCAATAGCATCTGCAAGTTCATAAGTTTCTTCGATGGTCATTGATCGAAGCGTATGGATGGTCTGCTTACGATCCCATGGACATTGCTCGCGCAGTTCATCCATGATTGTTACCAATTTTAAAAAGCTATTCGCCAATTCATTCATAATCTTTCAATTCATGGTTTAAAGAACAAAGGCTGAGAACAAGAAAAATATTCCAAACAATAAGACCATCACAAAAAGAGACAATAACAATAGCAATATATACTTGAGTATTGTAATAGCTCTTCTTTGTCCATAGAAGTTCCTCATGGATTTATAGAGATAAAAAAATCCGGCTAAAGTAAAACTACTGCCTATCCAATCATGCTCTGAGTGTGTGATGGCAGTTAGTATACTATTCAACCAAAGACCGATCAAAATGATGATAAATAATGCACAATACAGATGGATGGAATAAATGACATGGTTTACATAGAAGAACTGTTTGTGTTTGACATAGAGCAACAATAAAAGAAGTCCGAATAAAGGCAATGAAATAAATAGCATTTGTGGGAAAAAATGAATGAATTTGTTGGTCACGGCTTTTAAAATAGCCGATCCATCTCCTTTATATTTTTCATTCAGGTGAATATCCTGTCGCTTAATTGCCCTTTTCAGGAACCCATCCCGATTAGATTCCTGTAAAGAAGCTTGAATCGAATCATACTCCTTTACCGTTTTCAATTCTCTATGTGACTTATCGTTATCTAATGATACCAATGTAAATCCACCCCTTGCTAAAGACTTAACACTATCCACTAAAGAACTGTCTCTTTTTACCATAGCGATATCAGCTTCCACTTTTCTGAGTCTTTCTTTCAACTTATCAGTAGTGAATTCAACAGTATCTTTTGCTATCTTTTTTTCCAAACGAGCTTTTTCGTCCTGAAGATCTTCCATCACCTCTTGGACTGTATCTCTTTTCTCCTTAATCTCAATATCCTCTTCTTTCTGATAAAAACTAAAGAAGATCAAAAAGAAAAAAGCCGAGGTGAATACATACATACGGATGGGGTGCAAATAATCGGCTCTTCTACCCCTGAGGTATTCATGGGATAAAAATCCGGGTCTAAAGAGCAGGTATTTTAAAGTGCTAAAGAACTTACCATCAAAATGAATGATATCATATACGAAATGAGTTACCAAATGCCAAAAACTGTCTTTGGGCTCTATATTTTCCTGTCCGCAGTAATGACAAAAGCGCCCATGTAAAGCGGCGCCACAATTCAGACAAATTTTTTCTTTCCTTTCAGGTAAATGTGACACTTGTTAACGTTTGACTAAAAATACAGAACTAATCCATTGCAGCAAGTGGCTAAGAGGCGATGTTTCTTGAATGTTGAAAAATGAACAGCAGGTTTTAAGTAATTTTACTGCCATGATCATAAGACTTCAGCTCATCAGCTATTTATTCTTGGCTTTGAATGCCAATGCCCAATATTATTTCAATGATATCATTTCCATCAAACAGGGAAATGATCAATATCGGCTATTGAGGACTCAAAAGATTGCTTCTGTAAAAGCTGTTTCATATGAACCGGATAACAGTATTACCGAGGGGTTTGCTGTAACACAAGAGATGAGTCGTGATGGTAAAAAAGTAACCATTACTACCACCAGTAACAACCAAACAGGAACTACTGTCAATACTTATGATATGGGGATATTAAAAAGAACCCAATCGAATAATAAAAATATTAGCAATAAAACGGATTATAGTTACGACGCACAAGGGCGTATTAGTAAGGTTCATTTATCTACAGTGGATACATTTATGAATAGTACTATTTCCGAAATTCATGAATGGTCGTATGATGAATATGGAGCCCCTGCTACCATGCTAAGGATCAAAAACGGTGTTGATACCACGCTTGTTCAGTTTGTAAAAGATGACCAACAAAATATTGGAGAAGAGATATGGCGGAAAAATGGTCGAATTGTGGAACGCTACTATTACTACTATAACAATAACAAACAACTCACAGATATTGTACGTTATAATAGCAAGGCGAAAAAATTAATGCCTGACTTTGTTTATGAATACAATGCTTCGAACCAGTTAAGTCAAATGACCCAATTTTCTTTAGGTAGTAATAACTATTTTGTCTGGAAATATAAATACAATGATAAAGGATTGAAAATTGAAGAAGTTTGTAGTGATAAAAGCAAACTTCAAATCGGCAGAATTGAATATCAATACACCGGTTTATAATCCTTTAAAAGTTAATCGAGGTATTTTTTCTTTTTTTCTTCTTTGAACTCCATTTGTTCTATCAATGATTCCGGACTGGGGTTATTGGTGACGGATACTGCAATTTGAAATAGAACGAAACAAAGGACGATAGACATGAGCAGTTCTCCCCATGTAATCCAATATCCCCAAAATGTATAAACAGCGCCCTTCTCCGGCATTCCCGTTTCATAAATAACAGTGAGAGACTGTCCTTCCGTGATGTTCCTGAAAACATAATGAGGATTAACAGCATATTCTTTGGTTCCTGTATTGAAGACGGCTTTGAGAACAGGTTTACTACTAGAGCTATCCAATTGCTGAACGATTTGCGCCGGTACTTTCACCCCATCAAAATAATCAGGCTGCCGTGTGAACAGCAAATAACAGCAGAAACAAACAAGGTAAAGAATAAAAACGCCTTTGTACATAGTCAGTGAAAAGTGAAAGGTGAAAGGTGAAAGGTGAAAAGATTATTTTAAACCCCTTTCACTTTTCACCTTTCACCTTTCACCAATAGTTAATTAGACAGACTTCTAAAATCCACCGGCACCAACTTACTTACGCCGGGTTCTTGCATGGTAACACCATAGATCACGTCTACTGCACCCATTGTTTGTTTGTTGTGGGTTACGATGATGAACTGAGAGTTATCACTGAACTTCTTGATCATCTGCGTAAACTTACCCACGTTGGCATCATCCAATGGTGCGTCCACCTCATCCAAAATACAGAATGGCGCTGGTTTAATAAGGTAGATTGAGAACAATAATGCAGTTGCTGTCAAAGTTTTCTCCCCACCACTCAATTGTGTAATAGAGGATGGGCGTTTACCCTTAGGCTTCGCAATGATTTCAATACCCGTTTCTGCAAGATTGGTTGGATCTACCAGTACCATGTCAGCAGTATCTTCTTCGGTAAATAAAGCCTTGAATACTTTTTGGAAGTTTTCACGAACCTGATTGAAAGTATCCAGGAACTGTTGATTAGCAGTGGCTTCTACTTCTTGAATGGTTTGCAATAAACTTTCTTTTGCAGAAACCAGGTCGTTTTTCTGTTCCAGAATGAACTCATAACGCTTCTTCATTTCCATGAAGGCTTCGATAGCGGTTGGGTTAACCTCTCCCATATTCTCCAAACGCTTTTTCATTCTGTCGCTCGTAGCCTGCAATTCTTCGAGTGTAGTATCTGTTGTTCTTGCCTGATCTAAGATTTCATCCAATTCTACTTTAAATTCTACACTCAATCTTTCCTTCATGCCGGCAAGCTGCAATTTCAATTCATTCAGCTTATCCTTGATCTCCGTAACGAGGTGATCGATCATTTCTTTGCTCTTCACTTTCAAACGCAGTTCACTCTCTTTTTCCTGCAATGCGTTTCGGAGGTTGTAGTATGCCTGATCAGCTTCATTCAATTTCTTCTCCTCTTCTTCTTTTTTACGCATTAACTCCAATAGCAATTCTTCAGAGCCGATCAATGCTTTCTCACCCTCTTCAATATTACCACTTGCTTCAGACAACTGAGTGGTATTGCTTTCAATTTGTTGATGCAATTCACTCAACTGATTTTCCTTGAATACTAACTCTTGTTTTAAGGTAGTGATCTTACTTTGCTGACGTGTCAGTTGCAGGTTGATTTCATTGTACTGAACAGACGCAAAATTGTATTCCTGTTCCGCCAATTGATAGTCCTGCTCTACCATTCTCATTTGTTCTCCCGTCTGTAACAATTGATCATTCAAAGCATGCAGTTGTTCACGGGTTGCAGCGATGCCATCTTGCTCATCCTGCAAACGAGCATCTAAATCTGCTAGACGTTGAACCGCATTTTGCTGGGCTGCCTGCAGGTTTTCAATTCTATTTTTGGTAGCAAATACCTGATTGGTCAGTTGATTGATCTCATTTTCAGTTTGCTTGATGGCATTTTCCTTCAACTGCTCATTGAATGCAATCACTTCGTTATGCTTAGCCTGGATATCCGCTTTCAATAAACTCACTACTGATTCCTGGTCTTGAATTTCTTCTGCCAGCTTCTCCAGATTCTTTGCGCGACCAATTTTCTTTCCTTCAAACAATCCGACACTTCCGCCGGTAAGGGTATATTTCCCTTTTACATATTTACCGGTTTTCTCCAATACCACTGCACCGTTACTATTGGTAATGGCTTCATCGTTTTCGGCGATATAGACATTGCCCAGAAGATATTCGGCCAGTTTACGGTATTGATCATCTACCTCAATCACTTCCATCGCACGGATGGTATGAGCAGGTTGATGTGTTTCTACACGCAGGTCATTAAACTTGTCCAGCATGAAGAAATTCGCTTTCCCCTTGTTGTTGCTATCCAGTAGATGAACAGCCTGCAATCCTTCTTCCAGATTATTGACTACATAATAGTTCAGATAAGGCTCCAGCACATTCTCTACCGCAGTTCGGTATTCTTCTTTTACGTAAATGATATCGGACAGAATCGGTGCAGTATGATTCCAATTGGGATTTTTGTGCAGGAATTTGATACTCTCCGGATAACCTTCCATGGAGTCAATCAGACTCTTCAACAAGTTATATTCGTTGCGCTTGGCATCCAGTTTTCGGTTTTCTTCTGCCAATTCATTACGCAATACTTCCAGTTGTGCCTGTGTTTCGAATATATTTTCTCGGGTACGCTCATGCTGTTCCTGTAACTGCTGTAAATCAATTCTACGCGCCTCTAAACTCTCTTCTTTTTCTACCAGTTCTTTTTGTAGTTGCTCTAATTGCAACTCACGGCTTTGCTTTTCTTCTGTGAGCTGCGCTTGGGCACGCTGCAGGTTCTGAATGGAAGTATCTGCAACTGCTACTTTTTTCTCTGCATCGAATTGATTACGCTGAATTTGCTGGTATTGATTACGAAGTGCATCTACCCCACTTCTGCGTTCATCAAATAAGCGACGTTTGTCTTCAATATCTAATTTAGCCGTTTCAACACGATCTTGTAATTCACTCAGTTTGGTTTCTTCCTCACCCACCTGCATTTGGGTATATTCAATCGAGTCTCCGATGGTTTTTAGTTGTCCGGATGCTTTTTCCAGAAAATCCTTTAAACTGGTTTCTTTCTCTTTGAGATAATGCAGTTTCTGGGTCGCAAGGTTTCTTTCGTTCTCTTTGCTACGCAGATTTTGCAACAGGTCATTGAATTCATGCTGCATGCTCTGTAGGGCTCTCTCTTTTTCAATAAAGCCTACTTTTTCCTGTTCAATCGCCGCTTCTTCAACAGCGATCTCTGCATCCAATTGTACTTTTTTATTGATCTCCAGTTCTTGTTGTTCATTCAGCTCTTTGTAAGTGATGTTGAATCCTTCCAATGCTGCTTTCGCCAGTTCAACAGAAACTTCTTTGTATTCTTTTTTGATCTCGTAATACTTCTCTGCCTTTTTTGCCTGGTTCTCGAGGGTTTTTAATTGGTTGTTGATTTCAAACAACAGGTCTTCGATACGTGCTAGATCCTGTTCGGTGGCATCCAGTTTATTTTTGGCTTCTTTCTTACGCGTTTTATAAATGGTGATACCGGCTGCTTGTTCCAGCATTCTTCTTCTGCTATTCTCTTTGTCTTTGATGATATCATCCACCATTCCCAATTCGATGATGGCATAACTGTCTGTACTAACACCGGTATCCAAAAACAGATTATGGATATCTTTTAAACGACAGGTTACATCATTGAGGCGATATTCACTTTCGCCATTTTTATAAAAACGACGTGTTACAGTAACGGTACTAAACTCTGTGGGAAGTAAATTTTTTGTGTTTTCGAAAGTGAGACTTACTTCTGCTAAACCGCTTGGACTTCTGGTCTTACTTCCATTGAAAACCAATGCTTCCAGGTTCTCACTTCTTAATGCTGATATTTTTTGTTCACCTATTACCCAACGAATACTATCGATGATATTACTCTTGCCGCAACCGTTGGGTCCGATGATGCCGGTAATACCTTCATCAAAACTAACCACCGTTTTATCAGCAAAACTTTTGAACCCTTTGATTTCTAATGATTTTAATCTCACGTTTCCTCAATTTAGTACCTGCGAACATACGCGAAAAGAGGAAGAATTTTAGGAAAGATTATACCCCTGTGTATAAGACGTGGAGAAAAAGAATAAGGAAAAAAAATAATTTCACTAATATCTTCAAAATTAGCTGATAATCATTTGATTAAGCAATACTATATCGAGTAAAAAATCACCATTTCCGATACCAAATTCTTCCATTTTGCAGCGCTATATTTGTTGGATAAGCCTACCCTTTGAAAAGGATCATTTTTACGGTTACCAACGACTTGAATTACGACCAGCGAATGCAAAGGATCGCCGGCAGTTTATCAGCACAGGGATATTCGATTTTATTGGTAGGAAGAAAAAAAGCTAAGTCCACTGTTTTACGCACCCAAGCTTTTCAACAAAAGAGACTGTTCTGCTTTTTTGAAAAAGGGTTCTTGTTTTATGCAGAATATAATATTCGACTCTTTCTCTTTCTGCTTATTACAAAAGCGGATATCGTTTGCGCGATTGATTTGGATACGATTCTTCCCTGCTATTACTCCTCTCTTCTGAAAAATCAAAAACGGGTGTATGATGCCCATGAAATTTTTACAGAACAAGCCGAAATCATTCATCGACCTTGGGTACAAAAATTCTGGTTAAGAATCGAAGCTTTTGCGGTTCCGAGATTTAGAATGGGGTATACGGTTAATCAATTCATTGCAGACTACTTCAAAGAAAAATATGGCGTTGCTTATACAGTGATCAGAAACCTGCCTGTATTGTACCCATTGGAAAATTATGCTGCTGAAGGCTATATACTTTACCAAGGAGCCGTGAATCAAGGACGTTGTTTTGAAACCTTAATTCCAGCCATGCAATCCGTTAACGCCCCCTTATGGATTTGCGGAGAAGGTAGTTTTTTTGAGCAAACAAAGCAATTGATCCAACAATATAAACTTGAAGACAAAGTGCTGCTAAAAGGCATGGTGGCACCGGATCAACTCGTTCATATCACCCAGAAAGCGGCGATCGGTTTAACCCTTTTCGGTCTCGAAGGACTCAATCAATACCAATCGCTCGGCAACCGTTTTTTTGATTATATGATGGCGGGTATTCCTCAGCTTTGTGTGAACTATCCGGAATACCAAAAGATCAACGCCACGCATGGGTTTGCCCATATGATGGATGAGCCCGATAGTATTTCTATTGCCCGAGAATTGAACAAAATGCTGAGCGACCGTGTTTTATATCAGGAATTACAACAAAATGCATTAAAAGCACGTTCTGTGCTGAACTGGGAACAGGAGGAATTGAAACTGAGGGCGTTTTATAATCAATTGTAAATGGACAAGCATCTGCACATCATTTCTTTTACGGTGCCTTACCCTGTGAATCAGGGAGGGGTGTATGATGTGTTTTATAAATTACAGGCCCTACAAGAACAAGGCGTTCGCATTCATCTGCATTGTTTTGATTATGGCAGGGGCGAACAACCGGAGCTCAATCAATTTTGCGAATCGGTTCATTACTATCAAAGGCATACCGGACATAAAGGTATTTCCACTGCCCTACCCTATATTGTTGCCTCCAGAAAAAATGAGGATTTGAATGAACGTTTGTTGCAGGATAATCATCCCATTTTTATGGAAGGTGTGCATTGCACTTATCCAATTGTCGATGAACGTTTCAATCAACGCAAACTTTTTGTTCGATTGCACAATGTAGAATACCGTTATTATAACGACCTGTATAAAAATGCATCTACCGCTTTCCGGAAATTATATTTCAAAAGAGAAAGCATCATGCTGAAAAGCTATGAACGCAAGATTGCACAGCGAGCTACTTTTTGGGGAATGACAGAAGCTGATGATGATGTGTATCGAAAAGAGTTTGGTTGTAACAATATCGAACAACTTCCACTGTATGTTCCTCCGCATTGGCAAGTGACAGAAAAAAATGGTAACGGCAGCTTTTGTTTGTATCATGGTGATTTAAGTATCGATGCAAATGAAAAAGCGGCTACTTGGTTATTGGAAAAAGTATTCGATAAAGTAGAAATTCCTTTTGTAATCGCCGGACAAAATCCATCTAAAAAATTAGAAGAACTGGCACATAGTAAGGGGCATACTTGTTTGGTAGCCAATCCATCAGAAAGAGAGATGCAGGATATGATTGCAAAAGCGCAAATCAATATTCTTCCATCTTATACCCACACAGGTATCAAGATCAAATTGGTGAATGCTATTTTTAATGGAAGACATTGTCTCGTCAATCAAGCCACAGCCAATAATTCCGGTCTAGAATCTACCTGCCATATCGCAGAAACCGCTGAAGCATTCGCGAATAAAATAGAGGACCTATTCTTTACCCCTTTCACCCCCGCAGAAACCACACACAGAAGATCACTCACAGATGCCCTTTTCAACAACCAAAGAAACGCCAAGAAGCAAGTAGGTTGGATTTGGGGAGAGTAGGAAGGAAGAATAATGAATAATGAATAATGAATAATGAATGATGAATAAGAAATAAGAAATGTGAAACAGTAGTAAACCTAGCACCTAGTACCCAGCACCCAGTACCTGATCACCCGATCACCCAATCCCTAACTCTCCACCGCCGCACTATCCAACACCCTACCTTTCTCTGTTTTCAATATGCGTGAAGGATATCGATTGATAACGATGAAGTCGTGGGTAGCCATGATGACTGCAGTACCATAATCGCGGGCGATCTGGATCAATAGCTGCATGATTTCATCACTGGTTTCAGGATCGAGGTTTCCGGTAGGTTCATCTGCTAAAATCAGTTTGGGGGAATTGAGTAAAGCACGTGCAATATCTACACGCTGTTGTTCACCACCACTCATTTCAAAAGGCATTTTGAATCCTTTACTTTTCAATCCCACTTTATCAAGCACATCATTGATTTTTTCTTCAATCAATCGCTCATCTTGCCAACCGGTAGCTTTCAAAACGAAGCGAAGGTTTTCATGCACATTACGATCTGTTAATAGCTGAAAGTCCTGAAATACCACACCCAGATTACGACGCAGGAAAGGAACTTTTTTCCAATCCATATCACGAAGGTTAAATCCAACCACAGAAGCACTTCCTTCGGTAAGGGGCAATTCTCCATATAGGGTTTTCAGTAAGCTACTTTTACCGGTACCCGTCTTCCCTACCAGATAAACGAATTCGCCTTTGTTTACAGAAAAATTGACATCTTCCAAAATCAGGCTATTTCCTTGATAGATTTTGGCGTTGCGTATGGAGACTACTGTTTCAGACATGTTGCTAAATTAGTTTTCCTTGTGATGATGATAAACCTTCCTTCAAAAATAAGGATCATGAGATTGTTAACCTGTTAATATTCGTAAACAATTTCTCCTTCTGTCGTATGCAAATGAAGCGATGATACAGCTGCTGCTTCCACTCTTCCCACAATCTTAGCTTCAATACCCAAAGCACTTGCCAAATCAATCATAGATTGGGCTGATGCTTGAGGTGTAAATACTTCCAGACGATGCCCCATATTAAATACCTGATACATTTCCCGCATATCTGCACCTGAATTCTCACGAATCAAATTAAAGATCGGTGGAATTTCAAATAACTGGTCTTTCACAACCTTGAATGTACCCGGCAAGTATTTCATGCATTTGGTTTGTCCACCCCCACTGCAGTGAATCATTCCATGTATCGCATCAAAATGATGATCCAGTAATTGCTTCACCAATGGGGCGTAGGTTCTGGTTGGACTCAACAACAATTTCCCAATCTCTAATTCTCCAAAACCGGCTACAGCCAGGCGCTCCGTCATCTTATTCTTTCCGATATACACTACTGCATCAGAAAGCTGAGGTTCAAAAGTTTCCGGATACTGAGAAGCATAATATTTTTCCAATACATCATGTCTGGCACTGGTGAGTCCATTACTTCCGAGTCCGCTGTTGTATTCAGCTTCATACACTGCTTTTCCTGCACTACCGAAGCCTACAATGACATCACCAGCAGTAATTTTTTCATTGGTGATCAGTTTATTTTTTGGCCAGCGACTGGTCATGGTTCCGTTGACTGCAATGGTTCGAACCACATCTCCTACATCTGCTGTTTCTCCACCCAAGTAATGGATATTCACTCCATATTGTTTCAACTGATCAAAAAAAGCTTGTGTACCATTGATCACTGCCTGCAACACTTCACCCGGAATCCTGAGTTTATTACGATCGATGGTGGAAGAAAACAAAATATTATCAGTAACACCTACACAAAGCAAGTCATCAATATTCATGGCCACCGCATCTTTGGCTATCCCTTCCCAAACAGACAGATCCCCTGTTTCTTTCCAATACAGGTAGGCCAGAATACTTTTGGTACCTGCCCCATCAGCATGCATGATATTCACCCAATTGTTGTCTCCACACAGGAAATCGGGATAGATTTTACAGAAAGCATGTGCATATAACCCCTGATCCAATTTTTGAATGGCCGCATGCACTTCCTCTTTTTGAGCAGAAACACCACGTTGAGCGTAGAGAGACATGTATTGTGAGATTTAAGATTCCGGCAAAGGTAAGTAATGGATGGCAGATGGCAGATGGCAGATGGCAGATGGCAGATGGCAGATGGCAGATGGCAGATGGCAGAT
>OFDN01000112.1_pt1 | contig 82248 bp, 68 predicted proteins | sample 1520971 | NCBI WGS metagenome assembly OFDN01 (sample SAMEA94257418, study PRJEB24077) | hot springs metagenome | biome: Aquatic biome; feature: Geographical feature; material: Water | place: India | collected 2012-06-12 | depth 5 m
GGGCCAACGGCCAATGCGACACCCCCACCCCCATGCCACCCTGAATGATCAACGGTTCCATAATCTCAAGACGTCCACCCAAACACCTTGGGAAACAGCCCGGCCCCCCGGCACTCGGGCCGACGTGCGGTTCAACGCGAAGCGCATGTGGTCCCAGACTCCCGAATACGCCCACCATTGCGTTCCTGTCCCCGTCGAGCGAACACCCGGTTGGCGATTGATGGGACCGGATTGCCATTTTTGCTCTTCCGGGCGGGATTCCTCGACGCGTTCACCCAATTTCGCCCGCTCTGCCACATGGCCGGCATCCGACCGTGCCGGCGGCAGAATCACGCAATTTGACCCAACCAAGCGCCAGCGACGAATTTCCGGGAAGAAAGAGATTGCTGCGAAGTCCGCAGTCCGTATTTTCCGCGTCGCCTTAACGGGCACCCGGTCGGGGCGTAGCGTAGCTTGGTAGCGCGTCTGAATGGGGTTCAGAAGGTCGTGAGTTCAAATCTCACCGCCCCGACCATTGGGTTTCTTTCCCGCAATCTTCATCTTCCTCAGCGCCTGAAGGGCTTGCGAAGCGGTGGAGCAAGCGCCCCGCCCGCAGTTTTGATTCCAAAATCTACGGCTCGCCAGGGAGTGCATCGGCCGGGTGATTCGGGGAACCTTGGCCAACGGGCTCGGCCGCAATGAAAACGCGCAGGACTTGCCGGCCAGCCCTGACCGAACAACCCTGCGATTGTGCCTGGAGCGGTTCTTCCATCTGCGCTCGAAGCAAATTTCCGGCAAAATGGCCTCAGTCTGCTGCGTCTGATCCTGGCATTGTTGGTCATCTCCTCGCATTCGTGGGTTCTGGTTCCCAACACGTCGAATCAGGACCAACCCGCGATTCTGCAGCAACTTCAGATCAACGGCGGCAGCTTCGCGGTGAACCTGTTTTTCACGATGAGCGGTTTCCTTTTGTCCGGATCATGGGACCGCCAGCCCTGTTTCCGGGACTTCCTGGTTCGGCGGGTCCGGCGCATTTATCCGGGCTTCATGGCAGTTTGCCTGTGGCAGGCCCTGTTTGCCGTGCCGCTGGCACTCGGCGGCAGCGCTGCCTTCCCCACACTGGCAAACTGGTGGCAGTTGGGCCTGGCCATGGTGACCTTGGGCAGTGCCGGGCACTTGGCCGATCCGCAGCTCCACCTTTTTCCGGCCGGCGTCTCGCACGACCTCAACGGGTCGCTTTGGACGATCCGTTACGAGTTTCTCTGCTATCTGCTCCTGGGCCTGTTGGGAGTCGTTGGCTTCTGGCGCATCCGCTGGCTGCGCTGGGCCGTCTTTGTCGTTGGGTGGGGAGTGTTCCTCGCCTGGCCAGACGCCGAATTGCCCCCGGCGCTGACCCGGACTCTCGGCGCATGGTCCCACTGGGGACGGCTGGCAGTTTACTTTCTCGGCGGCGTGATTGCCTACTGGGAAACGGGCAGGATTCCGCTGAATCGTTGGAGCTTGCTGGTGGCGTTCGTCGCGGTCGCCGCAGCTGCCACGGGTCCGGAGGCGGTTGGGCGCGCCGTGGGGCCCTTGGTTCTCCCCTGGCTGATGCTGCATGCCGGCTATCATGCGCTTTCCATCCGGCTCGCGCGCCAGTTGCCGGGTGACTTCTCCTACGGAATCTACCTCTACGCCTTCCCGGTGCAGCAACTGCTGCTGCAATTCACGCCGAAGGTGGAGTGGAGCGTGTCGGGATTCACCCTCGCAGCGACTGCCCTCACGCTCCCGTTGGCCATCGCAAGCTGGTATTGGGTTGAAGCCCGGTGGCTAGGAAAGGTTTCCCGGGCCACCTGAAACCGCAGCAAACGGACATTACGCCGGCAGGCCATTCGCTACCCGCGTCGTTTTCGGTGCACCCGACCGGCCACCCTATTCTGACCGGAACAGGAGACTTGAGCTGGTCCCCACAGTTGCCCGAAGCCGAGCTCAGCGTCTCACCGTGAACGTCACGTCGAACTGGGATGTGCCCCCCTTCTTGGGCTTTTCCCTGCCACCGTGATCGATCCGGTCGGGCCCGACCGAATACACCACGTAGCCCTCCTTCAAGCGGTGGTAGCGGAGCGGTTGCCCATCAAACGGGTCGCGCGGAACTTCGGCCAGCAAGTCAGGCACCAGTTCGGTCAAGGCTTCCGGCATCCGCCCATCATGGGTCAACCGGTAGCGCTCGACCGCCAATGCGGTGAGGGCGGCCTCACGCTGGGCCTCCAATCGGCAGAATTTTTGGGCATCCAAGAACAGCGTTGGCAACTCCGTCCCAGAGAAGATTTTGAGTGGAAACCGTTCGGCCTGCGCCCTGAAGTTGCCCATGACTTTCCCGACAACTTGCAGCCGGGCGGCTGAATCGGGTGGAGCGTTCGTGCACAGATGCTCGAAGGTTTCCAAGAAGAGGGCCTGGGCGGCCCGTTCCATGACGGTTAGCCGCAGTCCGAACATGCCCGAGGCAGATCCAGACCGGTTTACCGGGTCGTTGCCTTCGGTCGAAGATCCGGCTCCAGTGAAACGATTCGGGTTCCGGAACCAGGCCAACCCGGATGCTCGTTCGCCAATCATCGCGCGATAGAAGCCATCCATTGCCGAAAGGGTGCTGACCACCGCCTGCAACTCAAGGAGTTGCGGTTCGGCGAGGCTTTCCCGTGAAAGCAGTCGTTCCACCTCCGAAAGGCAGAGGGAATAGCAGGCGATCCGCACCAATTGACCGGTCAAAAACGGATCGTCCCGCTGTAGCGCGGCCACCCGGGCCATATCCTTAATTGCCCGCAGGGCAGTGGTGATGTCACCGCGCTCAATGGCGACCCAGCTTTCCGCCTGAAACTCTTGGGCTTCCCGCTTGATCCGGGAGAGATACGGGGGCAATTCCGGGACGCCGTCGGTGATCCGCATGGGAAATCGGAACGACTTCAGTTCCAGTGCATGCCGGACGGCCTCTCGATGATCCCTCCGCGCCGCCACATGGGTGGCCAGCGGCTCCAAACCGTTCGGCGTTTCAGGAAAGGGAACGGGCGGTTCGAGCTTGTTCCCAGAAAGGTTTCGTCCGCTGGCTTCGTAGGCCGCCCAAAACTCAGGATCTTCGTTTCGCCAAACGTTCAGCAGCGGCACGGCGGCGTTTTCTTCGTCGGGTGTTAGAGCGTAGGTGCGGGCGATTTCTTCCCACGTCAGCGGTTCATTGCGTATCCGGGCGAAGCTTTCGTATTGGCGAATCCGGGAGCCGCTGCGATGCAGGAACAGCGCAAACACACCGAACGACAGAGCCAGCAACAACAGGGGCACCAGCAGAAACCGGACACGAAACCGGGACAGCCAACCTTCGGAGGACATCGGGGCGGACATTGCTCGGGGTTGGACCACGATCTGGGCCGGCCGTCACGGCGATTGTGGATCGGTTGAACTTCCCGGACGATTTCACGTCGGAGGCTCGACTTTGCCGCGGCGGCTCTGGTTCGCTTGCCGGGTCAGTCCCATCGCTATGTCGTCACCGTCACCGGAACTCAGTGCGCAGCTCAAGGCCGCCAGCGAACACCTCCAGCAGGTGCGCTCGGAGGTCGGCAAGTTCATCGTCGGCCAGCGCGAACTCGTCCACCGCCTGCTCGTCGGCCTCGTCGCCCGCGGCCACATCCTGCTCGAGGGCCTGCCCGGCCTCGCCAAGACCGCCAGCGTGAGCAGCCTCGCCAAGGCCACCCACTGCCAGTTCCAGCGCATCCAGTTCACGCCCGACCTGCTGCCCGGCGACATCACCGGCTCGCTCATCTACGACCCGGTCAAGGGCACCTATTCCACCCGCCAGGGCCCCATCTTTGCCAACCTCGTCCTCGCCGACGAAATCAACCGCGCGCCGTCGAAGGTCCAGTCCGCGCTGCTGGAAGCGATGCAGGAACGGCAGGTCACCATCGGGGACAAGACCTGGCCGCTGCCCGAACCATTCCTGGTGCTGGCCACGCAGAACCCCATCGAGCAGGAAGGCACCTATCCGCTGCCCGAGGCGCAGATGGATCGCTTCATGTTGAAGGTCATCGTCGGCTATCCGAGCGCCGACGAGGAACTCGTGATCCTCGACCGCATGGCCTCGACGAAACCCACTTTCCGCCTCGAAGCCGTGGTCTCCCCCGAGGAGATCGTTGGCTATCAGGCGCTGGTGAACCACATCCACTTGGATGCCTTGGTGAAGGACTACGTGGTCCGCCTGGTCGTCGCCACGCGCGAGGCAGCCGCCGGCAAGGGCGTTGCGCCCGAGCTGAAGCGCCTCGTCCGCATCGGCGCCAGCCCGCGCGCGACCATCAACCTCACGCTCGCCGCCCGTGCCTGCGCCCTGCTCGAGGGCCGCGACCACGTCACGCCCGACGACGTGAAGCTCATCGCGCCCGACGTGCTCCGCCACCGCATCCTGCTCACCTACGAGGCCGAGGCCGAGGAAGTGACCACCGAGAGCATCGTCTCGACGCTGCTGGGCAAGGTGAAGGTGCCTTAACGATGCAGCCTCTTGGTCAAGCAGCGCCTGCGAAACAAGTTTTGGTCAAATCGTTGGCGGACTTAGTTGATGGCGTAAATGCGAGTTATGATCGTCCGTCGAAGCTTGCGTTTTTCCTACTCCTATTCGCTTCGGTAGATGTCATTGCTTCTCTGCGAAGACCGAAGAATCAGCCAGACACCTCGGGTGAATTCTTCAAAGAATGGGTTGAAGCTTATATGCTTCCGAATTCTGGGATCGGTTGCACCGCCGAGGAACTTTGGGGAGCTAGGTGTGGTATGCTTCACACTCTAACGGTAGGGTCCAAGTTGTCTCGGAAAGGTAAAGTAAGGCAGATTTACTACATCAGCGGACCGGACGGCTCTAACGTTGTGCAAGTCATGCAAGCCGAATTCGATAAAGCTGGGGACAAAGTCGTAGTAGTGGACCACCACCACCTGCTTCTTGCATTCATCGAGGCTGTCAGACGCTTCACTTTTGATCTCCAAAGGGATCCTGCATTGATGGATCAAGCCCTTTTTCACGCGGAAACACTGGTGTTTTCTGAGACTCTCTGGACCGCCAGTCACCCAACGACTTAGGCGTCGCCATGCTCCCCGCTGACTACCTCAAACGCCTTCGCCAGGTCGAAGTCCGCGCGCGGATCGTGAGCGAGCAGCTCATGGGCGGGCGCATGGTCAGCGTCTTCAAGGGCCGCGGCATGGACTTCGCCGACGTGCGCGAATACGTCCCCGGCGACGACGTGCGGCGCATCGACTGGAACGTCACCGCGCGGCTGAGGAAGCCCTTCATCAAACGCCACATCGAGGAACGCGAGCTCGTGGTGATGCTCCTCGTGGACGCCTCGGCCAGCGGCCATTTCGGCACCGCCATCGGCGCCTCGGCGCAGGCCGACACCAAGCGCGAGCTCGCCGCCGTCTTGGCCGGTGCGCTCGCCTTCAGCGCCATCCGCGACGGCGACCGGGTGGGCATGATCCTGTTCACGGACCGCGTGGAACGGTTCGTGCCGCCCAAGAAGTCCCGCGCCCACGTCACCCGGCTGCTGCACGAGCTGCTCTTCACCGAGCCGAAGTCCGCCGGCACTTCGTTGACCACGGCGCTGAACTACCTGAACAACCTGCTGCACCGCCCCGCCCTCGTGTTCGTCCTGTCCGACTTTCACGATCCCGCGGAAGAGGCCTGGCAACGTTCGCTCGCCGCGACCAACCAACGCCATGAGGTCATCGCCCTGCGCACCGTCGATCAGCGCGAACTGGAACTGCCCGACGTGGGTCTCGCGCTCGTGCAGGACGCCGAAACCGGCGAGGTCATGGAACTCGACACCAGCGATCCGGCCGTTCGCGCCGGCTGGGCGGCCCTCGGTGAACGCCGCCAGCACGAACTCGTTGCCACCTTCCGCCGAAGCCGCGTGCCCGAACTCGACATCCGCACCGACCAGCCGTGGCCGCAGCGGCTCCAGAAGTTCCTGGACTACTCGGCCAAGAGGAGGGTCGCGTGAACGCTAAATTCCCAATGCTCAATTACCAATGTCCAAAGAGGCGGAGTGGCTTTCCGTGCCAATTTGTTTCTTGGTCATTGAACATTGGCCATTTCCCCCCGTGATCCGCACCAACCTCATCGACGACCTGACGCTCGTGCCGATGCCGCCGTGGTGGCAGTCACCTTGGGCGCTGGCCGGCTTCGTCGTGGCAGCGGCCGGCGTGCTGTGGGCGTTGATCTGGCTGGGACAACGGTTCCGGCCGGCAACGACTGCCACCTTCGTGCCGGTGCCGGTGCCGGACCTCACGCCGGAATTCCTCCGCCGCCTCGCGGAACTGCGCGGCAAACGGACCGACCTGTCCGCCTACGAACTCGCTGTCGCCTGTTCGCAGATCCTCCGCGAGTTCCTTGAATGGCGGCTTCAGCTTGCCGTGACGGCGCAGACGACCCGCGAATTCCTGGAGGCGACGGCCGCCAAGGTCGAGCTGAGTCCGCATGCCCTCGAAGGCTTGGGCCGTTATCTGGCGCTCTGCGACCTGGTGAAATTTGCCCGGCACGGGGCCACCGCCGCGGAACAATCCCACTTCCTCGACGCCGCCGAACAGTTCGTCCGCCAAAGCTCGGGAGGACCGCCATGAAACCGGCCGAAGCCATTCCCGATCTGGCCGGATTCGAGTTCCAGCATCCCGCGGTGCTGGCCCTCCTGCTGGTGCTCATTCCCCTGCTCTGGTGGCTGGGACGGCGCGGTCCCTTGCCAGCCATCCCGGTGCCGACGCTCCGCGGTGCCGCCGGCCTGGGCACCATTCCGCGCCGCCACTCCGGTGCGTTCCGGTTCTTTTTCCTGTTCCTGCCGCTGTCGCTGCTGATCGCCGGTCTGGCCCGTCCGCGGGTGCCGCGGGGCGATCTGCCGGACCCCAGCAAGGGCATCGACATCATGCTGACCCTCGACTACTCGCGTTCGATGGCGGAGACCGACTTCCGGCTGAACGGCCGGCGGGTCATGCGCAAGGACGCGCTTGTGGCGGTGACCGAGCAGTTCATCGCCGGCCGGCCCAATGACCGGATCGGCATCGTGTGTTTCGCGCGCAATCCGTGGCTGGTCAGCCCGCTCACGCTGGACCACGAATGGGTGCGGTCGTCACTGCGGGAGGCGGAAATGGCCACGGGCACCGGCATCGGCTGGGCCATCCAGGCCGGGGTGAACTTCCTGAAGAAGGCGAGTGAACGCAGCCGCGTCATCATCCTGATCACCGACGGCGACAACTCGGCCGGTCCGCGGCCGCTCGAGATCGTGCCGCTCGCGGTGCAGGAGCGCGTGAAGGTTTACACCGTGCTGATCGGGCCGGAGATGGTGACGCCGAGTGCAGCCGCCAACCACGAACTCAACCGCGTGGCCCGCATGACCGGCGGCCAGTTTTTCCAGGCCAACGACTCGCGGGCACTCGAAGGCATCTACCGGCTCATTGACCAGCTGGAGAAGCGGGAACTGCTCCAGAAACGGTTCGTCTCCTGGCGGGAACTGTTCCCGTGGTTTGTTTGCGCCGGGCTGGGACTCTGGGTGCTCGGCCTGTTCCGGGCAGACCTGCTCAAAAGGAGGTTGCCGTGAAGTTCGCCCTGACCTGGCTGCTCCTCGCCACGCCGTTTGCCACAGCGCTGCTGTGGCTGCTCCTGCGCTGGGGGGACCGGCGGCGGGCGCGCTGGCGATCCGCCTTCGCAGGTCCGGGCGCCCTGACTTGGGCCAAGCCCAACCATCCAGTCGGTGCCCAGCGGCTGGACCGCGCGCTGACCCTGATGGCCTTCGCCGGCCTGCTCCTGACCCTCGCCCGGCCGCTGTGGTTCGACCGCGACGAACAGTCGGAACTCCAGGGCGTCCCCTACCTCGTCGCCCTGGATTCATCGCGGTCCATGCTGACGATGGACGTGAAGCCCAGCCGATGGAATGTCGCCACCAATGCCCTCGACCGGTTTTTGGCCAACACCAAGGCGGATCGCATCGGCCTGCTCACGTTCAGCCAGGTCGCCTTTCTCAACGCGCCGCTCACCTTCGACACGCTGGCGCTCCGCACCACCGTCCATTACCTCGATCCCGAGCAGTTCATTGACCTGACCGGCTCCGCGCTGGGTTCCGCGCTGGAAAGGGCCGGACGGTATTACACCAGCAACCAGGTGCCGCAGCGCCTGCTGATCCTGATCTCGGACGGCGAGGATTTCTCGGGCGCCCCGGTCGAACTCGCCCGCCGCCTCAAACGCCAGCTCGGCCTGACGGTCTGCACCCTCGGAGTCGGAACTTCCGCCGGCGGCACGGTCCCGCTGCATTCGTATGGCGGCGGCACGGCCAAGAACACCTTCGGGCAGCAGGTGATTTCCCGGCTCAACGAAAGCAATCTCCAGCGCCTTGCGGCGGCGAGCGGCGGCCGTTACTTCCGGCTCGGCGAACGCGGCGAGGGTCTGGAACAGCTGCGGCAGGAAGTCCTGCGCCCGATGGCGGAAGCCGCGGCGCGGTCGGACTTGAAGAATTATCGCGAGCTTTACCAGGTTCCGCTCGCATTGGCGGTTGGCTGTCTGCTGGCCAAGGTGCTGCTCGCCAGCGAACGCCGGACACGGCCAAGGAAAAATGAGGCAATGCGAAATGAAAGATGACCTTCAGTCAGGTGCGCGGAAGCAGCCGGGCAGTTTCGCCCGTCTGCTCTTCCATTTTGCGTGCCTCATTGCGCCGATTTTCATCGCCCGGTCGGCCCCGCTGGATTTGGCGCCGGTGCAGGCGCAGTTGACCAACGGTCAGCCGGCGCAGGCCCTCGCCACGTTGGCCGCCGCCCTGACCAGCGCCCCGGACGATCCCCGGCTGCTCTACAATCACGCCGTCGCCGCCTATGCCGCCGGACGTTACGAGGATGCCCTGCTCTCGCTCGACCGGGCGGAGTCGCTGGGCAAAGGCTCGTTGGTCCAGCGCGTGAAATTCCAGAAGGGCAACGCCGAGTTCCGCCTCGGCCTGGCCGCCCGGAAGGCGAACTTGGAGGAGACCATTTCCCGGTGGCGTGATTCGCTGCGGAGTTATGCCGAGGCGCTGAAGGAAACCGACGCGACGGATACCAAGGCGAACTTCGAGTTCGTCCGCCAGCAGCTGTTGCGGCTGCTGCTGGACGAAGGCCGGAAGAACGTGGAGGCAGCCCAAAATCCCGGGTTGGCGCCGGTGCAGAAGATCGACCAACTCCGGGGCGGCTTTGAGAAGTTCCAGCAGGCGGCGGAACTGGCCCCGGAGAGCCCGGAAGCCCAGGCCGGCGAGAAGAACGCCCGCGAACAGCTCGCCCAGGCGCTCGCCAAGGAAGGGACCCGCAAGACGCTCACCCAGCGCATGGTCAGCCCGTCGCGTTTTGAGGCCCCGATTCCACGGCTCGACCACAAGGAAATCGAAGAGGGCGTCGCGATGCTGGAGGATGCCCACCAACTGAAGCCCAAAGACCAGGACATCACCGACATGCTGGAGATGGGCAAGGATCGCCTCGCCGATGCGCTCGCCCAGCACGCCCAGAACCTGATGATGCTGGAGCCGAACATGCCCTGGCCCAAGGAACGCCTCGCGGTGCTCCGCATGGCGAAGGAAAAGGCGGAGGAAGCGCTCGACAAGCGTCCGCAGCACCAGCACGCGCAGGCCACCCTGGACGAGGCCAACCGCCGGCTGGCCAAACTCATGGAAGACTTGGGCGACCAGCTCGCAATGCAGTCCGAGGTCAGCAACCTCGAACAGCAGACCCAGCAGCTGACGCAGGCGCTCGACTTTTACCAGCAGTCACAGGAACTCCAGCCGCAGAACCAGAACCTGCCGCCCAAGACGCAGCGGACCCAGCAGAAGCTGGAGCAGGCCCTCGACAAGCTCGCCGACAAGCTGATGAAAGACGGCGGCAACAAGGAGTCCATGGAATCCAAGGCGGCCCGTCTCGAAGGCGCCGAGCAGGCGTTGAACCAGCTCCAAGGCCTTAAGCCGTCCGAACAGACCGCCCAGAAGGCGGAGCAGGTGGGCAAGCAATTGGGCGAACTCCGCGAGCAACTGGCCCAGCAGGAGGGCAAGGATGGCCAGCCGCAATCCCAGCCCGGACAGGGCCAGCAGCAGGCCCAGCAGCTCCAGAACCAAGGCGTGCCGCTGGATTCGCCCCCGAAGGTCAACACGCCCGGCACCAAGGGGAAGTTCAACTCCGCCGCGATGAACAAGGGCCAGGATTACTGACTGCCGTGCCCCGCGAAACGAAAGCCGCCCGGCTCCAGCGCACGGCCGAACTGATTCTTCGGCTCCGGCGGACCTATCCCGACGCCCACTGCGAGCTGGACCATTCCAATCCGCTGGAACTGCTGATCGCGACCATCCTGTCCGCCCAGTGCACCGACAAGCAGGTGAACCTGGTGACCGCCGACCTGTTCCGGAAATACCGCACGGTCGCCGACTACGCCGACGCGGATCCCGCGCAGTTCGCCGAGGACGTCCGCCGCATTGGTCTTTACCGGAACAAGGCGAAGAACATCCAGGCGACTTGCCAGATCCTCCGCGAACAGCACGGCGGCGAAGTTCCGCGGACGATGGACGACCTCACCGCCCTGCCGGGCGTCGGTCGCAAGACCGCCAACGTCGTGCTCGGAAATGCCTTTGGCATCAACGTCGGTCTGGTCGTGGACACCCATGTCGCCCGCCTCAGCGGCCGGCTCGGCCTGACGCGGGAAACGGACCCGGTGAAGATCGAGTCCGCGCTGATGGCGCTCGTGCCGCCGGCCGATTGGACCGACTTCAGCCATCTGCTCATCTGGCATGGCCGGCGGCGCTGTTCGGCCCGCTCGCCGGACTGCGCGGGTTGCGAAATCGCCCCGCTCTGCCCCGCCGCTGCCGGCGCCTGACCGGAACGAGGGCTTGGCATCCTGCCCTCACTCCGTAGCGTCCCGGGACTTTCCTCGCATGAAGTTCCCGCGCCCGTTGCTTCGCCTCCTTGGCCTGCTGCTGTTCCTGCCCGCACTGGCCCAGGTCACGTCTGACGGCATGTGGCGCTGGCACAGCGGCGGGGAATCGGTCCCGGCCAACTGGTGGACGGCCGCCTTCGACGATTCCGCGTGGAGCACGGGACGCCAACCGCTGCACAGCGACGACCGCACCGAAGGCTCACGCCTCACCGGACTGGTTCCCGCAGCGCGCAGCGTTCTGCTCCGGCAGACCTTCACCGCCGCCAACGCCCCGAAGATCGGCGAATTCCCAGTGCGCGTGCTGGCCGAAGACGGTTTTGTGATGTGGCTGAACGGCCAGGAAATCGCCCGCCACAACGTGCCCGACGGGCCGTTGACCGCGACCACCCTGGCGTTGAACCCGGCCGCCAGCCCGCTCACGGAGGAGACGTTCGCCGTGGCTTCCCCGTCCCATCGGCTGCTCAACGGCACCAACGTGCTCGCGGTGCAGCTCTTCACCGCCCAACCCGCCGGTGATCCCGACTTCGTCTGGAACGCCAACCTGGCCGCCGCCGTGGATACCACCGCTCCGGTCATCATCGCCCAGGTGCCGCCCCCGGGCTCCACCGTCGAAGCGCTGCACTTCAGCGAAATCATCTTCAGCGAGGACGTGTCCGGCGTGGACGCGGGCGACCTGCGGATCAACGGCGTGCCCGCCACGAACGTGGTCCAGATCGCACCCGGCCATTACCGGTTCGACTTCGCACCTGCGACCACCGGTGCCGCGGTGCTCAGCTTCGAGGCCGGACACGGCATCGACGACGGGCTCGCCGCGCCCAACGCCCTCCAACCGTCGGCCTGGAGCGTGAACGTGGATCCATCCGTCAACCGCCACGCCGTCATCCTTTCCGAGGTGGTCGCCGACAACCTCCGTTCGCTGGTGGACGAAGACCGGGATTATCCGGACTGGATCGAGCTCGCGAACTTGGGCGACAGCCCGGTGGATCTTCGGGGGTGGGCGCTGACGGACGATCCGGCCCAGCCGTTCAAGTGGCGCTTCGGCACCGCGTCCATCGGCGCCCGCGGCTACCTGGTGGTGTATGCCTCGCAGAAGAACAAGACCAACGTCACCGCCCGCACCCGGCTGCACACCAACTTCAGGCTGGCCAACGGGGGCGAATACCTCGCGCTGGTCGCCCCGGACGGCGAGGTGGTCTCCGCGTTCGCTCCGAAGTTCCCCGCGCTCGGGGTGGATGTCGCGTTTGGCCGCCTGCCCGATGCGCCGGAACAGACCGGGTTCTTCGCCGCGCCCACGCCCAATGCGCGCAACTCCAGCAGCGGGGCCGGCTTCGCGCCTGCCGTGGCCTTTTCGGCCGCCAGCGGCACGTATGTGCACGAATTCCGGCTGCGCCTTTCCGCCTCCGGCACCAACACGGTGATTCGCTACACGCTGAATGGCGCCGTGCCCACCAACGGTTCGCCCGTTTATACCGAACCGCTGGTCATCAACGGCTCCGTCGAGGTCCGGGCACGGGCCTTTGCCGACGGCTTGCTGCCTGGGCCGGTCCACAGCGAAGGCTTCATCCGTTTGCCCGCCGATCCCCTCAACCAAGCGCAACTCACCTCCACCCTGCCGATCCTCGTGATGAGCACGCTGCGGACCGCGACCATCGCGGAAACCCGCAACACCATGGTCCAGTTCAGCCTCCATGAGCCCGTGGATGGCCGCGCTTCCCTCCTGCTGCCGCCCACGTTCACGTCCCGCGGGGGGGCCAAGGTGCGCGGATCGAGCTCGGCCGGCCTGCCGAAAACGCCCTACGCCATCGAGTGGTGGGATGAGTTCAATGAGGACAAGAAGGAAGGCATCCTGGGCCTGCCGGCGGATTCGGAATGGGTGCTCTACGCGCCGAACCAATACGACCCGGTGATGCTCCACAATCCGTTCATCCACCAGCTCAGCCGGGACCTCGGCCAGTATTCGCCCCGGACCCGGTTCGTGGAGCTCTACGTGCAGCGCAATTCGGGCGTGCTGGCCACCAACCAGTGGATGGGCGTGTATGTGCTGGAGGAGAAACCGGCGATCGACCGGAACCGCCTGGACATCGCCAAGCTCCAGCCCGAGGACGTGGCCGAACCCGAGGTCACCGGCGGCTATTTGATGAAGTTCGACCGCCTTGATCCGGCCGACGGCGGCATTTCGTTCGGCAGCGGCACCGCCGCCGCGGTGGATCCGAAGGAACCGGAACTGGAATCGCCCCAGCGCGCACCGCAGCTCGCCTACATCAAAAAGTATCTCAGCGACTTCTCCCGGGCCCAGACTGCGGCCAACTGGCGCGATCCGGTCGCCGGTTACCTGCCCTTCATTGATCTCACCAACTGGGTGGACTACCACGTCGTCGAGGTCCTCAGCGGGAACGTGGATTCACTGGTGCTCAGCGCCTACTTCCACAAGGAGCGCAACGGGCCGTTGAAATGGGGACCGCACTGGGATTTCGACCGCGCGCTCGGTTCAACCGACGGCCGCGATGTGAATCCCAGAAACTGGACCACCGGTCCCTTCTTCGGTGCGACCTGGTGGGGACGAATCCTCCGCGACCCCACGGCGTGGCAGCTCTGGGTGGACCGCTACCAGGAATTCCGCGCCGGCGTGCTGTCGCGCACGAACATGAACCGGCTCATCGACGAGCTCGCCGCGCAGGTCGCACCGTCCCAGCCGCGCGAGGTCAGGAAGTGGTCGTTCATGCGTCCCCGAGGCGGAAGCTACGCCGCCGAGGTCAACCTCATGAAGAACTGGCTCTCGAACCGTGTGGCTCATTTCGACAGCCAGATGACCGCCCGCCCAACGCTGAGTTCCACCGGCGGCCGCGTGGAACCGGGCTACACGGTCACCCTCAGCCGGCCGGCCGGTTCCACGGTCTTCTACACGCTCGACGGCACCGACCCCCGCAGGGCTTACGGCACCAATGAAGTCGCCCCCGGCGCCCTGCTCTACATCGGTCCCATCACCATCAACGCCAATTCGCGCCTCGTTGCCCGCGCCCGGGACCTGACCAAGCGCCAGACCGGCGGCCCGCTCACCAGCACTCCCTGGTCCGGCGCGGTGGCGGCGACGTTCACCGTCGCGCCGCCGGCCCTCGCGCTCACCGAGATCATGTTCCATCCGGCCAAGCCCACCCTCGACGGCGCACCGGACGAGGATGAGTTCGAGTTTCTCGAACTGCGAAATGTCTCCGCCGCGCCGGTGTCCCTGCCCGGTTACCGGCTCAGCGGCGGCGTGGACTACGCCTTCACCGCGACCAGTGGCGTCACCGAACTCGCCCCGGGCGGACGTCTGCTGCTCGTGGCCAACGCCACGGCGTTTGCGTCCCGTTATCCCGGAGTCGGCCCGGTCGCCGGGGAATACACCGGCCGGCTTGGCAACGGCGGTGCCCGGCTAACCCTCACCGGTCCGTTGCTGGAGCCGGTGTTCGACTTCGCGTTCGGTGACCGCTGGCAACTGCTCGCCGACGGCAGCGGCTTCTCGCTGGTCCGCGCGGGCGACGGTTCATTGGCCAACGATCCCGCCCAGCCGGCTTCCTGGCAGCTCAGCGGCCGTTTCGGCGGCTCGCCGGGCCAACCGGACCCGGCCCCGGAATGGCCGCAGCATCGCTCCGCCCCGGTCCGCATCGGTGAACTCTTCACCACCGCGGGCGCTCAGAATTTCATCGAACTCGAATTTGCCGGAACCGGTCCGACCGCCGCCGTGGACGTGTCCGGCTGGTGGCTGAGCAACGAGCGCGACGATTGGCGCAAGTTCCGCCTGTCCGCCGGCTCGGTCGTCACCGCGGCGAACCGCGTGGTTGTGCGCCAAAGCCAGCTCGACCAACCCAACGGCGAGGGCTTCCGACTCAATCCGTTGGGCGGCGAGGTCTGGCTGTTCAGCGCCGACGACGCCGGCGAACTTACCGGCTTTGTCACCGGGGGAGCTTACCCCGCGAGCCAACCGGGACGGTCTCTGGTCAGCCTCCCCCAAGCAGGAACCGAACAGGCGTTTGTCCCGGCGGTCGGGCCCACTCCCGGGTCCGGAAATGCCGTGGCCCCCATCGGCCCCCTGATTCTGCGCACGGTGGCCTACACCAGCAGCGACGGCGACCCTGACAGCGAGTTTGTCGAAATTTTCAACCGCAGCCCGCAGGCGGTGCTGTTGACGCCGGAGGAGTGGCGCCTACGGGGCGGCATCGAGTTCGATTTCCCCTTCGGCACCACGCTGGCCGAAGGCCGAGGTCTGGTCGTGGTCGCTTTTGATCCGGAGGTTGAGACGGCGAAACTCCGCGTGTTTCAGGCGCGGTTCCGGCCAGCCCCAGGAACTCCCATTCTGGGTCCGTGGCGGGGGCGTCTCGCCAATGAGGGCGACATCATCCGCCTGCAACGGGCTGCCGACGGCGTTCCAGTTGGGTTCACCAACGGTTACTTCGTGGACTTGGACACAGTGGCGTATCGATCCTCCGCCCCATGGCCAGCCGGAGCGGCACTGCCCGGCAAAGCTCTTCTCCGCGCCGTCCCCATGCCCGCCGACAACGTGCCGCTCGCGGATTGGGGTAGCGATCCGAATTCATGGGTCCCGGGCTGGCCGACTCCGGGGTTCAGCGACGGTGATCTGGATGGCTTGCCCGACTCATGGGAAGCGACGTGGAATCTCAATCCCGCCGACTCCGCCGGTCCTTCTGGCGGTGACGGCGACCCGGACGGCGACGGCTTCACCAACCGCATGGAGTTCGTGAACGGCACCGATCCGAACGACGCAGCCGATGCTATTCGGCCGGCGGTGATCCGCGGAACCCGCGGGAATCTCGTGCTGCATCTGGCCGCCCCCGCCGGCAAGAGCATCACCCTGCAACGGGCGAGTTCACTTGCGCCCGACGGCTGGCAAAACGTCCGCGCCCTCACCGTCACCGGCTCCGGCAGCGCCGCGCTGGCCATCGAGGAAACCGACACGGAGGGCAGCTTCTACCGGCTGACGGCCGAATGACCGGTCGGTGATTCGCCCTTTCGACGGCCTCCGCTGATCGCCAAAACGCCGGTTCCGACCCTAGCGGCCCGAACCGGCGCCTGCGGGCGCTTCGCGCGAAAGCGGCGGGGGCGCTCACTCGGTCGCCTGGGCCCGGTAGAACCGCTTCGCCTGGCCGCTCAGCGGGCTCGGGTCGAACACCAGTTGCGTGGCGTTGGTCAGGGTGACCGTCGTCAGCGGCAGCCAGGTTTCCGGTGCCAGCGTGGTCGCGTATTCCACCGCGTAGGTCGTGCCCACGCTGCCGGCCACGGTGATGCCTGCATAGGTGTCGATCGCCACCGCGGGACCGGCAGTGCCGGGCGTGATCAGGAATGTGTTCGCCCTCGCCCCAAAGTTGCCGCTCCCAGGTGTGGCCCCGCCCGCGACCAGGATGCGTCCGTCCGGCAGCCGTGTGAGCGACGCGTTGCTGAGTTCGTAGTCCGTCGGAAACTCCACGACACCGGGCAAGGCCTCGGTAGCACCGGTCGCCAGGTTCAGCGTCCGAATCAGTGCCCGGGTCGGACTGGAATTGGGCACATAACTGAACAGGTAAGCGACGTTGCGCACCCGGTCGAGCATCGGATTATACAGGAAGATCTCCGCCGAGTAATCCGGCAACGCCGGCGTGGTCGCCACGCGTTGAAACGCACCCGTCTCGGTGTCGAACCGCGCGAACCCCTGCTCCGTGACGCCGGGCTTCGACCGGTAAATGGGCACCAGGAAGTGTCGCCCGTCTGGCAGCCGCTGGTCCTCCACCGCATTCACGGCCGAGAAGGTCGCCCCCACGGTCCAGCCCGGATCGTCCGGGAAAATCTCGTCCGCCACTTTGGTGAACGTGTTGGCCGGCGCGGAGTAGCGTTCCGGGGCCGCCAGCAGCCCGCCGCCCGTGGGCGGCACGCCCCCGACTACCATCGCATCCCCGTTGGCCAACGGCAGCACCACGGGCGCCGACCGGGCGACGTTCAGCGGACCCGTCGCCACACAGGCACCGGTCGCCGGATCGTAGAGTTCCCCGACCGTGTGGGCGTCATTGTGAACCCACCAGGCACCGGCCAGCAGGACTTTTCCGCCGGCCAGTTGCACCGAGCCCGAAGCGGCGCGGAAGCGCACCAGGGACTGCTCACCCGCGGTGAACGTGCCCGCGACCGGATCGAACACCTCAATGGTGTTGTAGGCGGGAATGCCCAGCGACGAGGAGCCGCCCGCGATGAAGTAGCGGCCGTCCGCCAGACGCGCGAATGCCGGGGCATCGTGCGGAAAACGCATGCTCATGGAGGTCCACGCTTCCGCGCCTGGCGTCCAGATCTCCGCCGTGTCGAGCGTGGTGAATCCGGGGCCATGGCCCCCGAACAGCACCACCTTGCCCTGTTCAGTGACGATGGCGCTGTGGTTCATGCGGCCGGTCACCAGGTTCGGTCCCGGGATCATGGTGGTATCGCCGGCCAGAGCGGTTGCGGACACCAGGCCCAGCAACAATCCGAAGCGAGGGAAAACAGAGGTGCGTTTCATACGGTTCCTTTCTTTGCCAATTGGGCACCGGCGTTTTTCGCGCTGGGTGTCCGTCATGAGCGAAAGGCCCCGGGGGCCGGCCAGCCACACCGTTCTTGGCCGATGCTCGTCGGCTCCAATCGGGGTAGCCCTTACCCTACCGCACGGCCGCTTCAGGCGAATCCGGGCAGTGTCAGCGTCTCGGCGGGCACTGGCCCGGCACCGAAGGCCAGCGGCAGGGTGGGACTGGGCGTCTCGTGCGAGGTGCTGTGCAGTTCGATCTGGGTCGCCCCGAGCTCTTTCAGGCGGTTACCCACGGTCTTGAGCGCCAGTTCCGGACGGTTCGTGTCGCGGCTGAGGTGCCCGAGATAGATCCGCCGCAAATCGGTGCCCACGAGTTCCGCGGCCACCTCTGCCGCCGCATCGTTCGACAGGTGCCCGTGCCGGCTGAGGATGCGCTGCTTCGTGCTCCAGGGACGTTTGGTGTCGTCCTGCAGCAGCTTCACGTCGTGGTTCGCCTCGAGCACGAGCACCTGGGAACGGCGCACGCGCTCCAAGATCAGCTTCGTAACGTGCCCGAGGTCGGTCAGGAAACCCAGCGTGCCCCCCGAAGTCGCCAGCACAAATCCGACCGGATCCATCGCGTCGTGCGGCACGCTGAACGTCTGCACGGCCACGTCACCCAGGGTGAATTCCGCGCCGGTCTGGAACGTGCGGAAGTGGAAGCGGGTCTTGGGAAAGTCCTTCTCGATCGCCTCGCGGGTGAAGCGGTTCGCATAGATGGGGATCTCCAGCTTCGCGCAGAGCGTGCCCAGGCCACAGATGTGGTCGCCGTGCTCGTGCGTGACCAAGATGCCGGACAACCCTTCCGGCGCCCGGCCGATGCTGGCGAGCCGTTCCCGGATCTGCTTCGCGCTGAAGCCGGCATCGATGAGCAGGCGCGTGTCGCCCGCTTCGAGATAGGCGCAATTGCCCGTGCTGCCGCTGCCGAGAATGGTGAACTGAACCGCCACGGCGCGACGTTACGGAAGTGCCCCGGCCGAGCAAGCGGGGCCTTGCCGCCCGCCGCGCGAACTCCTTTCGGAAACCCGCCATCGAGCAAGGGCACCCGGGACAGCCCGATCCCGCGGGCCAGTCACCAGAGCCGGGCCACGTATTGGCCGCCCACGTCGTCGTAAGCCACGACGGCGAAGGACGCACCCGGCAGATAGGCCTAGGCGAAAAGCCGGGCGCCCATTTTCCGGGTCGGCCAAGTGATGCCCGCAGTTAAACAGAATGGCCCACGACGTGGCACCTAGGTGCGATGCCCAATTCGGCGGCGTTATCCAACCGCATGCGGGCGAGAATCAGCCACGGTAGCTGGGTTGGATAGAAGAGACCAGGGAGGCGCCGGCCGGATCTAATCCCGCAAGATTCAGTTCTGCCAAACCTCCCCAGAAGAAACCAAACAATGGTCCGCAGGCTACTACCATGAACAATGGCCTTTTCGGCCTGTGACAGTGCTCCATCCGAACGCGGGGGCGTTCAATTCGACTCACCGAAACTGGTCGAAAAACGAATGGTCAATCTCGAACATTTCCTTGCGGCGCAGTCCAAGTTGCTTGGCTTCAAACAGCTCCACCAAGCGGTCTCCATCCACCAGTTCGATCGGGATAACGCCTTCACGTTTGGCCTCTTTTTCGGCGTCGGATGTAAACCAGCCGGTGGTCAGGAGGATTCCCTTCTCAGCGCGCCCCATGACCGCATTTCGAAAATCACCGACGTGGGCTCGACTCACGCCTTTCCGATACTTTTTGCACTGAAACAGCACCCGCATGGTGACAAAGGTGTTGAGGCGGAGCAGGCCCATTCCATCAATCCCGCCGTCGTGGCTACGCCCAGTGACCACAACCTTTTCGAGTCCATATTCATGCAGCAATCGCATGCAAAGGCGCTCGAATCCCTCCGCGGTCAACGACTGCAGGACCGCAAGGAGTTCGTTTTCTTCCGCCAACTCCGGGGACTCTTGTTCATCGCCCGGTGGTTTAGGTTGTGCAGCAGACGATTCGTTGGACGGGTCCACATTTGCGGCTTCACGCCGCTTAGCGTGGATCCTCACCCACTTTCTCACCACCTCCGCCGCCTGCTCCTCGTTCAGCTTAGTCTTCGATCCTACCGGAGTGAGTGTCCACACTCCGCGGCGAGAACTGTCGATCAACCCTTCCCAAGCCAAATACTGCCTCGCCCAATGCACTTGGTTTTCAAATCGGTTGATGCCGCCTTTGTTGCGGCGCTCCCGTTCTGATTCTGGCAACTTCGCGGCGGCCGCAATCCAATCAATCGCATCCCGCGCTTCCGCAGAACCGCCTAGACTCCGAATTGCCTCTAGCAACATCGGCACCCACCTGAGGAATTCGGCCCTGCTGCCAGACTTTGCCATACCAGATCAATTCTTCGCCCCAGCCAGCACTTCCTCAAAGTCCACGATCTCCTTGATCTGAACCAGGAACCAGCGGTCGATCTTCGTGAGGCCGAAGATCTCCTCGACGGTGAAGCCGGCACGGAGGGCGTGGCGGATGAAGAAGATGCGTTCGGCGTTGGGCATGACGGAGTTCAGGCCAAGGCCACTTCCGCGTAGTCACCCGTGCTGCGGGACTCCGGCAGTGGTTCCCCCTCTTCACGCAGCATCTCCAAGTGTGCTTCGATGGCTTCGTGGATGAGCTTTACAGCCTCTTCCCTGGTTTCTCCGACCGCCACACAGCCGGGCAGATCGGGCACGTAGGCCCCGTAGCTCGTGTCTCCACGTTCGATGACGATGGCGTAACGCATAGGTCATTCCTTCAATCCAGCCTGCTTGAGGATACTGTTCATCGTCCCCTTGGGAATGTCCACGCCGGGTTGGCCAGCGATGGTCACCAAGCCGGGCTTGGTTGGGTGCTTGAAGTGGCGATGACTGCCGCGGGTCCGGACGAGGAACCAGCCATCGTCTTCAATCAGTTTGATAGCCTCCCGAACCTTCATCGGCTCAGTTTTTCGCCCCGGACAGCACTCCCTCGAAGTCCACGATCTCCTTGATCTGCACGAGGAACCAGCGGTCGATCTTCGTAAGGCTGAAAATCTCCTCGACGGTGAAGCCGGCGCGCAGGGCATGGCGTTTGCCTTTCATTCGATCATGGGCTGCGGCTGACCGTAGAGCCGTTCGAACAGTCGGCGCCGGCGCTCGGTTTCGTCCAAACCAGCGGGCAGCGAGGCCAAGGCCATGCGGCGGGCCGCCTCGAACATCTCCACCCCCATGCGGAAACGTTCCGCGCCCGAACGGGCCATCAGCCGGGCATGCACCATCGCGGCGATCTCAGGTGAGGTGTCGGTCATTTCCGGCATTGCTCCCACAGGCTATGCAGCCCCAATTCCCGCGTCCAGCGTTCGACGTAGGCCCCATCGCAGCCGGTGGAAACAAGGTTCTTCACATCGCGCAACTGAAGTTCCGACAGCGAGTCCTTTGCCCACCACAGTTTGGAGATGATCAGGTCCTCCTTGCTGACGATCCAAGTGGCAAAGTCCTCAATCGCGATGCGATGGCGGCGCCCGAACTCGACGTGGCGGTAGGGCGAGTTCTTCCGGACGATACAGTCCACCTTGATGACGCTCTCCTGGTGGATGAGGTTGAAGAGGGACTCGTGCGCAATCGAACCGGCAACCGCTTCGCGGGACACATAGTAGTCCGGGGCGAACAGCCGGACGATGGCCTCAACGTCCCGGGTAGTGAGGGCGACAACGAGATCAATGTCCCGCGTCATGCGGGGGAGCGCGTAGTAGTTCATCGCCATCGACCCGGTGAGCATGTAGGCAAATCCTCCCTGCTCCAGCCGCCGCGAAACGTCGCGGACGATGTCGAGTTCGTTTTGCACAGATCAGCATCCTTAGGGCCGACCTTCCCGGAGTGGCGCCGCTAGTTTTGGGCGGCAGCCAACTCTTCCTCAAAGTCCACGATCTCCTTGATCTGAACCAGGAACCAGCGGTCGATCTTCGTGAGGCCGAAGATCTCCTCGACGGTGAAGCCGGCGCGTAGGGCGTGGCGGATGAAGAAGATGCGTTCGGCGTTGGGCACGCTCAGCTTGCGGCTGATGACGTCGCGCGGGAGCACGTCGCGGTCGCCATAGACCTCGGTGCCGATCCGCCAGGCCTTGCCGTCGCCGCCCAGTCCGCTGCGGCCGATCTCGAGCGAGCGCAGGCATTTCTGGAGCGATTCCTTGAAGGTGCGCCCGATGGCCATCGCTTCGCCGACGCTCTTCATCTGCGTGGTCAGCGTGGGATCGGCCTGCGGGAACTTCTCGAAGGCAAAGCGCGGGATCTTGGTGACGACGTAGTCGATGCTCGGCTCGAAGCTCGCCGGCGTTTCGCGCGTGATGTCGTTCTTGAGTTCGTCGAGCAGGTAGCCCACGGCGAGCTTGGCGGCGATCTTCGCGATGGGGAAGCCGGTGGCCTTGGACGCGAGCGCCGAGCTGCGGGAGACGCGCGGGTTCATCTCGATGATGACCATGCGGCCGGTGTCGGGGCTGACGCCGAACTGGATGTTCGAGCCGCCGGTCTCGACGCCGACGGCCCGGATCACGGCGAAGCTCTGGTCGCGCATGATCTGGTATTCCTTGTCGGTGAGCGTCTGGATCGGGGCGACCGTGATGGAGTCGCCGGTGTGGACGCCCATCGGGTCGAAGTTCTCGATGGAGCAGATGATGACGCAGTTGTCCGCACGGTCGCGCATGACCTCCATCTCGTATTCCTTCCAGCCGAGGAGGGATTCCTCGACGAGGATTTCGGACACGGGGGACAGGTCGATGCCGCGTTTGGCGATCTCCTCGAACTCCTCGCGGTTGTAGGCAATGCCGCCGCCGGTGCCGCCGAGGGTGAAGGCGGGCCGGATGATGACCGGGAAACGGCCGATCTTTTCGGCGACGGCCCGGGCCTCGTCCATGTTGTGGGCGGTGCCGGAAACCGGCACGTCGAGCCCGATGGAGAGCATGAGGTCCTTGAAGATCTGGCGGTCCTCGCCCTTCTGGATGGCGTCGGCCTTGGCGCCGATCATCTCCACGCCGTGGCGCTCGAGGGCGCCGTTGTGGTGGAGCTTCATGGCGGTGTTCAGCGCGGTCTGGCCGCCGAGGGTGGGCAGGAGGACGAGCTTGCCGGTGACGCCGAGGCGGGCGAGCTCCGCCTTTTCGCGCACGATGATCTTCTCGACGGCCTCGGGCGTGATGGGCTCGATGTAGGTGCGGTCGGCGAACTCCGGATCGGTCATGATCGTGGCCGGATTGGAGTTCACGAGCACGACGCGGTAACCCTCCTCCTTGAGGGCCTTGCAGGCCTGGGTGCCGGAGTAATCGAACTCGCACGCCTGCCCGATGATGATGGGGCCGGCGCCGATGATGAGGACGCTGTGGATGTCAGTGCGCTTTGGCATCGAATGAAGTCGCGTTAAACGGCCGTGATGGAACACGGGGACGGGCCGGGGCGCGAAGCAATTTTTCCGGGGGCCGAAACGGCACCGCGGCAGCGCTCCCGGATTGAAGTCGCCGGTTCCGCCCGTAGTCTGAGCGCGCCACCATGAGACGCGCCCTCCCGTTCTTGACGCTGTTCGCCGCCGTGACCGCGACCGGGCTGGCGGCGCCGCCCCCGGCCACCAAAGGCTCAAAGGTGGACTTTTCCGCCGAAATCCGGCCGATCATCGCCAAGAAGTGCTACCACTGCCACGGGCCGGACGAGAGTTCGCGGAAGGCAAAGCTCCGGCTCGATTCGTTCGAGGAGGCAACCCGGGCGCGGAAGGCGGGCTCCGCCGTGGTGCCGGGCAAGCCGGACGAAAGCCTGCTAGTGAAGCGCGTGCTCGCTCACGCGGAGGACGAGGTCATGCCCCCGCCGGAGACCAAGAACCCGCTCACCGCGGGCGAAGTGGCACTGCTGCAACGGTGGATTGCCCAGGGCGCCAACTACACGCCGCACTGGGCTTGGACCAAGCCGGTCCGCGCCCCTCTGCCCGCGGCCGGCAAGGGCTGGGCGCGCAACGGGCTCGACCGGTTTGTGGCCGCCCGCCTGAAGGAGAACGGCCTTGAACCTTCGCCCGAGGCGGACCGCCACACGCTGATCCGCCGCCTGTCGCTCGACCTCACGGGCCTTCCGCCCGAGCCGGCGGAAATTGAGGACTTCGTCGCCGACGGCCGGCGTGATGCCTACGAACGACTGGTGGACCGGTTGCTGGCCTCGCCACACTTCGGCGAACGCTGGGCGCGCATCTGGCTGGATCTCGGCCGTTACGCGGATTCCGCCGGCTACGGCTCCGACCCGTTGCGCCCGAACATCTGGCCGTGGCGCGACTGGCTCATCCAGGCGCTCAACCGCAACCAACCGTTCGACGAGTTCACCCGCGACCTCATCGCCGGCGACCTGCTGCCCGACGCCACCGAGGAACAGAAGATCGCCACGGCGTTCCACCGGAACACGATGACGAACACCGAGGGCGGCACGGACGATGAGGAATGGCGCGTCGCCGCGATCAAGGACCGCGCCGCCGTGACGGCGCAGGTCTGGATGGGCCTGACCATGGGCTGCGCCCAATGCCATACCCACAAGTTCGACCCGCTCACCCAGCGCGACTACTACTCGTTCTACGCTTTCTTCAACCAGACCGAGGACAACGACCAACCCGACGAGCGACCCACCCTGCCGGTATATTCCGCGGCGGAGAAACAGCGCCGGGCCGCGCTGGCGGAGGAGATCGCCGCGCTGGAACGCCAATACCGGTCAAACCCGCCGGAGTTCCTGACCGAAGTGGCCGCGTGGGCGGAGGCCGCTGCAAAGCCTGTGAAATGGAGCGCGCTCAAGCCGCAGGGCGCCGCGTCCCTGCTGACGAATGGCGCGACGCTGACCATCGAGGCCGACGGCACCGTGCAGGCCGGCAGCAACGCACCCGCCCGCGACACCTACCAGGTGCGCGCCACCGCGGAAATCAGCCGCGCCACCGCCGTGCGACTGGAGGTGCTGCCCGACGACCGGTTGCCGCAAAAGGGCCCCGGCCGCGCGGGCCAGGGCCAGTTCGTGCTCAACGACCTTCGCGTCGAGGTCGTGCCCGCGCATCCCCAGTCCGTGAAGGCCCGCTTCGTCCGGGTTGAGGCCCCGGGTGACAACCGCATCCTCAGCCTCGCCGAAGTGCAGGTGTTCGCCGGCAGCCGGAACGTCGCGCCGCAGGGAACCGCGCGGCAGTCCAGCACCGGCTACCTCGGCGACGCCAACCGCGCCGTGGACGGCAACACCGACGGCAATTACGACGCGGCCCGGTCCACCACGCACACGAACCAGGAAAAGGACCCGTGGTGGGAACTCGACCTTGGTCAGGACGTCGCGATCGATTCGCTCGCCCTGTGGAATCGCACCGACGGTTCCGGCGAACGCCTCGCCCGCAGCCGCGTCAAGCTGCTCTCCGCCGACCGCTCCGTCGTTTGGGAGGGTGCCCTCGACGCGGCGCCGAATCCCGTCACCAAACTTGGCCCGGCGGCGCCCAAGCCCGTGAAGCTTGCCCACGCCAGCGCAGACTACGCCCAGAACGAGTTCGGCCCGGAGCTGGCGATCGATGCCAACCCCGGTCAGCGCTCCGGCTGGGCCGTGGGCGGTGCCCTTGGGCTGCCGCACACGCTGATCGCGGAGTTTGCCGAACCGTTGCTGGCCGACGGTCCGCTGAACCTGACGGTGACGTTGGCGCACAACTTTGGCGACGCCCACACGTTGGGACGATTCCGGCTTTCCCTCACCGGCCACGAGCCGCCCGTTCGCGCCTTTCCGGCCACGGTGAGCGCCGCGTTGGCCTCCGCCCCCGATCAGCGCACAGCGGCTCAGCAGCAGACCTTGGCGGACCATTTCCGCGCGCAGTCCAAGTCACTCGGTCCCGTGGGCCGTCAACTGGCCGCCAAACAGGCCGAGCGGGACGGCATTCGGGGCACGCCGTTACCGGTGATCCGCGAGGTCGCCGCGGACAAACGCCGCACCACCCGCCTGCTGAACAAGGGCAATTTCCTCGATCCCGGGGAAACGGTCACCGCCGCCGTGCCGGCCTCGTTCCATCCGCTGCCGCGGAATGCGTCTCCCGACCGGCTCGGCCTCGCCGCGTGGCTGACCGCTCCGGACAACCCGCTGACCGCTCGGGTGGCCGTGAACCGCTTCTGGGGCCTGCTTCTGGGCCAACCGCTGGTGGAGACCGAGGAGGACTTCGGCACGCAGGGCACGCTGCCGACCAATCCCGAACTGCTCGACTGGCTGGCCGTTGCCTTCCAGTCGCCATCCATACGACCTGCCGCCAAGACGGATCCTTGGCAGCCCGCGCTTGGGTGGGATTTCAAGGCGCTCCTCCGGCTGATCGTCACGTCCGCGACCTACCGGCAGGTCGCCGTGAACACGCCGGACCGGTTGGAACGCGACCCGCTCAACCGCCTCTATTCGCGGACCCCGCGCCGTCGTCTTGATGCCGAAACGCTCCGTGACCAGGCCCTCGCGCTGAGCGGCCTGCTGGCCCGGAAAGTGGGCGGTCCGAGCGTTTATCCTTACCAGCCGGAAGGCCTGTGGCGCGCGGCGTTCAACGGGGAGCGGAGCTGGTCGGTCAACGAGGGCGAAGACCGTTATCGCCGCGGCCTCTACACGTTCTGGCGCCGCACGGTGCCCTATCCCAGCATGGCCACGTTTGACGCCCCCAGCCGGGAATCCTGCACGCTGCGCCGGCAGCCGACGAACACCCCGCTCCAGGCGTTTGTCACGCTCAACGACCCGGCCTTCGTGGAGTGCGCCCAGGCACTTGGACGTCGCCTCGGCTCTGACGAAGGCTCGGTCGCCGACCGGGTGCGCCGGGGACTGTTCCTGGTCACGTCACGCCCACCGACCGAGGCCCAGGTGAGTCAGCTCACCGCTTTGTTCGAGGCGGAGCGGGCGCACTTCGCCGAACGTCCCGACGACGCCCGGCGCCTCGCCACGGAGCCGCTTGGCCCGCTGCCTCCCGGCTTCGACGCTCCGGCCGCCGCGGCCTGGACCACCGTGGGCAACGTGCTGCTGAACCTTGATGCCGTGCTGACGAAGTGACGCCGGCCCGGGGCCGGAAGAGGTCTTCGCACCCATGGCCGAATCCGGTGTGCCGCCGAGTCATTTACTGGGCTCAGCGCAGGTCCACCCAGAAGCTGCGGAACTTGCGGTCGGCCGCGTTCTTGGACTGCTTGCGGTTGCCGTCATCGCTCAGCACCAGGAGTCGCGTGGAGTCCCCGCTGCTGACGATGGTAATGGCCTCCGGATTGAACGACTTAAAGCTGCGATGCTCGACCGGAACCGGAGTCTTGCCGGGCCCCTCCCAGCGCAGCAGCCGTTGTTTGCCGCCGTCGGTCGGATGGCCGGCAATGAGGAAATACTCCTTCCCCGACCAGACCAGATCGCGGACGCCCTGCCCGCCGAGGTCCAAGAGGATCGGTTCACCCAAGCGAGCCGGCTTTCCCGCGGCCAACTCCGGCGGATTCAGGAGCGGAACCAGCAGCGCCATCCCTTCCGGAACCGGATTCCGGAAGGCCACCAACAGGCCGCCCTCGGGCGTGGCGGCCAAGCCCTCGATGTTCAGTCCTCCGGGCTGCTCGGGACTAAGCCGCGCCGCGTCACCCAGGCGGAACCGGGACAGTTGCGGTGCCCGCGCAAAGTCGGCGACCAACCCCGTGTAAGCCGGGCCGGCCGGGACCAATCCGAACGCGTCATTTGTGCCGACGACGCGGGTCGCCAGCAACCGTTGCCGCGCAGGACGGCTCTTGCCGTCCTTGTTCCGGCCGTGGGAGCCAATCCAGAAAATGAGGTCACCCACCCGGGCTGCGCCCTCGAAGTCAGCCTCGGAGTCCTTGCCCGGCCGCAAGCCGAGCCAGTCCGTGGTGTCGAATTCCTTCAATGGCCCAGCGCCGTCCGCCAAAGAGTAGAGGCGCAGCGCATTGTCCTCGTCACTGGCGGCGAGAAAACGGTCATCGCCCAACGCGATCACCGCCGAGGCATTGGCCATGCCCCGGTGCGAGGACACGCCGGCCGGGCCGGCCTGAAGGCAACCGCTCAGGAGCAGGAGTATCGGGGCGAGCAGGCGAACAGGGTGGAGCATGGCGGATTGGACGTGCCGGAACGTGCCGGGGTAACGGCGATTCGTCAAAACGCCATGGCCTCGGGTGCTGACGATCCTTTCTGCACGGAAGCCGGCTTTGCGTCGCCCGGCGTTCCTGCTTTGCTAACGGCCGATGTCCGTGACCGCCGATCACCGCCCCCGCTTGCGCCGCATCCGTCTCTTCCTCACCGATGTGGACGGAGTGCTGACCGACGCGAGCGTGCTGATGGGCACCGGCGGCGTGGAATTGAAGCGGTTCGACATCCGCGACGGGCTCGGCCTAAAGCTGCTCCAGCAGGAAGGCATCCGCGTGGGTTTCGTTTCGGCCCGTCCTTCGGCTGCCACCACGGCCCGGGCGGAAGACTTGGGAATTGATTTCCTGCACCAGTCGCCGGCGCCCAAAGTTCAGGCGGTGGAAGAATTGCTGACCAAGACTGGGCTGGGGTGGGAAGACGTCAGCTTCATGGGCGACGACGTCCTTGATCTGGGCGTGCTCAAGCGCGTGGGCTTCGCCGCGGCCCCGGCGGATGCCAACGAATCCGTGCGCGGCGTGGTCCAGCATGTCACCGCGGCGCGCGGCGGTCACGGGGCCGTGCGCGAGGTCGCGGAGATGATCCTTAAGGCCCAAGGCCGCTGGCCGGCCCTGCTGGCGAAATTCGCTTCCTAACCCACGGTCCCGCCACCCACACTCGCGCACCGTGAACCGCTCCCGTCGCCTCGTCCTGGGCCTGTTTGGCCTGACTGCGCTGGCCGTTTCCATGCCGTGGGCCCAGGCCCCGCTGGGTGGCGGCGCCGGCGGCTTCAGCATGCCGCTCAAACGGGACGGCCGGACTTACCTGAAATTCTCCGGCTCCGGCACCGAGGCGATTTCGCCGACCGTGCTGCGCATTCGCGATTTCCAGGTCGAGACGTTCCGGGAGGACGAAACGCCCGAGCTGGTGGGCCGGGCGCCGGAATGTGTCCTCAACCTTACCACCAAGAGCGCCACCTCCGCCGGCCCGATCCGCATCGAACAGGTCGGCGGACGCTTCACCCACGAGGGCACCGGCTTCTCCTGGGACCACGAAAGCGGTCGCCTGGAGATTTCCAACCGCGTCCGCTCCACGGTCCGCCTGAGTCCGTTTGGCCGGACCAAGCCCTGAGATTTCCCGTCGCATGAAACGATTCCTACCGGTGCTCCTCGTCTCCCTCGCTCTCACCGGCGTGGGCCAGAACCCGGCCGACGACGCCAACACCTCGGAGATCACCTCCGGCGCGTCCGTGTATGACCAGAAGGCAAACCGGCTGCATTACTGGGGCAACGTGCACCTCAACTCCCCCGGCACGCTAGAGCTTCGCTGCGAGGACTTCCTCATCCTGCTCGGACAGGGCGGGAACAAACTCGACCAGATCGTCGCGACCACCAACGTCGTGCTGCACCTCGTGCAGCCGGCCACCGCCACGCGGCCCGCGATGACCAACGTCGCGTATGCCCACCAGGCCATCTTCGACGGCGTGAGCAACATCGTGACGCTCGCGAAGTCGCCCGGCGGACCGCAGCCGCGGTTCGAAGGGCCCGACCTGGTCGCCGAGGCCGACGTGATCGTTTACAACCGGCTGACGGACCGCTTCGAACTCAAGGGCAACCACCGGACCCGCTTCAAACCCGGCAAACTCCCGAAAGGCGGGTTCTTCGCGCCGAAGTCCGATTCCACGCCCGCCGCCAAATAATCCGCCCGTGGCCGCCTCCGCTCCAGATCGTCTCCTGACCGTCGATAAGCTCGCCAAGGCCTACTCGGGCCGGCGCGTCGTCAACGGGGTTTCCATCCACGTCGATGCCGGCGAGATCGTCGGTCTGCTCGGCCCGAACGGCGCCGGCAAGACCACGACCTTCAGCATGGTGGTGGGACAGGTCCGGCCCGATGAGGGCAGCGTGGCGTTTTGCGGCAAGGACATCACGAAGCTGGCGATGCATCTGCGCGCCCGCGAGGGCATCGCCTACCTGACCCAGGAACCGAGCGTCTTTCGCAAGCTCACGGTCGAGCAGAACATTCTCGCCATCCTTGAGGTCTGTGAAAGCGACCGGCAGGAGCGGGCCAAACGCCTGCATTCGCTGCTGAACGAGCTGGATTTGGCGCCGTTGGCCAAGAGCTACGCCTACCAGCTCAGCGGCGGCGAAAAGCGTCGCCTCGAAATCACCCGTGCCCTGGTCACCAGCCCCCGGCTGCTGCTACTGGACGAACCGTTCGCCGGCATCGATCCGATCGCCGTTTACGAGGTGCAGAAGATCATCCGCCGGCTGCGCGACCGCGGGCTGAGCGTCCTGATCACCGACCACAACGTCCGCGAGACGCTCAAGCTCGTGGATCGGGCGTATCTCATCCACAAGGGCGAGGTGGTGTATGCCGGCGACGCTTCGCGAATGGTGGACGATCCCAAGGCCCGCCAGATTTACCTCGGACCGGACTTCAACCTTTGAGCCATGGACGCACACAAGGTCACCGTCGATCAGTTCTACCAGCAGCACCGGAGCGACCTTGGCCTCAAGCTGATCGCCGGCGCCCACGGGCTTAAGCGGATCATCCGTGAACCCACCGTGAACCGTCCGGGTCTCGCGCTGGCCGGATTCAAACGATATTTCGCCCCGAAACGGGTGCAGGTGATCGGCAATGTGGAAACCGCCTACCTGCGCTCCCTGGAACCGTCCCTCCGCCAGCAACGGGTGCGGGAACTCTTCCGGCACCGCATCCCCTGCCTCGCGCTGTGCCGCGACCTGAAGCCCGACCGGCTGTTCGTGCAGACCGCCGAGGAAAACGACGTGCCGCTGTTCACCACCTCGCTGATCACGATGAAGTTCATCAGCCGGGCGACGTTCGCGCTGGAGAACCTGTTCGCGCCGCATAGCCAGGTGCACGGGTGCATGGTGGACGTGCAGGGCGTCGGCGTGATCATCCAAGGCGAAAGCGGCATCGGCAAAAGCGAGGCGGTGCTGGGCCTGCTGGAGCGCGGGCATAGTCTCGTGGCCGATGACGTGGTGCAGATCCGCGTCGAGAACGACAGCGAGCTGTTCGGCAACGCCAAGGAACTCGGCGTGAACATGATGGAAGTCCGCGGCATCGGCCTGATCGACGTCGTGGCGATGTTCGGAGTGGCCGCCATCCGCCGTGACAAGCGCGTGGACCTGGTGGTGACCCTCAAACGCTGGGAGGAGGTGGAGGAAGTGGACCGTCTCGGGCTGGAGCAGAAGACCATGCCCCTGCTCGGCATCGAGATTCCACACATGGAGATCCCGGTCAGGCCGGGACGCGATCTCGGCAATCTTGTCGAGGTGGCGGCCTTCCAGACCAAGCTGCGGCTTGCCGGCTACAATGCGGCGCAGGAATTCACCGCCCGACTCAGCCGGCAGATGAACTCGCCGCTTTGATTCTCAGCAGGAGGGCGTCTCCCGATGCCATCGGATCGTGCGCTCGAACGCCGCCACGAGGCGCTCCACGAACGCCGTGGGATGAAAGAAGGGATAGCGGGCCTTCGCTGCCCGCCCCATGGATTCCGCACGGTCGGGTGCCAGCAGCAATTCCCGGATGGCGGCCGCAAAGGCAGCCGGCGTGTGCGCCGACACTCGCAACCCGGTTTCGCCCGGCCACAGCCATTCGTCCACGGCGCCGCCGGCGAACGCCACGATGGGTTTGCCGTAGGCCAGCGCCTCCACACCGACCAACCCGAACGGTTCCGGCCGCAGCACCGGGAACAGCACCACGGCCGCCCGGGAATACCAGTTCGCCAATTCCGTCGGCCGAATCTCGCCGGTGAATTCCACCCGATCGGAAAGACCAAGCTCAGCGGCGAGCCCGGTCAACGTCGCCTTTTCCGGACCATCGCCGGCGATGACGAGCCGGCAGTTCACGTCGCGCAATTCGGCCAAGGCCTTCACCGCCGCATCCACGCCCTTGGACCGCACCAGACGCGAGGGCACCAGCAGCAGGCCGCGCTCGGTCGCCAGTCCAGAATCCGCCGCGGGCGGTTCCGCGAACAACGGCACCACATCCAGACGTGCCTCCGGGAAACCGTTCTCGCGCAGCCCCTGCTGCATGAAGCGCGAGGCCACTTGGACCCGCGAGCGCGGCAGATGCCACGGCGCCATCCGAAGCCTCATCTGGCGCCACTGCCGCCAGTTGTTCAGCGGATTCCGACCACCGCAGCCACCCACGTAATGGTGCCAGAGGCAGGCCCAGCCGTGCGGGCGATGGCAGGGCGTCCATCCGCGCCAACACCGGTCCCCGCCGGAGCAGAAAATGCTCTGATCGTGAAAGAACGTCGTCAGCGGGAACCGCTCTGCCAAATCCGGCAATAGCGGGAGGATTTTGGTGGAATGATTGAAGATGAGGTCCGGCCGGAATTCGGCCAAGGCGGCGTCCAGCGCCTCGCGACGGCCGGCCATCGGCAGCGTTTCCCGAACCCGGAACACCGGGCAGCCCACCGTCACCGGATGATCGTCGTGGTAGGCGATGGCAACCTCGTGTCCCGCCCGGGCCAAGCCGGAGCTGGTGTCCACCACCATCCGGTTCATGCCGCCGGTGTGCGGACTCGCGCCGTCATTGATCAGAAGCACTCGCAACCGCGCGACGGTTTCAACCGACAGGCCATCCGTCAACGCGTGTGCGTCCGGCGTTTGCACTGGAAGTATCCGCGAAGCGCCCGCTAGCCTCCTTGGCCGTCGGCGTTGCCGGCCGCCCATCCCCGATGATTTCGCCGCTGCGAGTGCTCCGCGTGGCCGACGTGACGGACAACCGTTCCGGCGGCATGAGCCGGACCATGTATGCGACCGGCGATGAGCTGGCGCGGCGCGGTCACCACGTCGAATACCGCTTTTGCGAGCATCTCGGCGTGAATTGCCGGCCACAGTTCCGCCGGTTTGCGGTTCCCCGCCGGATCGTTGAACTCGTCCGCCGCGAAATGGCCGCCGGGAAGCGTTGGGATCTCGTCGAAATCCACGAACCGGCCGCGGCCGCCTACGCGTGGAACCGGTCTTCACTGCCCCCGCTGGTCATTTTTTCCTACGGACTCGAAGACCGGTCCCACCGGTCCGCCCTAGACTACCAGCGCCGCAAGGGTTTGCCCGTCACGCTGAAGAACCGGTTCTCTCCGCTTTCCGTGGTCTGGCAGGCCCAGTATGCGACCCGCCACGCCGCGCACGTGATCTGTTCCAATTCGGAAGATGTGGATCATCTGGCCGGCCGTGGCGTTCCGCGGGATCGGCTGACCCGGCATCACAGCGGGGTGGAGCCCGAATTTCTGGTGGCCAGCGGCGACCTTCCCGCCGCCGGCGAGCGGCGCGGCCTGCTGTTCCTCGGCAGTTGGCTGAACCGCAAGGGCGTGCTGGATCTGGTTCCCGCCGCGGCGGCGGCCTTGCGAAGCCACCCGCAGGAGCATCTGACCATCGCCGGATGCCACGCCGGCCCCGAACAGATTCTGCCGGAATTCCCCGAGGATGTCCGCGGACGTGTCCGCATCATCCCGCGGGTGAACGGCAATTCCGCACTCATCGAGATCTACCGGCGGCACTCCGTTTTTGTCCTTCCGTCCTACTTCGAGGGGCAGCCGCTGGTGATGATCGAGGCCGCCGCGTTGGGGATGGCGATCGTCACCACGCATGTCTGCGGGATGAAGGATTTCATCGAGCCGGGCAAAAACGGCCTGACCGTGCCGGTTGCCGACCCGCCGGCGTTGACGAAAGCCCTCAATCGCCTGCTGGACTCGCCCGAGGAAGCACGTCACTTCGGACTCCAGGCGCTCAAGCTGGCCCAAACCCACACCTGGGCCGCGGCCGCCGAGAAAATCGAGCGGGCCTACGGGCGGGCCGTCGGCCAACTTTGACGCTCGACGCGTCTGCGAAATGCCTTCGGCAAACGTGCCTTGCACCGCCCCCCTCCGGTGGTAGCTTCGCTGCGCCGTAAATATGCCTGAAGACGACAACAGCAGCCGCAACTCCAATTCCGGAGGCGGTTCCGGATTTTCCGCCCGAACCTGGATCGTCTGGCTGGCCATCGCCGCGTTGATCCCGGTGCTGATCGTCATCCAAAACCGCTCCCAGCCGCGTTACCAGCCGATCAGCTACAAGCAACTGTTCGACCTCGTCGAGGCGGGGCAGGTCGAGTCCGGCGAAATCAATTTCAGTTCGCAGTCCGCGGTCCAACGCGTGATCCGGGGCAAATTCCGCCAGACCGAGGCCGGCAAGACCAACGTCGTCTCGGTGCCTTTCATCGTTGAAACCGTCCTCGTCGAGGATGACGTCCAGGAACTCTTGCGCAGCGGCGTGTTCAAGTCCGTGGACAACAACAGCCTGCTGCTCAACATCTTCGTTGGCCTGCTGCCGATCCTCGTAGTCGGGGCGTTGATCTGGTTCTTTTTCGTCCGCCAGATCCGGGCGGCCGGCAAAGGCGCCCTCAGCTTTGGCAAATCCAAGGCCCGGCTGCTCTCCAAGGAGAAGAACAAGACCACCTTCAAGGACGTCGCGGGCGTCGAGGAAGCCAAGGAGGAGGTCGCCGAACTCGTCGAGTTCCTCAAGGACCCGAAGAAGTTCCAGAAGCTCGGTGGCCGCATTCCCAAGGGCATCCTCATGGTAGGACCGCCAGGAACGGGCAAGACGCTCCTCGCGAAGGCGATTGCCGGCGAGGCCGACGCCTCGTTCTTCAGCATCAGCGGCTCCGATTTCGTGGAAATGTTCGTCGGCGTCGGTGCGAGCCGTGTCCGCGACATGTTCGAGCAGGCCCGCAAGAACACTCCCTGCCTCATCTTCATTGACGAAATCGACGCCGTCGGCCGCTCCCGCGGGCATGGCTTGGGCGGCGGCAACGACGAACGTGAGCAGACCCTGAACGCCCTGCTGGTCGAGATGGACGGTTTCGATACGCAGGAGGGCATCATCATCATCGCAGCGACCAACCGGCCCGACGTGTTGGATCCCGCCCTGCTCCGCCCCGGTCGCTTCGACCGTCAGGTGACGGTCAACTTGCCCGATGTCCGGGGCCGGGAAGCCATCCTCAAGGTTCACGCGAAGAACGTGAAGCTGGAGGGCGGCGTGGACCTTTCCGTGATCGCCCGCGGCACCCCCGGTTTCTCCGGTGCAGAGTTGGCCAACCTGCTTAACGAGGCCGCCCTCATTGCCGCCCGCGGCAACAAAAAGGCCATCAGCATGGCCGAACTGGAGGAAGCCCGCGATAAGGTGCGCTGGGGCCGCGAACGTCGCAGCCTCGCGATGACCGACGAGGAAAAGCGCGGCACCGCGTGGCACGAAGCGGGGCACGCCTTGGTGAACGTGCTGCTGGAGCACACGCATCCGTTGCACAAGGTGACCATCATTCCCCGCGGTCAGTCGCTGGGCTCCACCATGTGGCTCCCCAAGGACGACCTGTTGAGCCGGAAGAAGAAGGAACTGCAGGACCTGATCGCCGTTACGATGGCAGGCAGGATCGCTGAGGAACTGGTCACCAATGACGTTTCAACTGGTGCCGCCGGCGACATCCAGCAGGCCACGAGCATGGCCAAGGCGATGGTCATGCACTACGGCATGAGCGACAAACTCGGCATGGTGCTCTACGGCGAGGCCAACGAATACGTCTTCCTCGGCCGCGACATGATGCGCTCCAAGGAATACAGCGAGGCCACGGCGCAGCAGATTGACGGCGAGATCAAGCGCCTCATCGACGAAGGCTACAACACCGCCAAGACCCTGATTGAGACCCATCGCGACAAGTTGGATCTCATCGCCCAAGCGCTGCTGGACTACGAAACGCTCGAGGGCCAGCAGGTGGTGGACATCGTGAAGACCGGCACCTTCACCCCGCCACCGGTGAAGCCCGGCGAAATCGATCCGCCTTCCGGAGCGCAGGCCGGCACGCCGCTCCCGGAAGTGGTGAAGCCGGTTCCGCCCAAGCTGCCGGGCTTTGGGTCGCCGGCTCCCGCCACGGCCTGACGAGCTAGCTTCAACACCACGCCGCGGACCCACCGCGGCGTTTTTGTTGCCGGCGTTGACCGCCCCGGCCCCCTTCCCCAACCTCCGCCGCACATGGTCATCGCCCCGTCCCTGCTGGCCGCCGACTTCGGCCGCTTCGCCCACGAAGCGGCCCGCGCCGACCGTTCCGGTGCCGAATGGCTGCACTTGGACATCATGGATGGCCAGTTCGTGCCCAACCTCTCCTTCGGGCCCGAAGTCGTCCGTGTGGTGCGGCCTCATTTCAAGCGCTTCCTCGATGTCCACCTCATGTGCGGCAAACCGGAGATCCTGCTTGAACCGTTCGTGAAGGCCGGCGCCGACGGTCTGACGGTCCATGTCGAACTCGGCGACCAAGTGACTCCGCTGCTCTGGAAGATCCGCTCGCTCGGCAAAAAGGTCGGCCTCGCGCTCAACCCGCCCACCAATGTCAACGAGGTGAAGCCCTACCTCGACCAGGTGGACCTGATTCTGGTGATGACGGTAAACCCCGGCTTTGGGGGCCAACCCTTCATTGAGGAGTGCGTGCCCAAGATCCAGCAGGTTGCAGCGTGGCGAAAGGAGCTCGGCTTGGATTTCCGCCTCGAAGTGGACGGCGGCATCAACCTTCAGACTGCGTGCGAATGCGCCCGCGCGGGCGCCGACACTTTCGTCTCCGGCACGGCCCTGTTCCGTCAACACAGCCTCACGCAGGCGGTCACCAAGATGCGCCGGCTGACCACGGAGGCGGCGGGGCAATTGGTTTAGCGAAGCCTCCTCCGCAATGATCCCCGCCACACTCGCGATGCTGCTGTTCGCGTTTTCGTCCGTGGCGGCGAAGCGCTCGGTCAATCTCCTGGGCTCGGCCACGGCCAGTGTCCTCCGTATCCTGTTCGCCGCCGCACTCCTCGCGGTTTACGCCCATATCTGGGGCGCCGGTCTGCGTGGGCCGGCTCTGGGCTGGTTCATCGCCAGCGGCTTCATCGGCTACGGCATCTGTGACACCGCCATCTTCCTCGCCCTGCCCCGCCTGGGCGCCCAGCTCACCAGCCTGATGGTCCATTGCCTCGGTGCACCGATCGCCGCCGTCACGGAATGGCTCTGGCTCGGCACGCCCTTGGGAGTCACGGAGATCGGCGCCGGTTCGCTTATCTTGGCCGGAGTCGCCGTGGCCCTGTTTCCGGGAAGACCGGCTGCGCCGGCTTCGGCGAAGACCAATTCGCCCGGCCCGTGGGCGCTCGGTTTGGGCGTTATCGCCGCCGCCGGCCAGGCGTGGGGCGCGGTGTTGAGCCGGCACGGCCAATTGCTGTCGCGCGATGCCGGACAACCGATCGACGGGCTCTCGGTGACCTACCAGCGCATTCTCGCCGGGGTCGCCTTTGCCGTTGTGTGGTGGCTGTGGCAGCGCGGCCAGGGCGCCGTGAGAAAAGCCGGAGACGAACCGCCCAGCCTCCGGCGCGCGTGGCCGTGGGTCGTGCTCAATGCGCTTTCCGGGCCGTCGTTGGGCGTGGCCTGTTACCAATGGGCGCTGGTGCAGCAGAAGACCGGCGTGGTCATGGCCATCGCGGCGTTGACCCCGCTGGCGGTGATTCCGTTCGCCTGGTGGCTGGAAGGCGAACGCCCGACGGCCCGCTCTTTTTCCGGTGGTCTGATGGCCGTCGCGGGCACGATTTGGCTGACCGTCCGGTGATCCCCGCTGGGGGGAATGGCGGCAGGAAATCGCAGCTTTGGCGATGTTTTGAGTTCACAAACCGCCCCGAATCGCTTTTATCCACGGTTTTTCGCCGTCCGCAAACCGACCGATGAAACATTTGCTGAGCCTTGAAGCGCTGACCGGAGCCGACATGCGTGCCATTCTCGACGGCACCTCGGCCTTCAAGCGCAACCGCACCACGCACGCCCGTCCGCTCGCGGGCCAGACGTGGGCACTGATCTTCAGCAAATCCTCCACGCGCACCCGCGTCAGCTTCGAGGTCGGGCTCCGTGAATTGGGCGCCTACGTGCTGTTCCTCAACGCCGGCGACATCCAGCTCGGCCGCGGCGAACCCATCAAGGACACCGCCCGCGTGCTCGGCCGGATGATCCACGGGGCCGTGATCCGCACCTTCGCCCAGGGCGATGTGGTCGAGTTCGCCCGCTACTCGGGCATTCCCACGGTCAACGCGCTGACCGATGACGAACACCCCTGCCAGATCCTGACCGACATCTTCACGTTCGAGGAAAAGCGCGGCGAACGCATCGAGGGCAAGACCGTTACCTTTGTCGGCGATGCCGCCTGCAACGTGCCGGTGTCGTGGCTGTGGGCCGCGGCCCGGCTGGGCTTCACGCTCCGGCTGGCGGCGCCCAAGGCCTACTGGCCCGACGCCGCGATCGTGAAGCGCGCGGCGGCCGGCAGCCCGGTGCCTTGGGATGGTTACTGCGCCGACCAGGTGGTCGAGCGGCTCCCGATCGGGGCGGGCATGCTGGAATTGCTGACAGACGTCAATTTGGCGGCCCGCCAAGCCGACCTGCTCTATACCGACGTCTGGGTGTCGATGGGCAAGGAGGCGGAATCGGCCCAGCGCCTCAAGGATCTCGCCGGTTATCAGATCAACGGGGACCTGGTAAAGCTGGCGAAGTCCAATGCCTTGGTGATGCACTGCCTGCCCGCCTACCGGGGCAAGGAAATCGACGACGCCACGGTCGAGGCCCACGCCGACACGATCTTCACCGAAGCGGAGAACCGCCTGCACACGCAGAAATCCATCGTCAACTGGATGGTGAGCTGACCTTGGGCGGCGGAGTCAGTTCCGGTTCAACCCGGCCGATTCAACCCGCCGCCGTCGCCCTTGCCCTTCCCGCCGGCTTCCCTTAAGGCTTCCGCGTCTATGGGTCTTCTTGAAGGCAAACTCGGCATTGTTTTCGGCGTCGCCAACAAACGTTCCATCGCCTGGGCCATCGCGCAGGCCTGGGCCCGGGAAGGGGCGAAACTGGCGTTCACCTACCAGGGCGAACGTCTCAAGGACAACGTCGAGGAACTCGCCGGCACCTTCGGCGCCGACACGCTGATCCTGCCCTGCGACGTGACCCGCGACGCGGACATCGAGGCGGTCTTCGCCACCGTGAAGGAGAAGTTCGGCCGGCTCGACCTGCTGCTGCATTCGGTGGCGTTCGCCCCGCGCGAAGCGCTTGAGGGCGACTTCCTCAACACCAGTCGGGAGGCGTTCCGGGTCGCCCACGATGTCAGCGCCTATTCGCTCATCGCCCTGGCCCGCGCGGCGGAACCCATGATGACCAATGGCGGCTCGATCGTCGCCATGAGCTACTACGGCGCCGAGAAGGTGATCCCTCACTACAACGTGATGGGCGTGGCCAAGGCTTCCCTGGAAGCGAGCACCCGGTATCTCGCCTATTCGCTCGGACCCAAGAAGGTCCGCGTGAACTGCATCAGCGCCGGCCCGATGAACACCCTCGCCGCGCGCGGCATCGCCGGCTTCTCCGACATGCTCAAGCATTACGAGGCGCACGCGCCGCTGAAACGCAACGTGCTGCCCGATGAGCTGGGCCACACGGGAGCCTTCCTCGCCAGCGACGGCGCGGCAGCCATCACCGGACAGGTGATCTACGTGGATGCCGGCTACCAGATCATGGGCATGTGATGCCTGCCGGCGGTGCCTGAACCTCAACTCCCGTTGCCGGTGCTGCCCCGCAAAGACTGGCCTCCTGATCTCGTATTCCTGCTCCTGTTCCGGCTGCTGCTCGCAGTTGCGATTGGAGTCTCCATTCTGACCATTGTGGCGGCCGCCTTGAAGAAGGGCGGAACTACCCTTCCACCGGTAGCGGAAATCCTTCTCGGAGGCCTGGCGGTTCAGGGAAGCGGCCTGCTGCTGATCCATCTGTTCCTGCGCAGCGCCCGGCGCACCTGGTCGGCAGCGTTCGGCTTATCGCAAACCGCGGCCCGCGCGGTCGCGTGGGGAGCAGGCGCAGCGCTGGTGGTGCTCCCCGTCGCTTACGTGCTGCAAAGCGGCTGCGCTTGGCTCCTCGAACAGGCCGGCGTCACTCCGGCGCCGCAACCTGCGGTGGAACTGCTCGTCAAGGATGGCTCGCTGGCCACCCGAACGGTCATCGGCCTGTTCGCCGTCATCCTCGCCCCCGTCGTGGAGGAATCCCTGTTCCGCGGACTCCTGTATCCGCTGTTGCGCGACCTGGGCTGGCCCCGGCTGGCGCTGGTGAGCACGGCCCTGCTGTTCGGTGCCATTCATCTGAACCTCGCCGCCTTTCTCCCGTTGAGCCTTTTTGGGGCAACGCTGGCCTGGCTTTACTCCCGCACCGGCAACCTGCTGGCTCCGATCACCGCCCACGCGGTGTTCAACCTCGCCCCGTTCATCCTGCTCGCCATGGGCGTGGAGTTCGGCCAGTGACCCCGGTTTCGCCGTGCCCCCGTAACCGCAACCTGATTTCCTCCGCCCGTGACCGAGACGGAACTCATCGCCCAGTTGAAGCCGCTGCTGCCGACCAACGACTTCGTCGTGAACGGCGCCGGCGACGATTGTGCCGTGCTGGAACTGGGTTCTCCCGACACCCAGACGCTGTTCAAGACCGATGCGGTGGTCGAAGGGATCCACTTCACCGCGGAGACCGAACCCGAACGGGTCGGCCGCAAGGCCCTGGCCCGCTGCCTTAGCGACATCGCCGCCATGGGCGGAACCCCCACCGCCGCCGTGGTGACGCTGGGCCTGCCGCGCGGGTTCGATCCGGAGCGGGTCCGGGCGCTGTATCGCGGCCTGAACCGTCTGGCCGCCCAGCATCAGGTCGCCGTGGTCGGCGGGGAAACGACTGCGAATCCGGGCGCGTGGCTCATCAACGTGGCGTTGCTCGGCACGGTCCCCCGGGGCCGTGCGCTGCTCCGCACCGGAGCGAAGACCGGCGATGCGCTTTTCGTGACCGGCGAATTGGGCGGATCGCTCGCCGGCAAACACCTCGACTTTGAGCCCCGCCTGGCCGAAGGACGTTGGCTGCTCGACTGCGGCGGCATCGGGGCCGTGATGGACCTGAGCGACGGACTCGCCAGCGACCTGCCCAAGCTGCTGGCCGCCAGCGGAGTCGGCGGAGCCGAACTGCACAAACCCGCCGTCCCGATCAGCCGCGACGCCAAGGAACGCGCCCGGAGCAGTGACCTCGCCAAGCCCCCCTTCGTCGCCGCGGTCACCGACGGTGAGGATTTTGAACTGCTCTTCACCGTCCGGCCGGGTCACAGCGTGCGCGTGCTCGACGAATGGAAGGCCCGATTCCCCAGCGTGCGCCTGAGCTGCATCGGCAAGCTCACCGACGGGCCGGGAATTGTCGTCCGTGACGGCGCCCGGGTTCAACCCCTGCCTACTCGCGGCTACGAACACTTCGCCTGAGCGAACCATGTGCCTCACCCGGACCCATTCGGTGGCCGAAACTGAAGCCGCGGGCGAATCCTTCGCCCGATCGGTTCAGCCGGGCTGGGTCATTGGCCTGAGCGGCGATCTCGGCGCGGGGAAGACCGCCTTCGTGCGTGGATTTGCGCGCGGACTTGGCTGTCCCGCGCGGGTGCATTCACCGACCTTCGCCCTGCTGAACGAATACGAGGGGGGGCGACTGCGCCTGTTCCACCTCGACTTGTATCGCCTGAATTCGGCCGAAGAGGTCCGCGGCGCCGGCCTGGAGGATTACGTGACCCAACCCGACGGCGTCAGCGTAGTGGAATGGATTGAACGCTGGTGCGGCGATGCCCAGGCCACCGAGGGCACCAGTCCGGGTTCGTTTCGCCGCATTTACCTCCGCACCGTGGATGAGCAGGTCCGGGAGATCGCCTATGACAACGCTGGCGCTTGAGTTCTCCTCCGACCGTCGCAGCGTGGCCATCGGCCGGGGTGATGAGATCCTGTCCGAAGTGTCCCACGCCGGCACGGTCCGGACACCCGTGTTCGCGCTGATCTCCCAGGCCATCGCTGACGCGGGGATCACTCGCGGGAAAATAGGACGGCTGCTCGTCGGCATCGGACCGGGCAGCTACACCGGCATCCGGATCGCCATCTCGGCGGTCCAAGGCTGGCATCTCGCCACGGGCGCAGAAACGGTCGCGGTCAACAGCCTGGAAAACCTCGCGCTCGACGTCGGCCCGAGGTCGTTGCTGGCAGTGGACGCCCAGCGAGGTGAGTTCGCCACCGCCTGGGCGGAACAGGGCGCACTGGTTGAACCCATCCGCCTGCGTTCCGCCGAGGAGGTGCGGAACACTCTGGCGCAGGGACACACCGTCATCGGTCCCGACTTGCAGCGGCACCTGCCGAGGGCGCAGCCGGGTTTCCCTTCGGCACGCAACGCGCTTCGGCTCGGGGCTGGGGCCCGATCAACGGAAGCGGTTTCCCTCGCGCCCGTTTACCTCCGGGAAGCGAGTTTTGTGAAGGCGCCTGCCGGACGAATCATCCCCGGCATCACCGATTGAGCCGGCATTGCGGCCGGCAATTCACCCGCTGGCTTCGCCGACCGTTTTTGCCTCCGCCTCGCTGTCGGCGACCATCCGGTCGAGATCGCGCATGATGGCCGCGTGGCAGTCCGGGCAAAACCCGTGGGTCAGGCGCACCTGGGTGTTGGTCTGAAGATAGCTTTCGATGCGCTGCCAGTAGCCGTTGTCATCGCGGACCTTCTTGCACTGGGCACAAATCGGCAGCAGGCCCCGCAGCGTCTTGACCTCGGCCATTGCCGCCTCGAGTTCGCGCTTCAGGCGATCCCGTTCCAGCTCCATCTCGTGACGGTAGAGCGCCATCTGGATCGCAGCCCCCAGTTCCCGTCCGTCGAAGGGTTTGAGCAGGTAACCGTAGGGCTCGGCCACCCGGGCCTTCATGACCGTGGACTCGTCGTCGTAGGCCGTGATGAAGATGACCGGCTTCTGAAACCGCTCCCGAATCATCGAGGCGGCGTCGATGCCGCTGATGGTTCCGCGGAGGTTGATGTCCATCAGGATCAGTTCGGGATCGTGATCCCGGACAAACACCAGGGCTTCGTCCGCGGAACTCGCGCTGGCGACGACGGTATGGCCCAGGTCATGGCAGCACTGCTCCAGATCCATGGCGACGATTTGCTCGTCCTCAACGACCAGTATCCTCGCCGGTGTGCCCTTCATGTTCCTTGTCAGAAGCTATCGGCGCGGGAAACCGGACCTTTACCTCCATTCCGCGGGAGGTTTCCACGAGGACCTCGCCGCGGAGCTGCCGGGCCAGTGCCTGGATCAGCTTCAGGCCGAGGGAATCTGCCTTGGCTTCGCCCGCCTCCGCCGGCCCGACGCCGTTGTCGGAGACCAGCAACTCCCAGTGTCGTTCCGCCGGGCGCAGCCGGATCTCCAGCCGGCCGCGCTGGGCTCCGGGAAACGCGTGCTTCATCGCATTGGTGACCAGTTCCGCCACGATCAGGCCGCAGGGCACCGCCGTTTCAATTCCGACCGGGCCGACGGAAACCTCGACCTCGGCGAGCACGGAACCGGGAACCCGTCCGAAGGACCGGATGATCTGGCCGGCGAGCGATTCGAAATGCGCGTGCAAATCGATGCGCGACAGGTCGCCCGTGCGGTAAAGGCGCTCGTGGATCAGGGCCATGGCCTGCACCCGTCCCTGACATTCCTCGAAGCTCTTGCGGGCCACCGGGTCGGTGACAGACCGCGCCTCCATCTGCAGGAGGCTGGAGATGATCTGGAGATTGTTCTTCACCCGATGGTGTATTTCCTGCAGGAGGATCTCCTTCTCCCTCAGGGCGTCCTCCGCCACTTGGCGCGCCTGGCGCTGTTCGGTGATGTCGGTCGCCACCACGCCGCTGGCGATGTGACGCCCCTCCGGATCCAGCAACGGAAACAGGGTCGAAAGGTAGGTGTGCTCCCCCGCGCCGTCGCGACGTATCTCCTCCACCGTGTAGGGGCGTTGGTTCGCCGAAAGACGGTCCAAGCGCTGGCGGAACTCTCCCGCGGCGTCGGCGGGCAGGACATCTTCGATCCGCTTGCCGACGATTTCGGCAGCCGGCTTGCCCAAGGCCAGCTCCACCGAACGGCTGGCGATGAGATAGCGGCCTTCCCGGTCGAACAGCATGACCAGCGACGGCGTGAACTGTAGGATGCCGCGAAGCTGATCGTTCAGTGTCTTGACCCGACGTTCGGTCTCGCGGCGCTGCGTGATGTCTTCAAACAGTCCCACGAAATGCAGCGGCTGCCCCTCGGCATCCCGGACCAAGGCCATGGTCACGAGAGTCCAGATGACCTTGCCCTGCGGGCCAAAGAAGCGCTTTGACCGTTGGAAGGTCCGCAGAGTTCCGTCGAGGACAGCCCGGGAAAGCGCCTCGTCCTGCGCGACATCCTCCGGATGGGTCTGATCCCGGACAGCGCGGCCGGCCAGTTCGATTTCACCGAGCCCCAGCATCGTCCCGAGGGTGCGGTTGCCCCGCAGCCAGCGGCCGTCCGGAGAGATGAGCGCCATGCCGATGCCGGCGGACTCAAACGCGGAACGGAAGCGTTCCTCGCTCTCACGCAGCGCCCGCTCGCTCTGCCGCAGTCGCTCCGCGGCCTCACGTGCCTCGGTGATGTCGAGGTGCGTGCCCAGCATCCGGGTGGGACGCCCGGTCGGGTCGCGCTGCACGATGCCATCGCACTGGAGGTGACGCACCGCACCGTCCATCCGCCGGATCCGGAATTCGGAATGAAATCCGCCCGGACCGCCCAACGCCGAATGCAGCTCGGCCTGGAACCGGTTCGCATCATCGGGATGGATGAGGTCCCGCCACTGCCGGACCTCCGGGGCAAAATCCTCCCGGCGCAGTCCAAAGATCTGCAAGGCGCGGTCGTCCCACTGGAGCCGGTCGTTGGCGATGTCCCAATCCCACACGCCGATGCGTGCGGCCAAGGTCGCCAATTGGAGCCGTTCGGAGGCGGCCTCCAGTTCGCGGCGCACCGACTTGGTTTCGGTGATGTCCTGAAGGGCCCCAAACAGGCCGACCACCTTGCCGTCGGCGCCCATCTGCGGTTCGCCGGTCGCCAGAACCTCGCGCACCGTGCCGCCGGGAAGTTCCAGCGTCAGCTCGAGGCGATAGGGAACCCCGTCGGCCAGGGCCTGCCGGAGGGCGTATTCCAAAAACGCCCGGCTGTCGGGACGGTAAGCGGCCAACTGTTCGAACAGCTTGGGCGCCGGCCGATCCACCGGATGCTCCATGATCCGGCAAAGTCCCTCCGACCAGGTCACGGCGTCGGTGGTCGCATCCCAATCCCAATAGCCAAGCCGCCCGAGGCGCTGCGCCTCGCGGAGCCGTTGTTCCCGCTGGGCCAACCGCAGCTCGAAATTCTTGCGCGAGGAAATGTCCCGCAGGTGGACGACCACCAACGGCCCTCCGGTTCGGACGGACACCCGCCCGCCCGCCTCGGCGAAAAAGTGGGACCCGTCCCGCCGCTGGCAGAGCAGTTCCACCACCTCGGACTCAGCGGAACCGACCACCGATCGCGCGAGGCGCGCGCTCCATTCCTGCCAAACCGGTTCCGCGCCGGAGGCCGCCAGGCTGACCAGCGCTCGCCCGACCAATTCCGAACGCTTCCAGCCAAAGACCTGTTCCGCGCAGTGGTTCAGCGACTTGATCTGCCCGTCCACGCCCACGACGAGCATGCAGACCGGTGCCCCTTCGAAAAAGGTGTGCGCCTGATCGAGGGCCACTTCCGCGGATCGCAGGTGACGTTCCGCCGACCGCTCAAACCGCCGGCGTTGCCGGTCCACCGCGTCCAGCGCAAGCGCATTGCCCAGCGAAACCCAGAACGTTCCGGCCATCATCAGCAACGTCACCGCCCCGAGCACCCAGGCCGGTTCCACCGGAAGATGCCGCTCCACCGCCAGCCGGAAGAGCGCGATGAGAAATGGCAACGCGACGAGCAGCGGCATCATCCGCCGGAAGATTCGTCCGGCCAAATGGGCGGCCACTGCGACCCGCATCAGGCCCTCGAACGGACGCAGCGAAATCGCCCCGGCCGCGAGCAGCAGAATGGCCCCGGAGAGCCACCCTTCCCCCTCGCCACCGCCCGGACTGTAGGCGGCGACAAACAGGAGCAGCCAGGCCCCGAGGGCCGCGAAAACCGCCACCGCTTGAAACCAGCGCAATTGTTTTCTGGAGCGCCAGCCGCACAGCACCACTCCGATGATTGCGAACAGGACTCCCTCCGCCTGGGTCTTCAGCACCGCGGTTCCCGCCAGCGCCACCGGGAAGCCGCAGCTGATTCCTCCCGCGATGGCCGCGAGCCCGGCCAATCCCGTGGCCAGACTCCGCCAGCGGCGGCTTCTTCCCCGGCCGGGATTTCGTGCCGGCCGAAACGCTTCCCGTTTCGCCAGCAACAGAGAGAGGCCCGCTGCGATCGCGCCGATGGAACCGACCATCGCGAGGCCCCGTCCTTCTCCCGCAGATTCCCGGACCAGCCCAAACAAACCGGCGGCCACAGCCCACACCGCCGCGCTCCACACCAGACCGCGGGCCACGCGGCGAACACGACGGAAATGGACCGCCGCCCACGTCGGAGCAAGGTCCGTCCGCGGGCCGCGGGCCGCTTCCGTTGAAACGCTGTGGGAAAACACTGTGCCGAATGTCCATGACGTCGCGGCGCAGAGAGTCCGGCGGCCACGCCGCCGCCCGCGAAGTCACCAGCGCATCGGCAGAAATCGCCCCGGACTCAACCGGCCCGGCCCGATTGGGCCGCCGTCGAACTCAATGCGTGCGGGTCTTGCGGAGGAAGTCTGCCAACTGTTGCCGATCCCGGGTCGGCGGCTGGCATTCGGTCCCTGTGCAGCAGAAGGCCAGGGTAAACTCTTCGTTCACCGGCAACGTTTTGGCGAAGGACTCAACCGGCCCCGCATTTCCCAGGACGACCTTGTGCGGCTCAAACACGCTTTGGGTGGCGCGCAACAGCGACGCGGTGCTGCCACACGTGAAGTCACCGACGAGCACGACCCGTTTCGGTTCCTGGAGGACAAAATCCAACCCCAGCAACAAATGCGGCACCGCCTGCGGGACCTGGTGCAACCGCTGCGCGAAGAGCCGAAGGGTCTTTTCGGCCGCCTCCCGCCAATCCGGGCGCCCACAAATGGCCGCGAGCTTGAGGAATGCGAGCGCCGCGACGCTGTTGCCGCTGGGTTCGGCCCCGTCGTAGTCCTCCTTGTTGCGGAGGAGCAGATGCGGGGTGTCCGCCGTGGTCTGCCAGAATCCGCCGTTCTCCGGGTCGTAGAAGCGTTTGACCGTGGCCTCCGCCAACTCGACCGCGAACTGGAGATGGCGCGGATCCACGGTCGTCTCGTAAAGCTCCACGACCCCGGCCAACAGGTTGGCATAGGCATCCAGCAACTGGACGTTGTCGCGCTGCCCTTCCCGCCAGCGATGATAGAGCGTCTTGGTCGGAGCCTCCCAGAGTTTGGCCTGCAGGAACGCGAGATTGCGCTCGGCCGCCTCGCGGAATTCGTCCTCCTTCAGCACCGCGGCCGCGCGGGCGATGGCCCCGAGCATCATCCCGTTCCACGACGCCAGCACCTTGTCGTCGAGGTGCGGCCGAACCCGTTTGGCGCGTTCGGCCAGCATCTTTGCCTTGGCGGCTTCGAGCAGCAGCCGGTCCGCGTCGTCCAGCTTCGGGTCGGCGATGCTCAGCACGTTCTGGTGGGGCAGCGGTTCGGGGTCGCTGTGGTCCACAAAATTCCCGGCCTTGGTCACGCCGAAGTAACGCGTGGCGACATTGAATTCCTCGACCGTCAGCAGCTTGGACAGCTCCTCGTAGGTCCAGCAGTAGAACTTGCCCTCCTTGCCCTCGCTGTCGGCATCTTCCGCAGAATAGAATCCGCCCTCGGGATGCGTCATGTCCCGGAGCACATACCGGACTATCTCCCGGGCGACATCAGCATACCTCGCCTCACCGCTCACGACGTGGGCATCCAGATAGAGCTGCACGAGCTGGGCCTGGTCGTAGAGCATCTTTTCGAAATGGGGCACCAGCCAGCGTTCGTCCACCGAGTAGCGGGCGAAGCCGCCGCCAAGCTGGTCGTTCATGCCGCCGGCCGCCATGGCGTCGCAGGTGTGGAGCACCGCCTTGATCGCCTCGGCATCGCTGAACCGACGGGCATACCGCAGCAGGAACAACGGCTGGCTCGGCCGGGGAAACTTCGGGGCGCTCCCGAACCCGCCGTGGTGCGGATCATACTCATGCAGGAACGACTGACCGGCCCCGTGCAACTCCCGCTCACCCGTGGGGAACGCATTGGCCGCCTCGTGATTCGCCATCGCCTGCAAGCGGAGGGTGATGTCGTTCGCGGAATCCACGATGTCGGCGCGCCGTTCCTTCCAGAGCTCGGCCACCCGCGCCAACACCTGGGTGAAGGCCGGGCGACCATGCTTGGGTTCCGGCGGCCAGTAGGTGCCGCCGTAGAAGGGCTTCAGCTCCGGGGTAAGGAACACGTTCATCGGCCAACCACCGCTGCCGGTCGTCATCTGGACAAACGCCATGTAGATCTTGTCCACGTCCGGCCGCTCCTCGCGGTCCACCTTGATGCTGACAAAGTGCTCGTTGAGCACCTTGGCGGTGGCGGCGTCCTCGAACGATTCCCGCTCCATCACATGGCACCAGTGGCAGGTGGAGTAACCAATGCTGAGCAGGATCGGCTTTCCCTCCCGGCGGGCCTTTTCAAACGCCGCGTCGCCCCACGGAAACCAGTCCACGGGATTGTGCTGGTGCTGGAGCAGATAGGGCGACTTCTCCTGCGCCAGGCGGTTGGTGTGCTTCGGCGCGCCGGCGGGCGCATTGGTGGCGGAACTCACGGGGGAAGACAGTAGCCGCCCCAAGCCGGTTTGCGAGTGGCCGCGACAAAAACAAAGCCCGGCCCTTGGGCAAGGACCGGGCTGGCAATTCAGGAAACTGAACTCACTTCGCCGGCGCCGCTTCGGCGGCCTTCTTCTTGGCTGCCTCTTCTTCTTCAGCCTGCTTTTTCTTCAGGTCTTCACGCTCCTGGCGGGCCTTTTCGTCGAACATGGGGATGACGAGCCGGCCTTCGCTCAGCACCGGGGCGAGATCGAAATGATTGGCGAGGCTGTAAACGAAGCTCACGGCCACCACGAAGGCCAGCAGCTTCGGCCAGGCCGCAGGAGCTTCGGCGAATTTGTCCGCGGCGGCGGGCAGCGAACCCGGCGGCAGTTTGGCCACGCCGGTCAGGGAGGTTCCAAACGGCACGTTGATCTTCGCACGGGCATTCACCGCCCAGCCGTTGGCGTCCAGAATGGGTCCGAGGTTCCGTTTCCGGAGCTTAAGCCACGCGATCAGCATGGAAGGCCCGGAAACCAGGAACAGCAGGCCGACCAGCGCTAGACACAGCTGCCAGAAGGGGAGCTTGAGCAATCCGGACAGATAGCCGGCGATGGTCGCGAAGGCCGTGCCGATGGCACCGAACGCCACGCCCATCGCCGCCACGGCGCCCACGTCCACTTTCTTGGGCTCAACGGGTTTCGCCTTGTCCGCATTGGCGGCCACTTCGGCGGTCTTGGCGAGCTTGGCATTGGCCTCGGCGTCGGCCGCGGCGGCGCGCTTGGCGATCTGCTCCTCGATCATCCGCACCAGCTTCTTGTAGGGCGACCAGAACGCCTGGCGAATGCTGATGGGGTTGTCCACGATCTTGGTGATCGTCGCGTCCCAATCGCGTCCCTGGCGGTCGTAGAAGATGCCGTTGCGACCGACGATCAGGTTGTCGCTGTCACCGTCGGTGAAGGCGGCCATGACGCTGCGCTTCTCCCCGCTGCCTTTGCGGACGCAGTCCACGTAAGCCAAGTATGTGCCCGCCATGGGGGCCATGGAGGAATGCCGGCCGGCGTCTTCGACCGAGATGCAGAGCTGGCAACTGCGTTGATCAAGGAACAGCGTGCCGACCTGGAAGATCGCGGGTTCGCCCCCGTTGTAGAAGTCCTCGAAGTTGACGAAGTTGGTGGCCAACCGGTGCAGGTCACGGACGTAGCGCACCAGACGGTCCACGTTCGCGATGGAGTTGGCGTTGCCCTCTTCCGCTTTGTCCTTGGCCAACAGGTCGGCCAAGGCCGCTTTGGCATTTCCGGCCAAGATTGCCCGGACCCGTTCGATGCCGAGCTTCTCGACGGCGGCGCCGGCCTTGCCCGCCTGCCAGCATTCGAAGGCGCCGAGTTTTGCGGTGACAGCCGACCAATCCCCTTCGGTGAGTTCGCTCCGGTCGCCCAGCAACGGCACAATGGCGGCCGCCTTCAGCGTGGCGACCGCGCCCGCCCAAGCCGGATTGACTCCAGAGCCCAGTGGCAGCGGCTTGCCTGCCGCCACGGTCGCCAACGGGAATCCGGCGACTTCGGCCGCGGTGATCGACAGGTCCTTGGCGGCGAGAACGAGGTATTCCTTCTCCTCCCGGTTGACCGCAGCGAGGGCGCGCGGATCGAACGCGGCTAGGCGGCAGCGGCCAAAATAATCGTCCACTTTGGCCTTCACCGCCTTGACCGCCGCCACGGCCGCCGCGGTGTTGGCGCCCAGGGGAAGGAGGGTTGCCGCCTCGGCCTCGGATTTCTTGATCCAAGCGTCATAGGCGGTCAGTTCGGCGAAGAATGCATCAATCTTCGCCTGATCCGCACCGGCCTTGCCGGAGCGATCCGCAACCGAACCCACGGTCGCAATGATGTCCGCGATGACGGCCTTGGTGGCGTCGTCTGAGGCCGACTCCGGAACAATGATGCCGTCGCCATTGAAGACTGTCTGTGCGAAGATCTTGGCCACATCCGCCGTGTCGGCGGCGGTGATCGCAGTCGCCTCCTTCTTGCCAAGGTTGTTGAGAATGGTGCGGGCGGAACTGGCGATCGCCTTGCCTTCCGGCGTGGTGTCGTTGATCGAGGAAAGGGGCAGCGAACTTCCCGCCTTTACCAAGTCGTCCGGATTCTTGAGCAGTGTGCCCGCCCACTTGAACGCCGCGATCAGTTCGGGCGCGCGGACGCGGCCGTCCTTGTCCGCATCAATCAGCGCGAGGGTTTGACGGTCGAATTCCAGACCGCTCGCGGGACACGCGAGCGCAACCCAGAGCTTTTGGTCGAGTTGGTCAAGATTCAGAAGATCCGCTCCGGTCTCGAGCTTGACCTGGTCAAAGCCGCCGGCGCGAAAGAAGCGCCACGTGTGGGTGGTTTCTGCCATAGGGGTAGTGTGTTTTTCCTCGCGGTGAGGGAGCTCACCGATGCGGCGATGCTAGTGCGTAAGCCGGCACCACCCAAAGCGCAATTTTACTCCGGTGGCGCCAAGAAGTGCCTGAAAAGGCAAAACGCCCGTTCCGGGTTCGGAACGGGCGTTTGTAAGGGAGTCTTCGTTCAGATCGCCGCGAGCGCATTGCCGCCCTGCTGGGGCGCCTCCGCAGGATTGGTGTATCCCACGTTCACGTCCAAGCCCAGCGACTGCATTTCCTTCACCAGCACGTTGAAGGATTCCGGGATGCCCGCCTCGAGCGAATTGTCGCCCTTGACGATGCTCTCGTAGATCCGAGTGCGGCCCTGCACGTCGTCGGACTTGACCGTGAGCAGTTCCTGCAGTGTGTAGGCTGCGCCGTAGGCTTCCATCGCCCAGACTTCCATTTCGCCGAAACGCTGGCCGCCATACTGAGCCTTGCCACCGAGCGGCTGCTGGGTGACCAGGGAGTATGGTCCGACGGCACGGGCATGGATCTTGTCCGCAACCAAGTGGCCCAGCTTGAGCATGTAGATGTAGCCCACGACGACTTCCTGGTCGAAGGGATCGCCAGTCCGGCCGTCGAAGAGCTGGGCCTTGCCATGCTCACCGACCAAGACCGGCTGATGAGCCTTCTTCTGGTTGTCCACCGCCTGCTTCAGGTAACCGCGGATTTCCTTCTCCTTGATGCCGTCGAAGACAGGCGTGGCGATCTTGATGCCAAGCATCTTGCACGCCCATCCAAGGTGGGTTTCGAGCAACTGCCCGACGTTCATGCGGGAAGGCACGCCCAGCGGGTTCAGCACGATCTCCACGGGAGTTCCGTCGGCCAGGTAAGGCATGTCCTCTTCGGCAACGATCTTGGCAACAACACCCTTGTTGCCGTGACGGCCGGCCATCTTGTCGCCGACCGACAGCTTGCGCTTCGACGCAACGTAAACCTTGACCTGCTTGACCACGCCGCCGTCCACGTCTTCGCCCGCCTCGGCGCGCTCCACCTCTTCCGAGTGCTGCGATTCGAGGTCGTCGAACTTCTTCTTAAACTGCCCGATGATCTCGTTGATCTTGTTCCGGATCGGCGACGGATCAATTTCGATGCGGTCGTAAACAGTCGCCAGCTTCTTCAGCAGCGTCTTGGTGATCTTGCGATTCGCGGGAATGATGATCTCGCCCGTCTCGCTGTTGACGACATCCAGCGGAATCTTTTCGCCCAGCAGGATGTTGGAGAGGGCCTCGGTCAGCTGATCAAGCAGCTCTTCCTTCTTGGCCTTGAAACCATCATCAATTTCTTTCTGGGCCTTCTTCGGTGCGTCCTTGTCGTCGCGCGGCGCCTTGGCGCCCTTCACGCCATCCGCCTTCGCGGAGACCTTGACGTCCATCACGATGCCGTAGGTGCCAGAGGGAACCTTCAGCGAGGTGTCCTTCACGTCAGCTGCCTTCTCACCGAAGATTGCCCGCAACAGGCGCTCTTCAGGAGCCAGCTCCGTCTCGGACTTCGGCGTAATTTTGCCGACGAGAATGTCGCCGGGCTTCACCTCCGCACCCACCCTAATCACACCGTCGAGGCCGAGGTTTTTCAGGGCCTCTTCGCCGAGGTTCGGGATGTCACGGGTGATTTCCTCAGGCCCGAGCTTGGTGTCACGGGCGATGCACTCGAACTCATCGATGTGGATCGAGGTGAAGATGTCGTCCTTGACGATCTTCTCGGAAATCAGGATGGCGTCCTCGAAGTTGTAGCCGTTCCACGGCATGAACGCGACGAGCACGTTCCGGCCAATGGCCAGCTCACCGCCCTGGGTGCACGGACCATCCGCGATGACCTGCCCTTTCTTCACCGACTCGCCCTTCGAAACGAGAATCTTCTGGTTGATGCAGGTGGCGGCATTGGACCGCATGAACTTGCGGACCTGATAGACGTAGATGCCGTCCTCCGGGGCGTGTTTGATCTTCTTCTTGCCCTCGGGAAGCTTGCCATCCTTGGTGATGATGATGCTACTGCCGCCGACGCTGGCCACCTTGCCCGCCTCCTCCGCCACAATCACGGCACGCGAGTCACGGGCAACCCGCTCTTCCAAGCCGGTAGCCACAAACGGCGCTTCGGTCACCAGCAGAGGCACGCCTTGGCGTTGCATGTTGGAACCCATCAGCGCGCGGTTGGCATCGTCGTGCTCGAGGAACGGAATCAGGCCGGCAGCCACCGACACCAGCTGCTTTGGCGAGACGTCCATGTAATGCACGTTCTCCGGCTCGACGTCGATGAAGTCACCCTTCTGACGGCAGGTCACCTTCTCGGTGATGAACCGGCCTTTTTCGTCGATCTGAGCGTTCGCCTGCGCGATGATGAAGCCCTCTTCGCGATCGCCGGTCAGGTAATCCAACTGGTCGGTCACGCGACCGTTCACCGCCTTGCGATAGGGCGTCTCGATGAAACCGTATTCGTTGACCCGTGCGAAGGTTGCGAGCGAGGCAATCAGACCGATGTTAGGACCTTCCGGGGTCTCAATCGGGCAAATTCGGCCGTAATGCGACGGGTGAACGTCGCGGACTTCGAAACCGGCACGGTCGCGGGACAGACCACCAGGCCCAAGGGCCGACAGACGGCGCTTGTGGGTCAGCTCAGCCAGCGGATTAATCTGGTCCATGAACTGGCTCAGCTGGCTGCGCCCGAAAAAGTCGCGAACGACCGCCGACAGCGCCTTCGGATTGATGAGCTTTTGCGGCGTCATCGTGTCCATGCTCTGATCAAAGAGCGTCATGCGCTCCTTCACCAACCGTTCGGTGCGTGCGAGGCCGACTCGGCACTGGTTGGCCAGCAGTTCACCCACCGTGCGGATGCGGCGGCTGCCCAAATGGTCAATGTCGTCCACGCTGCCTTCGCCCTTCTTGAGCTTCAGGAGGTATTTCGTGGCCTCGAGCAAATCCTTGCCCGTGAGGATGCGCGACTCGCTCTCGGAGAAATTCAGCTTCTGGTTGATCTTATACCGTCCGACCCGTCCGAGATCGTAACGCTTCGCGTCGAAGAAGAGGCGCTTGATCAACGCCTTCGCATTGGTCGCGGTCGGAGGATCCCCAGGACGAAGGCGACGATAGATGTCCTTGAGCGCCTCGTCGCCGTTCTTGGTCGGGTCCTTCTTCAGGCACTTGATGATGATGCCTTCGTCGGAGGAGGTATCGACCACCCGGATTTTGGTGACGCCGAGATCGGCAATCTGCTTCACCACGGCCTTGGACAAAGGCTCAAACGCGCGGGCGACCACAATGCCCTTGTCGAGATCGACGGCGTCCTCAACGAGAACCTTGTTGCCGATGTCTTCGAGCTTCTCAGCCTCCTTAACTGTCAGATCCTCGATCTTATAGAAGAGGTTGAGAATTTCGCCATCCTTGCCGACCTGTTCGGGATCAATCTTGCCTTCCGACTTCGCATTGAGCTTCGCCTCAGGAATTGCAAACAACGCCCGGAAGAACGTTGTAGTCAGGAACTTCCGACGGCGCTTTTTCCGGTCGAGATAGACGTAGAGCAGGTCGTTGGTGTCGAACTGCGCCTCATACCAGGAACCGCGATCCGGGATGATCCGGAAGCTGTGCAGCATCTTGCCATTGGGATGCTGCGTGGTTTCAAACGCCAAGCCGGGCGAACGGTGCAGCTGCGAGACGATCACGCGCTCCGCACCGTTGATGACAAACGTGCCCTGCGGAGTCATGAGCGGAATCTCCCCCATGAACACCTTCTCCTCCTTGGTGCCCTTCTCTTCCTTCAGCAGGAAGGTGACGTAGAGGGGCGCACCGTAGGTCAGGCCCTCCCGAAGGCATTCCAACCAGTCAATCTTCGGCTCCTGGATGTCGTAGCTGTGGAAATCCAAGACCGTCTTCCCGTCATAGCTTTCAATCGGGAACACTTCGGTAAAGACCGCCTGCAGGCCGGTGTTCTTCCGCTTGGAAGGGGAAATCTCCGCTTGAAGGAACTCCTTGTAGGAATCGAGCTGGATCTCGATCAAATTGGGAGGGGCGATGACTTCCTTGATCTTGCCGAAGTTAAGGCGCTCGGTGGCTGTATGTGGCATGGCAGTCTTTACGTTGAATCGCTTCGCCGGCCCGACTCGAACCGGCAGTTTTCAGAAATGCAATACGACGAGTTCGGACGACTTTTTGAAAGTCACCCGAACTCGTCCTACCGCCGAATCACCTGCAGCTTACGCGCTGGAAAATAGGCACTTGGAACGAGACCGCAAACTTATCTGAACCAAACAAGGGTGGCCGCGATCCGCGGCCACCCTTTGAGAAAATCCCGCTTACTTGAGCTCAACTTTGCCGCCAGCCTCTTCCAGCTTCTTCTTGGCAGCTTCGGCTTCCGCCTTCGGAGCACCTTCGAGCACCGGCTTCGGAGCACCTTCGACCAGCGCCTTGGCTTCCGCCAGACCCAGACCGGCCTTGACTTCGCGGACCGCCTTGATGACGCCGATCTTCTTGTCGGCAGGCACCGACGCGAGGATGACGTCGAAGGTGTCTTTGGCAGCTTCTGCCGGAGCAGCAGCACCACCGGCAGCCGGAGCTGCGGCAACCGCGACTGGAGCAGCGGCGGTCACGCCCCACTTGGTTTCGAGAGCCTTCACCAACTCGGCTGCTTCCAGCACGGTCAGCTTGCTCAGTTCTTCGACGAGGTTATTGATATCAGCCATGTTACGTATTTTTTGTTCGTTCTAATCGGTCTCGACTTCGGGGAGGCGTCCCCCAATTAGTTCACCGCCTGTGAACCGACGATTTACCCTATGTTTCGGCCAAGCTTACGGACACTGATCCGCGGCCCGGCACCGAAAGTTGAATGTTTATTCGCCCTTGTCCGCCTTCGCCTTGATCACCCGTGCCAATTGGCTGCCCGGAGTGTTGATGAGGGCCACGAGCTTCTGCGCCGGGGCCTGCAGCAGGCCAAGAATCTTGCCCTGCAGCACTTCCAACGGAGGCAGCTCGGCGATGGCACGGAGCTCTTCCGCCGCCAGACGCTGGTTGCCCAAGTAGCCGAACTGCAGCTTCGGCTTGTCGTTGTCAGCCTGATAACTTTTGATCGCCTTAGCGGCGGCCGCGATGTCCTTGGACCCCGTCACCACTGCGATCTGTCCGGCCAGCGCACCGGAGAGATCAGCCAGGCCAGCCTCTTTGGCCGCGACGCGGAAGATGGTGCTCTTCACCACATGGAGCTCGGCTCCGCTCGGACGAAGGCGCTTGCGCAGTTCGCTGAACTGCGGAACGGACATGCCGCGGTAGTCAACCACCAGAAAGAACGGCGAAGCGTTCAACCGGGCGAGGTATTCGGCAGAAATGAATTTCTTTTCGGGACGCATGAATTGGTTCCTCCAGCAGATTAGTTGGCGCCGAACTCCTTGACGTCCACGCGGACACCGGGGCTCATGGTGCAGGAAATGGTGCAGGACTTGACGAAAACGCCCTTGGCGCTCGCGGGGCGGCTCTTGACCACGGCTTCAATCACGCCGCGCGCGTTGTCGATGAGCTGTTCCGCTTTGAACGACACCTTGCCGACCGCCACGTGAACATTGGCGGTCTTATCGATCTTGAATTCGACGCGGCCAGCCTTCACTTCCTTGACGGCCTTGGCCAGATCCTCGGTCACGGTGCCGGTCTTGGGATTCGGCATCAAACCGCGAGGTCCGAGCACTTTGCCCAATTTACGAACCTCAGTCATAGCCTCCGGGGTCGCGATGGCGATATCGAAGTCCGCCCAACCTTCGTTGCACTTCCGGATCAAATCATCGAAGCCAACATACTCAGCTCCAGCCGCCTTGGCCGCTTCGGCCGCCGCACCGGGCTTGGCGAATGCCAGCACCCGAACCACTTTGCCGCTGCCGTGGGGAAGCGCGCAGGTGCCACGCACCATCTGGTCGGATTGCTTGGGGTCAACGCCAAGGCGGAACGCCAAATCAACGGTTTCGTTGAACTTGGCTTTGGGGAATTTGGCCAAAACCTCAACGGCTTGGGCCAGCGAATAGGTCTTGGCAGCGTCGAACTGCTCAAGCGCCTTCTTGAAACGTTTGCTAGGCATGTATTTAGGCGGTTCAAACGGACCGTTGGGTCCTCCCGCATTTTTCGGACTACTCCCAATTCTCAACCGAAGGCCGAGAAACGGAGCCGCTTCGTGTCTCAGAAGACGGAGTGCTCGTCAAAACAAAATTGTCCCGAACAGCTGTTCCTTCGCCCGGCGATTTGACTCACAAAGAATGTTACCGAGGGCGGGGTGAGGGGCTGCGTGGGAAGCCCCGTAAGCTCAAAAGGGCTGTTGCCGAAGCATGGACACCCAGATGAGTGAGCTGACGCGACAGGAAGTGCTGGCCAATACCACGGACACAGTGCTCACCTATTTCCTTGGCAACGTTCCGTTCCGCCTGTGGGAGTCACGCCCTGGCCGGCGGCGATTTGGATGTTCGTGGATACAGATGAAGATCCTTCGCTGGGACCCGGCAACCGGCCGCTGGTGCCGCCGGCGCGCAATGACTATCCCGACAAGTGGGACAATCACTACGGGAACGGTTACAACGCTGTCTTCTGCGACGGGCACGCCGAATGGGTTCGGGGCCGGGACATCGGCCGCAGCGAGTGAGTCCGCAGGCTTGCGACCCAAGTCCGGCTTTGGACATCGTCCGGAAAATGGACCTCACGACACTTGGCTGGAACCCGGACATGGCCGGGGCTTTGGCGGCGTTGGGCAAGCCGGACTGGCGGCCATGCCGGGTCGTGAGTGAGGACAAACATTCGGTGACCCTTGTCGGCGAGGACGGTGACCGGATGGGAATCATTCCGGGCCGCCTGCTGCACCGGAGCCGTTCGCACGCGGAATTGCCGAAAGTGGGGGACTGGGTGGCGGCAAGCCACGTTCCCGGGGAACGCAAGGCAGTGATCGAGGCCGTTCTGCCACGGCGAACCAAGCTCGCCCGGAAGGTGACCGGCCGCGAATCCGAGGAGCAGGTCGTCGCGGCTAATGTGGACTTGGTCTTTGTGGTGCAGGCGATGGACAACACGTTCAATGCCCGGCGGCTGGAGCGGTTTCTGGTGATGGTCAACGAAGGGGGAGCCCGGCCGGTGGTGCTGCTGAACAAGGCGGATCTCTGCGCTGACCCGGAAGCGGTGACCGCGCAGGCTCAGCGGGCTGCCGGCGGCGGGGACGTGCTGGTGCTGAGTGCCAAGACCCGGCGCGGTCTGGGGCACCTGCGGGCGCTGCTGCAGCCGGGCCACACCGTGTGTTTCGTCGGCAGTTCCGGGGTCGGGAAATCGAGCCTCATCAACCGGCTTTACGGCGAGGCCATCCTCGACACGATCGAAGTGCGGGAAAGCGACTCAAAAGGCCGGCATACCACCACGTGGCGGGAACTGATTCCCCTGCCGGGCGGTGCCCTGGTGATCGACACGCCCGGCATGCGGGAATTTCACCTGTGGCGTGTGGACGACGGTTTGCTTGGAACCTTCCGCGATATCGCCGAAGTCGCGGATGGCTGCCACTTTCACGATTGCACCCACTCCCACGAAACCGATTGCGCGGTGAAGGCGGCCGTGGCCTCGGGCTTGTTGGACCGGAAACGCTACGAGAGTTTTCTGAAACTCCAGCGGGAACGGGTAGCCGTGCGGGTGGAGGAAAATCGCCACCAACAGCGGATCGAACACCGCCGAGCCCGGCAGTCGCGGCTCCGGCATGGGTTTGAGCGAGACATCGACGATGAATGACGGGCAATGTGTCTCCCCTGCACGAGGGTTTTGCACCTGCGTCTCGCTTCCGGAGCGCCAACCGGAAGGCCTGGGGCACCTCGGTCGGGCAGGGATTCCGCTCAAATAGTCTAAACCGCACCTGAACCCCAAAAGGGGTGTTAACCAAGGCCGGGCCGGAAAGGGCTCCCGTAGTTCGAAAGGGGTGTTAACCCCAATCCCCCGGATTGGAGAACGAAGGTAACCGGCGCGCAGGGCAGTCCGACCTCTCTCGCTCCCGTTTCTTGGGGTGCTTTTGCCTGGCTGCCGGCGGCAGCGCTGTCAAGGCGCCGTCCACTGCCGCACCGCTTCGATTTCCTTCAGCTGCCGGTCCACCTTCCCGCCGCACGGCAAACGCATTCAATCCGGCGCGCTCCTGCTGCAGCCGCGTCTTGGTCGCCTGGTCCTCCGCCGGACAGGCCAGCACACGGCCGAGCGGCGTCTGCGTCGGGCCGTGGTGCCGCACGGTCCGGCTGCCCACCCGCTCCTTTCTCGCCAGCTTCATCGTCGGCAGGAAGCAGTTGAGCAGCTGGTCCGGCACCGCGCGGCAGAGCGTGTCGATGAGCGGCCACACCTCCGGGTGGTCGTAGCGTTCGTAACCGAACCATTGCCGCACATTCGTGAAGATCTTCTGCTCGATGTGCGCCTGGTCGTTCTTCTGGTAGGCGCGCGAGTGGGTGAAGGCGATCACCGGCTCCTGGGCGGCACAGTAACGCACGAGCTGGTGGTTGATGAACTCGCCGCTGTTGTCGCTGTCCAGCCCGCGCAGGGGGAAGGGCAGGCGTGCTTGGAGGTCGTCCATTTGTCCGCACACACTGGCCTCGCTGCGGTTGGGCAGGCCACGCAAGACGCACCAGGTGGGGGGAATGTTCACCGCGTCGAGCATCCAGCCGTGCCGGTCGTCCAGCGCGCCGCCGCACAGGGCCACCGTGTCCATCTCCAGGAAGCCCGGACCGCAGTCCGGCCACTCGGTCCGGGTCATTCTCCTTGGGCCGCCCCCGCACAAAGGGGGCGGGGGCCACGGGCCGGGGCCGCAGCGCGCGGATCGCGGCCTTGCGGTGGTAGCCGAACAGCTCGACCAGTTCGTCGAGCACCCTGCTTTTGTGGGCCTTGCCGGCCCGGACATACGGCGCCCGCTTTTTGGCCAGCACTTCCTGTCGCGTCAGTTCACTCATCTGGGTGTCCATGCTTCGGTAACACCCCTTTTGAGCTTACGGGGGCTGCCCACGCAGCCCCTCACCCCGCCCTCGGCAACATTCTTTCTGAGTCAAATCGCGTTGGACGCGGCCACAATTTCGGCCTTGGAAGCCGGCAACACCTACTTCAATATCCACTCATCCACCTACGCTGGCGGCGAGATTCGCGGCCAAGTGCTGGCGGCACCTTGATTTCTAAGATTTGCCCGTGAGTGCGGGCAATACTGGCGGGCTCGGGCGGTGTAGCGTGTGTCACCCCCGAGCCCGCTTTCACTTTTTTTCAGGCTGGGCAACCAGCAGTTCAGCGCGGGGCGCGAAGCCCGATGACCGCCTCGCGCAGCTCCGCCGCCAGTCGCTTGCGGTCATCACCCGCCGGCCGGGCGCCGCCAAACGCCACCCGTCCACCCAAGGCCCGTTTGCCGAGCAGGTTCACGAAGTGGGGTCCGAAGGTCATGTCCCCCCAGTAGGCGACATCCGCCGCCACCGTGCCCTCGCTGACGGAGTAGTCCAATGCCACCGGGGCGACCTTCCACCGCGCCGCCACCGCCGGCGCCAGGAGCGAGGGGCGGAACGGCAAAACCTCGTCCCCGCCGGAACTGGTGCCTTCCAGGAAGATGACCACCGGAACCCCGTCCGCGATCACCGGATCGAACTGCCGGGTTACTTCCAGCAGCTCCCCCTTGCGTTCCCGCTGGAGATAAAGGGTGCCGGCACACTGGGTGAGCCATCCCACCACCGGCCAGTTGCGGACCTCCGCCTTCGACACAAACACCATCGGCGACACCGCCACCAGCGTGACGATGTCGAGGTAACCCAAATGGTTGGCACAGTAGATCTGCGCCGCCGGCGGAGTGCCCATGGATTCGACCTTCAGCCGCAGGACCTTCGCCAGCCGCCGGGCGTGGCGGTTCGACCACTCGGCCCGGGCGCGGTAATCGCGTTGGCCGGCCGCCTTTTCACGGGGGCGGACGGTCCACCAAAAATCCCAGAGCGTGCTGACACAAAACCAGAGAAACTGAACGAATCGTCCCGCAATACGGAACCAGCGTGGCCACATGGGGCCGAGCCTAAATGGCGCTTTCGCGCGCGGGAAGCCTCTCCCTGCTTTCAGGCAGCGACCACCCGCTTGCGTCACCACCCGGCCGGCCGGCAGTATCGCCCCACAGACATGGCTACTTCACCTGCTCCGCTGCGCACCTACCGGGCCGACCAGCTCAACGTCGAGGTCTTCGCCTCCAATGACGACCTTTCCGCCAACGTGGCCCATCGTGTCCGCGACCTCCTCGTGGCCACCATCGCCCGTCAGGGCTCCGCGGCGGCCATCCTCGCCACCGGCAATTCCCAGATCCGCTTCCTCAAACAACTGGTCGGACTCGGCGGCGTGGACTGGTCCAAGGTCACGCTGTTCCACATGGACGAATACCTCGGCGTGCCCGCCGACCATCCGGCATGCTTCCGCCGCTACATGAAGGAACGGGTCGCCAGCCTCGTGAACCCGCGAGAGTTCCATTACCTCGCTGGTGATGCCGACCTGCCACTCGACGAGTGCGCCCGCTACACCGCGCTGCTGAAGGCCCAACCGATCGACCTTTGCTGCATGGGCGTCGGCGAAAACGGCCACATCGCCTTCAACGACCCGCCGGTCGCCCGGTTCGACGACCCCCACTGGGTCAAACTCGTGAAGCTCGACGACGCCTGCAAAATGCAGCAGGTCAAAGAAGGCCATTTCCCCAGCCTCGAATCCGTGCCGCCCTACGCCCTGACGTTGACCGTGCCGGCGCTCTTGGCCGCAAAGACGATTCTCTGTCTCGCGCCGGAGAAACGGAAGGCAGTGCCGGTCAAAAACATGCTGGAAGGCCCGATTGCCACGAGTTGCCCGGCCTCCGCTCTGCGCACCTGCGCCCAGGCCACACTGCTGCTCGACACCGATTCCGCTAGCCTGCTGAAGGCCTGACGGCCCGGATCTGGTCCCAACTTCCGGATTCCCATGCGCATCCTCGCCCTCGATCACGGCACGGTCCGAATCGGTCTCGCGGTCAGCGACGAGATGAAACTCTTCGCGCAGCCGCTGGATTACCTGCCGGCCGAGCCGTTCGCCGAGTTCGTCCAGCAGCTCAAGGCCATCGTGAAGGAAAAGGAAGTGGACCTCATCGTGGTGGGAATGCCGCGGAACATGGACGGCAGTTACGGCCCCGCCGCCCAGCGGGTCCGCGAGTTCGTCATCGCGCTCAAGGAGGCCATTCCCATGCCCATCCGGACCTGGGACGAACGCCTGACTTCGGTCACCGCCAACCGGCTGCTCACCGAGGGCAATGTCCGCGGCGAGAAGCGGAAGGAGAAGGTGGACAAGGTTGCGGCGGCCGTGCTGCTCCAGAGTTACCTCGATTCCGCCGCGCTGAACTGAGCGCGTTCGTCCGGCCATGCCGCTTCCCGTTGCGCCCAACTGTCCCGGAAAACCCGCATGAAGGAATCCGGGGAAATCCTGGCTGAAGGGCACATCCGGCTGCGCCTCACGGTCGCGTTTGACGGAACCCACTACTTCGGCTGGCAATGGCAGCCCGCGGACATCTCGGTGCAGCAAAAGGTGGAAGAGGCCCTAGGCCGGATCTTTCCCAGCAAGCCGCGGGTCAACGGCTGCAGCCGCACCGACACCGGTGTCCACGCCCAGGCCTTGGTCGCCCATTTCGACGTGCCCCGGACTGAGTTCCGGATGCCGGCCCGAAAGCTGATCCTCGCGGTTAACGCCCACCTTCCCGACGACATCCGGATCATGGCCGCCGCCCGGGCAAAGGCCGATTTTCACGCCCGCTTTTCGGCCCGCGGGAAGCAATACCGTTACTTCGTCTGGAACCATTCCGCGCACTCTCCCCTGCTCCGCCACCAAAGCTGGCAGGTGCCCCGCCCCCTTGATGTGCGCGCCATGCGCGCCGCTGCGGCCCAACTCGTCGGCCGGCATGACTTCCTCGCCTTCAGCGCTACACCCGGCTACGCGCGGCGTCACACGGTGCGGCATCTCCGCCGGTGCGAGGTGAAGCGCAGCGGACCGCTGATCACTGTCATCCTCGAAGCCGACGGATTTCTCTACAAGATGTGCCGCGGCATCGTGGGCACGCTGGTGCAGGTCGGATTGGGTCGGTTCCAGGCGGACCAAGTGCTGCCCATGTTGGAGAGCCGAGACCGTTGTCTGGCCGGGATGACTGCGCCCGCGCCGGGGCTGGTGCTGTGGAAAGTCTTCTATTCGGGCGGCCCCGGATCTACGCCCCCGACGGACGAGGGAGAAACCGGCGAGTGATCCCGCCCCTCTGAGGCCATGCACGTCGTCCTGCTCGAACCGGAAATCCCGCCCAACACCGGCAACGTTGCCCGGCTCTGCGCGGCCACCCGTTCGACCCTGCACCTGATCGAGCCGTTCGGCTTTCAGCTCACCGACCGGGACCTCAAACGCGCCGGCATGGACTACTGGCAGCACGTCACGTGGCACCGCTGGCCCAGTTGGACCGCCTTCCAGCGCTCGCTCCCGGCCGGGGCCAAACTGTGGTTCATCGAATCCGACGGACCGCAGAATTACATCGATGCGGTCTTCAACCCCGACGACTACCTCGTCTTCGGCCGGGAAACCAAAGGCCTGCCCCGACTGCTGCTGGAGCAAAACCGCGACGCCTGGCTCAACATTCCGATGCCGAATCCGGAGGCCCGTTCGCTGAACCTCTCGAATTGCGTCGCCATCGTCCTCTTCGAGGCCCTGCGGCAGACCGGATTCGGCGGTCAGTCGAAACTGCCGACCCAATAGCCGCGAGCGTCAGCGCAGGTAAATCGGGTTGGAGTAGATCCACGGCCGCCATTCGCCGCCGACTTCGAGCCAGGCTTCGACCCGATAGACACCGGCCTCCGTGGTTGCATGAACGAGTTCCGTCCCGGTCGTGCGGACCACTTCCCGGCCGCTGCACAGCAAGCGCAGCATCCCCGGCACCGGCAGTCTGGTCCGTAGCGTCTGTCCCGCCTGCCATTTCAACTCGTCCCCCATGAAGCCACCGTCCACGGAATAGGAAAACCCCGTCGGGTCCGCCATCCAGTCGTGGCTGACATAAACCCGGCCCGCCTTCACCGCGGTGCGCAGGGCCACCTCGGTCAACTCCGGCGCGAAAACGTGAGTGCACACGCAGAGCAGCGCCTGATGATACGGATCAAAGTCCAGCCGCACCGCGATGTCGCCGGGCTTCCGTCCCTTCGTCAGGCGCCGGATGGATGGGCGCAGGTTCGACGAGACGGCCCGCATCTGCTCGTCCTTGTCCACGATGGTGCCGACTAGCACGTTATCCTCGTCCACCACCTTCACGATCATCACCTGATTGTGATGGCAGTCGTTGGCGCCCACTCCCGTCAGGCGCCGGGTCTTCGTTTCCGCATCCCATTTGTCGAGGTAGGTGTCGGCATACCGGATCTGCGCGGCGAGCATCTCCGCCGGATACAGCCGGACCAAGTCTTCCAACTCCGCCACTTCGCGTTGGTCCGTGAGCCGCATCGCGAGCTGCAACAGACCGGGCAGATCCCGTTTGGCGTCGTAATGCCGGTTGTAGATCTCCAACCCGGTCAGCCCCTCCATGGAATGGTCCGGCCGCTCCTCAATGTGGGACAGGAAGGCCAAGCCATCGCCAGTCGTGACCACCTTGGCCAGGTCGGTGGCGGGCAACTCCATCTGTCCGAAGACACTGGCCATCGGCGAGATCAGGAACCCGCGCGCCTCGGAACCGGGCACGAACAGCACGCCGTTGGTGAGGAACCGCCACGAATCCATGAAGTCGCGCGGCGGCCGGAAGTGGTCGCTGAGAAAGATGCCATTCACCCCCACCCGCACGGCCGCAGCGAGCATTTCCGGCCGCGTGCCGCCGGTATGCGTCGAGTCCTCGGCGTGCGCGTGGAAGTTGCAGCGGAAGTCGGTGAGCCCGGTCTTGGCCGGAGGCAGACTGAGGCGTCGGCTGGCCAACTCGACCACTGAGGCGTGGGCCGCGGCCAATCGTTCCCGCTTGAGCCGTTCGGTCGGTGAATACTTGGGCGCCGGCGCTTCGTCCGCCGTGCCGGCCAACCAACCACACATCCCCAGAAATCCCGCCCACCAAAGTCGCATCAGCGGCCAATCTGTTCCCGAACCTGCCACCCCGTCACGCGAACTCTTACCGCCACACCCAATGAAACGGGCCGGTCGGCGATGCGACCGGCCGGCCCGGGGCGGAACAGAGCCAAGGTTGCCCGTCAGGGCCGCGGCCGTCTCACCGCCGACGCCTCGGATTCTTCCCGCAGATTGATCCGCAGTGACTTGGAGAACTCCGCCTCGTCGGTCTTGCCCTCGCTGAAGGCACTCACCGCGCCACGCGTTGTCTCGAAGGTCAGCACCGAACTGCCGGCGCGGCCTCCGGAAGATGAACTCACGATGACGGCCGGTTTGCTGTCGGCGTGCATCGCCATCGCGTGAGACCTGCGCCCGGCACGACCGGTCACCTGCACCACCACTTTGTCGGTGCCGTTGAGACAGCGCACATTCGCAGCACTCTTGAGCGCCGCCGTCACGCGTTCCTTCAGTCGCTCCACCTTGGCCTGGTCGAACTTGCCGGCAAATTCTTCGTCGAATTCCTCGTCTTCCATCAGGTCATCCGGTCGGCCTTTGCCCGCGACCTCGCGCCGCGCTTCTTCCCAGGCGGAATCCTTCTTCTCCTTCGCGTCGGACTTCTTCGCGGCCTCCTTTGCCGGAGCACTCAACGGGAAGTCCACCTCCAGCAGGAACACCGCGCCGTAACCCTCCACGAACAGGGCATCCAGGTCCGAGCGTCCGCCAAGACGAAGGTCGCCGAAGTCAAAGCGGAACCGCGAACCGCCCTTGTTCTCGGGCGAGGCCGCCTTCTGGAGGACCCGCGACATGATGGTCAGATCCTCGCGGATCTGGCTGACCTGCTCGGCAGAGGCATCGGGTGCTGGAACCACGAGGGTTCGGCTGGCGTTGGGCCCGCCGGCGTCGAGGCGGAAGGTCTTCACGCGCTTCTCCACATCACGCATCGCGCGGGCCACCTCTTCGTGGGCTCCGCGAAGTTCGTTCTGGGCCTCGCGCAACACGTCCCGCATCGGGCTGGCCCCATTGTCCACCTCGGTCTCCACTTCGATCCGCGCCACGGCAGCCACCGGCGGCACGGGCGGGGCAGGCGTGGGCGGAGGAGCCTGCGCACGCAGGACTGGAGCGGTCATCAAGCCGGCCAGTGCCAGAAGCACGGCCACACGGATACGGACTGACTGTTTCATGGTTTTTCTTTGGGCAGGGAGGAATCGAGAGCACCGCCGGCGGCCTCACCGGCCGGCAAATAGGAGGCGAGCAGGTTCAACTGCGATTCGGCCTGCTGGAACCCGGCACCGGTCTTCCGCGCCAGCGCGCTGAGGCCGTTCTTCACCTCCGCCAAATCGTCGGCATGCTGACGGTTCAGCTGGTCCAGCGCGGCAATCCAGTCGCGGCGTTCCTCGGACCGGGCGGCATTGAACTGGCGCCCGAACTCCGCGAGGAACTGCCGGTTCTGTTCGGCCGTGGCCGCCACGGTTGCGGCCGCCATCGCCTTGAGGTCGTCCTCGTGACGCTGCCGCAACTCCGCGGCGATCTCGGACCGCGCGGCGGCGATCTGCCGGGCCACTTCAGCCCGGCTGACGCCGGTGACGCGACCGGCGGCAAAACCAGCGATCAGGACCACCGCGGCCGCCAGGGCCCACCGCACGGCCGGCGGCGCGAACCACGTTCGCTCGCGCCGCGCCGGAATCGTCAGGGTCGCGTGATCGGCATCCAGCAAGCCCATCGTCGCCCGCCATTGCTCCACGCGCTGCCGGCACTCGGGGCAATCCCGCAGATGCCGGTCCGCCTCGCGCCGGGCCGAGGGCGCCAGTTCGCCGTAGAGGTAACCCATCCATTGTTCGGCTTCAGGATGTTTCATGGAAATTCTTGATGGTGGTTCAGCGGTGTTGCTCGGGGGCGGCGCCGAGACGTTTCAAGATTCCGCCCAAGCGGTCCAGCGCCTCAAACATGCGGGATTTGACCGTGCCCTCGGGAATGCCGAGCACCTCGGCGATTTCGTGGAACTTGAGCCCTTCGTAGTGCCGCAACACCACCACCTCCCGGTAGGTTTCAGGCAGTTGCAGCAGCGCACGGCGGACGATTTCCGCCTGCTCCAGCTTCTCCACCACTTCCGCCGGCGAAAGGCCGTGGCCGGGAAACTGGACGGCCGCCCCCTCGACGCCGTCGTCACCTTCGGCTTCCAGCGGATGCTCTGGGCGCCGTTGGCGGCGGCGCAATTCGTCGTGACACAGGTTGATGGCGATGCGCCAGAGCCAGGTGGAGAACTTGGCCGCTGGCTGATAATCCCGGCGGCGGGAAAACACCCGGCTAAATGCCTCCTGGGCAAGGTCTTCAGCCCGATGCAGGTCGCCGGTCATCCGGGCGCAGAGCCGTTGGATCGGCTGCTCCCAGCGGGCGACCAGTTGGGCAAAGGCCGCGTGGTCGTCCGCGTTCTGCACGCGCCACATCGCCTGCTCGTCGGTAATGGCAAATGGCCAGGTCATCCGTCTCGCCCAGTGCAACGTCGGCGGCGGCCGGTTGGTTCGGAAATATTTTGCGGCCGATAAAGTCGGCCCCGTGAACCGCCGATATCCGCCTCAGAGTGGCCAAGGATTGGCCCCAAAACTCGCCATGGATCGGAAATTCACCCGCCTCGCCGCCTGTCTGGCCCTTTCGTCGCTGCTCCTGCGAGCGGATGACCACGGCGAGCACGCCTCGCCCGCCGAGGCCGCCAAACCCGAAACGCCCGCGCCGCCGGCCCGTTCCACCGCCGAGGTGAAGACCGCCCGCCTGCTCCGCGAAACCGCGCTGTCGCTGCTCAAGGAAGGCAATTCCCGGTTCGCTGCCGGCCGCGCCCAGCATCCCAATCTGGAAGCGTCCCGCCGCCACGCTTTGGCCCGGCACGAACAGACTCCGCTCGCCACGGTGCTCACCTGCTCCGACTCCGTGGTGCCGCCTGAACTCGTTTTCGACCGTGGTCTCGGCGACTTCTTTGTGGTCCGGGTCGCCGGCCACGTGGCGGCCGAGCCCGCGCTTGCCAGTGTCCAATTCGGCGTCGCCGAACTGAACACCCCCCTGCTGATCGTCCTGGGACACAGTCGTTGCAGCGCGGTTTCCGCCGCCACTGGCGGCCAGAATGCCAGTGGCAACTTGGGCAGCCTCGCGCAGCACCTCGAGCCCGCCGTGGCCGCCGCGCGCCTGAACCCCGTGCCTAGTCTCCTCGCCGCCGCGGTGCGCGCGAACGTCGCCCTGACGACGTCCCGCATCATCCAGAGCTGCCCGGACGTCCGGGAAGCAGCGGCTGCCGGCAGGCTCACCGTTTTGGGAGCGATCTACGACCTCGACACCGGCGTCGTCGAGTGGATCAACCCGCTGGCCGAATCGCAGCCCGCTCCCGTCAGCTCCGTTCATCCGGCCCCCGCGGTTTCACCCGCGCCGGCTCCCGTCAGCCACGCCAATCCGACCCCGCGTCCAGCCGCCCACGACGAGGAAGCCTCGGCCGCCTTCCCGGCTCACAAGGAGGCTGCTCACGCCCCCGAACCGGCTCACGAACCGGCCAAGACCGCGAAACCGGCCGCCCACGGCCCCGCCCCCGCCGCGATCGAAGCCGATCCGGATGCGGACCTCGAACTCGCCCGCACGCCGAAGCCGAATCCGGCACCTCCCGCCGTCGTGCCCCGCGGCGAATCCGCCAAGAAGGCCATCAAGGCTCCGGCCAAGCCGAACAAGGAATCGCTCCTCCTCAATCCTCCGGTTTCCAGCTCAACACCCATTGGCGGCGTCGCCCGGCATCAGTCCGGCACCACGAAAGACAATCATTGAGTCAACTACACACCTGACCCTACCCGCCAATGGGTGTTGGCGATGACCGGCGGCCACAATTCCGAGTGGCCGCCGCTGCTTTTTGCCGGGAAGCTCCGCCCGTGCCCCATCGAGTTGATTCCGCGAATTCCCCCGAGCCCGGCCGCTGGTCTCCGTTCGGCCTCGGGCTGACCAAGCCGAAGCACTTTCGCGACATGGCGAAGATCGCCTGGAAGAACCGCGACAACCTTGGCCACGCCTGGAAAGTCCTCAGCCGCGGGGTCTGCGACGGCTGCGCGCTGGGTGTCGCCGGCCTGCACGACTGGACGCTGGACGGCATCCACCTGTGCATGACGCGCCTGAATCTGCTTCGGCTGAACACCATGCCGGCGTTCGATCCAGCCCTGCTTGCCGATCTCGGTGCCTTGCGCCGCCAGCTGGCCCGGGCGCGACAGGCGGGCGACGATTCCGGGTGGGACAATGCCCAGCTCCGCGAACTGGGCCGGCTCGCCTATCCCCTGCTCCGCCGGCGCGGTGAACCGGGCTTCCGGCGCATCACTTGGGACGAAGCCAACCGGCGCATCGCCGGCCGCCTGCGGGCGGCTGACCCGAAGCGGCTCGCCTTTTTCATCACCGCCCGCGGCGTCACCAACGAGGTCTATTACGTCGCCCAGAAGGTCGCGCGTTTTCTGGGCACCAACCACGTGGACAACGCCGCCCGGCTCTGCCACGCGCCCAGCACCGGCGCGATGAAACACGCCGTCGGCTACGCGGCCAGCACGTGCAGTTACCGCGACTGGCTGGGCACGGACCTGATCGTCTTTTTCGGGGCCAACCCCGCAAACGACCAGCCGGTCACCACCAAGTATCTGCACGAGGCCAAGCAGCTCGGCACCAAGATCGCCCTCGTGAATCCGTATCTGGAACCCGGCATGAAGCGCTACTGGGTGCCCAGTTCACCGCGCAGCGCACTCTTCGGCACCGACCTGGCCGACTGGTGGTTTCCGGTCAGCCAGGGCGGCGACATCGCCTTCATCTACGGCGTGCTCAAGGAGCTCGCCGAACACGGCGGCCTCAACGACGAGTTCATCCGGCAGCATGTGAACCCCGAAAGCTGGGCCGAACTCCGGAGCCACCTCGATTCGCTGAAGTTCGCGGAACTGGAAGCCGCCGCGGGCTTGCCGCGAAGATCAATGACCGAGTTCGCCGACCTGCTCCGCGGTGCGAAGAACGCGGTGTTCGTCTGGAGCATGGGCATCACCCAGCACTCCTACGGCGGCGATGCCGTCTCCGCGGTGCTCAACCTCGGACTCGCCCGCGGCTACGTCGGGCGGCCGAAGAACGGGCTGGTGCCCATCCGCGGCCACAGTTCGGTGCAGGGCGGGGCGGAGATGGGCTGCTACTCGACCGCCTTGCCCGGCGGCAAGCCGCTCAACGCCGCCAATCTCGCCACGCTGGGCGCCGAGTATGGCTTCCCGATCCCGGATTGGCCCGGCCTGACCTCGGTCGAGATGGTCGAGGCCTGCGCGCGCGGCCAGCTCGACGTGCTTTACTGCGTGGGCGGCAACTTTCTCCGCACGCTGCCCGAGCCGGACTACGTCGCCGAAGCAATGAGCCGGGTTCCCTTGCGGGTGCATCAGGACATCCTGCTCACGGACCAGATGTTCCTCGACCCCACGGACGAGGTGATCCTGTTGCCGGCCAAAACCCGCTACGAACAGGACGGCGGCGGCATTGAGACCACCACCGAACGCCGGGTCGCCTTCTCGCCGGAAATTCCCCGGCAGGTCGGCGAGGCCAAAGCCGAATGGCGCATCCTCCGCGATCTGGCGGCCACCGCCTGGCCGGAACGCGCTCACCTGCTGGGCTGCGAAACCGGTCCGGCCATCCGGACCGAAATCGCCCGCGTGGTGCCGTTCTATGCCGGCTGCGAAACGCTCACGCAGACCGGCGACGCCATCCAGTGGGGCGGCGAGCGGCTGTGCGACGACGGCCGTTTCGCCACCGCCGACGGCAAGGCCCATTTCAAGGTCATCGCGCTGCCGGCGAAACGCGCCGGGAATGACCATGAGGCAATGACCAATTCCGCCGATCCGAAGGTCCACCCGCCGTCATTGGTCATTGGTCATTTCCAATTCATGCTCTCCACTCGCCGGGGAAAGCAGTTCAACACGCTGATCTACGACGAGACCGACCCGCTCACCGGTGCGCCCCGGGACGCCATCTTCATCGCCCCGGAAGATGCGGCGGAACTTCACCTCGCCCGCGGTGACCGGGCCACCCTGAGCAACGCCACCGGCCAGTTCACCGGCACGGTGTTTCCCGCCCCCATCGCCCGCGGCAACCTCCAGGTCCATTGGCCGGAGGGAAATGTCCTGCTGCCTCGCGGCATCACCGATCCGAACAGCGGCGTGCCCGATTACAATGCGCTGGTGCGCCTCGCCCGCGCCGGTGTGGCGGTGAATCGCTGAGCCATAGCCCCCGCGCCGGGATTCCGTCGCCGGCGCCGCGCCGTAGGCCGGAACCGCGTTTGCTCCTTGCCGCAAGCCAACCGGTTGAGTCTTCTTTCCTCGCTCCCCGTTTCCTATGAAGCCACTCCTTACCCTGCCCACGTCTGCCTTCGCGGCGAGTCTGTTCGCCTGCGCCAACCTGTTCGCCCAGGAAGCCCAGCCCCTGCCCGTCCAACCGGGCGGCAAGCTTCCCGGCAATGTCGCGATCCAGCTCGTCAAGGTCGCCGACGGACTGGTGGACCCCGTCCACGTCTCCGCCCCCAATGACGGCTCAGGCCGGCTCTTCGTCTGCGAGCGTCCCGGCGTCGTGCAGATCATCAAGGACGGCAAGGTGCTCAAGAAGCCGTTTCTCGACCTCAAGGACAAGACGCTGAGCTCCTTCCTGGAGGAGGGTCTCTACGCCCTCGAGTTCCATCCGAAGTTCAAGGAGAACGGCCTGTTCTATGTGAGCTACGCCGACCTCTGGTTCAACGGCGCCACGCTGGTCACCGAATACCGCGTCTCGAAGGACGACCCGAACAAGGCCGACATGGACAGCGCCCGGGTGATCCAGCACGTGGACTTCCCCTACTGCAACCATCATGGCGGCAAGATCGCCTTCGGTCCCGACGGTTACCTCTACCACGGCGTGGGCGACGGCGGTTGGGAAGGCGACGTCATCAGCGCCGGCCAGGACCTGCATACGTGGCTCGGCAAGATGCTTCGCATCGACGTGAACTCCCGCACGCCGGACCGCCCCTACAACATCCCCGCGAGCAATCCGTTCATCACCCTGCCCCAGCAGATGGTCCTCTTCGGGGTGAGCGAACTGGCCTTCTCCAAGATCCATCCCAAGGCCAAGCCCGAGATCTGGGCCTACGGACTCCGCAATCCGTGGACCTTCTCGTTCGACCGCAAGACGGGCGACTTCTACATCGCCGACATCGGCCAGAACCACTGGGAGGAGATCAATTTCCAGCCCGCCGCCAGCAAAGGTGGCGAGAACTACGGTTGGAAATTGATGGGCGGCAGCCACCCGTTCCCCATCGAACTGGAGAAGGGCGCACCCCGCGTCGGCGTGTTGCCCATCGCCGAATACAGCCATGTGGATCAGGGCATCTGCGTGATCGGCCTCGGCGTGTATCGCGGCAAGGATTACCCCGCGCTCGACGGCGTCTATTTCACCGCCGACTGGGGCTCCGGCAAGGTCTGGGGCCTGAAGCGCGATGCGGCCGGGAAGTGGCAGATGCAGGAACTGCTCGACCTCGACACGCCGTTGCGCCCCACCGGCGCCGGCGAAGATCCCGAGGGTAACCTCTACGTCACCCACGCCACCGCGAACTACGGCGGCCCCGTGGACCCCTACACCAGCGAGCGGGGCGCCGTCTGGAAGATCGTGGCGGCGGACAAGGTGCCGGCCGGCGCCCAGACCGCGCCACTCCAGAAGTGAGCGACGGGCACCTCGCGCTCTGCGACCCGCAACGGAACGCAGCCGTCTGCGGGCGCAGGGGCGAGTGAGTGAATTCCTTGACCGGACGCCGGCGCGGCCGATTCCGAGGCGGGCAGATATCGGCGTTCCACAACTTCGGCGCGCCGAATTCTTTCGGCTGCGTTGGCGTAGTCACCACGGTAGGGTCTTCCCCAATCGGCAGCCCTGACCCACCGCTATGAACGTCAGCATTGATCGTCTGAAGTCGCGCTCCACGTTTCTCCACCTCTTGCCCGCCTTGCTGCTGTGGTGGAGCGGGTGCCTCGGAGCATTTGGCATTTCCAGGGCGGAAGTGATCACCAGCTTCACCGGCCCGTTTGCCAGCGACCGCTGGACCCTGGCCAATGGGGCGACCTTTTTCGGCACGGAGTTCCTGCTCGTGGGGGTTTCCAGCTTCGGGCCGAACCCTGCGGCGGCGGAGGTATCGGTCACGGTTCCGACGGCGGGAACGCTCGCACTCAATACCGAAGTCACCATCACCCCCAGCTTCACCGGCCTGGGCTTCGGCGGCGCCGCCGTGCTGATCGATGGCGAGACCGCGCCGTGGAACGGGGTGTCCGTGTCGTGGCCGTTGCGCGCGAACCAGCGGCTTACCTTCCGGGTGACCTCGCAGGATCAGCCGATCCCGTTCCACCCGGGTTCCTACGGCGGCGGCCCGTCCGTAAGCCTGCGCTTGGGTGGCCTGGTGTTCACTCCCGCGGACACGTCGTTGCCACCGATTCCCGCCACCGGCACGGCGACCGTCGTGAACGGGTTTGTCGTGGGCGTAGCGGTCACCGAGGCCGGACGCGGCTACGAACGCCGGCCAGGCGTCCGACTGCTGGGAGGCGGCGGCACCGGTGCCCGGGCGGTGGTCGAACTCTTCGGCGACAAGGTGAGCGGGGTGCGGATCACGAATCCGGGCAGCGGCTATCGCACCGAACCGCAGGTGCTCATTGATCCCCCGGGCGGACGGATCAGCGGGACCGTGGCCGCGTGGGGCAGCGACCTTTACGGCGAATGCAGCGGCCCGCGGGGGCTGATGAACATCGCCCGGGTCTGGGCCGGCAACGGACTCAGTATCACCCTGGCCGAGGACGGCGGATACCGGGTCTGGATTGATCCAGCAGTGATCAACCCCGGCTTCATGAGCCGGACCCGGCTCAACCTCGCCGGCGTCGCGGCGGTCGCCGCCGGTGACGAATTTGGCATCACGCTGTGGCAGGGATCGTTTGAAGCTTGGGGCAAGGTTCCCGATGTGCCGGCCCTTGAAACGTGGTTCGCGGAGAAGCCGACGGCCGCGCTGTCCGTGGGCAACCGGCACGCCTTGGTGCTGGCCGCTGACGGGACTGTCAGTGCCCGGGGCGAAGGCCCGGCGGCGGTCGTCCCGCCAAACTTGCCCGCGATCACCGCGATCGCGGCGGGCGCCTTTCACTCCTTGGCCCTGACCGCCGACGGATCGGTCATGGCATGGGGCGAAAACGGAGCCGGCCAAACGGCAGTTCCTGCGGGGCTGTCCGAGGTGTTGGCCATCGCCGCAGGCCAGGCGCACAGCCTCGCCCTGACCCGGGAAGGCGCGGTGATCGGTTGGGGCGCCCCGCCCGCGGCGACGGTTCCACCCAACCTCGGCCGAGCGCGCGCCATCGCTGCCGGCCGAAGCCACAGCGTGGCCCTGCTTGAGGATGGCCGGGTGATTGCCTGGGGCGACAATTCATTCGGACAATGCGATGTGCCGGTGAATCTTGGCCGGGCAACCGTGATTGCGGCCGGCGGCGACCATACGCTCGCCCTCACCGAGCCGATGCCGGGCGTGTCCATCCGCGCCGCAATCCGGTTGGACTTCTCCTGGATCGCCGGCCGGACTTACCAGCTCGAGTCTTCCGCCGATCTGTCCCTATGGACTGCGGCCGGCACGCCGGAAGTCGCCGACGGCGACATTGCCTCCAAAGTGGTCGATGCCGGGGCGTCAGCCGTGTTTTTCCGCCTGCGGGAACTGCCCTGAGCCAGCGGTCATCGCCGGTTCCCATTTGCCATTCGCACGCTGCTCTTCCCTACTCTCCGCGCACTCCATGAAGCCGCTCGTCTGTTCGCTTTACCTGCTCGCCGCTTGTTCACGCATCTGGGCCGAAGACCAGCCGCCTGCATCGCCGCCCCCCGCCGACCCGCACGCCGGTCACGCCGCTTCGGGCATCAAGAAGGAGCTCATCGAAGGCATCACGCAGGCCGACTTCCTGAAGCTGGGCGACAAGCCCAACTCGGTGAAGGTCACGCTGGTGTCCGCGTTCACGCAGGACAACTACGGCATGAACTTCAACGGCTATTCCAAGGGCAAGGCGACCTACACCATCCCCAAGGGGTGGACGGTGGACGTCACGTTCATCAATCCGAGCCCGGTGCCCCACAGCGTCATCGTGGTGGAGAAAGAGATGGTGCGGAAGTTCCAGATGGGCCAGCCCGCCTTTGCCGGAGCGTCGGTTCCCAATCCGGCCGTGGGCATGGCGTTGAAGAAGGCCGCGTTCAGCTTCGTGCCCGACGAGGCCGGCGACTACGTGTTCGCGTGCGGCTTCCCGGCCCACGCCGTGAACGGCCACTGGCTCGCCCTCAAGGTCAGCGAAGAGGCCAAGGTTCCGACCTTGAAACTCGGCGAGGCCGAGGCCGTGGAGGCCAAGTAGGCGGGCAAACCCGCCTGGGACTTTCGTTCACCGGGGTGCCACCACTGGCGCGGGCGCAGCGGCGCGGTGGAACAGGGGCAGCGATTTCCTGACCGAGTGGAAAACACCCCACGCGAGCGGGAGTCCCACGATCAGCCAGGCGAGGGCCAGTTTTACGGTTTTCACAGTTCAGGAGGCGGGAGTTTCGGCGAGATGATGCCGCTCGTGAACGGGGCGGATCATCAGGTTGGCGACCAGTCCGATCACGAGCAGCCCGGCCATCAGGTAAAGGGTCAGATTGTAGGCTTCGGCTTTGGGCACCCCGGCCTGTTTCTGGGCGGTGGACAGGTAATTGATCAGGGAGGGTCCCACCACCGCCGCAATGGACCAGGAGGTGATCAGCCGGCCGTGGATGGCCCCCACCTGATGCGTGCCGAAGAGGTCGCGCAGATAGGCCGGAATCGTGGCGAAACCGCCGCCATACATCGAGATGATCACCGCCGTCACCGCCACGAACAGCGCCTGCTGCCCGGTCTTCTGGGCAAACGGGATCAGGCAGTAAAGGACGGCGCCGAGCAGGAAGAAGATGCAGTATACCGCGCGTCGCCCCGTGAGGTCGGAGACCGAAGACCACACGAAGCGCCCGCCCATGTTAAAGATGGACAGCAGGCCCGCGAAGCCGCCGCCCACTGCCGCGCTGACGCCGAACAGGTCCTGGCACATCAGCGAGGCCTGCCCCAGGATGCCGATGCCGGCGCTGACGTTCATGCACAGCACGACCCAGAGCAGCCAGAACTGCGGCGTCTTCCAGGCTGTGTCCACGCCCACGTGCGCCCGGGTCACCAGGGCCCGCGTCTGCATCGGCGGCGTCCAACCGTCCGGCCTCCACCCGTCGGCCGGCACCCGCACCAGCCACGCCCCGAAGAGCATCGCAAACGCGTAGAGCACCGACATGGTGACAAACGCCTCGGCCACCCCGAGGGAAGCCGGCGAACGGAACCGTTCCATGAGCTGCACGCCCAACGGCGAGCCGATGAGCGCGCCGCCGCCGAAGCCCATGATCGCCATGCCCGTCGCCATGCCCGGCCGGTCCGGAAACCACTTCATCAGGGTCGAGACGGGTGCGATGTAGCCCAATCCGAGCCCGATGCCGCCCAGAAATCCGTAGCCGAAGTAGATCAGCCACAGTTGATGCAGCTTCACGCCGAGGGCGGACACCAGCAGTCCGCCGCAGAAGCAGGCTGCGCTGGCCACCATTGCCTTCCGCGGACCATTCCGCTCGATCCATTTTCCGAACACCGCGCCGGACAGGCCCAGCATGAACAGCGCAATGGAGTAGATCCAACCGACCTGCGGAATCGTCCAGTCCTTCCCGACCAACGATTCCGTCAGGCCCAGCAAGCGGGTCAGCGGCACATTGAAGACGCTGAAGCCGTAAACTTCGCCGATGCACATGTGCACGGCGATGGCGGCAGGCGGCACCAGCCACCGCGAAAAGCCGGCACCGGCAACGGTCGCCTTCCGGTCGAGAAAACTCATGGGGAGGGCCGGAGAGTCCCGAACTGTCGGGCCTTGGCAAGCTCCCATGCCCTTCGGCGAATTGCCGACCACCCGGGCACCCGCCATCCTCGTTCCCATGACGATCACGCCCGCTGAACTGGCAACTTGGCTGAAGGAACCGACCGCGCCCGCCCTGCTCGATGTCCGCGAACCCGGCGAGCACGACTTCTGCGCCCTGCCCGGCTCCCGGCTGCTGCCCTTGGGCGAGCTGGCGGAACGCGTCGAGGAACTGGCCGACTGGCGCGACCGGGAGATCGTCGTGTATTGCCATCACGGAGTCCGCAGCGCACATGCCATCGGCATCCTGCGCCATTTCGGCTTCACCCGCCTCATCAACCTCACCGGCGGCATTGACCGCTGGAGCCTGGAGGTGGACCAGAAGACACCGCGTTACTGATGATCCCCTCCCGCATCGTCGGCCCGCTCTTTCGCTCCATCCCATTCTGGGCTTCCCGAACCTGAGCCAACGGACATTCGCCGGAGGCAGTCTTGGGCCAGCTGGCGGAGTGTCGTTCCTTCCAACTGAACCTGATTCCGAGCGGACCTCCGAAGCTGAGCCCTGGCTTGGGCGCTCCATTCGGGATAGGCGTTGGACGCAATCCGTCGAGTCCGCGGCCAATGATCCACCCACCGAATCGGGCAACATTTTTCCGTGATCCGAATGTCTGAGGGGCGCTTTACGGCCTTGCTGAGATCAGGACTGCGCGTCTCCCTCGGACGAGCGGGAACCAGCCCGTATCTGCGTGCCAGGACAGGATCGAGCTGAAAGGCGACCTCCCTGTTGCCCGCCTCAGGAAGGTAGGACCTGGAGTTGTCGGCAATGGCTCGCACAGCGGACGTTGCGAGGTCTGCCCTTGAGCCAGCCCCACCGAGCCAAAGCAGCATCGGCGCGACCGTTTCATGATCCGACAGCAAGGGAATCGCCGCTGTCACATTCTCCGGAGTGTGCGGGGCCACATTCGCAAAGGTCACCGCGAGCCGAGCCTTCGAGACATCGGGTTCTCGTTGGATCAATGCGATCAACCGGCCCGAAAGCGGCGCGACATTGGTTCCCAGTGAATCAATCACCCGCAGCCACAGTTCATCCGGGCCTGTCGTCACGATTTTGTCCGTCCCTCCTATCTGGTTCGTTTTTCGGGAAACAACCAACTGTTCGGCCAGCAGCCCCAAGCCCCACTCTGATATCCAAACAGAGCGGAACTCCGGCCAAGTCAACATGTCGGCCACATAGTCGTTCGCCCCGGACTGACTGCGTCTCAGCCGCTCCAAAAAGGAAATGAGAGGCGAACGATGGGACAGCTCGGAAGGTTCCAACGCAGCGACCGCAAGCGCTGCAGGGCCGGACAGGGAGTGCTTGTTGGTGGCGAGGTTCGCCAGCGCAGCCACAATCGTTGGGTGGGCCCGGCCAAATCGGACCAAGTCGCCGATGAGGTGGTTAGCCTGGAAGTTCGGCGCCCGGAAAGCAGTTCCGCCGGAGACGAATACCCGGGCGACAAAGCTCGCCTCTGCATCTCCAAAGGCATCGGCTGACACCAACAGCCTTGCCGCTGCCACTCGGGTTTCCAAATCGGCGGATTCAGGAGTCGCCAAGGCAAGCCTCGCATAAGCCGGCTGTGATCGCATCGCCGGCCGCGAAATCCACCTGAACCAAATCGCCCTTGCCCCGTCCTTCATCTCCGGCCAAGCCCGCTCCAATTCGGTGGCGACCGCCGCGTCCTCGGCGTGGCCAAATAGCCACAGGATTGCCTGATCCGAATCGGGAAAAACATATTGAGGCAGGTGCCTAGCAAAACCCGCGGGGAGTTCCTCCACGATACGGCTCCACAGCAGTCCAGCCTTGGTCGGTTTCGCTTGGGAGCCATCGAACATCATTCCCACACAACCGGGTGAATTCGTCAGTTCCCGGAAGCGCGCGTTCAGGTCGGCGGCCGTCACCGAAGGACCAACCCATCCGGGGAAATAGTAAGCCATGTCTTTTCGAGGCCCCCGCCCCACCAACCAGATCAGTCCGACCAAGGTGATCGCCGCGACCAGGAGCAACACCAGGCGAAAGGGCAGCGTGGACTTCATCTGTTTCTTGAGTCTTTCGGTTTCAGGGGTGCAGTTCAACCGCGCCGGGCGCGCCACTGGGTGGCGCATTCCCAACGCCGTCTTGGCTCAATCCGACACAGCCGGCCCGAAATCCTCACGCGATTCGCCCCCAAACGGCCCAAAGCCTCCGGCACGGGCCATGCAGACCACGGTTCATGAACTTCGACCAGTGGACCATCAAGGCGCAGGAGGCCCTCCAGTCCGCCCAGAACCAGGCGCAAGAACGCTCGCACCAGCAGCTCGATGGCGAGCACCTCGCGCTGGCACTGGCCCAGCAGGAGGACGGCTTCGTGCCGCAATTGCTCCAGAAGCTCGGCGTGAAGGCCGGTGGATTCACCGCCGACCTCGACGCGGAGCTTAATCGACGCGCCAAGGTGCAGGGTGCCTCACAGGTCTATCCCTCGCCGGATTTCCAGAACGTCCTCAACGCCGCGCCCAAGGAGGCCAAGACGCTGAAGGACGACTTCGTTTCCACCGAGCACCTGTTGCTCGCCCTGCTCGACAAGGGCGGCGATTCGCTGAAGAAGCTGTTCGCCAAGCATGGCCTCAAGCGCGACACCGTGCTCAAGGCGCTCGCCGAGTTGCGCGGCAACCAGCGCGTCACCGACCAGACTCCCGAGGACAAGATCCAGACCCTGGAGAAATACGGGAAGGACCTCACCGACTTGGCCCGCAAGGGCAAGATTGATCCCGTCATCGGCCGCGACGACGAGATCCGCCGCGTGATGCAGGTGCTCACGCGCCGCACGAAGAACAATCCCGTGCTCATTGGCGAACCCGGCGTGGGCAAGACCGCCATCGTCGAGGGGCTCGCCAAGCGCATCGTGGATGGCGACGTGCCCGAGTCGCTGAAGCACAAACGCGTCATCGCCATGGATCTTGGCGCGATGGTCGCGGGAGCGAAGTTCCGCGGTGAATTCGAGGAACGGCTCAAGGCCTTCCTCAAGGAGGTTACCGCCAGCGAGGGCAAGATCATCCTCTTCATCGACGAGCTGCACACCATCGTCGGCGCGGGCAAGGCCGAGGGTTCCGCCGACGCCGCCAACATGCTCAAGCCGCAGCTCGCGCGCGGAGAACTCCGCTGCGTCGGTGCGACCACGCTCGACGAGTATCGCAAGCACGTCGAAAAGGACCCGGCGCTCGAACGGCGCTTCCAGCCGGTCTATGTCGCCGAGCCGAGCATCGAGAGCACCATCGCGATCCTGCGCGGACTCAAGGAGCGTTATGAAACCCACCACGGCGTGCGCATCCAGGACGCCGCGTTGGTCGCCGCCGCCACGCTGTCGCACCGCTACATCGCGGACCGCTTCCTGCCCGACAAGGCCGTTGACCTCGTGGACGAATCCGCCTCGCGCCTGAAGATGGAACTCGATTCCAAACCGACCGAACTCGACCAGTTGGACCGGCAGATTCTTCAGTTCCAGATCGAGCGCACGTCGCTCGCCAAGGAGAAGGACGACGCCAGCAAGGAACGCCTCCGCAAGCTCGACACCGAGCTGGCGAACCTGAAGGAAAAGTCCTCCGCGCTCACCGCCCAATGGCAGAACGAGAAGGCCGCCATCAACGCCGTCAGCCTGGTCCAAGCCCAACTGGAACAGGCCAAGGCCGAGCTGGAGCAGGTCCGCCGCAAGGGCGACCTGAACAAGGCTGCCGAGATCCAGTATGGGAAGATCCCGGAATTGGAGCGGAAGCTGGCCGCCGTGGGACAGGCTGCCAGCCTGTCAGGTAGCGCGGGCAGCTTGCCCGCCGAGAATGCCGGCCGGGCTGGCAGCCCGGCCAACGCGGCAGGCAGGATGCCTGCCCTACTTCGCCAGGAAGTCACCGAGGAAGACATCGCCAAGGTCGTCGCCTCGTGGACCGGCATTCCAGTGACCAAGATGCTCGAAAGCGAACGCGAGAAGCTTGTGAAGATGGAGCACCGCCTTGCCGACCGCGTCATCGGCCAAGCGGAGGCCATCAAGGCCGTTTCCGATGCCGTGCGCCGCGCGCGTTCCGGCCTCGGTGACCCCAACCGCCCCATCGGCTCGTTCATCTTCCTCGGCCCCACCGGCGTTGGCAAAACCGAGCTGGCCCGCGCGCTCGCCGAATTCCTGTTCGACGACGAACAGGCGATGATCCGCATCGACATGTCGGAATACATGGAGAAACACACCGTCGCCCGGCTCGTCGGCGCGCCTCCGGGTTACGTCGGTTACGAGGAGGGCGGCCAGCTCAGCGAGGCGGTCCGCCGCCGGCCGTATTCCGTGGTGCTCTTCGACGAGATCGAAAAGGCCCACTCCGACGTCTTCAACGTGCTGCTCCAGGTGCTTGACGACGGCCGCCTCACCGACGGCCAGGGCCGCACCGTGGACTTCAAGAACACCATCGTCATCATGACGTCGAACATCGGGTCGCCGATCATCCAGGAATACTTCCTCGACGGCCGCACCACCGTCGGTGCGCGCTCGGCGATGGAGGACAAGGTCATGGGCGAACTGAAGCGGCACTTCCGGCCCGAGTTCCTCAACCGCGTGGACGACACGATCATCTTCCACAGCCTCGACGAGGCCGAGCTGACCCGGATCGTGGACATCCAGCTCGTCCGCGTGGTGAAACGCCTCGCCGACCAGCACCTCACGCTGGAAGTGGACGCCGCCGCCAAGCAGTTGCTCGCCCGCAAAGGCTACGACCCGCAGTTCGGCGCTCGCCCACTCAAGCGCGCGATCCAGGACAAGCTCCTGAACCCGCTCGCCCAACGCCTGCTCGCCGGCGACTTCAAGCCCGGCGATACGGTGAATGTCGGGACGGGCCGGGGGGACGAACTGGAGTTTGCGAAGGGCTGAAGCCGAGCTTGGGACGCTCGGACCAAGACTCAAGGCTTTCGGAGCCGGAAGAACTGAATTGTTCCGGCAGGAGAGATGGCTACGCGGAAGCGACCGTCGAAAACTGTCGAGGTGTTCGTCACCCGGTTCCAGCCCGGAGCGGAGAGGCTGGCCGAGCTTTCAAGCACGTAACCATCCGTCGGCGCAGGCCACGAAAGCTCTGCTCCGCCATCACTACTCGTCACCGAAAGCGATGGCACCGGCTCTGTCACCAAGGCTAGGCTGTGACTGTCCCCAGCAACGATAGCGATAACATTACGCAAACCATTTGGCACGGTGCATTGACCAGAATTGTTGTTTCCCCATGCAGCGATTGTTCCATCGCTTTTCAGTGCCAGATTGTGCAGTTGCCCTGCCGCGAGTGAAATGACGTTGGTTAATTCAGCGGGCACCTCGCACTGGCGATAGTCGTTACTGCCCCAAGCGACAACCGTGCCATCACTCTTCAGTGCTAGGCTGTGGTAGTCGCCAGCCGCGACGGCTGTGACGCCGTCCATGGCCACAGGCAGTGTGCATTGGCCAGCGTCATTGTTTCCCCAAGCGACAACCGTGCCGTCCCGCTTCAGTGCCAGGTTATTGAATCTCGCGCAAATAGGTAGCATTGATTCACAGAGAAAGATCAGCCTGCTT
>OFDN01000113.1_pt1 | contig 82007 bp, 62 predicted proteins | sample 1520971 | NCBI WGS metagenome assembly OFDN01 (sample SAMEA94257418, study PRJEB24077) | hot springs metagenome | biome: Aquatic biome; feature: Geographical feature; material: Water | place: India | collected 2012-06-12 | depth 5 m
GTCGCAAGACAGCGCCCTTTTGCTTTTCCGGGGGAGCTTCTAGCCTGCGCCCCTGGCAACCATGACCGAGAAGACCAACGGCAAACGCCACGCCACGCCGCAATCGCTGAACGCGGCGGTGAAGGGCATCTGCGACATCATGCGGCGCTCGAATTGCGCCGGGGCGCTGCAATACGTGCCAGAGCTGACGTGGATTCTCTTCCTGCGGATTCTCGACGAGCGGGAGACGCACGAGGCGGAGGCGGCCGAAGCGGTGGGCGCGGAGTTTGTCCCGACCCTGTGCGCCCCTTACCGCTGGCAGGATTGGGCCGCCCCGGGCGGGTTGAAACGCAAGGCGCTGGAGGACGGCAAATTGGGCGACCTGTTCGCATTCCTGAATGGCGAGTTGCTGCCGCATCTGCGGAAGCTCCGGGACCAACCGGGCGCGACTTCCCGGCAACGGGTGGTCAGCGAGCTGATGTCAGGTGTGGAGCGCACGCGGATCGATACGGAGCGCAACTTCCGCGACGTGCTGGACAAGGTGCACGAAATCCGCGCCGAAGCGGTGGACACGACGCACGTCTTCACGCTGTCGCAGGTTTACGAGGGGTTGCTGCTGAAGATGGGCGAGCGCGGCAACGACGGCGGGCAGTTCTTCACGCCGCGCGAAGTCATCCGGGCGATGATCCGGGTGATGGACCCACAGATCGGCGAAACGATTTACGACCCCGGCTGTGGGACGGGGGGCTTCCTGGCGCAGTCGTTCGAGCACATGGCGGGGCCGAACAACGAGCGCATCCGAACCGGGGAGCAACTGGAGACGCTGCGGCAACGGACGTTTTACGGACGGGAGAAGGACAATGCGGTGTATCCCATCGCGCTGGCGAACTTGGTGCTGCATGGCATCGACGAGCCGCACATCTGGCACGGGAACACGCTCACCGGGCAGGAGACTTACGGCGGACTGTTCGAGAGCAGCCCGGCCCTGTTTGACGTGGTGATGTCGAACCCGCCCTTCGGCGGCAAAGAGGGAGCCGAGGCGCAGACCCGCTTTGCCTACCAGACCGGGGCGACGCAGGTGCTCTTTCTCCAGCACATCCTGAACTCGATGGCCCCGACGGGCCGTTGCGGGCTGGTGATTGACGAAGGCGTGCTGTTCCGCACCAACGAGCGGGCCTTCGTGGACACGAAGCGGAAGCTGCTCAACGAGTGCGACCTGTGGTGCATTGTGAGCCTGCCGGGCGGGGTGTTCTCCGCTGCTGGTGCCGGCGTGAAGACGAACCTGCTTTTCTTCACACGGGGCAAATCCACGGAGCGTATCTGGTATTACGACTTGTCCGACCAGAAGACGGGCAAGAAGACACCGTTCACGCTGGAGAAGTTCGCGGACTTTTTCCGCCTGCTGCCCACCCGCGGGGACAGTGAACGAAGCTGGACCGTGGACATTGCCGCCCGCCGTCAGCAGGCCAAGACCGACGCGGATGCGATCCGAGCCCAGGCCGTCAAGCCGGCGGCCGAATTGGCGATGTTGGAAGATGAACTCAAGGCGGCCAAGAAAGCCAAGCGGCCCGAGCCGGAACTGGCCGCCCTGAAGGAACGGGCCGGCGTGCTCGCCCGCGAGGTGAACGAATTGAACGGCAAGGCGCAGGCAGCGGAGGACGCGGCCTTCGACCTGAAAGCGGTGAATCCGAACGCCAAGAGCACTGCCGACACGCGCACGCCCGGCGAACTGCTGGAATTCATCGCCAGCAAGGGCAAGGAAGTGGAGGCGGCCTTGGCCGAGCTACGGCAGGCGGCCGGCAATGGCTCGCCCAATACGACCACTTAAAACTAGCGGCAAAGTTAGAGCCACTAAAAGGCGGACGAACGAAGCTGGCACCGCGAAAGGCCTCGGTGGACAGCGCGCCGGCTGAAGATTTGCCTGGCGGGCCGAATAACCGGTTGGGGCGGCGTAACTTGGCCGCAAAGGGGGCGGTGACAGCGCCGCCGGGTCAGGTCAATTGCAGGAGCCAGCGGTAGATGGTCGCGCGGCCGGGTTGGCCGGCGGCGCGTTTGGTGCCGGGGGCCGCCACGGCGATGACGGGCAGGCTCTTCAGTTTGGCGAGGAGGCGGTGGGCTTCCATCGATCGGACATCCAGCCGCAGCGCGCATTCGTCGGCGCTGAGAAAGAAGGTGGCGGGACCGGCGGGTGGCTCCGGCTGGGCGGCGAGGTCGCGGCAGATGCGATAGGCGTCGCGCAGGTCCGGAGTGAACGTGTGATACAGGGCGCGTTCCTCGGCCGGCAACGAGGCCAGGTAGGTCTCAACCACGCTGGCCAGCATGGCTTCCGCCTCGCGGCGGTGTTGGTCGGGCGAATCGTGGAACAGGAGGTGGTGGCATTCGTGGAAATGGCAGACCAATGGCACCACCAGATGGGCGGCGACGGCGCGATACAGGAACGGGACGGCCTCGACGATCACCGCGTTGCGCTCGTGCGGGCGGGCCTCGAAGCGTCGCCCAATCATCCGGGCATAGAGATGGGCCAAGCCGGGCGACTCGCGCTCCAGTCGAGCGCGGGCGGCGTTCTCGGCCTGCTGGTGGGCCATTACTTGGGCCGCGGACAGGCGAGGTGGAGCGGAAGGAGGAGCTGGAGCTGGAGTGGGTGAGGTTGAGCGGTCCCCTTCCCTCTTGGATACGTCGTTCATGCTGTTGTGTAGAGGTGCAGAAGTGCAGACAGGCAGAGGTGCAGAGGTGCAGTCCGGCAGAGAGTCAGACGAATGGGAGGTGAGGGAGGTGGTCTCTCCGGACTGGCTCCTCCTCCCCGTTCCACTCGGTGCCAAGTCACCTGCCAAGTGAGTTGCCAAGTGTGCCGCCTGTTTCCGGCCCGAACGCTTGAACACGACGCCAGCGGGCCAGTGGAGGTCCCCGAAGGCGAGTTCAACGGGCGGGCCACCGGTGCGGCGGTATTCGCAACCTGAGGGGTGAATCCCGGCGATGATGGTGAAGCCGCCCGTAGCCCGCCATTCGCCGATAGATTTGCCGGCACAATACAGTTTCGACACACCGGGGTAAGCGCCCCGGAGGCGGACCCAGACATTGCCACCACGGGCGCCGCGGGAGATCAGGCTGGTCCGGAGATTCGGATTGGCGCCCAGAAAGCGCTCCAGCCACTCGTCGGAGTCGAGATCCACGGAGCAGAGATGGTTCGACGCGGCGCCGAGCAGGACGCCCAGGCTGGGGCTGGCGTCGGTGAACCGGCGGCGGAATTTCGGCGAATCGGTCTGCGCGCGGGTCAGCTGGTGCCAACCGCGGAGTGCGGGCTGCTTGTCCCGGCGGACGGGGAAGATCACGGCGCCGAGTTCGGCGGCCAACTGCTGGGCCAAGTTCGCGGAGGGGTGCATGGGCGGCATTCCAAGACGGGGAGTCACAAGCCGGGCACGCCTTACCGGGCGGCGATGCGGTAGCGCTCGCGGATGTGAGCCAGGAGGTCGCCACGCTGAAACCGCACCAGCTTGCGCCCCAGCTTGAGGTAAGGGACCGCGCGGCGGGCCATGAGGCCGTCGAGGGTCCGCACCGAAATGCCGAGGAGGTGGGCCGCCTCGGGCTTGCTGAGGAGGTCGTCCGCGCCGCTGGTGACCGCCGGCGCAGTTGGCGGATTCGTGTCTATGTCGTGCATGTAGCAACCTTTCGGGTGCTATATGCGCGATGACACCGCGGCGGTCGTAGGGGGATTTGGGAGGCGGTTCGTCCCCCTACCTTCCGGGCCAGGATGTGGTCGGCTGGATAAGTGCCTGCATGTCCATCCGCGGGAAGGTGGCCCGAATGAGAGTATCAACGTAGGCAACCCAGCGAGGAACATGGCGGCTGGAATTCTGTTCCGCTTTGTAGGCGTGGTTGAAGTTCCGCTTTGCGCACTCGAACGCCTCATGGTCCGACGGCGGAGCGGTTGCGGGTGGCGGTATCAAGTGGCCATTGCGAAGCCACCGGGCACGGTCGGCGTCGGTAAACCTAGCCGCGGCGAACCGCGCTGCGGAAATGTTGGAACGGAGGTAGTCGCTGATCGCTTGGCCGCGGTCCGTGGCGTCAGGACGCTGGCGGGCTTCGATGCCCAGGAACACTTCCCAACAGCGAGGCGTTCCGAGCAAATCGCGAGCCTCGGGAAGCCCAGCCAAAAGCTGCTGTTTCAGTTTCTTCAAGATGGGCTCCACGTCTTCGCGCGTCAGCAGGTGGGGCAACGCGAACACGCGGTGCCGACGCAAATCATTGAAATCGAATAGCTTAACTTGCTCCGTTTCGGTCAGGCGGAATTCGGCCTGCGGAATCTGCCTGATTGAACCGCCCTCGGTGGGAACGGGCGGACAAACCGTTTCCGTTTGGCCCCGTCGCACCCGGTCCAAGTCGCCCGCGAGTTCCCGGATCAACCGGTTGGCCCCCTTGACCGCCTTGCCAGCACGGACGGCCAGATCGGACAGGTGCCAGTCCCGGAAGAAGTCCGTTTCCGCGACATGCCCCTGGCCGCAGGCGTGGGACCATTGGGCGGCAAAGGTCCGTCGGAAGCCCGGCGGGGTGTCGGGCCAAGGGGTGTCGAGGGTGAAGCACGGACCGCGCGTCACATGGGCCTCCCACTCGGCGATTTCATCGCGACAAGACGGTTGCAGGCGTGGGTCACCACTGGTCACGGTCTCGACCATCGGCCCCAGGCAGATGGGCCAACCGTAGAAGTTGGCCTTGCTCTCGGCGGAACTCAGCCCATGCGGGTCGGCAGGGTAATCCGAGCAGAAATGCTTCCAAGGGGACTCCGGGGTCTCATGCGGTCGCCGACCCCACCCCAGCCGAATCGTCTCGGGGATACCTACCTTTGTCTGAGCAGCCTTGTCTCCCTGCCCCGGCGGACAGGCAATCACGCGGCGGACAAACAGGGGCGGAAACGCCAGCCAACGCAGGGCCGTTTCAGCGCAGGGATTGAATCGGCCAAGGCTTGAAAGGGTGCGGAGAGCGGACCCAGCAGCCCGATCCCACGCTCCCGGTTCACCGCGCTGCCGAATGGCTTCCAATTCCCGAAGGCGTCGTTCGGCACGGCGAAACCGCGGGTTGCGGCGAAGGAGTTCCCACAATTTGGCGGGCGGGTTGTCGGGCAGATACGGCGTCATGGCTCGGCCGGAGCCACGGACATCCTGCCCCGGACAAGACCGGTTCTGCGGCAAGCCGGCCGAGCGTCAAGCGAGTTTGGCCGGCAGCGGGATAACGTTGTCGGCCGGGGCCGGTGGCAGAAGGTTGAACCACGCCTCGGCCTGTTCGCGGGTGGCGAGCTGGAGGTAGTGCTTCACGATCATCTGCGGGCTGTTGCCCATTTCGAGCGAGACGCGGGGGATGTCGCCGGTCAGTGCCACCCGGAAGGTGCCGAAGCTGTGCCGAAGCCCGTTTTCGCGCCAGCGGAGCGGGTTGGCTTCTCCCCGAAGCACGCGGGCGGCATTGACCGGGGCGAGTATCCGGCGGGTGATGATGTCCTCCCGGTCGGTCGGGCAGATGGGGCCGGCAGCGCGCCAGTGCGGGGCCAGCCATGCCTTGGCCGCGGCGCACAGGGGCACCAGCCGCCGCGACGGGGTGCGGCCCTTGCGGGTGATGACCGCAAGGTGGTTGCCGTCGGGGGTGACGTGGCTCCAGTCGGCCCGGGTGACTTCGCTGGTGCGCATGCCGCAGAAGCCGGCGAGGACGAGGAAGGGCACAAATTCGGCCGGGGCGTGCTCCAGCAGCTCGCGGAACTCCGCGGAGGTCCAAGTGAGCGTCGCGGGCGGTTCGGCCTTGGGCCGTTGCACGGCGGCGATTTCGTCGAGCAGGTCGCGCGGGGCTTTCCGGAGCTTCACGCAGTAACGGATGAAGGAGCCAATGCAGGTGATTTCGTTGACCCGCGAGCGGGCGGACACCCCCAGGGTGTCGAGGAAGCGCTCGAAGAGGGCCGTGGTGATGCTGCCGACGGGGCACTGGAACGCTTGGGCGAATCGGCCGAGGCGGAAGCGGAGGTCCTTGAGGTGGCGTTCGCTCATGCCGGCCTTGGCCTTGGCCGCGATGAATTCGCCGACCAATTGCTCCACGGCGGTGTCACCGCTTACGGCACCACGACGGCGCACGTAGTCGTCCACCGCGGCGGCCAGGGAAATGCCGGCGGGCAGGCGGCGGCAGGCGTCCGCGTATTCGGCGACAGCGAGGTTGAGGGGTTTGCCAAGGTCGCGGACAAGTTCGAGGCACTGGACATACACCGCGCGGTCGGCGGGGGAGAGCTTGAGGGATTCGTGCTCGGCGTTGGCGAGCTTCACCACGGCGGCCTGGGCCTCGGTCCGGGCTTGGTCGAGATCGGAGAAGCGGCGGCGAACGCGCTCGTTGCCGAGGTAGTAGGCGACCGTGAACTGGTCGTAGTCCTTGCCCTTAACCTTGGTCGGGGTGTGGTAGATCTTCACCTCCGCACTGCCGTCGCGGATGGAGATGGGGAACTTGTCGCCTTTGCGAGCGGAGCGGGTTGGGGACAGAACCATGCGGCATTTTGTCCCAAATCCGTCCCTAATGAGGCGAGAACAAATCGAAAATCACCACGTAAACACTTGATGGATAGGGAGAAATAAATGGTGCGCGGGGCGGGGGTCGAACCCACAACCTTCGGCTTCGGAGACCGACGCTCTATCCAATTGAGCTACCCGCGCAGCGAAGAAGGCGGCGAAAAGTAGTAACTGCCCAGCACCGGGGCAACGAGTTTGTGCGTCAACGCGCAGATGCCCGCGGTAACGGACTATTGGTTGGCAACGGCAATGTGCCGGGAGGGCGGCTTTTCGGTTCTACGAGCCCCGGACCAAGGCGATCGAGTGGATCATGCTTCGGGGAGGCTTGCCATGACCGGAAGGCCAGCCATCCAACCAGCACGATCGCTAGCCCAAGCAGCAGCGGGAATACGAGCGTCCAGCGAACTCGGGAGAGTTGCAGCATCACCCAGTCAACCGGACCGCGCGAACGGCCTAGGCCCGGCCCCCCACCATCCCATTCGGCCAAATTTCCCATTTCGGCCACGACTTCTTCGACCACCTCTTTCTCATCGAGCCGAAGATATTTGGCGTAAGTGCGGGCGAAGCCACGAATGTAAACTGGCGCCGGAAAGCTGTCCCAAGCCCCCTGCTCCATCGCCCGAATGTGGTCCGTCTTGATGTTGGTTCCGTCCGCGGCCTGATGAACGCTCAGGCCGCGCCGCTCGCGCTCCGCTCGAAGTTTGTCTCCCACCGTGGGCATCCGGGCGGGAAACTAACCCACTTGGACGGGCCACAGCAATGCCCGAAACCCCGGGGATTGGGCTCCCCTCCGTGATTTCGGAACGATGCTCAGCACACCGTGACAAACAGGCCGGTCTCCGGTTCCGCCCCAGAGGCCAGGCCTAGACTGCCGGTGCTTCTCCGGTGGCCGAATCTTCGTCCTTCTCCGAAATCACCGGGGCAATCGCTTGCAGCCGGTCCTTTTCCGCGAGATCGATGAGTTTTACACCCTGAGTGTTCCGGCCGGCTTCACGGATGCCCTGCACCGGAATGCGGACCATCTGGCCGCCTACGGTGATGAGCATGAGTTCGTCCGAGTCGTGAACGGTCAGCGCCCCGACCACGTTGCCGGTCTTTTCGCCGGTCTTCATGGTGATGATGCCCTTGCCACCCCGTGACTGGAGCCGATAGACGGGTTCGACGTTTCCGTGTTCGTCAGTGGTGTCAAACGGAGTGCGTTTGCCGATGCCGTTTTCGCCGGCAACCAGCAGGGTCGCGGCAGGGTCCACAATGGCGCAGGCAACGACCGCATCGGATTTCTCCAACTCGATGCCCTTCACGCCCGCGGCGCTGCGGCCCATGGACCGGACCTGATCTTCCTGGAAGCGGATGCTCATGCCTTCCTTGGTGATCAGCACGATCTCGTTCTTGCCGGAGGTAAGCTTCACGTCCACGAGATCGTCACCCTCTTCCAAGGTGATGGCGATGATGCCGCCCTTGCGAACATTGCGGAAGTCGCTGAGCTCCGTGCGCTTTACGGTGCCCTGCCGGGTTACAAAGAAGAGCTCATGGGGCTGCTGCCAGGTCTGGTCCTCTTTGTTGGCGCCATATTTGGCCTCCACGCGCACAAACGTCTGGATCTTCTCCTCGGCGCGCAGCTCCAGGATGTTGGCGATAGAGCGCCCCTTGGCGGCGCGGCCCATGTCGGGAATCTCGTGCACGCGCTCCACGTAAACGCGCCCAAGGTTCGTGAAGAACATCAGGTAGTCGTGCGTGCTGCACGTGAAGAGATGCTTGATGAAGTCCGCGTCTTCGGGCTTCTCCGCCTCGCGGGTGCTCATCCCGATGACACCCTTGCCGCCGCGGCGCTGGGCGCGGTAGCTGGAGATGTTGGTCCGCTTGATGAGGCCGTTGTGCGTGAGCGTGACGATGACGCCCTCGTTGGCGATCAGGTCCTCGATGGCGATCTCGCCTTCGTCAGGAACGATCTCGGACATGCGCGCCGTGGCATGCTTCTCCTTAATCTCCTTCAGCTCCTTCTTGATGATCGAGAGGACGCGGGACTCCTTGGCGAGGATGTCGAGCAGGTCCTTGATGCGCTCCACGAGCTCGCCGTATTCGCCCTTCACCTTGTCGATTTCGAGGCCGGTGAGCTGGTAGAGGCGGAGTTCGAGGATGGCGTCCACCTGCCGTTCGGTCAGGGCATACCGGCCGGACTTGCTGAGGCGCTCCTCGCTGCGGATGAGGATGCCCCAGCGCTCGACCTGGGCGCGGGTCCACTCGAAAGCCAACAGCTTGACCTTGGCCTCCTCGCGGTTCTTGGAGCTGCGGATGATGCGGATGAACTCGTCGAGGTTGTTCAGCGCACAGATGTAGCCCTCGAGCAGTTCGGCGCGTTCCTCGGCCTTCTTCAGCTCAAAGCGGGTGCGGCGGATGACAACCTCACGGCGGTGCTCGATGTAGCACTGGATCAGCTCTTTGAGGTTCAGCGTCTTGGGCTTGCCGTGGTCGATGGCAAGCGAGTTGACGCTGAAGCTGGTCTCGAGCTGCGTGTGCTTGAACAGGTTGTTGATTACAACCTTGGGGTTGGCATCCCGCTTGAGCTCGATGACGAGGCGGCAGTTTTCGTCCGACTCGTTCCGCATCGCCGAGATGTCGGTGATGATCTTTTCGTTCACCAGGCCGGCGATCTGCTCCTCCAGTCCGGCGCGGTTCACGTTGTAGGGGATCTCGGTGATGACGAGCTGCTCGCGGTTGCCCTTCATCTCCTCGACTCCGATCCGACCGCGCAGCTTGATGCTGCCCTTGCCGGTGGTGAAGTAGTTCTTGATCCCCTCGATGCCGCAGATGAAGCCGCCGGTCGGGAAGTCCGGCCCCTTGATGAACTTCATCAGCTCCGGGATCGTGATCGTGGGCTTGTCGATCTGCGCGCAGATGCCGTCGATGACCTCACCGAGGTTGTGCGGCGCCATGTTGGTGGCCATGCCGACGGCGATGCCGGTGCCGCCGTTGACGAGCAGGTTCGGGAAGGCGGCCGGGAAAACGGTCGGCTCGGTGAGGCGTTCGTCGTAGTTCGGGACGAAGTCCACCGTGTCCTTGTCCATGTCGGTCATCAGCGCCGCGCCGAGGTGCGTGAGCCGCGCCTCGGTGTAACGCATGGCCGCCGGCGGATCGTTTTCGACCGAGCCGAAGTTGCCCTTGCCGTCGATTAGCTTGTCGCGCATCGCCCATGGTTGGGCCATGTGGACGAGCGTGGGGTAGATGACCGCCTCGCCGTGCGGATGGTAGTTGCCGGAAGTGTCGCCGCAGATCTTGGCGCACTTCATGTGCTTGCGCCCGGGGAACAGCGAGAGCTGCTCCATGGCGTAAAGGATGCGGCGCTGGGACGGCTTGAGTCCGTCGCGCACGTCGGGCAACGCGCGCGAGATGATGACGGACATCGAGTAGTCGAGGAAGGAGGCCTTGATCTCGTCGGCGACGTTGATTTTGTGGATCTTTTCGTTGCCGGTGTAGGCACCACCGCTGGCTTGCGGACCGTTGGGATCGTTTTCGGGCATGGCGGGAACGGAAAATGGCTGGACGGAAGAGGCGGCTTAGACGTCGAGGTTGCGGACGTTAAGGGCGTTGTCCTCGATGAACTGACGGCGGGGCTCGACCTCGTCGCCCATCAGGCGGGTGAACATCTCCTCGGCCTCGACGGCGTCGGTGAGATCAATCCGGAGCAGCTTGCGCTTGGCCGGGTTCATCGTGGTCTCGAAGAGTTCCTTCGCGTCCATTTCACCCAACCCCTTGAAGCGGTAGATCTGGATGCCCTTTTTGCCGACGGCCTTCACGCCGTTGAGGATCTCGGGGATCGAGAAGATCGGGGTGGTCACCGCCTTCTCGCCCTCGCCCTCAATGAGCTCGAACAGCGGCTTGTCCTGCGCCGCGTAATGCTCCACCGCGAGACCCTTCTTTGCGAGCCGGCCCAGCAGGTCGGCGATCGCGCGGGATTCCAGGTGGAGGTCGGCGTGGGCGGCCCGGCGGCTCTGGCCCTTGGCCTTCTCGAGTTTCTCCTTCGCCTCGGCGTCGCCGAACAGGTCCGGGTTCTCGGTCTTGAACTGCTCGAACGCCTCGTTGCTCAGGAAGTAGTGGACGGACTCGGCGTTGCCTTCGCGCACCTTGACGAGGTGCTGGGGCAGGGTGCCGTCGGCGGCCCGCTTATCGACATAGTCGGCGAAGTCGCCACCCTGGCGTTTAATGTAAGTAGCGTGTTTGTCGAGGGTCTCGAGCAGGCCGAGGATTTCCTCGAGCTGCTTCGCCGGGACTTCCTTGCCGTCGGCGAGGTTCTTGAGCCGGACTTCCTCGGTGCCGTTCTGGAGCAGGATGCGGTTCAACTGCGCGTCGTCATCCACGTAGTCCGTGCGCTTCTTGCGGGTGATCGAGTAGAGCGGCGGCTGGGCGATGTAGACGTAGCCGTCGCGGATGAGCTGCGTCATCTGCCGGTAGAAGAACGTGAGCAGCAGCGTGCGGATGTGCGAGCCGTCCACGTCAGCGTCGGTCATGATGATGACCTTGTGGTAGCGGAGGTTATCCAGCTTGAACGCGCCCTCGCCCTCGCCACCACCGATCCCGGTGCCAATGGCGGTGATCATCGTCCGGATTTCGTTGTTCTGAAGCACCTTGTCGAGGCGCGCCTTCTCCACGTTGATGAGCTTGCCGCGGATCGGAAGGATGGCCTGGAACTTACGGTCGCGGCCCTGCTTGGCGGAGCCACCGGCGGAATCGCCCTCGACGATGTAGAGCTCGGTGTTGGCCGGATCGCGGTCGGAGCAGTCGGCCAGCTTGCCGGGCAGCCCGCCGCCGGAAAGCGCGGACTTGCGGACGGCTTCGCGGGCCTTGCGGGCGGCCTCCCGGGCGCGGGCGGCGTTGAGGCCCTTCTCCACGATCTTCTTCGCGACGGCCGGGTTGTCGTCGAAGTAGTTCATCAGGCCCTCGTAGGAGGCGGAGCCGACGAAGCTGTCCACCTCGGGGGAGATCAGCTTCACCTTGGTCTGCGATTCGAACTTGGGATCGCTGTGCTTCACGGAGATGACGGCGGTCAGCCCCTCGCGCACGTCGTCGCCGGTGATCTGCGGATCCTTGTCCTTCAGCAGGCTGTTGGCTTTGGCGTATTGGTTGATCGCGCGGGTCAGGGCACTGCGGAAGCCGGACAGATGCGCGCCGCCGTCGGGGTTGTGGATCGTATTTGTGTAGCAGAGAACCTGGTCGTTATAGGAATCGTTGTATTGGGCAACCAACTCCATGTGGATCTCCACTTCCTTGTCTGGAGTCACGATCTTCGACTCCTTGCGGATCGAGAACGGTTTGGGGTGAATGACGGTCTTGCTCTTGTTGAGCTGCTTCACGAATTCCTCGACGCCATCCTTGTAGTAGAAAACCTCCGGCGGATGCTCGGTCTGACGTTCGTCGGTGAAAACGATCTCCAGGCCCGAATTCAGGAACGCCAGCTCGCGCAGCCGCTGGGCAATGCGGTCGGCCTTGAACTCGACGGTCTCCCGGAAGATCTCCGGGTCCGGCTTGAAGGTGATCAGCGTGCCCGTGCCTTTGGCCTTCCCGATGACTTCGAGCTTCTTCATCGTCTTGCCGCGCTCGAACTCCATGTGGTGGACCTTGCCATCCCGGCTCACCTCCACCTCGAACCACTCGGAAACGGCGTTCACACACTTGGCGCCGACCCCGTGGGTGCCGCCGGAGAACTTATAGCCGCCCTGCCCATACTTGCCGCCGGAGTGCAGCGTCGTCAGGACCATCTCGACTCCGGGAATCTTGTATTGCGGATGGATGTCCACCGGAATGCCGCGGCCGTTGTCGCGGATGGAAATCGAGCCATCCACATGGATGGTCACCTCGATCCGGTCGCAGTGACCGGCGAGGTGTTCGTCCACGGAGTTGTCCAGCACCTCGGAAACGCAGTGATGCAGGGCCCGCTCGTCGGTTCCGCCGATATACATGCCGGGCTTTTTGCGGACAGCTTCCAAGCCTTCGAGTTTGCCCAGTTTCGAGGCGTCGTAGTTCGATCCAGATGCGGAGTCTGACATGGTTCGGAAAAGAGGCCTTTCAGCCCCGGAAAGTGACGAGCAAAAGGCTACCAAGCAGCCTCCGGGGCACAACAGCAAACTCCCCCGAAAACGGCAAAGCTCCCCAAGGGATTGGGGAGCCGGTGACGAAAGCCCTAATTAGTGGGGTCAATTACCCGCGGTAACGATAACCAACCAAGCGTCATCCCAGCGGTCTTTCGAGTTCGACCCGATGACCACACCATGACCCTTTTGCAGGGAATCCAAGGACACGGACTCCGTGAAGACGGGCTCCGTCGGCTTCGCCGCCATCGGATTGAAGATCTGGACCTCCACGGAGCCTTTGCCGTCGGGCTTCAATCCCACGCTGCATCGCTCGCTCAAGGAAAACCGGCAAGACTCCTTGGTCACCGGACGCTCCTCGGACTTCACGATGTAGTAGTTCTTCCACCGCAGGTTGTTGACCAACTTGGTGCGCATGTCTGCGTTGAGTTCGCGATACTCCTTGCCTTCGGGCTTGGCCCCGTCAGTTCCCCAAACAAGCTGGGCCCGGACCACCACGCCACCGGCATTCAAAGCCATGGCCAAGCAGCAGGATGCCAAAAGTGCCGAAGCGCGAAGGAGAAGACCAAGGCGTTGTGTCATAGCCAGTTGCGACCGAGTTGTTCCAAAACCGTTCACCGTTCTTCCGTCAGTTAAGCCAGTGGATTGTGATGGCGTCGGCATCGGACCGGAAGGTCATCACCGACGCGTCAGCCAACACGGTTGGAGAGCCGTTTCGCATGGCCAAAACTGCGGCAACCGCCGCCACACCGAGCGCCGGCGCCAACCACCGGATCCAGCCAAGGACCGTTCCCGAACTACGCTTTCTGGATTCAACCGCCTCTTCGGCGGCAATTCGGCGTTGAATCTGGGACCAGTAAAACTCGCGGCTCGCGGGAACAGCCACGGTAGACTCATGGCTCCGAACCGCCGCGCGCACCGCGGAAAGCTCCGCGGCGAGGGCCGCGGCGGCCGCATCGTCCTGCATGAGTCGCTCGACCTCGGACTTCCGGCCAGCCTCAAGCTGACCGTCAACCAAGGCCTGAATCTCCAGAGCTTGTTCCAGTTTCATGTTCGTATGGGTCATTCTTCGGTTCGTTCGCGCTGCAATCCCCGCAGCAGGGACGCCATCCGGCGTCGGGCGTAGAACAGTCGGGACATCACCGTGCCGATGGATATGCCCACCTTCTTGGCGATTTCCTTGTATTCCAGCCCCTGAAATTCGTGGAGGACGAGGACGGTCCGATGCGATTCGGTGAGCTTGCCCATGGCCTCATCAATGCGTTTGCGCAGCTCATCCTTTTCCAGTCCTTCCGTCGGGTTGGTATGCTCGACCGGCATCTGCCGCTCGACCCCGCCCGCCTCTTCGTCCAATTGCTCAATCGATTCCGCCCGGATTTTCTTTTGCCGGCGGATCTGGTCCAGACACAGGTTGATGACGATCCGCGTCATCCACGTGGCGAACGACGATTCCCCTTGGAATTGATGCAGCCGCTGCCACGCCTTGACCCAGGCTTCCTGCGAAAGATCCAACGCCTCCTCCTCGTTGCGCATCATCAGCATCGCCCGGGCATAAATCTTGTCCCGATGACGGAACACCAACTGCTCGAAGGCTTCGGTGTCCCCGCCCTGCGACCACTTGACCAGCGATTCATCCGGTGCGGAGGTGTAATCGTGTTTCAACGACACAGGCACCGACGGGGGCGCCACCGGGTTATTCAGTCCATCGTGACGGGAGGGTGACAGATCGGCCTTGCCCGAAGGGGTGCCGCCGCCCTGCTCCCGTCCTTTGGATGCCTCCTTGGCCATTGAGGGTCAGAGCTTTCCCTTGGAACTGGGAATCTGGCCGGCAATCCGGGGGTCGCGCTGGCAGGCGAAGTCCACGGCCTTGGCAAACGCCTTGAAAAGGCACTCGACCACATGATGCGGCTCTCCGCCGGAGAGCAGTTCCAGATGCAGGTTGCAGCGCGCCTCATTGGTGAATCCCTGGAAGAACTCACGGGCCAAACCAAACCGGAAAGCGGAGGACATGTCCTGCTCCCGCTCCGCCTTGGACACCTTTTTCTGGGCTAGTTCATCCATCCCCTTCCACACGAGGAACGGGCGTCCGCTGAAATCAATCACGCAGCGGGCAAGGCATTCGTCCATAGGCACATACGACTCGCCAGTAAACGGATTTCGCGGGTCAAATCCCGTGCCGTAGCGCCGAATGCCCTTTTTGTCTCCCAAGGCCTGCAGGAAAGCTTGCCCCAGGGCGATGCCGCAATCCTCCACGGTATGATGGGCATCGATGTGGAGGTCGCCCTTGCACCGGAGGCGCAGGTCACAGACCGAGTGCTTGGCGAACGCGGTCAGCATGTGATCGAAGAACCCGACGCCGGTGCGGATGTCACCCTTTCCCTTTCCATCGATCGTCAACGATACGCGGATGTTGGTCTCCGAGGTCTTGCGGTGCAGCTTTGCGGTCCGGATGGACATGTGGGAGAGTTCTAGTGGTCCAAACGAGGAGCGACGATGCAAAACGCGTCAGGCGGCAGCCAACTCCGGCCACAACAGCGCACTGGTCCGCATGCCCGCCGCGAACGCATCCAGAGAGAACTTCTCGTTCGGGGAATGTGGATTGTCGTCCGGCAACGCCATTCCCAACAGCAACGTGTCCGCCTTCAGATGCTTCTTGAAGGCCGAGACGATCGGAATGCTGCCACCTTCGCGCAATAGCACCGGTTCATGTCCGAACCCGGTCTTCAGCGCCCGCAGGGCGGCCTTCGCCAGCGGGCCGGTCGGATCGACCAGGTATGGCTCGCCACCGTGGCCGTGCTTTAGCGTCAGGCGCACGGTTGGCGGACACAGCTTCTGGAGATGGGCTTTGACCGCGGCGATGATCTTCTTGGGCTCCTGATCGGGCACCAGCCGCATGGTTACTTTGGCGCTGGCCCACGAAGGCACGATGGTCTTGCTGCCTTCCCCCTGATACCCGGAGGTCAACCCGTTGATTTCAAAGGTCGGCCGGGCAGAACGCTGTTCGTCAGGGGTGTAGCCAGCCTCGCCAAACAGCTCGGGCACGCCGAGGAACTTCCGATACTTCGCCTCGTTGTAGGGCACGCGGGCCAACTGTTTGCGTTCGTAGGCACTCAGCTTGACCACGTCATCATAGAAGCCGGGAACGGTGATCCGCCCCTTGGAATCTCGAATCCGGGCCAGCAACTGGCACAGGGCCATCGCGGGATTTTCCAGGCTGCCGCCGTAAATCCCGGAATGCAGATCGCGCGACGGTCCATCCAACCGGATCTCGAACGCAGCGATGCCCCGCAGCGCATAGGTGAGCGCGGGATGCTTGAGCGAGGGGATTCCATTATCAGAAATCACCACGGCATCACACGCCAGTTCCTTGGCGTGGGCCGGAAGGAAGCTGTAGAGGGCCTTCGACCCCACTTCCTCCTCGCCTTCGATCAGAAACGTCAGGTTGCACGGCAGTTCGCGCCCGGACTTCAGCCAAGCCTCCGCCGCGATCAGGTGGGCCAAGTGCTGCCCCTTGTTGTCACTGATCCCCCGGGCAAACACGTTTCGGCCTTCCCGTCTGGGCTCAAAGGGCGGCGATTGCCACAGGTCGAACGGCTCGGCCGGCTGCACGTCGTAGTGCCCATAAACCAGAAACGTTGGCTTCTTGGGGTCGTGCCGCGGCGTCTTGGCCACGACCACGGGATTGCCCGCGGTCTCGTGGACCGTCGTATCCAATCCTGCCACCCGGCACCGGGTGGCGATCCAGTCCGCGCTGGCCCGCAGATCCGCCGCATGCTGCGACTGGGCGCTGACGCCGGGAATACTGGCGTAGGCGCACAGTTCATCCACGAAGCGGGCTTCGTTGTCGGCGAGATAACTCAGGATGGATTGCATGAGACAGTTTCAGGGCTGTTTCTTGGGCTTCAGCAGGTCGAACGGATTGAGGGGCGCAGCGTTGGTCGCCGGGGCATTGGTGGACTTGGCCGTTCCCAAGATTCCGCCAAGAACTCCACCCAATCCCGCCGCCTTGTTGGTGCTGGCCGAGTTGGTCGCCTTCTGACCGGTCAACAGGCCGCCCACGTTCGGAACGAGGCCTCCGGTCGCCTTTTCCACGGCTCCACCAAGCTGGTTCAACCCTTTGGAGGCCGCATCGCCGAGGCCGCCAGGGAGCCTCGCCGCCACTTGGACCAAGGCGAGCTTGTCGATGGAAGGTTCCGATTTGCCGACCGTGCCCCTGATCGTCAGGAAGTCCGGCAGGCGATCCATTTTCCCATCCTTCGGAATGGAGATCGCCACCGGAAGGTTGAGCGCGGAATTGTCCAGCACATCCGCCAACTCAATCTGCCCCGTCGCCTCCGCGAGGAAAGCCGGACTGGCAACTTTGGCGTTCGCGAGCCGGACAATTCCCTGGCCCGCGGTCGCGGAGACCGCGATGGCATCAATGGGCGACTGGGAAACGTTGGGAAGGCGGAGAACGGTGGTCAGCACGGTCACCAACGTCTTGAGCAACGGTGACTTGACCGCACTGACCTGGTAATCAAGGCCGGTCGCGGCGAAGCCCAAATCACCGGCCAAGTTTTTGCGCAACGAGGGACCGGTGATCCCGGCTCCTTTCAGATTCGCTCCGGCATTCACGCTTCCGTGAAGTTCCATCTGCGGTCCGGTCAGGAAACTCTTCGCCATCGGAGCCACGGGAAGGTTGGTCGCCTCGAAATTCAAGTCATAGGCGTAACCCTTCACGCCCAGATCCGCCTTCACCGCCGCTCTCACGGGCGCGCCGTTCAGCGACATGACGAGCGGTTCAACGGCCAGTTTGCTCCCGTCGAGTTTCAACTGGGTGACCCAGTTGGAGACCGCGACTTCGCGCAGGAACAGTTTGGCGATGTTGAGGTCGAGGTCGAAACGCTTGAGCGGAAGCACCAGCGGGTCTGGCTCTGCTTCAGCTTTTGCCGGGGAAACACCTGCCGGAGCCTTCTCCGGTTTCGTTTCCGCCGTCCCGGCCGGACCGGCAAAAAGGTCATACAGCGGCGTGAAATCCAGACCGGAGCTTTCGACCTTGAGCGAGCTTGGCGAGGGATTGTTGGTGGCGAGATCCAGTTTGCCGGAAAGCAGAAGCTGATTTTCAGCCCGTGGCGTCGCACCCAAATCCAGCTTCACCTGACGCAGCGTGATGGCGTCGGCCCGCTGGGCGGCATCCAACGAGAGCCCCAGCGCCAACGGGGTTTTCGGCAGCTTTCCGGCCGGATCCACCGCCACAAAGTTCTGCAGCTTCAACTGCGCCTTGAAGGCCGACTCGCCGGTCAACGCGATGGTTCCCGCCCCTTCCCCGTCGAGGGAAACCGATTGGAGGCGGTTCGGCGCCAGCGCCGCCGCAATAAAGGGGCCGATGGCGCTCTCATTGAAACCGACGGACTTGAAGTTGAAGTCACCGGTCTTCGCCTGCGGATCGAACTTGCCGGCCAAGTCAATCGAACCGCCCGGAGCCGTGCCACTCTGGGCCGCCAGCGTCAGCCGTTGAAGTGTCACGGTGTTGAAGGTCAGGTCAGCCGCCGCCTGCACCTTCGCCTGATAGTCGCCAAAAGCCAGGTCCTTCACGGAACCGCTCAGGTCGGAGACCGAAACATTCACCGACACATTGGTCGCTCCGGGCCGGATTCCCGCCTGAATTGCGGCCAAGACCGAACCGCTCCGGAGCGCCGCTCCATCCACCGGATAAATGCGCAGGACTTGGGGAAGATCCAGATCCACGGACGTTTGAACGCCCAGGGTGTTCTGTTGCCGGTGCTGGTTGGCAAAGGCCGTCAGCTTGACGACCTGCTCGGCACCATTGCGGATGACCACTTCGGAGCGGTCCAGCGTGGCCGCCGTGAAATCCTCCAGGCTGGCGCCGGCGGAAAGGCCCACCTGAAGCCGGCTGAACTTCGCCCCCGCAATCTCACCGGTGAGTCGGTCAATGCCGCCGGAAAGGTCGAGCTTCAACAAACGTCCATCCCGATCGGCCGTGACCTTGGTGGTCAGATTGAGCGCCCCGGAAGGAACCATCGGGCCACCCAGCGCACGCCAGTCGGACAACTCCAAACCGTTCACCGCCAGCGTGAGGGTCGCTTCCCGGAAGCCCGGTGCGGTGCGATCCCACGCCAAGTTCATCGGCCGATCCAGACCGGCGCTCACGAGGTCGCGGCCGGCCTGCCTGACCTTCAAATCCACTTTTTCGGCCAAGGCCGTTTTGTCAGCCAGGTTGACGCTGAATTTGTAATCCAACGCGAGATCCAAGACCGGCGACGCGCCGTTGGTGAGCACGAGGCTGAACTGATTGACGGTCAGCTTGCCGTTGGAGGCAAACAGTTGGCCAAACTGGGCCAAATCCACCCGACCGGAGGCACTGATCGTCGTATTTCCAAAGCCCATTCCGGTGGCGGCGGCCGCGATCCCCAAAACGCGCCGGTCGATTCCGTCGAGGCTGTAGGAAATGCGCGCCTCCTTCTTGGCGAGATCAAAGGGACCGCTCAGCGCGATCGAACCCAGCGCGTCGGCGCCCCGTGAAAAGGCCAGCTTCAGTTGCTTGAGTTCCGTCGTGGTCAAATCGACCGCCAAATCGGCTCCACCATTCGCGAGTTCCTTGAACACACCAGCCCCCTGCCCCACACCGAGCTTGAGCTGTCCTGCCACCGCGCTGGGCATCAGCTTGGCATCCAAGCCGACCGTGAACTCGCCGTTGCCCGTTGCCGCCAGCCGGTTGGTCGCTTGCGCCAGCGAAGCCGCCAGGCCCAGTGTCAGCTTTCCGGACTGGCCGTTGCCGAGCTGATCCAGGGTCACATTGAGCCCGGAAATTTCGCTCACATCGGAAGCGCCTGGCGCTGTCTCCTTGGTATAGCGCAGGGTGGCTCCCTTCACGGACACGTTGCGCAGATTCAGCTTCGGCGTCTCGCCGGCCGGGGTCTCCGCCGACTTGGGCTGGGCGTTCAGCGTGGCCAGCAGTTTGGCCAGATTGCCATCGCCGGCCAGCTTCTCGACCACCGTCACGGTCGGCGATTCGACGGTGATTTCGCTCACTTCGATGTTCCCGCCCAGAATGGCGAACAGGCCGTAGCGGACCCGCACCAACTCGACCGCGAACAGCGTATCGGCACCGCGGGGTGTGAGCCTGACCTTCCGCAATTCGACCTGGCTGAACGGACTGATGCTGATCTCCTCAGCGGTCAGTTCGCTTCCCAGTTTGGTCGCCACCTGCGGCAGCACCACCGTCCGGACGAACCATCCGCTCGTCGCCACGAAGTAGAGGGCCACCAAGAGACCGACCAAGCCGCCCAAAATCAGCGGCCACTTGCTGCGAGGTTTGTATTGCGAAGCATCCATGTTCAGTCAAAGCGCCGGGCCAACGGCCGGCAGCGGCGCAAATTAGGGGGGACCCATCGCACCGCAAGCCGCATCTCCAAGACCCGAAGCCAGGCCGGCAAAACGAAAAGACCCGCGCCACCCCGGCGCGGGTCCACAAATATGCTCGCGGACCGGTCAGACGGTCTTCGTCTGGCCCGGCACGGCGACCTTGTAGAAGCCGTTTTCGTCCGGCAGGGACTTCGGCATCGCATCCCACGCCAGTTTTTCGGGGAACAGGTCGATCTGGGAGTTGAGCGCGTCGTCCCAGGAGATTTCAGCCCCGGAATAGGTCGCCATGCGGCCGAGGATCGCCGTCATCGTGGACTTCGCGCCGTTGAAGGCCTCGTTGTATTCCTTGTTGCCCCGGATCGCCGCGAACAGATCGTCATGCTCCTGCTGATAGGGATCCACGTTCTTGGTCCCGCGATAGCGCCAGGCGTCGGAGCCCGTGGCGCGGATGAGGTGCCCGCTCACGTCGGCGTTGCCCTTGGTGCCCACGCAGTGCTCGCTCACGCTGCTCCACGCGCCGCGGATGTGCCGGCACTGCGAGAACATGGTCGAACCGTCTGCAAAGAAGTATTCCACGGCGTGGTGGTCGTAGATCTCACCGTATTCCTTCGCGGTGCGCACCTGGCGGCCGCCCATACCCCGGGCCTTCACCGGATAGGCGTTCTTGACCCAGTTGCCGACGTCGAGGTTGTGGATGTGCTGCTCGCAGATGTGGTCGCCGCAAAGCCAGTTGAAGTAATACCAGTTGCGCATCTGGAACTCCATTTCGCTCTGGCCCGGCTTGCGGGGATTCACCCACACGCCGCCGTCATTCCAGTAAACGCGGAGGGTATGGATGTCGCCGATCGCGCCGTCGTGCAGGCGCTGAATGGTCTCCAGATAACCGGGCTGGTGATGCCGTTGCAGGCCGATGCCAACCTTCAGGTTCTTCTTCTTCGCCTCTTCGGCGGCGGCCAGGAAGCGGCGCACGCCCGGCGCATCCGTGGCGACCGGCTTCTCGGCGAAGACGTGTTTGCCCTGCTTGATGGCCTCCTCGAAGTGGAACGGACGGAATCCCGGAGGCGTCGCCAGAATCACGACGTCCGCCAGCGAAATCGCGTTCTTGAAGGCATCAAGTCCGACGAACTGGCGGTCGGCGGGAACGTCCACGGAGTTCGGATGGGCATTCTTCAGGTTGTTCAGGGCGCCATCGAGGCGGTCCTTGAAGGCGTCCGCCAGGGCGACCAGCTTGGTGCCCGGCACATTGAGCGCCTGATTCGCCGCGCCCGAACCACGGCCGCCACAGCCGATCAGCGCGATCTTGAGCGTATCGCTCGCCTGCGCGAACGCGAAACGGCTGGTGGAGAGGGCGGCGACCGCCGCGGCACTGCCGGTGGAAATGAAGGTCCGGCGCGTGACCGGCTGAACAATCGGTGACTGATTCATAGAGATGCTGTGAGGCAAGTCCCCGGACGCTCGACGGAGCGGCCGGATTCAAGCCGACATGGGTGGTGATTGCGGCGAAATCGTGCGCCGGCACCACCGGCTTCGGCAAGGCCGTTTCTGCCGGAAACAACCCGTCTCTGGCTCCCGCACGAATAGCGCTACGATAATTTTATCGCTGCTGCCGACGGACGGCGGCGAGGCAGCCCAGCGCAATCGCTCCTGCCCCCGCCAACGCCAGTCCGGAAGGCTCCGGCACCAGCGAGAAACTGCGCAGGCCGGTGAACTTGAAGTCGTTGGGACCAGGAAACTCGACGGTGGGAACCGTGTATTCAAAGGGTGCGGACATTCCCCAGCGCGTTCCGGCTGCTTGAGCGTCAAAGAGGCTGGATGCGGCATGTGAATCCCATACACCAACCACCAATCGCATGGATTCTCCCGGGCCAATCGGCAGGGTGATGGATCTTCCAATCCAAACACCTGGGGTAACCTCCGTGCTGGGGTGAAACTGGGTCTTTGCTCCTTCAACTGCATTCATGCCCAACCCCTCAACCGCAAACAACTGAACTATGTAGTCCCTTCTGTAAACTGGACGGCCGTCCAGATCATACACTCTTCGATCAATGCCATCTCCCAAATCGCCGTTGTGGAAAACTGCATTCGGTGCGCCAAAACAGCTCACGGCGGTCCACATCCAGCACACCTCGGCCAAGATTGTTCTCATGTGTAGCTTTCTGGAATTTGGCTGATCTGGAACGTGAGTCACCACAATCGCCTGTGGCAAGGGTGATTCCCGGAAGACTTGGGCGCGGATCAAGTCAGCCCCCAACAAAAAGGCCCGCCGAAATCTCGGCGGGCCTCGAAAGTAAGCCACAGGTCATTTCCAACCCGGATAGGTCGTCCACCACTTCACCATCTCATCCACCGAGGCGGGCGGTTTGATCTGCCGCACGACCCGGAAACCGAGGAACTGGGCGTCGGTCAGATAGAACTTCGACTTGGGCAGCTGCGGGTCGCGCATCTTCCAGCTTTGGTCGCTGGGCTTGCGGAGGGCCACCCGGAGCAGGTCCACCTCGTCATCCCACGAACCGCCGCGGGCGACGTGGGGATACTCGGCGAATCCGGGGATGGCGGGGTTGTCGGTTCCGGCCGTCGCGTAGGCGTCGGCCTTGTAGCCGTCGAAGGTCCATTCCGAGACGTTGCCGAGAATGTCGTGGAGCCCCCACGGATTGGGCTTCTTCTTGCCGACCTTCTGATATTTCCCGTCGGCGTTGACGAATGACCAGGCGTAGTCGTCGGCCTGCTTTGGATCATCGCCCCAGAAATACTTGGTCGTGGTGCCAGCGCGGGCCGCGTATTCCCATTCTGCTTCTGTCGGCAAGCGGTAGAAATGCCCGGTCTTGGCGGAAATCCACCGGCAGTAGGACAGCGCCGCGTAGTGCGTCATGCTGATGGCCGGGAAGCCGCTCTTGCCCATGCCGAAGCTCATCTCCACATAGGGCGTGGTCGGCCGGCTGACGGCGTCCGCCTCCTTGCCGACGTAGGGATTGCCGCCGTCCTTGCCCGCGAATTCGGCGATGATCAGCAGCTCGCGATTGACCCGTTCGGTGCTGACATTGGCGCCCTTTTCCATGCCCGGGAACTGGAACACCTCGTATTCGTCCCAGGTGACCTCGGTCTTGCCCATCCAGAAGGGTTCCACCTTCACCTTGCGCTGGGGACCTTCATCCGCCTTGCGGCCGGCCTCGCCATCGGGGCTGCCCATCAGAAACTCGCCGCCCGGAATGGCGACCAGATCGAAGGCGACCTGGGTGCCGGGCAGCTTCTCGGTGTAGGCCGAGTGCTGAACCTTCTCGGCCTCGGCCGTCTTCTTGAGGTGCGCAAAGATCGCCTCATTGACCGCCTTCCAATCGCGGTCGGACGTGGTGGATTCCGGCTCCTTCTGCTCCAGCTTCAGCCCGTCCGGCCAAAAGGCGCCCTGCTCGATCCACTCGCCCACCAGATCGGCCTTGGTCCGGGGCAGCGGGCCGCCCTTCTTCGCGGGCGGCATCACGTCGTCGTGATCCGCGGGCAGGATCATGGTGGTGAAGACCTTCGACGCCTGCGCGTTGCCGATGACGATGGCCTTGGATTTGAAGAATTCCTCCTTCACGTCCATGCGCAGGTCGCCCTTGGCATGGCCTTCCTTGTGGCAGGACACGCAGTAGCCTTCGAAAATCGGCTTCACCTGCTTCACGAAATCGACCTTTTCGCGCTGCTGCAGCTTCACATCATCCGGCCACTTCGCGCCCTCGACGATCCACTGCTTGAGGGTAGCCTGCTGCGCCTTCGACAGTTTCTCGCCCTTGGGCGGCATCACGTCGTCATGGTCTTCCGCCAAGGTGGTGGAGGTGTAGAGCGGCGACTTGTCCGGTTCACCGGGCACCAGCGAGGTGCCGTCCTCGCCGCCTTTGATTGCGTCGGCCCGGGTGACCAGCGAAAGCTTGCCCTTGGGTTTTTCGGAGCCGTGGCATTTGAGGCAGTAAACCTCGAGGATGGGCCGGACCTCCTTCTTGAAATCAACTTCGGCCAGCGCCGTGGAGAAACCGACGGCGGCAGCCAGCGAAAAGGCGACAGTGTGCTTCATGCGCAGCAAGTGGACGGAGAGTAGCGGGGGAATGTTCGGAAGTGTCAAACTTCGGAAACCGGAGAAATGCGGAACCTCCCGCCCGGCTGGCACCATCCGGCCCGGCGCCAGTCGGACCCATTTTGCCGGACTTGGCCTCGGCGACGTTTTTGCCGAGATTCGGCACATGAATTTCCGCCTTGGGCTGGCCGTGCTCACCGCCGCCGTCAGCGTATCCGTCACCGAAGCCGCCGAGAGCGTGCGGGTTTTTGTGTCCAGCGAGGACCTGTCGCTGCGCTTGGCCGAACAGGCGACGATTTCCTGGTCGAGCAAGCCGCCCGCCGCCGGGGCGACCGCAATTGCCATCGATGCCGGGAGGTCCTTTCAGACCATTTTCGGCCTCGGCGCCTCGTTGGAGCATACGACCTGTTCCAACCTGTTCCGCATGTCGCCCGCGGAACGCGAACGGGCGATGGACCTGCTGGTTTCACCAACCCGCGGCATCGGCATGAACCTGATGCGGGTCTGCATCGGCACGTCCGATTTCGCCGGCGAGCCGTGGTATTCCTACAGCGACCTCCCGCCCGGCCAGACCGATCCCGAATTGAAGGGCTTCAGCATCGACCGGGACCGCGCCTATGTCCTGCCCTGCCTCAAGCTGGCGCTGGCCCGCAATCCGGAGCTGGTGTTCTTCGCCTCGCCCTGGAGCCCGCCGGGCTGGATGAAGACCACCGGCAACATGATCGGCGGCGAACTGAAGCGGGAGTGGTATCCGGCCTACGCCCAGTATTTCGTGAAGTTCATCCGTGCCTATGAGGCCGAGGGCATCCGGATCGCCGCGGTCACGGTCCAGAACGAGCCGGGGGTGGATCGCGCGAAGGAAAAGGATCCGAAGTGGTTTTATCCGTCCTGCCATTGGACCGGCGCCCAGGAACGGGACTTCATCCGGGACCACCTCGGACCGGCCTTCCGGCGGGCCGGGCTGGCCACGAAAATCTGGTGCTACGATCACAACTACAACGTCGAGACCAAGGACGACTCCGCCGGACTGGCCCATCCGCGCACGATTCTCCGCGACCCGGCAGCGGCCGCCTTCGTGGACGGCGTGGGCTTCCACCACTACGAGGGCAAAGCGGAGGGGATGACCCAGTTCCATGCCGAATTCCCCGGCACACCGATCCACTTCACCGAGGGCTCGGTGTTCTCCATCTGGGGCGGCCATGATCTGGTGGAACGGCTCCGCAACTGGGCGACCAGCTACAACGCCTGGGTGGCCATCCTCGACGAGCAGGGGCGGCCGAACAACGGGCCGTTTCCCGCGACCAAGGCGATTCTGCGCTTCAACTCGGAAACGGGCCGGGTGGAGGAGATCTTCGAGTATTTCAACTACGGCCACTTCATGAAGTTCATCCGGCGCGGCGCGGTCCGGGTGGACAGCGCGCCCAGCAGCCAGGAACTGAGCCATGTCGCCTTCCGCAATCCCGACGGCACGCGGGTGCTGGTGCTGGCCAACACCACCGGGCAAGCCCGTGAGCTCTCCGTGTCCGAAGGACCGCGCTCGTTCAGCACCACCATTCCCGGCAAGTCGGTGATGACCTGCCTGTGGTGACCGCGGGCGCGCTCATTCTTTCGGGAACGCGCCGGTGTGGCAGTTGTGACAGCTGAAGTCGCTGTATTCCGCGTCCAGGTGGAAGAAGTTGTGTCCCTTGGGATTCAGCTTCTCCAGTTCCTCGCCGGAGCCCTGGGCCAGAATGACGTGGCAGGAATTGCAGTCGCTGGCCTTGAGGGTCCGCTTGCGGTCGGCGGTCTTGTGCAGGCCGTCGTGACACCGGAAGCAGCCCGCCCAGTTCTTGTGGCTGACGTTGTCGGGATACGCCCGCCAGTCCGCCTTCATTTCGGGGAAGAAGTTCTGCGAGTAGATCCGCTGGGCCTCCGCGATCATGGACTCGAGGCCCGTTTTCCCGGCATAACGTGACTTCAGTCCGTCCGCGATCTTGGCCAGAGCCTCGGACTCAGTCGCATATTCGGCGGTCAGCACCTGAACGACGTTGGATTTGGCCCACGGCATGGACGGATCAATCTTGCCCGAGGCCATTGCCAGATCGACCGCATCATTGGGTGAAAGGTAGCGATGGGCCGGCCGATTGTGGCAGTCCATGCAGTCCATCGTATGGAGCTGTTCCTTGGCCGGGTCGCCCTTGAAATCCTTGGTGGTGAATTCCGTGACCACCCCGTTGGCGTCGGTCAGCCGGACCCAAGGGATGTTCTCCCGGTTTTCGCCGGTCGCAATGTATTCGACCTTATGGCCGAGGTTCATGTGCCAGTGGATGCCGCCGGGCTCGCCGCCCCGCGGACTGCCGCCGCCGACGTTCAGGCTGAGCCGGACGGAGAACTGAGTGTTGGTCTCGTCGGCCAGGAAGTGGGTGTAGGTTTTGTCGAGCTTACCAACTTCCCGCTGCGCCCAGTGACAGCTCTCGCAGATGTCCTGCGCCGGACGCAGGTTGTGGGGCGGTTTGATCGGGCGGTGGTAATCACCGGTGATGACGCCGACAAGTTGATGGACGCCGTTCATCTTCGCCTTCACGTAGGCCCCGGCCCCGTCGCCGACATGGCATTTCACGCACTCGATCTTGGCGTGGGGTGAAACCTGGTAGGTCACGAACTCCGGCTTCATCGGCGTGTGGCAAACCTGTCCGCAGAACTGCACGGACTCGGTGTAATGGTAGGTCTGGAAGCTGCCGAAAGCCGTCAGCATCAGGAACGCCACACTGCCGCCGCCGAACAGCAGCATGCGTTTCTGGTCCGCCGGCCGACCGAGATCAATCGTCAGTGAGGGCAACTCCGCGCCGGGCTCGGCCTCGCGCAGGTGCTTCCGGTGCATCCACGCTCCCGCTGCGATCATCGCGAGGCCCATCAGCAGGAACCCGGGCGCCACCACATAGGTGAGGATGCCCATGTAGGGATTCCCGTGGTGCGAAAAGGTGTCCACCGCGAACAGCAGCACGAACGCGAAGAAGGCGCTGAGGGCGAGCACCGTGCCGGCAAGGCTCAGCCAGTTGCGGAGGTAGGAAGGGCGGGGATCAGGAGAGCTCACGGGAGGAAAGGGCTGAACGTGGGGAGTCCGGGGAAGAAACCGCGGGCTCAGGGACGGAGGACGACCGGCAGGGAACCAAGCCCGTGTTCCACCGCGGTGGAACACGGGCGCAGAGGGCCGATTACTTGGCCTTCAGCGAACGGACGTAAGCAACCAGGGCCTTGGCCTCGTCATCGCTCAGCTTCTCGGCAAAGGGCTTCATCGTCTCCTTGCCGGCGCTGTCCTTGGTGCCTTCCTTGATCGCCTTGAGGGCGGCGTCATCGGTGAACGCCTCCTGGGCCTTCGCGTCGCGATAGTCTTTCACGCTCAGCTTCTTGCCCATCTTGGTGTTGCCGCTGCCGTCTTTGGCGTGGCAGGAGGCGCAGTGCTTGTTCCAGTTCTCCGCCGCATCGGCACCGAGGACGGAACCGGACAGGCAGAGGACGCCGACGGCCAGCAGGGCGGCACGGACGGCAGGGGAGGTGGTGGGAGTTTTCATAGATGCGATGCTTTGACGGTCCGGACTTCTGATCCGGTCAAAATAGATACTGGATGCTGGAATAGACGAGGTGGCCGTCGAAGTCGTTGTAACCGCCCGAGGTTTCGTCGTGATAGGTGAAGAACCCGTAGCGCAGCTTGAGCCGCATGCGTTCCGACAGCTTCCGGGTGAGGGTGGCGCCGATGGTGTGCTCCTCTGCCCCCGCCCCGAACGGCTGCGTGAACGCCGAATTGTTCACGTAGTTATCGGCCAAATAGTAGGAGTAGTAAGCCGCAATGTCAGTCTTGTCGTCCGCGACAAACGTGATGGTGCTGTTGACGAACCAGTAGTCGTTGGTGAAGTCCAGCACCAGCTGCTGGGCCGGCGTGGCCTCGTAGGCCGGCGTATCGGTGTCATCCTTGGCGTAGCTCACGGAGGCCTGGACTCCGAGGCGTGACCACGGCGTCCAGCTCACGCTCTGGCTGAAGATGTGGCTCGTCATCTTCGCGCTCTCGATCTTCGCCAACTGGTCACCCTGCATGTCGATGGTCGAGAACTGCAGGTCGTAGCGGCTCACCAACGTCAACGTGGACCAGGGCCGCAGGGTGAAGCGGAAGTTGACGTCATCGGTGGTAAAGTCCTGTGCGATGAGGAACGCGGGATACCGGTTGCCGGCCCGGTTCGGCGTGCTGTCTTCCGTATGGGTGTAATCCTCGTTGCGGACCTTGTGGTAGTATTGCGCGCCGGTGCTGATCTTCCGGTGCGGATACCAGTTGATGCCCGCGGTGTATTGCTGGGCGGCCCGCTCAAACTCGGTCGAACGCAGCAGGTCGGTCGTGCCGGGAAGTCCGACGCGTTCGATCTCGCTCAGATCGCCCTGTCCCTGCATCCAGTAGGCCCGCGCATAGGCGACCACGTTGGTCACGCCCGTGTAACGCAGCTCGATGCTCTCGGAGACGTCCAGGATGCCGCGGTCGCTGTTGATGCGCAGCTCCTCGGCCGAAGTGGTGTAAGCGGGGGCATTGCCCACCGCGGTTTCCATGAAGTCATTCTCCGCATCCTGCTCCTGCTTCTCGATGCGCACACCGGTCACCACCGCCAGGTTTTTGGCGGGCGTCCACATGAAGTTGAGGTTGCCGACGTGCTGGTTGAGCTGCGCACCTCCGGCCAGGTTGTAGAACCCTTCATCCCGGGCCTGCCGGTTGGCCGCCAGCGGGTCGAAGATCGCCTCGTAGGAACTGCCGAAAATCCGGCTGCCGCTCAGGTCCGTGTCCAGCGTCATGAACGAGTAGCCGGTGGTGAACAGCAGCGAATCCTTCACCCGCGTCTCGGAGAACGCATGGAAGTTCAGCATGTCCGTCTTGACCCCTTCGCGGTGGGTCAGGAACCGGTCGATGCTGGTGCCCGCACCAGCCGGGCTCGCACCCGTTTCCAGCGGACGGCGGCGCATGTTGCGGGAGTTGTCCTGGTCGCTCCACTCGTAGCGGCCGCCGAGACCGATCTCGCTGTTGCCCAGCGTGTGACGGCCATCAAGCCGCACCGAGTGGCGACGCTCATCAATGTTCAGGAAGGCCGGAGCGATAGCCCGGGTGGCGGTGGTCCCGGCCAGGCCCGTCAGGTTCGAGTCACCCCAGACGGTCGAATCCTTGAAGCCATCGCGGAACTCGTAGTCGTAGCGGACGGTCAACTCCGGGAGGTTCGGCTTGCGCAGTCCGGCCTCGAAGAACGCGCCGCCGCGGACCAGGTCGAAGTCTTCCCTATACAGGCTGAACCACCGCCCGTTGCCCGGGAAATAGCCGCCGCTGCCGTCATAAAAGGTCTTGAACTGGCTGTAACCGAACTGCACGTAGCCCAAGTCCGGCTGCGAGATGTCGAACCTGATGCCATAATCATCCAGTCCCGCCAGCGCGTGGCCATCAATCCGCAGCAGGCCCTTGTTCTTGAGGTCCTGCTCATAGTGGAAGTCATCAATGCCACCGACGCCCCCGTCGGGCAGGTTCATCCGGCGACGCATCGCGGCATCGTCGCCGCTGCTGCGAATGGTGGCGCCGCCGCCGATTTCGATCCAGTTCCTCGCCTCGTCCGGATTGAACGCCTCGGCTTCCTTGGCGTCCGCCGCCTGCACGATGGCGGCGGTCCAGCAGGAGCACAGCAGCGCGCCCGCGGTCGCCCCCCGGGTAAGCATGGGCAGTGAGAAGTATGGTTTTTTCACGGCTGGGTTGGGTTAGGGGTTAGAAGCGGAGGGAGGAGTTGACTTGGGAACCGTGAACGGCCTCGTGGCAGCCCGCCGACCAGCAGGTGCCGCGGCTCAGGAAGGCGACGTGGTCGCGGCCGCCGATGAGGATCTGGCCCACGGCGGTCTGCTGCTGGAAGTGGCATTTGAGGCACAGGGTCTGGTTGCGCTCGGTCAGCATCCGGGCGTTCACAGATCCGTGCGGGCGATGGCAGGTGAGGCAGCCTTCGCGCGAGGCCTCATGCTCGAAGACGAACGGCCCCCGCTGCGCGAGGTGGCACTGCTGGCATTGCTGGTTGTCGGACAGCATGGACCCCGTTCCGCCCGGCACCGCGCGGCCCTTGTGGGGATTGTGGCAGTCGGTGCAGCTCACCTTGCCCTCGATGACCGGGTGGTGGCTCGGCAGGGAGAACTGTCCCTTGAGGTCCAAATGGCACTGGAAGCAGATGTCCGGCGACCTTTTCGGATTGATGATCGTGCGCGCAGCTCCGCCGGATTCGTTGTGCTTGCTGCCCGGCCCGTGGCAGGCCTCGCAGCCCATTTCCATGGCGTTCTTGCCTTTGGCCTGAAGCAGCGCGTGGCTGGCGGTGTGAAAATCGCGGGAAATCTGCTCGTGACACTGGGCGCAGCTTTCGGAGCCCACAAATTCCGCATCCACCATCTTTGGCGGCATGATCACCGTCCGGCTTACGGTGGAGCACGCGGTCGGAATCAGGATGGCGGCAACGGCGGCGAGGACGGGCACGATCACCTTAAGGTGACGGCGCAGCCAGCTGGGCTGGACAGGCGGAGTGGTGGGTTCGGGGTTGGTCACAGGAGACTCCTTTCTGATGGGAGCATTTCGGAGATGTTGACGGCAAATGACCTTGCGAGCACGCAAGACGGATATCGGGAACAAGCCGGTGCATTCCACACGCCGATTGCCTCCGGCAAGACTTAACTTGCTCTCGCGAAGCGTCTTGAGGGCAAAAACTGACTACCCACGCTCGCCGCCCCCCAAAAAAGGTAGTCCGTCAGCCAAGCCGCCCGCCGCCACTGGCAGCCAACGGTTTTTGGGGCAGCTCCACTGTGAACTGGCTGCCCTTCCCCTCCGTGCTGTCCACCGAAACCGTCCCGCCGTGGGCTTCCACCACCGCCTTCACCACGCTGAGGCCCAGGCCGAGGCCCCGCTCGGAACGGCTTCGTTCCACCCGGTAGAGCCGGTTCCAGATTTTCGGCAGTTCGGACGCCGCAATCCCGATGCCGGAATCCGTGACCCGCAGTCGCGCCACGCCCGGGGGGGATTCGCAATGCAGCCGCACGGTCCCTCCGGCTGGCGTGTATTTGAGCGCGTTGTCGAGCAGGTTGGCGAACACTTGGCGCATCCGCACGCGGTCGATCTCCGCGAGGCAGGGTGCCTCGCCGGTCAAAGTCACCGAGATCTGCTTCTCGTCGGCGACCAGTTCGTAAAGCTCCGCCACTTCACGAGCCAGCTGCGCCAGATCTGTGGGCTCGCGCAGCAGCCGCATCATGCCGGCTTCCGCTTCCGTGACATCGAGCAGGGTGTTCAGGATGCTGAGCAACCGTTCGGACTCCTCCACGCAGTCAGCGAGGGCCTCCCGGCTGGCCGCCCCATCGTCCGGAGCCTGCAAGGCCGCTTCCGCCGTGCCGCGCAGCCGGGTCAGCGGCGTGCGCAGGTCGTGGGCGACATTGTCCAGCGCCTCCCGCATCGTGCGGATCAGCGAGCGATTCCGGTCCAGAACCGTGTTGAAATGCTCGACCAACTCCGCGAGTTCGTCGCGCCGCTGCGGCACCGGCACCCGCGCATCCAGCGTGCCGGTGCGGAGGATTTCCCGGGCCGTCTGGGTGACCTGGCGCACCGGCCGGGTCGAACGCCACGCGAACACGGCGCCGCCCACAAACCCCACGCCCACCATCAGGCTGCCGACGATCAGGAATGCCCGCCTCAACGGGCGCAGCACCAGCTCGCGGTTGTCGGTCACCCGCACGACCTGCAGGACCGCGCCGTCCGCCAGCTCACGGTGGCCGACCTGGAAGTCACGGTCCGCGCTCTGGGGAATGCGCACAATCGGCTCCTCCCACCGCAGTTCGCCGAAGCCCGGCAGCGGGGCCGACCGCGACTCGGTTTGCAGCCACTGTTCGGGCGCGTAGATCAGCCGCTTGGCCCCGGTTTTCCGGAGGACCTGGACAAGCATTGGCTCCGCCCCCGGCGAGGAGGCATCGCGGCGGACCGCGGCGCTGAAGTTCGCCAATCCCAGCTCGTTGTAGGCGGCGCGGTAGGCGTCCAGTTTCGCGCCGATGACCCGGGCCTCACGCTCGTCAATCCGCTGCGAGAGGAGCCAGAAGAGACCCGCAAAAAGCCCGGCCCCGCTCGCGCTGAACACCAGCGCGAACCATAGGCTCAGGCGGATCGCCAGAGCGCCGCGAAACCGTTTAAGCAGGCCGGAAGACATAACCCACTCCCCGGATCGTGTGCAGGCGGCGCCGGTCGGGATCCACCTTGGCGCGGAGCCGGTGGACGAGCACGTCCACCACGTTGGTCTGCGGATCGAAGCTGTAGTCCCACACATGCTCCAGCAGCATGGTCTTGGTCACTGTCCGCCCGGCGTGCCGCATCAGGTATTCGAGCAGCGAGAATTCCCGCGGCTGGAGTTCGATCCGTTCGCCGCCCCGGGTCACCTCGCGGGTCAGCAAATTCAGGTTCACATCGCCGACCGACAGGCTGGTCGCCTCGGTTACCTGGGTCGCCCGGCGGATCAGCGCCTGCACCCGGGCCAGCAGTTCCGAAAAGGCGAAGGGTTTGGTCAGGTAATCATCGCCGCCAGCCTGCAGGCCCCGCACCCGGTCATCGACGATGGCGCGCGCACTCAAGAACAGCACCGGCGAACGTCCGCCTGCCGCCCGCAGCCGCTGCACCAACGCCAGGCCGTCCACCTTAGGCAGCATCACGTCGGCGACCACCGCGTCGTAGGCCGTGGACAGCGCCAGATCGAGCCCCTGCCGCCCCTCGGCGGCGTGGTCCACGGCAAAGCCGGACTGCTTCAGCCCCTTCACGACAAACGAGGCAATCTTCGGATCGTCTTCGACAACGAGGATGCGCACGGCCCGCAAGATGCCCGAACCGTTGCGGCCGACAAACGAACATTGCCCCGGCTACCCCGGCGCCCCCACTCCTCCAAGCATCTTGCCGGACCGGACGCTTTCCCTACTGTCCGCGCGCTCTACGATGACTCTCGACTTCACCAAAATGTCCGGCGCCGGCAACGACTTCATCCTGCTGGACAACCGCGCGGGCAAAATCTCCCTCACGCGCGAACAGGTGGTCCGCCTGTGCCACCGCCAGTTCGGCATCGGCGCGGACGGCGTGATGCTGCTGGTCCCCGCCCGCACCGGCCAGGCGGACTGGGCCTGGCAATTCTACAACTCCGACGGCTCCGACGCGGAGATGTGCGGCAACGGGGCCCGGTGCTTTGCCCGCTACATCCAGCGCACCACCGGCTGGAAGGGCGCCACCGTGTCCTTTGAAACCGTCGCCGGCGTGATCCGGGCCGAGTTCGATGGCGACCGGGTAACCGTGAACCTCACTTCGCCCCACTCGCTGCGGTTGCAGGAGCCGGTCACCACGTCCCAGGGAGCACTGGAGGTCAGTTCGCTGAACACCGGCGTGCCCCACGCGGTGGTGTTCGTCTCCGACGCGGACAAGGCGATGGTGCAGCAACTGGGGGCCGAACTCCGCTGGCACGAACACTTCAAGCCCCGCGGCACGAACGTGAACTTCGCGCAGGTGAAAGGACCCAACTACATTCGTGTCCGCACCTACGAGCGCGGCGTGGAAGGCGAAACGCTCGCCTGCGGCACCGGCGTCTCCGCCAGTGCAATGATCGCCTCGGCGTTGCACGGATTCAGTTCTCCCGTGCGGGTGCAGGTGCAGGGCGGCGACGAACTGGAAGTGGCCTTCAGCCGCCGCGACGGCCAATTCGCCGATGTCCGCCTCAAAGGACCGGCCACGTTCGTCTTCGAAGGCAGGATCTCGCTGACCTGAGACTTCAACCCGGAACCCGTGCGCCCCGATCGACGTCACCCCTGCCATTCCGCTGGCCCTCCGGCCGAATTGGCGGCCTGATGCGCGGGAATGTCGCTGCTGGAACGCCTCTTCGCCTTCGGAGCCATCCGCCAGACCACGTGGCGGGTGTGGTATCCGTTCCTTACGCGGCGCCTGCGGGAGGAGGAGGTGCTGTTCCTGAATTATGCCTTCGAGGAATCGCCGCCGGTGGAACTCGTGCTCGAACCCGGCGATGAACCGAACCGTGCCTCCATCCAGCTCTATCAACATGTGGCAAACCAGTCCGAACTGCGTGAGCGCGAGGTGCTGGAGGTCAGCTGCGGCCACGGCGGCGGCGCTTCCTGGCTGACCCGCACCTTCCGGCCGGCGAGCTACGTCGGCCTTGATCTCAATCCGCGGGGCATTGAGTTCTGCCGGCAGCGGCACGCCGTCCCCGGGCTTCGCTTTGTCGTCGGCGACGCCCAGCGCCTGCCGCTGGCGGATGCATCCGTCGATGTCGTGCTCAACGTCGAGGCCTCGCATTGTTATCCGGATTTTCCGGCCTTTCTCCGCGAGGTCGTCCGGGTGCTGCGTCCCGGAGGCAGCTTCCTGCACGCCGACTTCCGGTTCGGGGGTGACATCGCGATCTGGGAACAATCCCTCCGCAGCTCCGGCCTCACCGTGATCGCCACGCGCGACATCGGACCGGAAGTCCTGCGCGGCATGGAATTGAATGCTGAACGCCACGCCGCGTTGGTGGCGCGTCGCCTGCCGCGCTGGCTGCACTCCATGGGTCGCGATTTCGCGGGCGTCCCCGGCGCAAAGGTCCACGCCGCCTTGAGGTCCGGAGAGATGTCCTATCGGTCGTGGCATCTCCGCAAACCGTGAGCCGGCGCCCCGCTGGCCCGGTGCCACAACCAGGCAAGGGCGTTTCCCAAGGCGTCTCGCCTCGTATCCCGTGAACTGCCGGCTTTCCTTCTCGAAGCTTCCGCCTACCGTGACGTCCGTTCACTGCACCATGAAACTTGCCGCGCTTTTCGCCGCCTCCGCCCTGGCGCTGTCCACCGGACTGGCCGCCACCCGGGTCTCCCTCGAACCCGTCGCCGAAGGCCTCACGTCGCCCCTCACGCTGATTCCGTTCACCGACGGACAGAAGCTCGTCGTGGACCAGGTCGGCTACGTCCGCCTGCTGGACAAGGCCAACCGGCTAGCCCCGGAGCCCGTCCTCACCTGGACGAACAAACTGGCCAAGATCGCCCTGGGTTCCTTTGACGAGCGCGGACTGATCGACCTTGTGCTGCATCCGAAGTTCGCCCGGAACCGCCGCGTGTTCATCACCTATTCGGCGCCGCTGCGCGCCGGCGCTCCGGCCGACTGGGACAACACGATGCGCGTCTCGGAACTCACGCTGCCAGCCGGCTCGCCGCCCCGCATCGATCCCAACTCCGAGAAGGTCATCCTCGAGGTGGACAAGCCCTACAATAACCACAACTCGGGCCGGCTCGCCTTCGGTCCCGACGGCCATCTCTACATTTCAGTCGGCGACGGCGGCAACGCCCACGACCAGGGCAAACGCCCGGAGACCGGCAACGGCCAGAACCTTCAGACCCATCTCGGCAAGCTGCTCCGCATTGACGTGGACAAGCAGGCCGCCGGGAAGAACTACGGCATTCCCAAGGATAACCCGTTCGCCGACGGCAAAGTCGCCCTGCCCGAAATCTACGCCTATGGCCTGCGCAACATCTGGGGCTTCAGCTTCGACCAGGGCGGCAAGCACGAACTCTTCGCCGCCGACGTGGGCCAGGACCTGTTCGAGGAGGTCAACATCATCGCCAAAGGCGGCAACTACGGCTGGTCTTTGCGCGAGGGCTTCGAGGGCTTCAGCGCCAAGTCGCCCAAGAAGTCACCGGCGGACGCCCCCAAGGTCGGTGCCCGCGGCGAACCGCTGCTGGACCCGATCCTCACCTACAAGCACGTCGTGGGCGGCAAGAACGACCCGGAGGCGCTCGGCACGAGCATCACCGGCGGCTACGTGTATCGCGGCAAGGCGCTCAAGGAACTGCGCGGCCAATACGTGTTCGCCGACTGGTCCCGCAACTGGGGCCTCGCCCAGGGCGTGCTCATTGCCGCCCAAAAGCCGGCCAACGGTTCCGGCCCGTGGAGCCTCGAACGTCTGGAGATCGTCGCGGGCGAAAACTTCCCCGGCACCACCTTCGGCGGACAGAAGTATCCCGGCTACATTACCGGCATCGGTCAGGACGCGGATGGCGAACTCTTCATCCTGACCAACGGCTCCAACAGCCTCATCAACGGCAAGGGCCGGATCTGGAAATTGGTCCCGGCCAAGTGAACGGAGCGCCCAACTGACAGGACGGCCGGGATCATCTCCCGGCCGTTTTGCTGGGAGCGTTGGGACGTCGCCGCCGCCGGTTCATTTCGACTTGGCCCGGTCCAAGTCCACGGCCCGCCACAGATACCAGCTCGCGGTGGTGCGATGCGGTTTCCAGCGTTCGCCCAGCGCGAGGAGTTCCTTGGGCTTCGGCATCTCCGGCAAGCCGTAGGCCAGGCGGTAACCGTTGCGCACGCCGAAGTCGTCCGCCGGCAGCACGTCGGGCCGGGCGAGGGTGAACATCAGGAACATCTCCACGGTCCACCGGCCCACCCCGCGGCATTCCACCAGCCTTTCGATGATGGCCTCGTCGGTCAGCTTGGCTAGCGAGCGCAGCGGCGGCACGTGCCCCGCTTCCGTCCGCGCCGCGATGTCGCGGATCGCCGCGAGCTTTGCCCGGGAAAAGCCACACGCCCGGATGGCTTCGTCGCTGATTTCGCGGAGGTCTTCCGGCTGCGGGAATTTCTTCCGCGGCACCAGCGCGGTGAACCGCCCGAGGATCGTTTCCGCCGCCGTGCCGTTCAGTTGCTGGTGCGCCACGGCCCGGACCAGGGCCTGATACGGTGAGATCTTCCGCGGCTCGATCGTGCAGGGACCGGCTGCCTTGATCAGCCGGCGCATCACGGGGTCCACTTGGGCGAGATGGGCGTAGGCGGCGGGCGTCATGGAGGGCGAAGAAGTTCGCAAACTCTGGCGCGAAGCGGCGCCTTCCGGAAAGCCTGAACTCGACCCACACCCCGGACGGGCGCATCTTTTCATCGTGGCTGAAAGTCGCCCGTTGGTTTCCCTCGGGGCTGGAGCGGCGGCTTTCGAGCCGCCGAGGTTGGAACCTGAGAAATCGAGGCGGCTGGAAAGCCGCCCCTCCGAGCTGTGGCCCAACCCGTAGCGACGATCCCCTCGCAGGCAGCCACGATGAAACGATGCGCCCCTGCGGACGAGGCCATTCGCCTTGGCCGAATTCCGGGTTTCCCCGGCAGTCGGTTCCGCTACCGTGCCGGCCGCATGCATTGGCAATGGATCGTGTGGATTTACGTCGCGCTGCTCGTCGTGGGCGGGCTCATGGGCCTGCTGAAGGCCGGCAGCAAGGTGTCGCTCATCAGCTCGGTGGCCTTCGCCATCCCGCTGGTGGCGGTGACCTTCGGCTACCTGCCCCCGATCGTGGCCCAGGTCATTCCGGGGTTCGTGGCGGTGGTCATGGGCGTGCGCCTGGCCAAGACCAAAAAGTTCATGCCGGCCGGCATGACGCTCATCGTCAGCCTGCTCGCCCTCGGGGCCCTGCTGGCCACGATGCCCCGCCCGTGACCTGACCGCCCCCGCTCCGGATGGACCCGCGCGAACTGCCGATCTGGCAGCTCCACTTCGACCTGCTCCGCACGCTGCGGGACGGCAACCGCCTCGTGCTGGTCGCCGCCACCGGCTCGGGCAAGACCACGCAGGTGCCCCAGATGCTGCTCGACGGCGGCATCGCAGGCGACCGGCGCATCGTCGTGCTCCAACCGCGGCGGGTGGCCGCCCGGACCGTTTCCGCCCGGGTCGCGTGGGAACGCCGCGTGAAGCTCGGCGGCGAGGTCGGTTACCAGATCCGGTTCGAGGACCGCACCTCGCTGGGCACCCGCATCTGCTTCGTCACGGAGGGAATCCTGCTCCGCTGGCTGCAGGACGATCCCGAACTGCGGGACATCGGCGTCCTGATCTTCGACGAGTTCCACGAGCGGAACCTGCTCAGCGACGTCGCGCTGGCGCTGGCGAAACGCCTGCAGAACACCACCCGTCCCGACCTGAAGCTGGTGGTCATGTCGGCCACGATGGAGGCCGAACCCGTGGCGCGTTACCTCGCGGCCACTCCGGGGCGGCCGGCCGCCGTCAACCCACCGGCCGCGCCCATCCTCGCCTCGGAGGGCCGGACCTTTCCGGTCGAGGTCCACTGGGCCGGCTACGGCGAACGCCGCCCGCCCGCGGAGATGGCCGCCGAGGCCGTCGAACGGATCATCCACGCCGGCGACCCGGGGGACGTGCTCGTCTTCATGCCGGGCATGGGCGAGATCAACGCCACGATCAATGCCCTGCGGGCCGCGCGCCTGCCGGAGCGCTGCGTGCTGCTGCCGCTCCACGGCGACCTCGCCCCCGAGGATCAGGACCGGGCGTTCCAGGAGTTTGACGGGCGCAAGATCGTGGTCGCGACCAACGTGGCCGAGACCAGCATCACCATTGACGGCGTGCGCCATGTCGTGGATGCCGGCCTGGCCCGCGTGGCGCGCTATGACCCGGAACGCAGCCTCCAGACGCTGGGCCTCGAGGAGATCAGCCGGGCCAGTGCCGACCAGCGCGCCGGACGTGCCGGACGCACCGCGCCGGGAACTTGCTGGCGGCTGTGGACCGAAAGCGGTCACCTGAACCGACCGGCGAAGAACACCCCGGAAATCCAGCGGGCTGACCTCGCCGAAGTGGTGCTGCTGCTGCATTCGCTTGGCATCCGCCGCGCCGCGACATTTGACTGGCTCGACCAGCCCGACCTCTCCGCGGTGGAACGGGCCGAACAGCTCCTCGTTTTGCTCGGCGCCCTGCGCGGCTCCCCCGAAACGGAGCCGGCCGATTCCGACCTCACGCCCATCGGCCGGCGCATGCTGCGGCTGCCGATGCACCCGCGTTATGCCCGGATGCTGCTGGAGGCCTCGCGACGCGGCTGCGTGCCGGCGGCGGCGATGTGCGCGGCCCTGACCAGCGGCCGCGACCTGCTGGTGCGCGTGGGCCGGGAAGACGTCTCCGCCAAGCTCGCCCGCGAGACGTTTGAAGGCAGTCCGGCCAGCGACTTCCACACGCTGATGCGGGCGTTCCAGTTCGCGAAGAACGCCGGCTTCGACCTGGAGGCCTGCCGCCGCGCCGGCATCCACGCGCAAAGCGCCCGGGCCATCGACGACACGTATCGGCAGTTGCTCCAGATCGCCGAACGCGAAGGTCTGCTCGACACCCGCGCCCCGGGCACCCCGGAGGCACCACCGGCCACTGACCCCAAGACGCCCGCCAAAGCTCCCCTGCCCCCGGACCCGCTCCAAATGTGTCTCGCGGCCGGGTTCGTGGACCAGCTCGCACAACGCAAGGACGCCGGCACGCTGGACTGCCTGCTCGCCGGTGGTCGCACCGGCACGCTGGTCCGGGAAAGCGTCGTCACGGCCCCGCTCTTCGTCGCCGCCGGCATCCGGGAAGTCGAAAGCCGCGGCAGCCGGCTCACGTTGCTGACGGTGGCCACCGAGGTGCGGCGCGAATGGCTGGAGGAGCTTTACCCGCAGCACTTCGAGGCGGTGGTCGAATACGTCTTCGAGCGCCAGCAGAAGGCCGTGGCGGCGATCCGGCGCACGCGTTTCCTCGGACTGATCCTCGGCCAGGAGCATCAGCGCACCGTGGACCCGGTCGCCTCGGCCACGGCGCTGGCGGACGCCCTGGCGAGGGGAGCGTTCGAACTGCCGCAGCTCGACCACGCCCTCAAGCAGTTCATCGCGCGGGTCAATCTGCTGGCCCACGCGGCGCCGGATCTGGAGTTCCCCGCCTTCGATGCCCCGGCCGTGCGCGCCGCCTTGATCCGCGCGTTCCATGGCCTGACGCTGGTGAAGGACGCGCAGGCCGCCGATCTGCGTCCGGCCTTTCACGCGCATCTCCAGCCGGCTCAGGTGGAATGGCTCAATGAGTTGGCGCCGCTCCAAGTTCCCGGCCCCGGCGACCGCCCGCTCAAGCTCCAGTATCCGGAAACCACCGGTAAATCCGACCCCAAGGAACTCGCCCCCGAAGCCTCGGTGAAGCTGAACGACGCCTTCACTCTCAGGGACCATCCCCGGATCCTCGAAGGCCGCGTGCCGGTGCGGCTTTGGCTGCTCGCGCCGGACCAGAAACGCCTCGCCAACACCACCGACTTCGCCGACTGGAAGGCCCGCGGCTACCCGGCCCTGCGCAGCCAGATCAAGGCGAAGTATCCCGGGTTCGCGTGGCCGTAGCCGTCCGGGCCAGCAACACGCCCGCCAGCGCAAAGGCCGTCCAGGCCAAGGCCGGGATGTAGAGGGCAAATTCCGTGAACCCCTGCGCGAACCAACCGGCCACACCGAGGAAGAGGGCGAAGTTCAGCGGATCCGTTTCGACCGCCCACGCACGTCGGGCCAGCACCGCCAGCAGCGTTGCGATCCAAGCGGCATACAGCACGCCGCCGGGCAGACCGGAGTCGCTGAACTGCTCCAGATAGTCGTTGTGTGCGAGGCGGGCCATCTCGCTTTCCGGCGCCTTCAGGCGGGCATACGGACGCTGAAATGTCCCGGGACCGGTGCCCACCAGCGGCCGTTCGCTGGCGGTCTGCACTGCGGCCCGCCAGTAATCGAATCGCGCCCCGACGCTGGTGGCACCCGCCGCGAAATATGCCCGGAAGCGCAACCCGAACACCGCCAACCCGCCAACCAGCACGAACGCCACCGCGGCCAGTTTCCACCGCTGCGGCCACGGCAGCCGGAGCAACCAGAGCCCTATCAGCAGGAGGGCGACCAGCCAGGCCGACTTCGAGCCGGTCCAGAAGAAGCCCGCCCCGACGAGGAACGCCGTCAGTCCGACCGCGCCCCAGCGGGTCACCGGCCGCAGCGCCGCAGTTCCCCGCACCGCCAACACGAGCGCGACCGGCCCCAGCAGCAGCAGCATGCCAGCCAGCGCATTCGGATAGACGAGCGTGCCGTGGACCCGGCCTTTGGCGAGCTTGGCCAAGATGATGGGATTGGCGATGTCCACGCCGTTGGTGGTCAGGATCAGTGACTCCGCCTTCATCTGCTGGATGACGCTGGGCGGGAAGTTCGTCCAGCCGGTGCGTTCGCCTTCGGTCAGCGTCAGGCGGTCCTGCGGAAACTCGACGAGGCGCTGGTTCACCGAACGGACCAGACAGATCGCCAAGGCCGCCAGCAACCCGACGAGCAGCAGCGACACCCCCCGGCGAACGGGCACCACCCAGGCACCCAGAAAATACGCCGCCAGCACCGCCACAAAGTGCCGCAGGGTCGTCGCAGTGAGTTCTGCGTCCACCGTCTGGGACGCGCTGAAGATCTGCCAACCGAACCAAGCCACCGGCAGCGCGATCAGGCCCCGGGTCAACGCGCCCCGGTTGCGGCCCCCAAACCCGACGGCCACACCGCCGGCTGCCAGCGCCAGCATCAGCCAGTTGCCCCAGCGGGTCGGCCACGGATTGGTCAGCGAAAGCGCCTCACCCAACGACCCGGGCACGACGATCCGTCCATCGAGAATGACCGGATTGCCGAACTTGAGGATCGCCAAGCCGAGAAAGCACCCGAGCAACAGGGCGAACCCTTCGCGAAAACGATTCGAGGAATTCTGTGATTCAACAGTCACTAGACTCGGAAAACGCCCGTGGTCGCCGTCCGCGGCAACAACTGCCAGCCAGCGGGAATCGACCTCGAGAACGGCTAGAGTTGTCCATACACGGGCTGAAGCGGCAAAAACTTTGGCGCAAAACCTTTATCCCAAGGGAATCTCCCAGACATGTCCGGCCAAAAGCATTGGAGCACTGGAAAAGTGTCGCCGCGGTAGAACCAACGGGCATAGCCGAGTAACCGCGGATAGTGCTCCAATCCAACCCGGCGAAACTCGCAGTCGTGCCGGGCCAGCAAGTCGGGATATCGACGGCCGGGCTCGAATCGCTTCCCCTGCTTCAGTTCGTCACAAATTCCAACAATCAGTTGCCGCATCAGCATCTGATCCAATCCGAACAAAAGAATTTCAGGATGGGAATAGTTCCTGAATAGGCCCACCGAGTAGGCGAACGCCGGTCCTTGTTCGTCCGCGAGAACACCAACCACATGACAGCCATACGCCTCCACATCGCTGATCAACTTTGAGTCTCCGGCATCGCGGGGTTTTGGCAGTTCTTGCTTCATCCTATCGTCTCCCGGACTGACGCGTTCAGCCCGGCGCACCAAAACACACGAGCGTCCGGCTCAAATACGCTTCCGCCGACTCGAGCCAGTTCCGAACCCGTCGGTGTTTTCCGTTGGTCGAGGCAAAGGCGGCGAGGCCGGTTCATGCTGAGGCCGCGAAGCTTGGACAGCACCCACCCCGCAAACAAGGACAAGGTTCCATCGCGCAAAGCCGCCTATTCCGCCGACGGGAGCAACCCCGCGTGAATCTCCCTGACCTGTCCGCGTCTGCTCCGGCGGAATCGTCGCCCCATGAACTCCAAGGTCCCCGCCCTGATGATCCTGCTGTGTTTCGCCACGGCGGCCGATACGCTGTTTTACGAAAAGCTGCCCGGCGGCGCGAATGACATCGGGATCGGCCCCAACGGCGCAACCTGGGTGGTGGCCCGGGGCGCAGCGTGGGCAGATTCAGCGGTGTATCGCTGGAACGGCACGACGTTTGTGCCGGAAGCCGGCGTGAACGGCGTCGGGATCACGGTGGATTCCGTTGGCCTGCCCTGGCTCGTCACCGCCGACGGTTCGGTTTACCGGCGGACGACCACCGCTTGGCAGAAGCTTCCCGGAAAAGGCATGGACATCGCCGCCGGAGCCGACGGTTCGGTGTGGCTGATTGGCTGGCCCGGAGCACCGCTCGACTTCCCCACGGCCAACGCGGCGATTTACCGTTGGAACGGTTCGACGTGGGCCGAGATGGGCGGGGCCGCCCGCCGGATCGCCGTGGACCCCGCGGGAATTGCATGGATCGCCACCGGTGCCGGCGACGTATTTCGCCGATCAGGAGACAGCTGGGTGAAGCTGCCCGGGCGCGGGAGCGACCTTGCCTGCGGTCCCGAAGGCAGCGTCTGGCTGACCGGCTACGTGGCCGGCGGGCTGAACAACCGCCCGGTCTATCGCTGGAACGGAACGACGTGGGAAGGAACAATCGGAGCGGCTTACCGGCTGGCCGTGGCTCCCGGCGGACTTCCCTGGGTCGTGACCAGCGGTGGTGACATCTTCCGGATGCACCGCCTCGCAACACCCCAGCTTGCGGTCGCGAATCCCGGGGATGCCCCGGACCGGTTCACCCTCGAGTTTTCCAGCCAAGCCCTGGTCACCTACCGCCTCCAGCGGCGGCCGGATTTCAACGCTCCCTGGGCCGCGCTCTCGACGGTCGCCGGCAACGGCCAAGTCATCCGCCTCAACGACGATTCGGCCGCCGCCGGTTCGGGCTTCTACCGCCTCGAAGCGACGCCACCATGACGAAGGCGGCCTCGGCGGAGCCGCTTGAACACCCCACACTCACTTCATGGGCTGGTTGCTTTTCCTAGTTTCGGCAGGCGCGGCGATGACACTGGCCGCGGCCCTGCTTCATCCATCTCGGGATGGCCTGGGAACCCTCCGGCGGCTCACCCGAAGGCGTTTTCCCGAAGTCGCTCACCTCGCTCCGGCCGAACTGGCGGAGTGGCTCGCTTCTCCCCACAAGCCTCGCCCGGTGCTGCTGGATGTTCGCCCGGCCGACGCCTTTGCCGAAAGCCACCTTGCGGGTGCGCTGTCGGTGCCAAATCAATACTCACTGGCAGAAACGCTCTCCGCGCTCCCCAAGAATCAGCCGGTGGTGGTGTATTGCTTTGTCGGTTATTCGGCGAGCGAAGCGGCCCTGCGGTTGACGGCGTCGGGCCGGCCTCACGTGTGGAACCTCGACGGCGGCATCGTTCAATGGCTCGACGAAGGACGAATGGTGGAGCGAAACGGGGCCGCGATCCGGGACGTCCATTCCCTCAGCGAGCTGGTCCGGCGGTTCCTGCGCGTGGAGCCGCCGTCCTGACAGGACCAGCCGGTCATTTCCGCGCCGGCTTGTTCGGATTGGCCGGTTTTTTTGGCGCGGCGGGCTTGGCGACCGTTTTGCAGACGTAGGTGACCTCGCCGGAAGGCATGGCCTTGCCTCCCTTGAACGCAATGGCGCGAAAGGTGTGCGAACCGGGCTGCAGCCGCGCGAGGCTGAAGGCCCAGACCCCGTTGGTGGCGGCGGTCTGTTCGCCGAGCACCAGGTCCTGACCGCGCAGGAAATAGTTCAGCCGGACGGAACTGCCCGGCTCGGCCACGCCGGCGATCACAAAGTTGTCATTGGCCGGAAGCACGGAGCCCAACGGCGGCTGCTGGATCACCGTGGCCGCCATCGGGGGCGGTGCCGGCGGCGCGATGACCGGCCGGGGCGGCGGCGGTTTCGGCAGCCAGATGATGCCGGCGATGACCAGCGCCAACAGCCCCGGCACGGCCAGGAACTTCGTGTCGTAGCCGGCGACCCAATAGCGCGGTTTGCCGTCGCGGAACATCACGCCTCCTCGCTGGCCTTGAGCTGGGCCTTCAGCACGGCGAGTTCAGCCGCCATGTCGTTGCGTTCGCGGGTCATCAGCTCCAGCTCGGCCAGCAGCGCCTCGTCCGCGTTGCCCGTGCCACCGCTGCCGCTGCGCATCCGCTCCACTTCCGTCTCCAGTTCGCGGTGCGCCCGCGAGGTCGCCAGCAGTTCCGCCTCAAGTTCTTCGGCCTTGCCCTTCCAGGAGGAAACCTCGCGTTCCCACTCGCGCACTTCCTCCTTCAAGGACGCCACCTCGCCCGACAGGTCGGGAACTTCAGGCGCAGGCGGGGCAGCCACCACCGCGGATTCGGCCGCCTTGGCCGCCGCTTCCGCCGTAGCTACGGCCGCCTCCAGCCGGGCCACTTCCTGTTCCAGGGTCTGCCGGGTGGCGGCCGAGGCGTCGAGGTTTGCCTGCAACTGGGTCGCCTTCTTCCGGAGCTCGGCCAGTTCCTCGCTCGCCTCGCCCAACTGGTGGGTCAGCTCCTTCACCTCCTCGATGCGGGCCTTGAGCTTGTGTTCCGCTGCCTGGGCGTCCGCGCGGGCATCTCCTGCGGCGGTCTCCAGCTTCTCGCAGCGGGCAATCACGGCCGCCTTTTCGGCCTCGACCGCGGCCAGTCGGCGTTCCGCAGCCAAGGTGTTTTCGGCCGCAACCTTCGCCTCGTTCCTGATGCGCTCCAGTTCGCCCGCCTGCTTCTCGGCAAGCTGTTCCAGCCGTTCCCGTTCCGCACGAACCGCATCACTTTCGGTCTGGATCCGGGCCTGCGCTTCGGTCTGGGCGACGATCTCCGATTTCGCGGAAGCCAGTTGTGAAACCAGTTCCTCGACCCGCGCCTGGGCGGAACGCAGGGCTCCCTGCGTCTCGTTCAAGGTTCCCTGGATCGCCGAGTGGTTTTCGGAGGTCGTCTGCAGATCGGCCTGCAAGGCGGCGGCCTTCGTCGTCTGGGCTTCGAGTTCACGCTCCAGCTGGGCGAGGCGGACCTGGGCATCAGCCGCCTCGCCGTTGGCACGGGCCAGGTTCTGGCGCAGCTCGGCAGCGGCCTGGGAATGGGTGACCGCCTGGGCCTCCACGTCCGCCAGCCGGAGACTCAGGGCACTCGCCTGCCCCCGGAGGTCACTGGCCTCCGCAGTGGCCGCCTCGAGCCGGCGTTCGGTGGTGGTGAGCGTCGCCTCGGTCTCGGCCTTGGCCTGTTTCGCCGACGCCACCGCAGCCTCGGATTCGGCCAGCCGGGTCTTGGTCGCGCTCAGCAGCGATTCCGCCAGCGTGCGGCCTTTCTGCGCCTCATTGAGCTCGGCCACCCGGGCCTTGAACTCCGCCTGCAGGCGGCCATGGCTGAAGCGTTCGGATTCCAGCTCCTCGCGGGTCTTGCGGAGCTGCGTGGCCGTGCGGTCGTGTTCCTCGCGCAGGAAAAAGATGTCGAGCAGCCACTTGATGAGGACACCGGTAAGCAAAGCGGCCGCCAGCCACAGAACGGGATGTTGGGCAATCAGGGTGCTCATGAAGGGAACGTCCGGCGTGACACCCGTGAGTTAATGCTGCCCCGGCAGCCCGCGCAATGCCGGGCACCGTGATTTTCCGTTCCAACGCCAGTTTTGGCCGCCGACCCCGGTCGAATCCAACGCCAAGATTCAATCTGGAAGGCAGGAAAGCAGGAGAATACCTAGAGAGCAGGCTTGCCTCCCGGCACGGCTTTCTCCCGGTGCGAATATGTGCTTTCGACCGGATCATCACTTTCGCTCCGCCACGTCCACGCGGACCTCGGCGGAGTTGCCGCGGATCTCCGGCACATACATGGCGTGGGCGGTGACGGGGAGCGCGTGGAATTTGCCCGGCGTCTCGGCGCGGTAGCTGTAGCGCAGTTCCCAGAAGCCCTGCGGCAGGCGGCTCACGAAGAACGCGGCGTTGCGGTCGCGCCACTCGGGATAGACGCCCTCGCTGCGGCCGGTGAATTCGTTGCGCGCACCGGGATCGCCCGCGGCGGCGCCGGCCTTGGACGGCTGGAGTTCCTGCATCGCCAGCCAGCCGCCGCTGCGGATTTCGGTCGCCTCGAAGCCGGCCGGTTTCAGGTCCTCGAAGAGCAGGTATTCGTAGTCGTTCTTCGTCTCGACCGTCAGCACGACCTCGATGCGTTCGCCGGAGCGGACGGTGTCGCCGTGGTTCAACGGCTCGCGGCGTTCGGCGATGCCCTTAAGCAACGTGGGCGTGGGCACCAGCTTCGAATAGCTGCGGCGCACGAACAGCTCGTTGCCGGCAGGCGTGACGGGTTCCTCCTGGCTGAAGAACTGCGCGTTCACGGCGAAGTAGATTGGCGCCGTGCCGCCGCGGCGGACGATGCGGACCTCGTTGGCGTCGCGCAGGAACTTCTCATCCACGGAGAACACGCTGGGCGCCCGCAGGATGTCCGCCGCCGTCACCTTGGCGCGGCCCACGGGCTGGTTATTGACGGTCACTTCGTATTCCAGCTCCGACTTCAGTTCGCCGGTGGCGCGGAGGTAATCGTTGAGCGCGAGGATCACCAGCGAGGTGTCGCGGGTGTTGCTCCACTGGGCGCCTCGGCGGTTCTTCAGCAGCCAGTTGGCGGCGGGTTCCACGAGTTCGTTCTTGGGGTCAATCGCCAGCAAGGCGCGCAGGACGAACGCGGTGGTTTCCACGCCGCCGTCCTGCCAACGCCACCAGCCGTCGGCCTTGCCCCAATGCGCCGTGGCCGGTGCGGTGGAGGGTGGATGGTTGGGAGTGGAGAGAAGGACCGAAGCGTCGGGCTTGTCGTCGCGGATCACGCCGTTGGCGAGGTTGCGGACGAGCACGGCGGACTTCTCGGTGTCGCCGTAGGCATGGACGGACAGGGCGAGCAGCGCGCGGCCGTAGGGCGTGAGGTCGTCGCGTTTGGCCCAGAGGTTCACGATGGCCTGCTTGGCTTCGTCGGTCGGCGTCTGGACGCCGCTGAAGCCCGTCGCCAGCGCGTGGAGTTCCCAGACTTGGAGCGAGGGATCGCCTTCCGCCTCGACGAGATGAACGCGCAGCCATTCGAGGCCGCGTTGCAGACTACCGCCTTCGACGTCCACGCCGGCCTGTTGGGCGAGCTTGAGGCCCCAGACGACGTAGGCGGTCATCCACGGATCGCTGGCACCTTCCTGCCACCAGCCCCAGCCGCCATCGGCATGCTGGAAGTCAGCGAGGCGTTTGAGGCCGGCGGCGGTCATGTCGTCGAGTTTGAGCAGGTCCTTCCTGTCGCCGAGAGCCGCCGAGCGTTGCCCAGCGGCGTTGGTGCTGATTCCGCCGAAGGCGCGGGCCATCGCCGTCTCGGCGTCGAGGCCGACTTGGCGGAGCGTCTGGCGCACGATGACGGCCGGGAGGAAGCGGCTAAGCGTCTGCTCGGTGCAGCCGTAGGGGTAGTCGGCGAGATACGGCAGCGCATCGAGCATGGTGACGGCAAGGCTCGGCGTGACGGACACGGTGAACTGCGTGGTGCCCGGTTTCCGTGGCGGCAGGTCGAGTTTCACGGTGACGTCGCCGGTGGCGGCCTTGCCCGAGCGGGCGATGAGCTTGTCGAGGCCGTGCGCGTAAACGGGCAGGGTTCGTTCCATGGCGTCGGCAAGCTTCCCGGAAGCGGCCTGGACCGTGAATTGGGCGTCGCCGGCCTGTTGGGCGGAGACGGCCCAGTTGACGCGAGCCTCGCCGTTCGCCGGCACGGTTACGGGGCCGCGCTCCTCTTTCACGAACTCACCGTTCACGTAGCCACCCGTGATGACGGCGCCGGTCACGGTGAGCTTGGGCGTGAGCGTGAGCGGTTCCGCCGTGTTGTTGTTCACGATGGCCGAGACGACGGCAAGATCACCGGCGGTCAGGAAGCGGGGAGTCTGCAACCTCACGATGAGCGGCTGGCGCGTGACGGTATTGGTCTTGCCCCAGCCGAACTGGTTCGCGGTGGTGGCGGCGCGCGCGGTGGCCTGCCAGCGGGTGAGCGACTCGGGAAACTTCACGGCGACGCGGGCGGTCCCGTCGGAGCCGGTCTGCACGTCGGGCTGCCACAGGGCGGTCGCGCGGAAGTCGGAGCGGACGATGATGGGCGCAGCGGGGTCGCCTCCCGCCAGCTTGCCGGTGACGGTTTCGCCGACAGCCAAACTGTCCGCCGCCATCATCGGCGCCGCGGATAGGGCCATGGCTGATTCAAGTTGACCAAGGCTGCGGTTGCGGCCGCCCATGCCGGCAGGGGCAAGTCCGTAACGACTTGAAAGCACCGGGTTCATGCCAGCGCGTGAAACTGGGGTGACGTTCTTGCGCATCCCTGCTCCGCCGGCGCCTTCCAGATCCTCCTGAAGTTCGTCTCCGACCGCTACGGATCGCTCGTCCACGTAGTCGCCCGCCTTGCCTTTCACGAGCCGGACGAATGGGCGTTGGTTGAACGAGCTGCCGAGCTGGAACTGACGGCCGCGTTTCTCGCTGAAGAAGTGCTGGCGCGGATCGCCGGCGTAGTCGGCTTGAATGTAGAAGACGCTTTCGTCGGTGAGCGAGAGTGCCACTTCGGCGGAAACGGGTTTGCCCTCGTGGTCGAGCGTGCGGACGAACAATGAACCGCCGTCACGCGGCTGGTATTGGGCGCGGTCGGAGGTGACCTCGACGGTCAGGAAGTTCTTTGTGGGCGGCACGACGACTTCGCGGACGGCTTCCTGCACCTGCCGGTCCCACACCGACGCGGCGGCGAGGTGGATGTTCGGAACGTGGCGTTCTTCCAGGGCGAGTTCGATGAGCTTGGTCGAGCCGAGCATCTGGAAAACCTGAACCTGGTCGAGCGCGCCGCCTTCCACGGTGAAGAGCACATGCCGGCCGGACTCGGGCGCGACGAGCAGCACGGGCGCCTTCTGGCCGACGCGGAACGTGTCGGTGTCCACGATGAGTTCGAGGCCGCCGGGATGATAGCCGAGCTCCTGCGTGTTGGCGGTCGTGGCCCAGACGGTCGCCTCGGCGGTGATGGGTGGCTCGTAGGCAGGGTTGTTGGTCGTGGAGCGGGCGAAGGGATTACCCGGACTGCTCCAGGCGAAGCGAAAGAAACCTTCCTTCGCGGGCGTGAAGGCAAGTTCGCCGACCCCATTGGTGGCGAGCGTGACGGTGTTCGTGGCGATGAACTCGTGCTCGTAGCCGCTGAATTTCAGCGTCCAATCCTTCATGCCGGGCCCGGGTTTCGGCGGCCAGATCGCGGACTGGGTGCGGGCGCGCTTGAGGTCGTCGCCCTTCACTTCCTTGCCGTAACTGTCGAGCCAGATTTCCCACCAGTAGTCGCGTGTGATCTTTACCGAGCCGGTAACGGCCACGGGTTGGTCATTGGCATCCTTGGCGGTGAACTCGACGCGGACCTTGTCGCCGGGCCGCGGCACGTTGCTCGCCGGGCGGGCGTTGACGGAGTAGCGCTGGCGCGTCACGCGCACGTTGCCTTGGCCGACGATTTCGCGGCGCGAGGCATCGGTAACGCGGGCCTCAACGCGGAATTCCAGGTCGCCGGCGTTGGGGTCGGTATCGAGCTTCAGCGTCGCGCGGCCCGTGGCGTCAGTGGTGAGCTTCTCCCGGCGGATTTCGTTGGCGCCGTAGTCGCCGCGCCAGCGGGCGCCGCCCGCCGCCTCGGAGTTGAACAGCCACGGGAAATCGCGGGGCACGGGCCAGAACCACGAGAAACCAGCCTGCCGCACGACGAGTTCGACGTTGGCGTTGGCGACGGGGCCGCCGAAATAGTAGTCGGCCTGGACGGCGATCTCGACCGGTTCGCCGAGGCGGAACGTCATCCGACGCGTCGTGCCGTCGGCGAGCTTCTCCTCGGGCAACTGCACCTTCACCTCGAACTCGGGCAGCTTGTATTCCTCCAACCGGAAGAGCGTGGCGGCACCGATGGGCTCGTTGGGTTTGTCGGCAAGGCCAAGCGCCAGGTGGTATTCGCCGAGCGGGCGGTTGGTGGGCACGCTGAGTTCACCCCACGCCGAGCCGAACGAGTTGAGCGTGACGATTCCGTTGGTGAGTTCGGCGCCCTGGGGATCGTTGATCGTGAACTTCACCTTGGCGCCATTGGGCGTGCGGTAGGCGTTGTCGGCAAACTGCCGCGCGGTGAACTTCCAATGCACCAGATCGCCAGGTCGGTAGGCCGGTCGGTCCGTGAAGGCGTAGATCTGCCAGCCGTCGGGGCGCGCATACCAGGCATTGGCCCACGACTGACAGAAGGCCTGGCGGTCGCCGAGCTTGGCCGCGACGAAGAGATCGCCGTTGTGGCCCTGGAGATCGAACTGGGCGAGGCCGTTGGCGTCGGCGGACTTCTCGGCGCTGAGCCACTTCTGCTGGCCGCTGCCGTCGCCGTAATGCAGCCAGAGTTTCACCTGAGCCTCGGCGATGGGCTTGCCCGTGGTGGCGTCCACGAACCACGCGAGCGTGGTCTTGCCGCTGGTCTTCAGGACGAGCGTCGCGTCGGAGACGAGGATGAGTTCACGGGCGGTGAGATCGCCGGCGCGGGCCTCCAGCAGATAGGCGCCGGGCGGAAGCCTCTCGGGCAGGCGAATCGTTTTCGAGCGCTGGCCATGGTCACCGGTGTCGCCCGTGTCTTCTTTCCAGGAACGAACCGCCCCGGCGGAACCGCGATCCAGTTGCTGGAGCCATTGTTGGGTATGCTGCTTGGGATCGGTGAAGCGGACGTCACGGGTCAGATCCACGGGCGTGATCGTGAGGTCCACCGACTTCACGTTACGGGTTTGGAGGAAGAACTGGTTCTCAGATCCGGGCAGGTAAATCTGGTCCTCGTTGACGTGGAGGTAAGGCGACGTGATTTCGCGGATGCGTTGTTGGGCCGAAGCAAACCAGCGACTCTGTCCGGCTTTGAACTCTTCGACGAAGCGACGGTAAACGTCCAAGGCCCGGGCAAGGTCGGGTTCACGGTTCCAGCCGCCTTCAGGCTGAATGACGAGTTTACCGGCCTGCTCCAGCCACTGGCCGTAGCGGAACAGGGCATCGTCATACCAGTCGGTCGTCTTGCCGGGGGCGAGGGCGGCCTTGAAGTCATCCTCGACCAGTTGCTGGGTGGGGTCGGGGCCGCCGCCCATCTGCTGCATGGTGACGGCGCGGGAGTAACGGGCGCGGGCGAGGTCGTTGGGATCGGTGGCGATCCGGACGCAGTTGTTCAGCACGTCCAGCGGGATGGCGCCCCACTGCACGCGGGCCCAGGGCCAGTTGGCTTGTGGCTTCTGCCAGCGCCAGACCAAGTTCAGGTAACGCCGCCGGGCCAGTTCCACATCGGCCTGGCCGGCCCACCAGTCGAGCGCGAGCTGGTAACGGGTGTTCACCCAGTTGCCGTCGTCGCCGCGACGGGAATGGAGTTCACCCAATGATTGCTGCACCTCGGCCCAGACTTGGTCGCGCTCCACCGGCGGCGCTTCCTGCGGTGCGAGTTGGTCCAACGCACGGATGGCCTGTTCGGTCGCCTCATTGCGAAGTTGGCTCGCCTGCGCCCGCCAGAGCGTGTCGGCCAGTCGGAAAGTAACCCAGCGACGGTCGGCGGCGGCCAGCGAGTTGGTGTCGGCGCGCAGGTAGGCGTCCCGGGCCTGGGCGTAGGAACCCTCGGCGAAGAGACGCTCTCCCTGTTGCCGGACCGCGGCGAAGTCGGCCGCCGTCGCGCGGACGAGGAACAGCAGGAGGCACAGGGGCAGGAGCAGGCGGGGCGCAGTCATGGGAAACCGGAGGTTCGACGGACGGAATAGGGGCACGTTCATGGGCGCTTGCCGAGCGGGAAGACGCCGCGGCAAGGGGATGACGCTTGGGCCGCGGATTTCTTAGCGGAAATCTTGGGCGACAATGAGCAGAACCAGATTCCGGAGCGCAGGACTCCAGCCCTGCGCTCCCAACGCATCATGCTGCCTGCCGAAACCAGAATCAGCCTCCTGACGTCGGCTGCTACGACCGACCAAAGCCGATCGTCAGCGGAACCACTGCCGGAAGCTGGCCATCGTCTGGCGGGCGGCGGTGGCGGCGGCGGGCAGGGGGAGCACTTCGGCGGAAACGTAGCCGGCGTAACCGATGTCCTTCAGGGCGGCGGCGATGGGGGCGACGTCGGTATGGCCGAGGCCGATGGCGCGGCGGTTCGAGTCGGCGAAGTGAACATGTCCGAGGCGCGGGCCGGCGAGGCGCAGCGCGGCGGCGATGTCGGCTTCCTCAAGGTTCATGTGAAACAGGTCGCAGAGCAGCTTCACGTTCTTGGTCCGCAGCGTGTCCAGGAAGGCCAGCGTCTCGGCAACGGTGTTGAAGAGGTTCGACTCGTAGCGGTTGAGCGGTTCGAGCAGCAGGGGCGTCTCCAGCGCGTGGGCGCGGGGGCCGAGTTGGTCGAGTTCCTCTCGCAGCCAGGCGAGCGCCTGTTCCTTGGAGACCTCGCCGCCCCAGCGTCCCTGCATGGAGCCGATGATGGCGGGCGCGCCGAAGCCGCCGGCGAAATCAATGACCGCGCCGATGAAGTCGCGGGCGCACATGCGGACGTGCGGGTCGGGATCGGTAAGGGTGAGCTTGCGGCGGACCCAGCCGGCGCCGGTGCCCATCGCTGCAAGCTGGAGTCCGTGCGCGCGGAGCTGGTTGCGAAGCGCGAGGCCGTCAAGGTCGTCGGCGTGCGGCGGGAAGATTTCCACGGCGTCGAAGCCGTGTTCCTTCGCTTGGGCGAGGCCGGCTTCGAGGCCGTCATGGAACACGAACGGGCCGGAGCGGGATTCGGGGACGAGGCAGACGGTGATGGCGGAGCGGATCATGGTGACGTTACGTGAAACAGTGTGAATCACTTTGGCCGGCTTGTGCGAAGACCGTCACTGTTGTTCGGTAGGAACCCTGATCGGGACCAACAACTTCATGCGGCAGATGCGGTAGTAATACCAGTGAGCGAAGTCGCGTCCGAACCAGTCCTCTTGGATCGCCAAATAAACAGGCGAATACAGCAGATCTGACCAACGATTCTTGTAAGTTTGATCGATGACGAATGAGGCGGGTGAGGAAATACAGAGACAGCGGAACGCTCACACCGAGACAAGCTACGCGCAGCTTTTTGTTCCCACGTATTGCCATAGATTTCAGGCGTCCTCGTCATTTCGACCCAGTCCGTGGCGGGTTCTTTCGCCCCTCTGGGGCTCGGCCTTTCCTCCGGTTTACCCCGGGCTTACGCCCGGGGCTACTTTCGGTCGCGCCTCTGGCGCTGATTCCCTACTTCAGCTTCTCCGGATTCAGCGGCTGGAGGTCCTTCGGCAGGAACTTGCCGTCGCGGCGGATGCATTCGCCGTCGAACCAGACTTCGCCGCCGCCCCATTCGGGCCGCTGGATGAGCACCATGTCCCAGTGGACGGCGGAGCGGTTGCCGTTGTCGCAGTCCTCGTAGGCCTGGCCGGGCGTGAAGTGCAGCGAGCCGGCGATCTTCTCGTCGAAGAGGATGTCGCACATCGGATTCTGGATGTGCGGATTGAAGCCCAGGCTGAACTCGCCGATGTAGCGGGCGCCGGCGTCGGTATCGAGTATCTCGTTGAGCTTCTTCTCGTTCGAGCCGGTGGCCTTCACGATCTTGCCGTCCTTGAACTCGAGCCGGATGTTCTCAAACTTGGTGCCGGCGTAGATCGTGGGCGTGTTGAACTGGATGACACCGTTCACGGAGTCCTTCACCGGGCAGGAGAAGACCTCGCCGTCGGGGATGTTGCGGAGGCCTTCGCAGGGGCGGGCGCCGATGCCCTTGATGCTGAAGCTGAGGTCCGTGCCGGGCGCGACCAGCCGGACTTTGTCCGCGGCCTTCATGCGTTTGGTCAGCGGTTCCATCGCCTTGGCCATCTTGCGATAGTCCATGGTGCAGACATTGAAGTAGAAGTCCTCGAACGCCTCGGTGCTCATGTTGGCGGCCTGGGCCATGGACGGCGTGGGCCAGCGGAGCACGCACCACTTGGTCTGGTTCACCCGGTAGTCGAGGACCGGGCGGAGCGTCTTGGAATAGAGCTGGAGCCGGTCGCTGGGCACATCGCTGGACTCGGAGGCGTTGTGCGCACCGCGGATGGCGACGTAAGCCTGAACCTTCTTCATGCGGGCCAGTTCAAGCCCCTTCATCAGCCCGGCGTGGGCCTCGTCGGTGCCACGCAGCAGTTCGCGGGTGACCCGGGAATGGCGGCACTCGACCAACGGCGTGGCCTTGGCGGCCCGGGCGGCCCGGATCAGCGCGACGGTCATCTCGTCGGGCACATCGATCATGTCGAGCAGGATGGCTTCGCCCTTCTGCAGGTTGCAGGAGTAGCTGATGAGCAGGTCGGCGAGTTTTGCGTAGCGCGGATCGGCCATAAATGTGCGGGCAGGTTAATCCCGTTGATCCAAACGGTCGAGGCGGCTTTCGCGGACCCGGCTTGCGGCCTTGGGAAGAGCGACTGACGCCTTCGGGCGTTGCCGGCCCCGAGATGTCCCCGTAGCGTCACGCCATGAAATCGCTGCCCCTGTTTCTGAGCCTGTGCGTGACCTCGTCCGCCGCGGCCCACGACTGGCCTGAATTCCGCGGGCCCACGGGCCAGGGCCATTCGCCCGCCCGCCGGGTGCCGCTAAAGTGGAGCGCCACCGAGAACGTCGCGTGAAAGGTGCCCGTTCCCGGAGCCGGCTGGTCTTCGCCGGTGCTGGTGGATGGCCGGCTCTACCTCACCGCCGCGGTGCCCGCCGGCAGCGGTGACGCGATGACGTTGCGGGTGCTCTGTTTCGACGCGCAGGACGGATCGCAACGCTGGGACACGGAAGTGTTCGCGCCGCCCGCGGGCGGCAGCCGCCATGACAAGAACGGTTTCGCCAGTCCGACCCCGATCGCCCGCGACGGCCGCCTCTATGTCCACTTCGGACACCTCGGCACCGCGTGCCTGGACTTCGCCGGCAAGGTCCTCTGGCGGCAGACCGAGGTGAAATACTCGCCGGTCCACGGCAACGGCGGTTCCCCTGCCCTCGTGGGCGACCGGCTGATCTTCAGCTGCGACGGCGCGGAAAACCCCTTCATCGTCGCCCTCGACACCAAGACTGGCCGGAAGCTCTGGCAGACGGCCCGCGAAACTCCCGCCAAGAGGAAGTTTTCGTTCAGCACGCCGCTCGCGATCGAGGTGGAGGGAAAGACCCAGGTCATCAGTCCCGGCAGCGGGGCGCTGTTCGCCTACGATCCGGCGGACGGCCGCGAGCTGTGGCAATCACGCTACGGCGAGGGCTATTCGGTAATCACCCGCCCGGTGTTTGGTCACGGACTGCTGTTCGTCAGCAGCAGCTACGACCGGCCGGTCCTCAACGCAGTTCGGCCGGCAGGCGCGGCCGGGGATGTCACCTCCACCCACATCGCGTGGACCCATGCGAAGGGCGCACCCAACACGCCCTCCACCATCCTGGTCGGTGAGGAACTATACTTCGTATCGGATGCGGGGATCGCGACCGCCGTCGAGGCCAAGACTGGAAAGGTCCACTGGTCGGAGCGCTTGGGCGGCGATTTCTCGGCGTCACCGGTCTTCGCCGATGGCCGCCTGTATTTTCAGAACGAAACCGGCACCGGCTACGTGGTGAAGCCGGGGCAATCCTTCGAATTGCTCGCGAAGAACGACCTCGGCGAGCGCACTCTCGCCAGCTACGCGGTGGACGACGGCACGCTGTTCATCCGTGGCGAACAGCACCTGTTCCGGATCGGGAAGCCGTAAGGTTGGACGGGAGGCTTGGGAACTCAGAAAGGCAGGTAAATGGCGGCGGCTATGGACAGGAAAGACGAGCTTTCGGAGGTCGCTTTGTGGGTATTGTTGATCGTTTGCCCCGTCGCGAACGTGGCCGCGCTGACAATGATGCGAAGTCATTACCCGGCACCGGAGGTCATGCCATTTGCCGCGATCTTCAGCGTGGTGGTGCTGATGGCAAATCTGATGGTGCCCCGAAGGCTGCCGAGTGACACACGGCGAATCATCCTGGCTTGGTCTGTGACCATAACCGTGCTGTTTACCATCACCAACCTCTTCGGTGCCTTCAGAGGCCTCCTGCCGATGGAGTGAAAGCAGCATCCCCATCTGCGAATAGGTAGGCCGACCTGTCCCCTCCTGCCTTCCGGTTTTCCAAAATGTTCCAGCCTTGCCCCGCACAAACGAGTCAGTGCCGCTAGGCGTCCGGCTGGAGCGGCGACGGCCTGGGCCGCAACTCCGAGCGAGAGCGGAGAGTTCGTTTCACTCCAAGAATCGTCCGGCGCCACTCCTGCAGGTGGCCGCGGCGATTCCGCAAAATCAAAACGGCGAGAGTCGCGAGGAAAACTCCAAGACCGATCTGATCAACGAGCGGCGGCGCGAAATGCTCCACCACGTTGCCCACCTCAGTATGGAGACGTTCCTGACGTTCCGCGGCTTGTGCCCGGTCGATCTGCCGTTCCAGTTCCAAGGTTTCGCGGTCCATGGCGGTCAGAAAGGACTCCTCCGGCAGGCGAATGGCGACCGCCGATTTCTTCCGGAAAAGCCGATGCGAAACCGACCAGTCAGGCTGCCACCGCCCGGGCGAAATACACCCAAAAGGCGGGCACTTCCCGGAGCACCGACCGGAGGTCCCAGGCGCGACGCCAGTTGCGGGCTTCGGCCGGAACGGTGAACACCTCGACGCCCGCCCGCGCGTAGGCGAGCTTGATGCGCGGCAGGTGATAATACTCGCTGACCGCGAGCACCCGTTTGCCGGCAAACTCCCGCGCGGTGTTTCGCACCGTGGCCGCGGTGGAAAGCCCCTCGGGATCGCAGCGGATCGCCGCCGCCGGCACGCCAGCCCGAACCGCTGCGGCCTTCATTGCCGCGGTCTCGTGAATTGCCCCGTCGCCCGGACCACCAGACATCACCAATTCGCGGATCCAGCCCTGACGATACAGTTCAACGGCCGTGGCCACTCGGTCACCCACTGCATCAGACAGCCGGCCGTCGGCATAGACCCGGGCACCGAACACAACCGCCACGTCCGCCGGCCGGCGATAATCGGTGCGGCCAAAGCACAGAATCTGGAGCAGCGGAAACAGAACTCCGCCGACCAGCAGCGTGACCACCATCACCGGCCGGTCGGCCAGGACCGGAACTCGCGCTCGCACGCCACGATAGACCAAGCCCAGTAACAGTGCGAAAACAGCCGTCGCCGGCAGCGGAAAATCGGCCTCGACCCGGCCCGTGACAAACAGGGCGAGCACCACCAATGTGTTCAGAGCCAGAACCCCAATTCCTGCCCCGACCACTCCCCGCGTGAGTTGCTGACGCCATTTCTTCGCCTGCGGTCGAATCGCCCACGTCGTCAGCACGGCGGCCAACAGGAGGTAGGCAAACCGGGCCACCCCGGCGGGCAAAGCGCGCAGGTCCAGCCACCAGAGATTCGGATCAAATCCGGGAACCCGCAGTCCCGCGATCAGGCCGGCGGCGGTAAACAGTCCCAAGAACAGGGCCAATCCTCGCGCCAAACCATGACCGCCGGGCGAAACCACCGGGCGATTTCCAGCAACCATGCCGGTCAGGACGAGGATGGCGGTTGGGGCAAGCGGGTTGACCATGGGATGTTTCAGTTGGATTTCGGTGCTCCCTTGCGGGCCACGCGGCGGGAAAAGCTTTCCACCCGGATCACCGCCCGGCGATGCAGTCCACGCGCAATCACCTCCTGCTCGTCGCGGGCCTCCACGGTGAAAGTCACCAGGTTTCCCTCGGCATGGATGACCCGCACACTGAGCGTCACACTGGCGCCGATTGGGGTCGGAGCGAGGTGCCGCAACTCAATTTCAGCCCCGACAGTCCGCTCGTGGGCGTCCAGCAGCGGCACCAGCGTCTGGCGAGCGGTCCGTTCCAGCAGGCCGATCAGGTTCGGCGTGCTGAGGACCGCCGGCATGCCGTCGCCGGCGAACTCGATGGCGTGCTTGGCCTCGACGGTGAAGGTGTGCTCGCCGGTGAGGCCTATGCGGGGACGCGACATCATGGGTGAAGAAGGACCGGGCCCAGCAGAACCACCGGAACCGCCAATGGCAAACAGCTTTCGGCGCGAGTCTCTCCCGGGGGGGGCGATTGCGCGTTGAGTTTTTGGCAGCCGCCGCCATGCTTCCGCCCGCTTTCCGCATGACCGCGCCGGCCAATACCAATCAGCAGACCGCCGCCGAATTGCTGCGCCGCAGCCTCGCGCGCGGCCGGTTGGGGCATGCCTACCTGTTCCTGGGCGACGACCTCGCCGTGCTGGAGGAGGCCGCCACCCGGCTGGCCCAGACCCTGAACTGCCTCGCCCCGACCGCCCGCGGCGAAAACGGCGTCCCGCTCGAACCCTGCGGCCAGTGCCAGAACTGCGGCCGCATCACCCGCGGCAACCATCCCGATGTGGTCCGGGTGCGCCCCGAGATGAAGAGCCGCGTGATCGGCGCCGACCAGACCCGCGAGGTGATCCGCATCCTCGGGCTGCGCGCGGCGGAGGCGCCCTACAAAGTCGCGATCTTCGCCGGCGCCGACCGGATGAACACGAGCGCGGCCAACGCCTTCCTGAAAACGCTCGAGGAGCCGCCCGCCGGCTGCGTGATCATCCTCCTCTGCACCGAGCCGGACCGGTTGCTGGAGACCATCATTTCGCGCTGCCTGCGCCTCAGTTTTGCCAGCGGCCTCGTGCGGATGGACGAGGAAGTGGCCGCGTGGGTCGGTCGCTTCGCGGATCTCGCCCGGCCGAAATCGCCCCCGCTGTTCGGCCGCTACCAGTTGCTGGGCTCGCTGCTCGCGGCCCTGAACGCCACCAAGGAACGCATCGAGGAAACGCTCACCGCCCAGTCACCGCTGCGGAAGTATCCGGATGCCGAGGCCGCCCAGCAGGAGCGTTGGGAAGAGGAACTGAAGGCCGCCGTGGAGGCCGAATACCGCCGTCGCCGCGGCGAATTTGCCGCCGGACTTCAGGCCTGGCTGCGGGACGTCTGGCTGGGCACGCTGGATTCACCGGGCGAACTGTCCTTCCTTCCCGGCCTCGCGGAAGCGACCGGCGCGGTGGCCAGCCGCCTGCAACCGGACGAGGCGCGGCGGAATCTCGACTCGTGGGAAAAGACCCAGCGCCTGCTCTACACCAACGCCCAAGAAGCCCTGGTGCTCGAGGTGGGGTTGCTGCGGTTGACACTGTAACCCGCAAGGACTCGGAATCATCCGAAGACTGGATTACCGAACTGCGAGGGCGGTGCGGATGCGGGGTCAGTAAGCCAGTTGAAACTCCGGCAGCATCGCGACACTCCACAGCAAGTCTTCCACGCCTTCGGCCTGCGGTTTCGTGCCGACCAATTCCGACGCGAGGCGGAGTTCCTGACGCGTCGGCGGGCGGGACAGGGCTTGCCGGAAAATCCGCTCCGCCAAGGTGCGGCCGTCGGCATTGGTGGCGACCAGTTGTTCGGCACCGCGTTTCAGCAGCTTGGCCAGCGTGTCGCCGTTGGTCAGTTCCAGGGCCTGGATCGTGGTCGCGGTGGATTGCCGGACCGTGGTGACCTGTTCGCGGTTGGGCCGGCCTAACGCCAGCGCCAGCGGATCGGCAGCGGTCAACGAGGCACGAACCTGGCCGTAAACGGTCTTGCCGGCCACGGCTGAGGCGAGCGCCTCGGCCACGTTCCACGGCGCCAAGCCGGGACCGCCCAAGACATGGGCGGCGGTCCAAACTTCGGTGAAAGCGGCTTCGCGCCAGTTGCCAGCAGGGGCCTTGCTGGCCTGCCAGGAGGCGTCGGTCGTGAAGTCCAGCACGCGCTCCTCGGCGCCAGACTTCGCCCGAAGCCGCGCGTAAACGAGCAAGCCCGCCGGATTCGGGCCGTCGCCGCCGTTCACAGCTTCCACCGCGATGATATTCGTGCCGGTGCGGAACAGCGACCGGGCGTCATACACTCCCGGCTGGCTCCAATCGGGCGCATCGGCACCACGGACGCGCTGGCCGTTCACCCAGACCCGCGCCGAATTGTCGGCATGGACGAGCAGCGTCGCCTCGGTGGGCACCGCGTCGAGCACGAGGAGTTTGCGAAAGCCATTGGTTCCGGGCGCAACGCCCGAGGCTCCGTGGGGATCGCCCCACACCCAGAAGGCTTCCGCCGCGGGCGATTTGCCTTCGGCGCGGTCCAGCAGCAGGCGATCAAGACCGCCTTCGGGCTTGTCCTGCCAGACGCCGGTGAGTGAGCCCAAGGCGTCGCGAAACTGCTCGGCCGTCAGCCGGCGCACGGCCGGACCGGTGAAGGTGAACGTCGGATCCGGTTTGTCCGGCAGGTTGACCGACGGCAGTTGGTAAGCCCGTGAGGTCAGGATCAGTTCCAGCGTGCGCTTGAGGTTCCACTGGTGCGCCACGAGGTCCTCCGCCAGCCAGTCGAGCAGGTCGGGGCTCCACGCTTCGTTCTGCATCACGTCGAGCGGCTCCACGAGACCGCGGCCGAGCAGCTTCGCCCACAGCCGGTTCACGATGGTGCGGGAAAGGCGGCCGTTCTCGCGGCTGGTTATGAGATTCGCCAACTGGGCGAGACGGTTGGTCTTCGGCGCCGCGGCGTCCACGGAACCAAGTTCCGGGAACAGGAACTTGAGGGGCGCGGTCTTTCCGGTGGGCTTGTCGCACAGGACCATTTCGAGCGGTCCGTCGGCGTAGATGCCGGCCAGGCCGTAGGCGTCGCTGAGCTGCCAGTCGTCAATGAACGAGTCGTGGCACGAGGCGCACTTGAGGTTCACGCCCATCAGCACCTGGCCGATGTTCTGCGCGGCCTGCATCGGCGGCGTCATCGAGGCGTTGACCGTGCCACGCCAGACGATGCCCTTGGTAAAGCCCTCGCTGGCTTCGGTCGGATTCACCAACTCGCGGACAAACTGGTCGTAGGCTTTGTTGTCGCGCAGCGCCTCGTAAAGCCACTGGCTGATCTGCTTGCGGCCGCCGTCGATGTAGCCGGTGCCCTTGTAATCGTTGCGGAGAAGGTCGTTCCAGAATGTCAGCCAGTGCTGGGCGTAACGCTGCCGGTCCGCCAGCAATTGCCGCACGAGCCGCGCACGCTTGTCGGCCGCACGGTCCTTCAGAAAGGCGTCCAGCTCGTCCGGCGTGGGCAGCAAACCGACGACGTCGAGATAAACGCGCCGGGCGAACAGGCGGTCGTCCACCGGTTTCGCCAGCTTCACGTGGTGCTGCTTCGCGTAGGACTCCAGCAAACGGTCCAATGGATGGGTCGCCTTGCCGTCGGGCAATTCCGGCTGGCGCGGGTGCAGGTTCTTGGGTTCGGGTTTGGCGAAGGTGACCTGGGAATCCCACTTCAGCCCCTGATCCACCCAGGCGCGCAGGATGCCAACCTGGTCGCGGGTGAGTTTGGTCCCCTTCTCCGGCATCACTGAATCCGGATCGGTGCCCGCGACGAGGTGGATGAAATGGCTCTTCGCGCTGTCACCGACGATGACCGCGGGTCCGGACTCGCCGGGCTGCAGAAACGCCTCGCGGGTGTCGAGCTTCCAACCGCCCTTGGCCTTGCCGCGGCCATGACATTTCACACAGCTCGCTTCGAGGAGAGGTTGCACGTCGCGGCGGAATTCCACCGTCCGCGTAACCGCCGGCGGCAGCTGCGCGATGGCCTCGGCGGAAGGGACCGCCGCCAACAGGCCGAGAGGCGCCAGAAGAGCGGCCATCCACCAGCGAAACCGACCGGTCAGGACACGGGGAAAATGCACGCGGAGGAAGTAGTCTCCGCGCGCACGGCGGGCGAGTGAAAAGGCGGCATCGCCACGATGCCCGACCGACGTCGCTCAGACGTAGGACGGATACTTCGGGTCGAACATGCGACCGCGAATGTCCCCCGTCACGTCGGCCGGCCGCGCTCGGGCGGCGAGTCCCTGGGCATAGGCGGCTTCGGCCACGGCGGTGGCGATCCCCAAAGAAACCTCCCGTATCTTGGTCAATGCCGGATAGACCCGCCCCATCGCCAGATCCTCAGGTTGAACCAGCTGAGCCAGCGTCTGCGCCGCGGCCAGGAACATGCCGTCGGTGACTTCGCGGGATTCGCTCACCAGAGCGCCCAGACCCACTCCGGGGAAAATGTAGATGTTGTTGCCCTGCCCCGGCACATGGCGGGTGCCGTTCAGCTCGACCGGCGCAAACGGGCTGCCGCTGGCAAAAATTGCCCGGCCGTCCGACCACGCATAGGCCTGCTCCGCCGTGCATTCGGCCTTCGACGTGGGGTTCGACAACGCAAAGATCACCGGACGCGCGTTGAGCCGGGCCATTTCGGCGACGATCTCCTGCGTGAACGTCGCGGGCGTGCCGGAGACGCCGATGAGCGCGGTCGGCCGGAGCGCGTTCACGGCCTCGGCCAAAGTCGGCACGATCGGATGAACGTGCGCGTAGGGCAGCTTGTGTTCCGCCAGACGGTCGCCGCGGTCTTTCACGACGAGTCCCTTTGAGTCCACGAACCAACAGCGGCTCCTTGCCTCACCTTCCGATAACCCTTCTTCACGGGCCGCCGCAACGAACAGGTCGGCGATGCCGGTGCCCGCCTCGCCGGCCCCGAGGAACAGGAGCTTCTGGTCCCGCAGGCGGCCGCCGGTGAGCCGCAGCGCGGCGATCAGCCCCGCCAAAGCCACGGCCGCAGTGCCCTGGATGTCGTCATTGAAGCTGCACAGCTTCTGCCGATAGTCGTGCAGCAGGCGGAAGGCGTTCGTATTGCCGAAGTCCTCCCACTGGAGCAACGCCTTGGGAAATACGCTGCGGACCGCTGCGACGAACTCGGCGATGAACGCGTCGTATTCCTCGCCCCGGGCGCGCTTCTGGCGCAGACCGATGTAGAACGGGTCCTCGTGCAGCTTTTCGTTGTCGGTGCCGACATCCAGCGTGATGGGCAGCGTGTAATACGGATGGACGCCGGCGCAGGCGGTGTAGAGCGACAGTTTGCCCACCGGAATGCCCATGCCCAGGGCCCCGAGGTCACCCAGGCCTAGGATTCGTTCGCCATCAGTCACCACGATGAGCCGGGCACCTTCATGTGGCCAGTGACGCAGGATTTCCGCGATGTGTCCGCGGTCCTTGATGCTGATGAACAGACCCCGAGGGCGACGGAAGTTGCTGCCGTATTCGAGGCAGGCCTGGCCCACCGTCGGCGTGTAGATGAGCGGGACCATCTCCTCCACATGATCGGTGACGAGCCGGTAGAACAGGGTCTCGTTGCGGTTTTGCAGTGCCGTGAGGAAGATGTATTTCTCAATGGCATTCGGCTTCCGGCGCAGGCTGCCCAGAGATCGTTGAACCTGTTCCTCGATCGTGAACACCCGCGGCGGCAGCAAGCCGCGGAGTCCCAAGGCATCGCGCTCCTGGTCCGTAAACGCACTGCCTTTGTTGAGCAACGGATCATTCAGCAATTGGGCGCCGCGCGGCTGGGGCGGTTCTCCATAGGCGGAAAGTCCGCGATCGGTGGTGAGATTCATGCGGCCACAGGCTGGGGTTTCCGGAGTCGGGGGCCACTTCGGATTTTGGCGAGTCCTTGACCCGGATTGGACCCGCATTTTTCCGAAGCCGTGCTTGGCACCGGGACGGTTACCGGGGCGGAATCGCGCCGTGCCTGCCGCCTTGGCCGATATGGAAACCGATGAGCTCGCCCGCGTGATTGCGGACTGGGGCCTCCCGCCCAGCCATGCGGAACGGCTGCTGCGCCGGCTCTATTCGGGCCAACCCGCCGCGGACGAAAGTCACCGGCTCCCGGCCGGTCTCGCTGACCGAATCGCGCGGGAGTTCCCGCCGGCCGCCGCGTTGGCACACCGCCAGACGGCAGCCGACGGCACGTCCAAACTGCTGCTGCGCCTCGGCGACGGGCGCACCGTGGAGTCGGTCCTGATGCCCGACTACCGCCCCGACCGGGCCGCCGGCTGCGTCTCCACACAGGTCGGCTGCGCGATGGCCTGCGACTTTTGCGCCACGACCAAGAGCGGATTCGAACGCAACCTCTCCGCCGGCGAAATCGTGGAGCAGTTCCTCGCGCTGCGACGCGAAGCCAGCACGACCAGCCGCCGTTTGCAGACGCTCGTGTTCATGGGCATGGGTGAACCGATGCTCAATCTCGACGCGGTGCTGGCCGCCGTCCGGCGCATTGCCGACAACCGGCTCGGCGGTCTGGGTTGGCGTCAGATCACCGTCTCGACCGTGGGCATCGTGGACGGCATCAACCGGCTCGCGGATTCCGGACTCAATGTAAATCTGGCGGTCTCGCTGCACGCCCCGAACGACGAACTGCGTTCCCGTCTGCTGCCAATGGGCCGTCGCCATGCGATCGCCGAAGTGCTGGCGGCCGCCGACCGCTTCCAAGCGACCCGAGGCCGCCCCGTGACCATCCAGTATTGTCTGCTGGCCGGCGTGAACGACCAACCGGAGCAAGCCGACCAACTGGCCAGCCTGCTCGCGAGCCGGCGGATGCACGTCAATCTGCTCCGCTACAATTCCACCGGCCTCAGCCTGCGCAGGGTCGAATATCAACGGTCGCCCGAGTCGGTGGCGGAAGCGTTCGCCGCGCGCCTCCGCGACCAGGGCTTGGTGGCGCATTTCCGCCGTTCACGCGGCCCCGACATTGACGCGGCGTGCGGACAACTTCGCCGCCGCCAACTGACCGGCACAGTGTGACGGATTGGCAACCGCGGGCCCGGCCGCTATCACTCGCCGACGATGCTGTTGTTCCGCGAAAAGGTTCCCGCCGACTGGCTGCCGCGCATGAAGGCCAATCTCCCGGCCGTGCTGGTGGACCACGCGCATCTGGAACGGAAAGCGGCCACCACGGCGCTGAACCTCGAGAAATTCCGGTCGCTGTTCGACCGCGTCCACGAGCTCAACGCCATCGCGATCGAGGAACTCCAGCACTTCGAACTCGTGCTGCGCCTGCTGCGATCGCGGGGAATTCCCTTTTCGGAGCCGCGTCCGAGCCTCTGGATCAAGGGACTCATGCGGGCCATCCGGCCGGGAACTCAGGGGCAAGTCATCGATCATCTCATCGCGTGTGCACTGATCGAGGGCCGGAGCTGCGAAAAATTCCAGATCCTCGCGGAGGCCTTGCGCGAAGACGACCCGGAGTTGGCGGCGTTCTATGCCTCGCTGGTGGAGTCGGAAGGCAATCACTACGCCGACTACCTCATCATGGCGCGGCACATTGACCTGGAGGAAACCGAGCGGCGGCTGGACTGGTTTCTCGACTTGGACGCGGAACTCATCCGTCAACCGCACGCGGAGCCGATTCTGCACTGACACGCGGCCCCGGCTGGCACTTCAAACTCCGGTCAGATCACCAGAGGAAGGATTTTTCTTCCGCAATCTCCGCGTCTCCGCGGCGCAAGGTTGCCCGCCACGCGGTGACTTGGCCCAACGCCTGAAACTGCTCGTCGGAGAGTTTGAGGCGGCACCAGCCGCGGCCGAACCAGCCCGGTTTGGCGGGAGCTTCCAGCGTGGTGGCATGGGCACCCGCTCCGGCCCCCGAACGGAGTTCCAACCGCAGAACCAAACCTTCGGCCGAATTCTTCGGGGCTTTCCACTGGACGTCATAGCGCAGTCCCTTCGCCAGCCCCGGGTCCGTGCGTAGCTTGGCCTGATAGGCATCGCGCTCGTAAAGCGACGGCTGGAGAGCGTGCCGGCCCTGCGCGTCGAGCCAGTGCGGCAGCACTTTCAGTATTCGGGCTTCACCACCCACGGCGGGAACCAATCCGGCCCACAACGCGACCCACGCGAGCAATAGAAGTCGGCTCATCAGATCAAAAACCCGTCTTCGGAATCGGGGCGAAGCCGCTACCACCGGCGCGCAGGAAGTCCATCGCCCGGGAACTCGAGCTGCCCGCGGAGGGCAAGGGCGACGCCAAGGGCTTGATGAAATCACTGCCCAGAGGCTTGTCGAACAGCGAACCGACCGGCGACATCGGCTTGGCCAAGGACGGCAGTCCCAATCCGGTATCGGTCTTGGTCGTCAGGCCGGACAAGCCGGAACTCGCGGGTGAATTCCCCGCCAGGGATGATCCCAATGACTGGGTAAACTGGTCGGCCCGCAACTGCCGTTCCTGTCCAAACGAATCCGCCCGCAGGGCCGGTTCCTTCAGCCCCCCATCCGCACTGCCCGAAAGGCCGAGTCGTTCCAGACGGCGGTTGTATTCGGCCTCCGAAGATTTGAATGCCGAATCGAGAGACTCAGCAGGTTTGGTGTCTAGGCCAAGGCTCGCCCCGCCGATGCGTTCGTTGAACTTGCTCTTGCTCGTGGATTCGAAGGGATTAAGCGCCTCACCGGTCGGGAACTCGAACACCTTCTTGTCGGCACCCTTCTTTCCGTTGCTGCCCAAGGTGGACCGCATGTCTTCATCCTCTTCGTCCGACAGCGTATTCCGGCCCCGGCGTGGAGTCCTGCGGTCCGGGTCATCCTCACGGGCATTGTCCGCTTCCGCATCCTTGTCGGCCTTCTTCTGGTCGCGATCCTTCGAGCGCATTTTGCGTTCGACTGCCCCGGTGCGAGAGGACGAAGAGGAGGCATCGTCGAGATCCCACGATTCCTCCAAAGAATCCAAAGCCCCCTTGGGTTTGCCGGTATCGCCTTCGAGCAGCCAATCCTTCTCCCGCTCGATCTTCTCGCGTAACTGGCGCGCGGCCTTGGGATCAATCGACGGCACAGTAGGCAACGGGATTGCGTCCACGTTGACCCCGGAATTGCCGGTCTTGAAATCGGACAGCTTGGAAGGAGCCTCAATGGCCTTTTTCGGCGGCTGCTTCTTGGCAGGCGGGTAGGCCGGCGCAGTGATGGTCGCCTTTTCGCTGGCGAAGCCCGGCCAAGCGAGACCGGCGGTCAACCCGCCCAGCGCCAACGCCAAGCTCAGCGGTGAAAGGGTTTTCCTAGGCTTCATGTCCACCAGTCTAGGCAGCGCAGCCGGGCCGTCAAAGCCGGAGTCGCCCAAACCGCCCCATTTGCCGTGACGCCACGCAGTTGTCGCACCTCATGACGGCAACCGCCCCAGCCGACACCAACCAAGGGTTTCGACGTGCGCCACAAGGCTGCCATTAGGACGGGCAGCCCAATCGGTTACTTGCCTCCGGCGCCGTAGCCGATCACCGGTTTTCCGTCGGCCGTCAACTTCCCGCACGACCAAAGAAGGCCGCGGGCGATCAGATCCAGGTAACGGCCATCCTCCACCGTGCCGTTGTTATGGCCCAGCGTGGTCGAGAACACCTTGGCCTTCTTCGGTCCATACTCGTGGGTCCAGACAACGACCGAATCGGTCGTGCCAACCCGGTTCGCATCGCCCTGCACGCCCCGCGCCAATGGCCGGCAACTGCCCCAAATCATCACGTTGTTGTAGAGCTCTTCGTTGATGGTGACCCAGTTTTCGAGCCCCTTGGTGATCGGACTGGTGGCGTCCGTGTAGGCGACCGTGATCGGCTTTTGCGGGCCGTGGCCGCTGGACTGAAGACCGAGGTAATCGAACCAGTAGGCGTGCGGCGTGCCCGGCTTGGCCGCCTCATTGGGATTGCCGATCCGATAGGAGTGCATCGCGCAGTGGAGGTTGACCCCTGGCAAACCATCCCGGTGCGGCTGCAACACCGCCTTGACGACGCCCTCGTCGTTCTGGTCGGCCGCGCACTCATCATGGATGACGACATCGTATCCCTGCGCATAGTCCGGTTTGCCGTAGATCGGCAGCGGCGGCTTGGTGCTGCCGTCCGGCGAGTAGATGATGTCCACCGTCAGGTTGGCCCGGGCCTCCAAGCCGGCCTTCAGCAAATCCTTCTGCTCCGCATAGTCATGGCAACACCCGCCGATAAGGAGCAAAGCCCGCAGCGGTTTGGGCGAGGGCGGCGGCTCCGTGCCGGGCTTCCGGGCGTAACGGGCCAGGACCACGCCATCACCGTCGGTGGTCGTAAATCCGGAGGGCCTGGCGCCGGTAAACCCATATGCGGCCCGCCACCCCCCTTCGGTCAATTCCGTGACGGCGGCAATCGTCCGCCCGACATTTGGCCCTTCCGTCTCGGTCACATCCATCGTCGCGGGGGTCTTCGAGAAATCGACCGTGAACTTGCCCCGGGTGGTGCCTTCGTTGCCTTCGTAAACGTAGGTGCCGTCTTTGAGCGTGAGGACGATGCCGTCGAATCCGCCGCCGGACACCTCGGAACCGTTCATCTCCGCCGACTTGATGATCCAGGTGCCGTTGAACGACGCGAGGTCGGCGGCGAAAACCGAGAGGCTGGCCATCGCCAGCGTGAGGAAGAAGCGCTTCATGGAACTGCGGGGAGTGAACCAGCGTGGGCCTTGGACGCAAGCGTCGGCCGCAAACCGGAACGGGTGATCGGGCGGGCATCAACCGGTCGCACTGGGGGAAGCGCCGAGCGTCGACAATGACCGGAATCCGCTGTGCCCCACTGTTCAGCCGGCGGGGCAAACCGCTCCAAGTTGCGCTTGCAGCGAGCGGCTCGCCTGTTATGGTCGCCTCACACACCACACATGGTCTGCAACGCGTCTCCTATGCACACGAACATCCATTCACGTCGCACCGGGCGGCAGGGATTTACCCTGATCGAGCTGCTCGTCGTCATTGCCATCATCGCTATCTTGGCGGGAATGCTGCTCCCGGCCCTGAGCAAGGCCAAAACCAAGGCCCAAGGGATTACCTGCATGAGTAACGGCAAGCAGCTGATGCTCGGCTGGACGATGTATTCTGGTGACAATCGCGACGAAATCTGCCTGTCCGCCGGGCTGGGCGGTTTGGTGGACAGGGATAGCCCGACCAAAAACTACCCCATGAACCAATGGTGCATGGGAACCATGCACGCTGCCCCCAGCTGGACCAATTCGATTCTAATCATGGATTCGCTGCTCTTTAAGTATGTAGGGGCGCTAGCGGTTTACAAATGTCCTGCCGACCGGGCCACGACGAGGAGTCCGTGGGGCACCGGCGGGGGCGTGCCGAAGGTCCGCAGCAATTCGATGAGCGCGTTCATGAATCCAATCAGGGGACAAGAGTGGGGAACGGGAAGACCATACCGGAAACAAGGTGATTTCGTGCTCGGTCCCGCGATGACGTGGGTCACAATCGATGAGAACCCGTCCTCCATCAACGACGGCTGGTTCGTGCATGCGGCCAACAACGCGTTCGTGGACTACCCGGCTTCCTACCACAACAACGCCGGAGGGTTGTCATTTGCTGATGGCCATTCTGAGATTAAAAAGTGGAGGTCTCCGACCATCCTGACTTACGGAAAAAGAGCTCAGTCGAATGCCGCACTCGACCGGGCGGACGCGACATGGCTGTTTGAGCGAACCACGGTCTTTCCTCGATAGTCCTTCATCGGCCAATACGGTTTCTCTGCTGGGAAATACCCAACGCGAATTCCGCTTCAGACCCGCTACGGCGGGTCTTTTCTTTTTTCATCAGCCTCAGTTCCGCGGAGTCCGGCGAAACGTGAGGACATGCTGGCGGGACAACCGCTGAGCGCCGGCGGGCATCAGCGGATGAATCGCCAGCTCCCGGGCCACCTGTTCCGCCGTCATCTTGTGCAGCGGCTTGATGGGTATCCAACGGTCCTCACCGCGATACTCGACTAGCACAAGTCGGCCGCCATCCTTGAGGGCTTCGCACAGCGAAGCGATTACTTCGCGGGGATGGTCGCACTCATGATAGACATCCACCAGCAGGGCCAGATCAAGGGATGCCGGCGGAAGGTTCACGTTGGTCACACTCCCCTGGACCGCCACCACGTTGGTGACTTGGCGGACGCTCATGTTGGTCCGGAGGATCGCGAGCATTTCCGGCTGGAGGTCATTGGCGAACACCCGTCCCGTCGCCCCCACTTGCCGCGCCATGCGCCACGAAAAATAGCCGCTCCCGGCGCCGATGTCGGCCACGGTTTGCCCAGGCTTCAGTTCGAGCAGGCGGATCAGCTCGTTGGGCTGCTCCTCCTCCTCCCGCTCCTCCCGTTCCAGCCACATCGCCCCCTGATGGCCCATGTAGTGGGCGATCTCCCGTCCCATGAACCATTTTCCGATGCCATCGAAAGAACCCGGCTTGAACTCGTAACTGGGAATTGCGTTGGTCGATGGAACCTGAAGGTCCGCAGCAACACTCGCGACCCCGTCCAGCATGGCGGCACACATCAATCCAGACCAAAGTGCCGCGTGCCGTTTCAGCAAACTCATAAGCTGAACCCAAGCCTGTCCCGAGTTCGGTGAAAAGACAGAACCCGCGAGGACTTTCAAGACCATCAGCCCTGGGCGTCCTTCTCGAGTTCAGTCAGTCGGCTGGCAGCTGCCTCCCATTCGTTGGTGCGCCGCTCCAAGTCGGCAGTCGCCTGCTTGATCAGCTGATTGACCTCGTTGATCCGCCGCGGCTGGGAATAGGTCGCCGGCAGTTCGAGTTCCGCGGTCAGGTCGCCCACTTTCTTTTCCAGGTTGGCAATCTCGCCCTCAAGGAGCGAGACCCGCTTCCGTTGGGCCGAGACGAGTTTCCGGGCATCGGCAGCCTGCTGGCGCCGGTCCTTTTGGGTCACTTTCGGTGCCTCGGCCGTGCGCGTTAGTCCGGCCGCAACCGTGGCGGGCCGACCATTGCTCAATTGGGCTGTCAACGCGGTCCGGGCGGACGCCGCTTTGGTCTTCTCCAGATAGTAGTCGTAGTCGCCCGCGTAGGGCGTCAGCCGGCCGGCGTTGATGTGCAGGACTTTGGTCGCCAGCGCCCGGATGAAATAGACGTCGTGACTGATGAACACGAGCGTGCCGATGTATTCGGACAGGGCCGCGATCAGGGCGTCGATACTCGCCATGTCGAGGTGGGTGGTGGGCTCGTCCATCAGCAGCAGATTGGGCGGGTTCAACAGGATCTTCACCAGGGCGAGGCGGCTCTTTTCACCGCCGCTGAGCACTCCGACCTTCTTGAACACGTCGTCATCGCGGAACAGGAAGCAGCCGAGGAGCGACCGGACATAGAGCTCCGTGACCCGCGCCGACGTGTCGAGGGCTTCCTCCAAAACCGTCCGCTCCACCCGCAGCATCTCGGTGCGATACTGCGAATAGTAGCCCACCTGGGTTTTGGGCCCGAAATCGCGTTCGCCGGACTGAAGCGTCAGCGCCCCGGCAAGCAGCTTGAGCAGGGTGGACTTGCCGGCGCCATTCGGACCGACGAACACCACCCGCTCGCCCCGGGTCACCTCAAAATCGATCCCCTGATAAATCACGTGGCTGCCGTAGGAAAAATGCGCCCGCCGCAGGGTGATCACGCGCTGACCGCTGGGTTCCGGCTGGGGAAACGCGAAGTCCACCACCGCCGCCTCGGCTTCCGGAGCGTCCACCCGCTCCATGCGGTCAATCTGCTTGAGCTTGGCCTGGGCCCGGGTCGCAGTGGAGGCCTTGGCGCGGAACCGGTTCACGAAGTCCATCAGCTTCGCGATCTCCTTTTGCTGATTCTTGAACGCCGCCGCCTGCTGTTCCTGCTGGGCCTCGCGCTGTTCGAGATACTTCTCGTAGTTGCCGCTGTAGCTCCACAGGCGCCCGCTGCGCAGTTCGAGAATGCCCGTGACCAGTCGGTTCAGGAACTCACGGTCATGGGAAATCAGCACGATGCCGCCGGGATAGTTCCGCAGGTAATCCTGGAACCAGATCAGGGTCTCCAGATCGAGGTGGTTCGTCGGCTCGTCGAGCATCAGCAGGTCGGGTTCCTGCACCAGCAGGCGCGCGAGATGGGCGCGCATCACCCAGCCGCCGGAAAGTTCGCGGGCCGGCCGGTCAAAGTCGGAGTCGCGGAAGGAAAGTCCCTTCAGGATGCGTTTGGCCTTGGCCACCGCCACCCCGTCGATCGGCCGCCATTCGTCGCCGTGATGATGGCTGGTGGCCACCTCCAGCACGGTTTCCTCGCCGGCGGGCGCGCTTTCTTGCGGGAGAAAGCCGACGGTGGCTCCCCGTTGCCGCGTGATCAGGCCGGAGTCCGGCTCCTCCTGGTCCAGGATCAGCTTGAAGAGCGTGGACTTGCCCGCGCCGTTCGGCCCCACAAGACCAAGGCGATCGGTGCGGTTGATGGTCAGGGTGACGTCCTCGAACAGCGTCTTGCTGCCGTAGGACTTGGCAACTTCGGAGAGGGTGAACATCGCGGATCAGCCGGCGGTGAGGAGGGCGAGGTGCTTTACAAAATGGGTTTCCAGCAGTTCGGCGTGCAGGCCGGAATGCTGCTCCAAGGTCTCCAGCAAGGCCTCCTTGAAGGATCTTCCCCCGGCGGTGCGCCCGCGGGTCAGCACCGAACCGAAGGTGACGTGCAGCAACTGCCGTCCGGCGACGTCGTCCAGATAGGCCGGTTCATCCGCCACGCTGCGGTAGGCCGGCAGCGCGGCAACCTGTTGGTTGGTCGCGGAAATGTGGTAGCTCGCCCGGTCGGTTTCGAAGCAGCCCCGCGAAAACGCCGCAATTTCGGCGAAGAGCGGGACGTTGACCCGCGCCGCCACCCGCAGCGCCTCCAGGTAGCTTGTGCCGGCCGTCTTCACGTGCAGCAGACTGCCGCACACGCGCCCGATGGCCGGGTAGGCGCTGAACTTGTCCGAGCCGCTGTGGATGCTGATCTTGTAAGGCCCGGCGAACTTGGAGATCGCGACGTGCACCCGGAGCTGTTCCTCGAACTTGCCGAGGTCGCCGCGGTAATCGATGCCCTTTTCAAAGTCCCCGATGAAGCGCGGGGCAAGGCTGACGAGGTTCGGCACTCCGCGACGCTGGAGCTCCAGCGCGAAGAACAGATGTTCCAGCGGGGTCGTGGGCGAATCGGTCTCGTCCACCGACACCTCGATGTCGAACGCCCGGCCCGCGGAAGCCTGCTTGATCGCCTCGCCCATGGTCGCCGCGTGCGCCGTCGCCCGGGCATACTTCACGGCCGCGCGGAACAGGGATTCCTCGTCGAATCGGAACGGCGCGAAGCGCGGACTCACGTTGAACACCCGGTTGAGATAGTAGTCCTGCCAGTCGAACCCGGAGAAAAGACCGTCCGCCTCCTGCGCGGCTACCTCCGTCCGCAGCGCAGCCTCATCCATCGTGTCGGCGGCGTTGTTGACGTAGGCGCTTGGATCAATGGTGAAAAAGCAAAAGCCCGCGGCCGCCACCCGCTGGACGTCTTCGGGCGTCTTCAGGTGATCACCATCCGCCCCCCAAGGCGCCGCGTGGCCGGCGGCTGTCAGCGCCTTTTGGGCGGCCGACATGACTTCTTCCGGCGTGCGCTGGGTCCGTGTGAGTTCACGGATCGATTGCTGGGCAAAAATGCCAGCGAAGTCGGGGAACCGACGCAGGGCCGCCAGATGGCCCGGCGTGGCGAGGCCGAGCCGGTCGCCGAACCCAAATGATTTCCGAAGCCCGAGGGCCTGAGGAGTCGTCATGCGGCGCGGAGGATGGGAATTGCCGTCCGCGTGGCAAGCAGCGAGCCGCGGTTCAGGCGGAAGCCGAGGTCGCCACCACCCGTCGGCCGCGGGCTTCATCCGCCTCCACGTAGTGACTGACGATGCCCACGGCATGCATCAGTCGGATGATCCAATACGGCACATCCAACTGCCACCACTCGAAGCCGCTTCGGGCCAGGCGCGGATGTGTATGGTGATTTTCGTGCCACTCCCCGGCGATGAGCCCGTAGAAGAACTGGTTCAGAGGCGTGCCCGGCCAATGTTCGCCAAAGAAGCCGCCGTGGCCGCGATAGTTGAAATCCCGCACCAGTGCGGAATAGAAGAACACGCCAGCCAGCCAGGCCTGCACGCCCCACCATCCGGCCAGCAGGTAACCCAGACCGGTCCAGAAGAGGTTGGCGAAGGCCAGCCGCAGCAGCCAGTGCCACAGCGGTTCCACCGAACCGGTCCGGCAGTAGGCGGCGTAGTCGTTCTTGACGATTCCCAAGTGGTCAAGGCTGCGGGCCAGACGTCCGTATTCAGTCACGGAGAGATCACGCCTCATTTTCTGCTGCGATTCCGTTCCGAGGTAGCTGCCCAGCCAGCCGAGATGCGGCCCATACGGATCGCCCGGTTGATCGGTGTGTGAATGATGAAGACGGTGCGGAATGACGTAGCTCTCTTCGCGAAAGCACACCGGATTGGTCCACAGAAACACCCGCGCCCACAGCAGCCGGCTGAACCGGTAAGCCCGGTGAGTGCAATAGCGATGATACCAGACCGTATTGTAAACGGTGGCGATTCCCGAGCCGATGACCATCACGGTCGCCGCCGCGGCCAGCGAAAAATGACGGACCATGAAGGCGGCAAACACCCAGCCGGTCGCGAAATGGTAGGCGGCATACAGCGCCGGAAACACCCGGGCGGAATCACGCCAGAAGGCCACGGCATCCACCCATTCGACGAGCAATTGGCCCAGGCTGGGAGGCTGTCCCGCTGCCACGGTCGCGGCGTAGGTGGGAGGCAGGAGCAATCCGGTCCGAAGCGGGGAGCTGGCCGATTGGTTCATGACTGCTGTTTACCGCTGATGACGTCCGGCTGGCAACCGACATGGGCATAACGCAGCTGGACAGGCGTCGGCACGAAACAAAACGGGCGCCGGCCCTCGCCGACGCCCGCGGAAAACATCGTTGGCCGGATCGATCAGGCTCCCATGCCCTCTTCGAAGCTGCCGGCGGCCTGCGGGAAGCACAGGTTCTTCGCCACGTAGCCGATGCCGTCGGCAGAGCAGAAGTCGAGCTCCTTGTGAGCCGACTCGGCCTCGACCACCAGCGGCGCGGAGGCACAGCCGTGCAGCTTGCAGTAACGGTCCTTGTAGCCGACCGCCAGGAGCAGTTCGACATAGCGCTGCATGTTGAGGTCGCCCGAACCAAGGTCGGTGAACTGCATGGCACGCCGCGGCCAGTTCGGCTCCATCGCGCGGAGCGGGAAGCCCGGCCGGATCACGAAATTCTTCACGTGCGCGGCGTAGATGTAGGGGCCGACCTTGAGGAAGCGGCTCTCCCACGACTCGCCCTCCCAGCAGTGGCTCGGATCGGCGTTGACCGCCAGGCAGGGATCATTGTCGCAAATCTTTACCAGCATCAGGAAATCGTCGGCACACATGGCCGCGGTGCCCGGATGAATCTCATGGCACAGCTTGATCCCGAGTTCGTTGGCGTGCTTGCGCAGCTTGGCCGTCTTCTTCACGAAGCGTTCCTGGCCTTCCTTGAGCAGATCGAAGCCGCCGCCACCCCAGAAGCCCCACGGATAACCGGTCGCCAGTTCCCAGCCGAACGCGACGCCCCAGAACATCGGCATGGACTTCACGCCGAGTTCCGCGGCGAGGTCCATCAGCTTGAGGAGGTAGGTCTCGTGCCACTTCTCGATCTTGTCGGCCGGCAGCTTGGCGACGTCGGGCGCGATGAAGGGATTGCCGGACTTGGTGCCGGTCCACGCGCTGGTGTGCACCCAGAACGGACAGTGCGAGCTGATGCCGTCGAGCCTCATGCCCCGCGATTCGAAGGTCTCCCGGATTTCCTTGGCCTTGAGGAAGCCGCCCTTGCCGTTGTTCAGCATGTAGTTGCTCGGCTGGGCACCGGCCGCGCCGGCGGCCTTGGCGTAGTCGAGGAACTGGGGAAGCGACTTGGCGCCGTGTTGGGCGCCCTCGATCGAAGCGTGGTAGGCGTTGGCCATAGTTAGTCCAAGATGAGAATTGATGGAACGCCGCTTCCTGTAGCGATGCCCAGCCCGGCTGGCAAAAGGATTTCGGGAAACACCCCAAGATTTCCGCGACAAATCCAACTCACGCGGTTGCCGAGGCCAGTTCCTGACCAACCAGGCCCAGCAGCACCGTGGCGGCGGTCTCAACCCGGAGCACCAGCGGCCCGAGGCTGACCGCCCGGGCGCCGGCTTCCCGGAACAACGCATACTCCGCCGGCGAAAAATCGCCTTCCGGCCCGATCAGCAAGCCCACGCCATGCGGGCTACGACCGTTGGTGTCGCAGAACTCCTCAAAACGCCAACGCACCGAGGTTGGCGCCTCCGCCAAGGAGGCGATGAGCAGGAGTTCCGGAAAGTCGCGGCGGTTCAGCCAGGCGGAAGGGGCCAAGGGCAGCTCCACCGTCAGCTGCCATGGGTTGCCCGACTGTTTGCACGCCTCGTCGGCGATGGCCTGCCACTTCGCCCGCTTGGCTTCTGCATCTTCGGGACGGCTCACGCTGCGTTCGGCCAGCAAGGGCACAAGGCGGGCACAGCCCAATTCCACGGCCCGATGCACCAATCCCTCCATGGCCGCGCCCTTGGCGATGGCCTGAATGAGCGTAACCTGCGCGGCCGGCCGCGGGTGTTCGCGCCTTCCGGTGACGCAGATGGTAACCGCGCGGCGATCCACTGACCGGACTTCACCCGTAAGCTCCGTCCCTGCGCCGTCCAACAGGGTCACGGTCTCGCCCGCCTGAACACGGACAACCCGTGACGCGTGATGGGCTTCATCCCCGGCCAAGGTCACCAATTCCAACCGGGCAGCAGCAGGCGGTATCAGGAAACGATGCACGCGCGCGAGTAAGCCGGATTTGTGCGCCAAAGTCAGGCACTCCGTCCGCCGAAGCGCCGGCGAAGCCTCACGCCAGGATGCCGGTGATCGTCTTGCCGGCGATGCCGGTTAGCCGCGCGTCGAGGCCCTGAAATTTCACCGACAGGCGCGTGTGCTCGATCCCCAGCACGCGCAGCATCGTCGCGTGCAGGTCGTGGACATCGATCGGGTTCTCGACCGCGGAATAACCCAGTTCGTCCGTCGCCCCATAGACGAAGCCCGGCTTGATGCCGCCGCCGGCGAGCCAGATGGTGAAGCCGGCATTGTGGTGATCCCGGCCGTCGCCGCCTTGGCTCATCGGGGTGCGGCCGAACTCGCCGGCCCAGACAATGAGCGTCTCGTCCAGCATGCCGCGCTGCTTGAGGTCGGTGATCAACGCCATGCAGGCCCGGTCGATTTCCTCGGCCTTGAACTTCACGCCCTCCTTCACGCCGCCGTGGTGGTCCCAGTCCTTGTGGTAAAGCTGGATGAACCGCACGCCGCGATCGGCCAACCGGCGCGCCAGCAGGCAGTTCGCCGCGAAGGAGCCGTCGCCGGGTTTACAGCCGTAGAGCTCCAAGGTCTTCGCGGACTCCTTCGAGACATCCATCAGCTCGGGCACGCTGGCCTGCATCTGAAAGGCCATCTCGTATTGCGCGATGCGCGTGGCAATCTCGGGGTCGTCCACCACCGCGTCGTGACGCGCGTTCAGCGCATTGACCGCCTTAACCACGTCCTGCTGCTGCCCGCGTGAAACGCCGGGGGGCGAACCGAGGTAGAGCACCGGGTCGCCCTTCCCGCGGAGATGCACGCCCTGGAAGCGGCTCGGCAGGAAGCCGGAAGCCCATTGCCGCGCGGCGATCGGCTGGTTCTGCCCGCCGCGTCCCAGCGACGTGAGCACCACAAAGCCGGGCAGATCCTCGGATTCAGTTCCTAAACCGTAGGTCAGCCAGGAACCCATGCTCGGACGGCCGGCGATCTGCGAACCGGTGTTGATGAACATGTGCGCCGGATCGTGATTGATGGCTTCGGTCGTCATCGAGCGCACGAAGCAGATTTGGTCGGACACGGAGCCGATGTGCTCGAACAGCTCGCACATCTCGACGCCTGCCTTGCCGAAGCGTTTGAACCCGAACTGCGGGCCGTAGCAGAGCAGTTTTTGCCCCTGCAACTGGGCGATCTGCTTTCCCGCCGTGAACGACTCCGGCATCGGCTGCCCGTGCATCGCGGCGAGCTTGGGCTTCGGGTCGAAGGTCTCCAAGTGCGACGGCCCGCCGGCCATCGTCAGCCAGATGACGCGTTTGGCCTTCGGCGGGTAATGGAAGGGCTTCACCACGCCGGGCCAGCGGTCGGGCTTTGCGTCGGCCGCCCGCAGCAACGCCGGGTTCAGCAGCGACGCCAGCGCCACGGTGCCGACGCCGTGGGCGGCGCGGCCGAGAAAGGCGCGGCGAGTCTGTTGCTGGGCGGAGAATTGGCGGAGTTCAGCGGCGAGGTTCATGGGAATCGGAAAGTCGGAAGTGCGAAGCCGGAATTCAGAATTGGGGAGCGTTCAAGCCAAAATCCCTTTCATCACCTGTGCGCCCTCGACGCCGGTGAGACGCGCGTCCAGTCCCTGGAACTTGTGGCTGAAGCGCAGGTGGTCGATGCCCAACAGGTGCAGCATCGTGGCGTGAAGATCGTGCACGGTGACGACATTCTCCACCGCCGCATAGCCGAGCTCGTCGGTGGCGCCGTAGCTGATCCCGCGCTTCACGGCCCCGCCGCTCAGCCAGATCGAGAAGCCGCGGTTGTGATGATCGCGTCCGACCGTGCCCTTGTTCGATTGCGACATTGGCGTGCGACCAAATTCGCCGGCCCAGACAATCAGCGTGTCCTCGAATAGGCCGCGTTCCTTCAGGTCGGTCAGCAGCGCGGCGCAGGCCTGGTCGGTTTCCCACGCCTTCAGCGGCAGTTCCTCCCGGAGCTGGCTGTGATGATCCCAGTCGCGGTGGTAAAGCTGAATGAACCGCACGCCGCGCTCCGCCAGCCGCCGGGCCAGCAGGCAGTTCGAGGCGAAGGATCCGTCGCCGGGCGTGCAACCGTAACGCGTGCGGACGGAAGCCGGTTCGCCGCCCAGGTCCATCAGCTCGGGCACGCTGGCCTGCATCTGGAAGGCCATCTCGTATTGCGCGATGCGCGTAGCAATCTCCGGATCGTCCACCACAGCGTCGTGTTGACTGTTCAACGCCCGGACCGCCTCCACCACGTCGCCCTGCTGCGCCCGGGAGACGCCCGGCGGATTCGGCAGGTAAAGCACCGGATCGCCCCTGCCTCGCAACTGCACGCCCTGGAACCGGCCCGGCAAAAATCCTGCTGACCATTGCCGCGCGGCGATGGGCTGCGGCGAACGTCCCTGCCCATGCGACACCAGCACGACAAACCCGGGCAAATCCTCCGCTTCGCTGCCCAGGCCGTAGGTCACCCAGGACCCCATCGCCGGGCGGCCGAGCAGTTGCGAGCCGGTGTTCATGAACGTGTGCGCCGGATCGTGGTTGATCGCGTCGGTCGTCATGGACCGGATCAGGCAAAGGTCATCGGCCACGGCACCGACGTATGGGAACAATTCCGTGAAGTGCGCGCCGCACTTTCCGTAGCGCCGGAAAGTCGTCTGCGGCCCGAAGCAGACCAGCCGTTCGCCCTGCAACTGCGCGAGCTGCTGCCCCTTGGTGAAGCTGTCCGGCATCGGTTCGCCGTCCAGCTTGGCGAGCGCAGGCTTGTGGTCCCAGAGATCCAGATGCGACGGCCCACCCGCCATCGTGAGCCAGATGACCCGCTTGACCTTGGGCGCGTGGTGGCGCGGTTGGATGACACCGGTCCATTTCGACGAGGCCGCCGAGAGCGAGGCCGGATTCAGCAAGGAAACCAATGCCGCCAGCCCGACACCCTGCGCCGTGCGACCGAAGAACGTCCGGCGAGTTTGCCAGGCGCCCAAGGATTCAAAGCTTGTGTCGAGCAGGTTCACTAACAGAGGGCTACGCCAGTAGTCAGAGGCGCGTGGATTTCCAGCGCCGGAGGCGCGACAGAGAGTAGCCACGGGCGTGAGCCCGGGGTTAGCCAGCTCGAAAAATTCCCAGCCCCAGCAGGGGCGGCAGAAGACTCTTTCGCCCCGCTGGGGCTCCATCGTCTTTCCACAGCACACCCCGGGCTCACGCCCGGGGCTACTTTCTGCCGGCCCTCCGGGCCTGAGGCCGGCCCGCGCGACTTGAATTCGGTTCGCATCTCGGTGGATCTCACTGCTTGGAGCGGCGGCTTTCCAGCCGCCGAGACTGGGCGGCTGGAAAACCGCCCCTCCGAATTCCTGCGGACAAAGCCGTCCGCGCTCCGATGAAATTGTCCACTCATCCCCGCGTAATCGTCTCGTGCAGGTTCAGGATGGCGCGGGCCACGTTGGTCCACGCGGCCAGTTCCGCCGGATCCACGCCGGCTGGGAGCTTGGTGGCACCGACCTTCAGGTAGGCCGCGGCGTCGGTCGGACTGGCGCGGTATTCTCCCAGGTGCTTTTCAAGTAGCGCCCGCAGGGTCGCCACCTCGCCGGCCTCCGGTTTGCGGCCCAGCGCCTGCCGCCACATCCAGGTGATGCGCGCCTCGGCATTGCCGTTCGCTTCGCGGACCGTGCGGAGCGCGAAGGCCCGGGCGGCCTCGACGTAGGTCGGGTCGTTCAGCAGCACGAGCGCCTGCTGCGGGATGTTTGAGCGGGCGCGCTCGGCGGCGCACTCCTCCCGGGTCGGCGCGTCGAAGGCGAGCATGCTCGGGTGGACGAAGCTGCGCTGCCACCAGGTGTAGAGGCCTCGGCGGAACTGGTCTGCGCCCCAGCTTTCATCGTAGCTGCGCACCGGGAAGTTGAGGTTCTCCCAGTAACCATCCGGCTGATACGGCTTCACGCTGGGACCGCCGACGGACAGTTCCAGCATGCCGGCGATGGCCAGCGCGTTGTCGCGGACCAGTTCGGCGTCCAGCCGCCAGCGGCCTTGGCGGGCAAGGTCGCGGTTTTCGGGATCACGGGCCAGCTCTTCACGCGAGGCCCGCGAAGTCTGCCGATAGGTTTCACTCAGGACCATCAGGCGGACCATGTGCTTCAGATTCCAGCCGGAGTCGCGGAACTCGCACGCCAGCCAATCGAGCAGCGGCTGATTCGGCGGGGTCTCCCCCTGCGCGCCGAGGTCGTCCATCACCTTGGACAAGCCCGCGCCGAAGAACTGTTTCCACTGGCGGTTCATCACCACCCGGGCGGTGAGCGGATTCTCCGGCGAGACCAGCCAGTTCGCCAAATCGAGGCGCGTCAACCGCCGGTCCGTGGGCCGGTTCTTGACCAGGAAGCTCGGGAGGGCGGGCTCCATGACGTCGCCGGTCTCGATCATCCAATTGCCGCGCGGCAGGAAGCGAACGGTCCGCGGCGTGTCATTGCGCTCCGTGACCAGACTCCGCGGCACAGTGGCCTCGAAGTCCGCCCGGGATTTCTTCGCCTCAGCCAACTCCGCGCGCAGCGGCGCCAGCTCGGGGGCGATGGACTTGAAGTGGGCCCACAGCTTGTCGCGTTGCTCCGGGCTGCGCTGGCCGGCCGGAATCTTGAGCAGCTCGGCGATGTCCTTGGCTGGCGGCAGGGCAAAGGGCGAATGCACCGCCGCGCGATCGGTCGCCGCGGACAGCCGGAAGGCGCCCAGCGTATGCGAACCGTTGCCGTGGCGCTGCTGAAGTTCGATGACCAGGGTTTCGCCCGCTCCGAGCGCGACGGGCTCTTTCAGTTCCAGGAGCAACTGCTGCGGTTGGCCGACATGGGGCAACACGGCCCACCCCGGCTCGCTGCCCTTGGCGTCGCCATCAATCGCCGAGGCCGCGGTCCACGCCTTGTAGGGATTCTTGTCCGCCAGCGTGGTCTGTTCGTGCGTGGCCCGGGCGGCTTGGAAGGCCAGTTTCCGCGGTTCCGCGCCCTCGCGCTCGATTCGGGCAACGACTTCCGTCAGCACGAAGTTGCCATTGCCAGACCGGCCCGGGCCGTTCTTCGGCAGCGATTCGTCCGGCAACACTTCAAGCCGCAGGGCCAC